>ERZ1292633.786-Hain-H41-02um-R1-786-length-35653-cov-9_pt1 | contig 35653 bp, 42 predicted proteins | sample MGYA00564406_ERZ1292633 | MGnify/ENA primary metagenome ERZ1292633 (study PRJEB36523, sample SAMEA6512639) | groundwater metagenome | collected 2019-01-08 | study: AquaDiva: Metagenomics assemblies of 32 groundwater samples
CACCAGCGCTATGCCGACGGCAGTCTGCGCGATACCGTCGTTTTTTCAATCGTCGCGCAGGAATGGCCGGCGGTGAAGCGGCATCTCGAATTCAAGCTGGACGGGGGCTGAATCGCCATGCAGACCTTGCTTCCGCTGGCCGAGCAGGTGGCCATCCTGCTGAAGCAACGCCGCGAGACCATCGCGGTCGCGGAGTCGTCCACCGGCGGTCTGGTCTCGGCCGCGCTGCTCGCGGTTCCCGGCGCCTCGGCCTATTTTCTTGGCGGGGCCGTGGTGTACACGCGCAAGGCGCGGGAGCTGCTGATGCATCTTCCGCCCGAGGCGGTTGCGGGAATGCGCTCGGCGTCCGAGCCTTATGCGCTGCTGCTCGCGCGCACGGCGAGTCAGCGTTTCTCCGCCAGCTGGGGCCTTGCCGAAACCGGCGCCGCAGGCCCGACCGGAAACCCTTATGGCGACAGCGCGGGACGCAGTTGCATTGCTGTCGCAGGGATGGCGGAAGAGGCCATCACCGTCGAAACCGGCGAGGCCGACCGGCTGGCGAACATGCGCGCGTTTGCCACGGCCGCCCTGGAATTGCTGCAACGACACCTGTCGCGGTAACCCTGTAATGCGCTGCAGCGCATTACAGGGTTACTGTGGCCGGGAGAACTTGTGGTTCGCCGGGTGCGCTAGGTGCTGCCGGCATTGCGGCAGTTGTGAATGACACATCGCCCTTGGCGCGGATTATGTCCAGTCTGACCCTGAGGCCACCCAACATCCGGCCTGCAGGCAAAACGGACAGACCCAATCCGACGGCATTTGCTTACCCATCAACACATCAGTATCATTGTGTTATGATTCCTGCGTTCAGTGCCGAAACGGGCAATCTCCCGCCGGGGGAATATCCCGCCACATGGGAAGAAATCGTGGAGCGGTTCGGCCATACCCCGTGGCGCAGTAAGTTGCTCGACGGGCTGAAGGTCGCCTTGGAGTGCCTGCGCGCGGCTGGTTGTAAGAAGATCTACCTCGATGGAAGCTTTGTTACTGCGAAGGAGAGGCCCGTCGACTTTGACGCCTGCTGGGTAGGGGAAGGCGTCAACGGCGACCTTCTCGACGAGGAACTCCTCGTATTCGACGACGGGCGAGCAACGCAAAAAGCAAAATATGGGGGTGAGTTATTCGTTGCGGAGTGGCCAGCCGATGAGACCGGCACCCCCTTCCGAACGTTCTTCCAGCAAGACCGGGATGGGAATCCCAAAGGCATTATCGCTATTGACTTGAAGGAGCTGCCATGATCACTAACGAGCGCCAGTATGCGATTACGAAGGCGCAAGCGGAGCGCTTCAAAGAGGCACTCGCGAAGCCCGATGAACAAGGAAAGAAGCTGCACCCTAAGGTACGGAAGGCGATGCGCGAGGGACTACAGAGCCAACTCCAAGACCTGGAAACGGAAATCGCTGAATTTGAAAAACTGCGCGACGGGAAAGTCACGACCATCGTGGTGAACTCGATCGTTGACATCGCCCTAGCGCTCATTCAGGCGCGTATCGCGCGCAACTGGACACAGAAACAACTCGGCGAGAGGCTCAATCTTCCGGAACAGCAAATCCAGCGCTACGAGAGCACTCGCTTCAAGGGGGTGGCCTTGGAGCGTCTCCAGGAAGTGGCCGATGCGCTGAATGTTCGCGTGCAAGAGGTGGTTACAATCGAACAGCGGTAAACCGCGGGTATCGATGGATTTGGCTTTAGCCACTGGCGGACGCCGGTGCTGTTTCAGACACGATAGGTAGCCAACACCTGGCGCAACGTGTCCTGCCAGTCCTTCGCCTTGGAATCACCTTCGTCCAGCACCTGGAACCGGAACTGCTCGTCCTTGAAGTCCTTGCCGAGCTTCTGCCACGGAACCTTTGTGCCCACTTTCTCGAAATAACCGGCAATCGCGCGCTTGTAGCGTGTATCGGGATTGCCTTCCAGATGCTTACCGGAAAGGTAGTCGTGCCGGCGGGGGAGCGCCGCTCGCATTACCACATGGCTGCCGCGCCGCCTCACTTCCTCGAAGCCATGGCGCGAGAGAATCTTGCAGACTTCCTTGCCGGAAAGGACGGCAAGCTTAGCCATGCACCGCTTCGAAGCGGGTCACATAGACTTCGCTGTGCTGCCGCCGCGCAATTTCCTGCGGATCGGCGCGTTCGAGAAACAACTCCACCGCTTCCTTGAGATTCGCGGTCGCCTGCTCGATGCTCGCGCCCTGGCTGGCGACGTCCAGCTCCGGGCAGAGCGCGACATACACGTCGCCTTCTTTTTCCACGATCGCGGTATAGCTGTGCATTGCCATGATGACCTCTACTTGAGATTGAACGGCACCAGCATCGGCCTGACCTTGCGGCCGGACTCCTGCTCAAAGCGCGCCTTAAGGGCGAGCAGGTTGTCGCCCTCGATTATGATATTGCCACCCAGTCCTGGTTTCTCGCCCTTGCCGAGCACCGAGAGCTTCGGATCGAGCTCCAGGGTGTGATGAGCGACGGTGTGGTGGTGGCACTCGACCGCCGTTTTCCCCTTGAACTGCAGAGTCGGCACTTTTCTTCTCCTGTTGGGGAAATCTTACCGCGTTTCGGGCCTCGATTGAGGGATAAGGGAAAGGAAGAAATAAGAAAATCAATGCCCCCGTCGCCGGCGTCCTGTGCCAATGCAACGCTGCAGTGATGCCGGATCGGTGCTCGGTGCGCCCGATGGCGCGCGATCGGGGCTGCCCGCGCGTGCTCCACCGTCCGATCGCCTCTACCGGGCCGCTTCGCAACGGGCATTGTGGAGAATCATGCAGTCCCCGGGCGCGCCAAGTCAAACGCGCCCTGCGCTCAGGCGATGTCGGGAACTGGGTGGTATCCTACACGAGCAATGGCATTCATCGGGCTTGAAAACCTCATCATTCCGGAGTCCGGAGGGGACGGGTATTTCGTCGTCGGTCTTGCCGATGTCCTCGGGCAGAGCGAACGGTTGCTGGCTTACAACGATCCGCCACCTGAGGGATTGGCAAATCGAGAAAAGCTGGCTGCTCTTCGTTCGGAAACGCTCGTGCCCGTTCAGCAATTCCGAAAGGATTTCCTCGATCAATTCCGCAGTTACGAGAAGGCCGCAGCGAAATCGCCACTCAACTGCATCAGGGGGCCTGTCGGGGAGCTACTTGATTCCATCGACAGTGAACCTGTCGGTGTGCATGCTTTTTCCGACCTGGTCGCGCTATCGCTGTCTTTAGGAAGCAAGTCCAAGGCTGTCCCGATGCAAGGTGTTTACCTTATGACCGCCGCTTTCGGCATAGCCAGTCTCTTCTCGCTTTATCGAGGGCACCCGATTCGTGGAGGCATTGAATTGGACGTCGCTTGGCCGATCAGGCGACATGAAATTCAAAGTGAAATTTATGGCCCCGCGCTCGCGAAAGCGTATCACCTGGAAAGTAAGGTGGCCGATTATCCTCGTATCGTGGTTGGAGAGAACCTTCTTCGTTACAACGATTTGTGGGCTCTGCTACCGGATTCGGATGATATTTTCCAGAACGCCAATCGCGAATACGCCCATTACGTACGTAATTTTCTCGTGACTGACGATGACGGGAAAACAGTCGTGAATCCGTTTGGTGATCGAACGGAGGACGGGAAAAAACAACGCCGTCAAGTGGTTGACCGCTGCTTTCAATTTGCAGACGGCGAACGCAAGAAGTTTGAGTCTTGCGGCGATACAAAGTTGACGGCTCGCTATTCGAGATTGATTTCTTTCATCCAGAAGCACGGCGGCGATGCGAATGGTGAGAAAGCCTGAAGTACGAGCCGCGATTGAGCCTGCCCTGAAGGGACGCCACATCCGCCTTGTCGATCGGTGCAGTAGCCATGCCTCCGGCTACTCGTCTACTAACTTCGCTTCGTCGGGGAGCGTCGCCCGAATCGTCGCCTTGAGCTGCATTGCGGCCGCTTGGGGATCATCGGCATCCCAAATGACGGTCAGGTGATGGTTCGTGTCGAAATGGGGGCGTGCTTGCTCGAACTTCTCGCGTTCGCAGGTGTAGATCACTGGTTTCCCAAGCCCTTCTGCGTGGCCGGCCTCCCAGTAAGCCCCGAGGTTGTCGTGCGAGAGATCCGCAATTAGAAAGCGCGAGTTGCGAATCTCCACCCGCAGCCTGTCATCTATCAACCCTGCTCTTGGTTCGTCATCCAATCGCGCGAGTGAGAATCCCGTCTGTACGACCGCGGGTCGGAAGAACTCATTGACGATTCGTTCGAGTGTTTCGTCGCCGTACTTCATCGCCATAAAAGCTTTTCGGCTATCCACCTGACCTCGCTGGATACGATCGAAAAGCTCCCACCCTCGGAATGTGAGGGTCATATGCGCGCGTCCGCCGCCTTCCATGCTGCCGACGATGTAGCCGGCACTTTGCAAATGCTCAATCAGGTATACGAAGCCAGCCGGTGACTTCGCTCCCACAATGAACATATCTCGATGCGCGTTAAACACCACATTCTCGCCCGGGCCTGGACCATGTTCTCCGAGCCATCGGATCAGGCTGTTTGCCTGTTCAAAGACCGATGGTAGCGGCGAACTGCGAAAGTGCTGTAGAAGCTCTGTAGTGAGAAACGGATGTTGTGCTCCGCGCTGCATCCGTTGGACGCCGTGCGCTACCCGGGCGATTAGTTCAGCGTCCCCTCGAACTGTGCCAGGTAGCTCCTCGAGCGCTTCCTCGGTGACGAAGTACGCGCCACACCGCTCGCAAGTGACGAAGTGACCTTCTCGGCCGCCGTGTGCGGGCCGGACGCCACTAACCTCGGCGCTGCCCGCGCAAATTGGACAAGGCATGCTTCCCCCTCTCGCGTGGATCAGTTTCCGTAAAGAAATAGCAAAATCAATGCGCCCGTCGCCGGCGTCCTATGCCAATGCAACGCTGCAGTGATGCCGGATCGATGCTCGATGCGCCCGATGGCGCGCGATCGGGACTACCCGCGCGTGCTCCACCGCCCGATCCGCGCTGCCCGGGCGCTTCGCAACGGACGTCGCGGCAAAGTATGCAGTCCCCGGGCGCGCCAAGTCAAACGCGCCCTGCGCCCACGTAGCCTTGACACGGGCAGCGAATTCGGTGCTTGGTTGCTCGCTTGGCGCAGGTGAGCGCGGCACCGGCGTGCAGCGATGCTTCCTTTTCCGGCGAAGAAACGCGTGGCACTCGGCGTGCTATTCGCCTGCCGGCCGTGGAACATTTCCATCGTCCACGCGCTGCGCGCGGAGGCTGACGCACTCAAGAAAAACGCTAGGTCCTGAGACGAATACCGAGGAACGGCATGGGGTCAGCTAGCAGCAATGGATTCAATCTTCTGCTCCGTGCTCGGAGAGCACACTTGAGCTATCGTCTCTTCAACGAGTGCCCAAATATCTTTCGTAAATTTGCCCAATCCCTCGTCGGGTAGCTGCGCCTGATCCTCCAGAATTCGAGCTACCGTCCGAGCCCGCCTAACCTTAGTGCCTGGCCCGAAGATATTTTCGTAGGCAGGCAACCAAGAACCAGTTCTTGGATCCTGCACAATAGTTTCACGGCAGTACGCATCGATTCTGTCACCGACTTTGTTTCGAATCGCATTGAGAATCTGCGATTCTTGCTCTGGGCTCTCTGGCCTATCAGGTGTCCAATTCCTCGGGTTTTCCAATTCTGTCGAGACTGCCGAGACCAGGCGCCGCGAGAGATCTTGGCCGGGATAGAGACTTCGCTTTGGATATCCGTCACTGTAAGCGTTTCCAATCCAGTTGGTTAGCGCTTCCATTATCTTCCAGTGATATGAAGACAAATTAGTCTCACTCCAATCATGTCTATACGATTCGATCTCCCGACGAAGAGCGCTAGCAATTTGATACTCGTTGAACAAAGGACGAACCCTTAGCACTGGTGCTTCACCAACACTGCAATTGAAGCGGTCACAGATGCGCTTCATCTCGCCTTGGGTCGGCCTGTGTTTGAGGTCCTGAGAATCAAGACGCGCAAGGAAGTAGGCTCTTGAGTCCGCTGTTCGTTCGAGAAGTACCTTTTGTGCTTTGGGCAATGAATCGATGCGTTGAATTGCATTGCTCAATCCCTCTAGGACCTTTGCCCTCCTACCTGGCCGATCCAAATCCGGTGCAGCGACAGATTCGAAATGGGTAAAAATTAGAGCCAACCGATCCAAATACCCCCTGACGATCAGATCCTCCAGAAGAATTGGTGCGTCCCCGGTCATGGACGGTACTGACCTATCAACGAGACAGATGACATCCGCTCCCGAGTACTTCCTTGTCAACTCGGGCGGAACCGTTCGATTGATCCTCGTAGACGTGCCTTGCTCGTGGCCGACTCCTTGACCGTCGAGAAGCACCCAAGCTGACGAGGACGCCGCGGCCCATGGAGGGGGGGCAAATCGTCCGCGCACGCGAATCCCCTGTACCAAGGGCGTAACCAACGCCCCGAATAGCGCACGATTGTTTTGATGGAAAGGGCGAAGTCGTCGAAAAAATTCCGCCTTGTCTGGCGTATCTACAAGACGATGGATCGCAGGCCAAGATGACTCACCCGTTGCCTCGCAAAGCCTTTTCTCGAGCTCTTCGAGCATTTCCTCCGTAAGAGCGTCAAGCTGGTCTTGGTCAATGAACTGGAGCCAATATTCGTCAACGACGAGTTCATCCTGTTCAGACACTGGCCGGAGCTCATCGCGAGCCTTTTCCCAAGCCATCGCTGCCATGGACAGTACCTGATCCACGCAGTGCTCCAACTTCGCCCATGGCGTGGTGACGCGCGTAGCGGCTGTATCTAACTCCAAGTCCTGCTCGTCCAGGTCCAAATCGTCATCGTCATCGACCTTCGATTCAATCTGGTGTGCCCATCCTCCCAGCACGAAATTGAAGCGGAAGCGCTTGTCCGAATCGATCAATAGCTTCGACGCAACCTTCGCCTTGTCCTCCTTCTCCTTGTATGCAAAGGAACATGCTTCAAGGATATTCTCCTTCACAACCTGCCGGATTTCGTTCTCTGAGAAGAACGTCACCACTGCCGAAAAATCTACATCGTCGACGATGATCTCTGTGTCAGATACGGTCGTTCGACCAGCACCGCGCATTGGAAAATTTTCGCGGGTCGTCTGCAGTAGATGCTGAATGAGCCGGCTCTTGCCCACACCTGTCGCGCCGAGGAGAAGCACACGAGGAACCGGACGCTTCTTTTTGAACCTAGGTGGCATCGGCATTGCACGTTCGCGCAATGACAGGTAGTCCACAGGCTCAGGAGTTATGCAATCAAAAAATGCGTCAATAACGACGCGAGCATACTTCTGCTCCGCAATCGCAATGCTACGTGTAGGCAGCAGGGACGGAGTTTCGTCCGCGATCGCGAGTAATTCATTTGTCTGTTTTTCAAGATTCCGAGCCTGCGAATCTTCGCTGACCTTGAGACTGCGATGAATCTTCTTGCCGATGGATCCTTCGCGGCATAGCGGATGGTGGAAGCTCATGTTCCAGTTGCCCGACTTAGCCTTATAGATGTGTGCGGTGTTGGCCATCGGTTACTCCTTAAATGTTCTACAGTGTTCTATATCTTATTCTTGAAATTTTGTCTGGTCAACGGTTATTTAGAACATTGTAGAACATTAATGAAATACTTTAAAAATAATAGGCCGCTCAGAGCCGCAGGGGTAGTAATTGAACCAGATAGGCGCGGTCCGATGCAGCCAGTCAGGAAGAACGCTCGATTCCGGACAGTTAGCTCGGCGGCTGCACTCGGCCTACCGGTCGTTGAACCGCAGTTGTCCCCGCTCCCGCGGCCACCTCAGGCGGGGTGCCCGCAGACCCAGCGGTCTGTACCGTGATTGCATTCGACGCGAATTCGATGCCCTTCTCCCCGAAGACACGACATCAAGGGCGACAAATTTTAATGTCATATATCTTACCCATTGTTAGAGCTATTTGTATAAATTATTACCCATTAACTATATTTTAATCGTCCAATGGTCTATCTGCTTAACTACATAACAAGCAATATCTTACCCAATTCCGCAATTATAGTCTAAGATATAGCCCATTATGCCAAGGACCATCCCCTCCCTGCTCCCCAAGCTCTCCCGCCTCCTCGCGCAGATCGGCGCGAACCTCAAGCACGCCCGGCTACGGCGCAGTTACAGCGCCGAGATTGTCGCCGAACGCTCGGGCATCACACGCAGGACTTTACAGCGCGTCGAGCAAGGAGACCCCGCCGTCGCGCTCGGCATCTACGCACGGGTGTTGCAGGCGCTCGGCCTCGTCGAGGACCTCGCGGCGCTCGCGCGTGACGACGCGCTCGGGCGCAGGCTCCAGGATCTGGATCTGCCGATCCGAAAGCGCGCCCCTCGCCAAAGCAACGCGGATGAAAAAGCGGGACAGAAACGCTGACGTCGTCGAGATCGTCGTCGACCTCGAGCGCCTGGGCGAAATGCGGCGCATGGGCTGGCTCCACCGGCAAGCCGGCGGTGGGGGCGACGTTTTCTCCTTCGAATATGACGAGAACTGGCTGCGGCATCCCGAGGTTTTCCAGTTCGACCCCGACCTCCAACTGGTCGAGGGCAGAATTTACGCGCCGGGGGACAGGGAAAACTTCGGTATCTTTCTGGACTCTTCACCGGATCGATGGGGACGATTGCTCATGCAGCGGCGCGCAGCGCAGCGCGCGGCCAGGAATGGGAAACTCCCGCCGACGCTCACCGCCTGGGATTATCTCATCGGCGTCCACGACGCCACGCGCATGGGGGCGCTTCGCTTTCGGCGCGACGAAAACGAGCCGTTTCTCGACGACGCGCAAGACCTGCCCGCCCCGCCTATTGCGCGGGTCCCGGAGCTGCAGGCAGTCAGTCTGAAGCTCGAGGACGCGCACGCAGAGGAGCATCCGGACTACGAGAAATGGCTGGCCCAGCTCGTAGCCCCCGGATCGTCGCTCGGCGGAGCGCGCCCCAAGGCGGGAGTCATCGACAAAGACGGCCGACTATGCATCGCGAAATTCCCGAGCCGCAAGGACACACATGATGTCGGCGTCTGGGAATTCGTCGTTCACCAGCTCGCAAACGCGGCGGGAATCGAGGTTTCTCCCGCGACGCTGCAGCGTTTTGGCGATGAGGGACATACCTACGTCAGCAGACGATTCGATCGAACCGAATCGGGCGGGAGAAGAGCATTCGTATCTGCCATGACCATGCTGCAACGCAACGACGGCGAGCCGGGAGCGAGCTATCTGGAGCTGGTCGAACTCCTCCAGACGCGCGGCGCCAACACCCGATCCGACTGCGCGCAATTGTTTCGCCGGGTGGTATTCAACATCTGCGTATCCAACACGGACGATCATCTGCGCAACCACGGGTTCTTCATCGAGGCAAACGGGCTCGTGCTATCCCCTGCCTACGATATGAATCCGAACACCGAGCGGCGCGAACTTTCGATTGCCATTGACGAGGTAAACGCGACCTGCGACGTCGACGTCGCGCTAAGAGCGGCGTCCGGCTATGGCCTTAGCGCCGCGGATGCAGATGCCATCGTCAGCGAAGTGCGAACCGCAGTCGCCAAGTGGCGCGACGAAGCGGCAAGCATGGGCATCGCGAGAGGAGAGCAAAATCGGATGCAGACCGCTTTTCGATAGCGGTACAGGATGCAAATCGAGAAGCGCGACGACTGGTTGCCGCGCATCCGATCAAAGAGTAGATCAGGATATTGGCGTCAACGACTATCATCTCGATCGGCTTGTTTTGTCCGAATCACGGCTCTTGCGGATGACGGCGACAACATCGCCGGGTGTGACCGGCCTTGCCGGTTTGAGCGGATCGGGCAGCAGGTCGGCGGCATCCCTTGCGGGAGCGGCCAATGCCTGTTCCAGCAACGCCAAGGCTTGCCGCGTCATGGAGCGATGGTGGCGCGCGGCTTCCTCTTTAAGCCTGCGGTGCAATTCCGGCGGGAAATCTTTAATCAACAGGCCTGGCATGGCATCCTCGAAACTATGCAAACGGTAGCGAAATGATAGCCTTTTGGGGTTGAAGCATCAACTCTTCTTGCCCGACAGATCGGTAGCGCGGCAAAGGCGGACCCGGATCGGCAGCGGCTGTGCTATGTTTGCGTGACAACGCAATTACTTATTCATCAGGGGAGAACCGCATGAAAATCCGTGCCGCCGTGCTCGACAAGAGTCAGCAACCGCAGCCTTACGCGAAAACGCGGCCGATCAGCGTCGAAACGGTCGAGCTCGACTCGCCCGGCCCGGGCGAGGTGCTGGTGAAAATCGCCGCCGCGGGGCTGTGCCATTCCGATCTCTCCGTCATCAACGGCGACCGGCCGCGGGTGATGCCCATGGTATTGGGCCACGAGGCGTCAGGCATCGTCGAAGAGCTCGGGGCCGGGGTCACCAATTTGCAGCGCGGCGACCATGTGGCGCTGGTATTCGCGCCCAATTGCGGCCATTGCATGCCCTGCAGGGAAGGCCGGCCGGCGCTGTGCGAGCCGGGCTTCGTGGCGGCGGGTGCAGGCACGCTGCTAGGCGGCCACCGCCGCCTGCATCGCCCGGACAAGAGCGTGCTCAACCACCAGGCCGGCGTTTCCTGCTTCGCCGAATACGCCGTGCTGGCGCGCGGCTCTCTGGTGAAAATCGACCCCGAACTGCCGCTGGACATCGCCGCGCTGTTCGGCTGCGCCGTGCTCACCGGCGTCGGCGCGGCCATCAACGCGGCGCAACTCAGGCTGGGCGGCTCGGCGGCCGTGGTGGGCCTGGGCGGGGTCGGCCTGTCGGCGTTGCTCGGCGCCTTGGCGGCGGGCGCGCGGCAGGTGGTCGCCATCGACAAGCTCGATTCGAAACTTGAACTGGCACGCTCGCTCGGCGCCACGCACACGTTTCGCGCCGACGATCCGGACCTGGTTGCGCGCGTCAAGGCGGCAACCAATGGCGGCGTCGAAGTGGCGATCGAGGCGGCCAGCGCCGTGGCGGCGCTGGCTACGGCTTACCAGATCACCCGCCGCGGCGGCACCACGGTGACCGTCAGCCTGCCGCCGCCGACGCATACCTTCAACGTGCCGGCGGTCAATCTGGTGGTCGAGGAACGCACGCTGAAAGGCAGCTTTCTCGGCTCCGCCGTGCCGGCGCGCGACATCCCGCACTACATCGCGCTCTACCGCGCGGGGCGGCTTCCCGTGGACCGGCTGGTGACACATCGAATCAAGCTGGACGAGATCAATCTCGGCTTCGACCGCCTGGCAAATGGCGAGGCGGTAAGGCAGGTGATCGTTTTCTAGGGGCGCAGAAAGGCGAGCGCGCCCGGCGACGCCTGCAACGCCGCTGTTACCGTCTGCGGCGGCGCGCATGCGCGCTCTACTCAGGCCCTGGTTGGGTTAGCACCTCCGCCAGGATCGCCAGACCCCGGTCCGCATCAGCCACGCTGGCGTGGCTGAAATTGAGCCGTAGCGTTCCGCTGCATTCCGGCATTTCCGGGTGGAAGGGTTCCCCGGGCATGAAGGCGACGCCGCGTTCGATGGCTTTGGGCAGCAGGGTCCGCGTATTCAATGCTCGCTTGAGCTTGAGCCAGAAAAACAGTCCGCCAGGCGGCGTGTCCCAACTGGCGATATCTCCCAGATGGCGTGCGAGTGAGCGCGCAAAGGCATCGCGCTTGCCGCGATAGCCATCCACGATGCCGGTCAGACGCGCTTCCCGCGCGGGGTCGGACAGTTGATTCAATACGATCCACTGGCTGATGCGGTTGCTGTGCAAATCGGCGGCTTGTTTCAGGCGGGTAAGGTAAGGCATGAGCTCGGGAGAGGCTGCGAGGAACCCCAGGCGCAGGCCGGGCGCCAGGCTTTTGGAGAATGAGCCCTGGTAGATCCAGCGCGCACGCCTGAGCCGGGCGCAAACGGGAGTCCGCTCGCAGGGATCGTAGGCCAGGTCCCGATAGGGGTCGTCCTCGAACACCGCCACACCCTGGTCGTCGCAGGCCCTGGCGAGGGCATCGCGTTCTGCGGCGGAATAGCAGCGACCGGTCGGGTTCTGGAAAGTCGGTATGACGTAGGCAAACGCCGGGCGCGTCTCCGCGGACGGCCACGGCACTCCCTGTTTCGGATCGAGCGCAATGAAGCGCGCTCCCTGGAAGCGGAACACCTGCAATGCGGCCAGATAGGTGGGAGACTCCACCGCCACCGGGGTGCCGGGATCGATGAACAGCTTGGCGACCAAGTCGATGCCCTGCTGCGAACCCGACAGGATCAATACCTGCTCCGGCGTGCAGGCCAGGCCGAGCGCGCCGATTTCTTCGGCGATCCGCTGGCGCAGGGCCGGCTCTCCCTCGGTCGGACCGTATTGCAGCCAGCGCGCCGGCACTTGCCCCAAGTCCAGCGTCGGAAAGGTTTCCGCGGATGGCAGCCCCCCCGCAAAGGAAATCATCCCCGGTCGGTCGATCACCGCCAGGATTTCGCGGATCGGCGAAGCATGCAGGTTGCGCACGCGCTGTGAGAGGCCGGTTTCCATGGGCATAAAACAATGTCAATGTTGTTGACCTTTGGACAGGTTACCCGCCCCGGGTTAACATGTCAATATGATTGACCTAGAACGCGAGGCCGAGCTCCAGGCATCCATCGAGATGTTCTATTTCGCCTATCGCGCCTTCACCGCCCGCCCGGACCACATCCTCGACCAGCGCGGACTGGGGCGCGTGCATCACCGCATCCTCTACTTCGTCGGGCGCAACCCGGACATCGTGGTCAACGACCTGTTGCGCATTCTCGCCGTGAGCAAACAGGCCCTCAACACGCCGCTACGGCAACTGATCGAAATGAAGCTGGTGACGATGCGCTCGGCGACGCACGACCGCCGCTACAAGCAATTGAGCCTGACAGGCGAAGGGAAAAGGCTCGAATCCCAGTTGACCGGGACACAGGTGAAACACCTCGCGGCGGTGTTCGCGGCAACGGGCACTGGGGCGGAAAAGGCCTGGCAGAAGGTGATGCGGGCGCTGCCTGAGAAAATCTGATCGCACTCTACCGAACGGGGCGGCTGCCGGTCGACCGCCTGGTGACGCATCGAATCAAGCTGGACGAGATCAATCTCGGCTTCGACCGCCTGGCCAACGGCGAGGCGGTAAGGCAGGTGATCATTTTCTAGGGGTGATCTGCTCGCACCGCGCCGCCGGAAACGGCACCGCGGATCTTGTCCCGGAAGCGCACATACACTCGCGCGGCGCCGATCAGATTCCATTCCAGCCAGAGGCAGGAGGCGCTGAACGCCAGGCCAGCCGGCAGCGCCAGTGCCGGCATGAGCACTGCCGCGAGCAGCAGTACCAGGGCTGCGAAATGCAGCCGCATCTGACCGCGCATCGCGTGTTCCGGAATCATCTGTTTCATGTTGGGCGGCGGCAGCGCAATTCCGCCCTGCCGCTGCAAGTGCAGCCAGTTGAGGAAGGGCATGATCTTGTACAGCATGCCCATGATTACCGACAGGAACACTCCGGGCAGGGCGAGTACGCCCAGCCATAACGGCGCGCGCGCATGGCTGCCGAGCTGCGGCAGCGCTTCAAACAGCAGCCAGGAAACGGCCAAGCCCAGCAGCGCCAGCATGGCGCCGCGCCAGAAGACGAAGGTGACATCGGCCTGGCGCCGCCGCCGGCGCGATTGCAGCCAGAGGGTGGCGATGGCGTAGAGTCCCACCAGCAACATCCCCGCCAGCATCACGCCAGATTGCCATGCCTGCGTTGCGCCCGTGCCTGGCAGGAGTTGCAGCGACCACAGGCACAGCAGCAGGAACAAGCCTGCCGGCACCAGGCGCGTCAGCCAGACCGGATAGGCCGGCGTGAGCTGAAACATCGGCACCACCAGGAAGGAAACACCGATCACCAGCATCAAGGCCCAGCCGCCCAGCCCCCAGGCGACGTGGACGTTGATCAGCGCGAGCAGTGACCAGACCGATTGCAGGCTGTCGTGCAAGCCGAGGGTGGCGGCCAGGGTCACGCCGAGCACGACCGTCACCAGTAGGCCGAGCACCGCCAGGCGCAGCACGTAGATGGACATGCCGCGCGCCGGCGTGCGCAGCAACGCAATCGCCATTACCGTCAGGAACAGGCCAAGGGCCGCGGCAAACACCAGCGCGGCCGCGAGGAACAGCAGCGGCTGCTCGAGCAGGAAGGCCGTCGCGAGGAGCACCGCACCCGCCGTGATCAGCGGGTGCACCACCGCCGCGACCAGGCGCGGCCGCCAGATGTTGGCGCCGGCCACCACCGCCACGAATTGCAGCAGCGAACCGCACATCGCCTGCAGCATGAAGTCGACCACGATCAGATGCGTCATCGCCAGCGCGCCGGGCGACCAGCGCGATTCCAGCGCCGCCGGCCCGAGCCAGGCCAGGATCAGCCCGGCGACCGCGCCAAACAGCGGCGCGGTGAGAAAAAACCGGTAAGGCACCGATATCGGCGGCGCCTGTTCGAACGACAGGGTGGGCTGCATTGAACTCGCGGCTTAGGCCTTTTGAATGTGAATCTCGTTGCTGCCATCGGCGCGAAGTTCGGAGCGGTAGCGGTAACCGTTCCGGTCGAGGATCGCATACAGCGGCAGCGGCTCGCAATTCAGCAGCATCACCAGTTCCTCGCCGGGCGCCAGGGTAGCCAGTTCAGCCAGCGCCAGTTCCAGCGGCTCCGGCGGCTGAAGGTCGCGGCCGTCGATCAAGCGCGGCTCAGGCATGCCCTTTTTCCAGCATGGCGCCTATCTTCGCGCCAAGGCGTTCCGCCTCGGCCCCGAGCGCCTGCTCACACATCGGATAAAGGATGTTCTCTTCCTTCATGTTGTGCTGTTGCATCAGCATCAGCAAGGTCTCGGCCACACCGGCATAGCCTTCGCTGTCATGGGCTTCGCAGGCCGCCGCGAGCTGCGACAGCAAAGAGCGCATCTGCTCGTGCTCGTAGCGCATCATCTCGGTCGGGCCTGCGCTCATGCCGGTCGCAGCCTCGAATGCCGGGAAAAGCAGGCCCTCCTCGGCCTCGAAGTGCGCTTGCATCTGATCGTGGAAACGCTCGAAGGCGGGTGCGGCCGCCGCCCAGTCGCCGCGCTGCACGGATTCCTCGGCAGCGACGAAAAGATTGTCGCAATGGCGGTGATGATCGGGAAGGATTTGCGTGGGAAAGCTCATGGCGGTGCCCTGAAGTAATGTATCGGACTATCTTAGCAACAACCACCGCAGCCAGTTTATACTACCCCTAAATTTCCGCAGCCGCGAGCGGCGGTAAGCAGCCGCTTGCTGTGTCCTGGGGGCGCGCCAAACGGCTATTTTGCGGCGTCCTCTGCCCGCTCGGCGCTCTGCTGCGTCTGTTCCATCGCCTTGCCGATGTTCTGCTGCATCTGCTCCATGGTCTTCTTGCCTTGCTCGATTTCCTGTTTCTTGGCGGCGGCGACAGTTGCAGCGGTGGTCGCGGTTTCTACGCCGCAGCCGGCGAGCGCAGCGGCTGCGATTAAGGCGATGATCGGTCTCATGGAAATTTCTCCCCGGTAAGGTTGGTTGAGCGCGGCAAGGCCGTGTTCAGAGTTTGCGTTCCCTGGCGTTCCAGTGCCGCTCGAGGTTATGCACCAGCTGCTCGCTCAAGTGGCAGAACGCCTGTTCGTAGGCGTAGGTCGCCATGTAGGTGCGGAACGTATCCAGCGGTTCGGTCTGGATTCGGATCGCCTTGCGGTTGCCGCCGGCGCTGACCATGCCCGAGCCGACCGCGTTCGCCACGCAGGCTTCGACCGCCTGGTCCAGGCGCTCGCGCGGAAACACTTCGTTCACCAGCGTGCGCGCCTCCGCCTCGTCGACGCGGAAGGTCTTGTCGAACATGATCGCCTGGCGCGCCATGCGCTCGCCCATGAAGCGAGGCAGGCGCAGATTGGCGCAGCCGGGGATGATGCCCTCCTTGCGCGCCGGCAGATTGAAGTAGGCGCCGGATTCGGCGATCACGTAATCCATCACCAGCAGAGTCTGGCAACCGCCGCCGATGGCGAAACCGTCGACGACGGCGAGCCAGGGTTTCTCCAGCGTCTGCTCGGGCTCCTCCGGGCGCATCTCCAGCCTGCCGGCGCGATTCACCGCCGCGAGCCCGCGGAACAGCTTGTTCAGCAGCCCCATGTCGCGCGTGAGGTAGAAAAGGTAGCTCTGCTTGCCCTGATAGATCCGCGTCAGGTTGATTCCGGCCGAGAAGATGCGCCGCCCCCGGTACTTCGGATGCGCTACCGGCTCGCCGCGCAGCACGCCCATGCGCAGGCGCGGATGCATCAGGATCAGGTCGCAGGCAGTCTCCTGCGGGGCCAGCGTATCGTCGTCCTCCGCATTGAGGGTGCGCGGATGGTGAAAGCACAGATAGCCGGCGTCGCCCTTCGCCTCCACGCGCACGGCGCCCAGATCGAGCCTGCCTTCGCGCCGGAACTCCTCCAGCCGCGCTATCGCTTCAGAAGTAGGCAGGAGCATCGCCGTGCACAGATGCAGCCCGATTTCCCTGTCGCTCAACAACTGGCCGAAGAACAGTCCCTGGTGGATCTCGAGCCCGTCCTTGTCCATCTGCAGGCTCAGGCTTTCCCTCGCCAGCTCGGCCTGGGTCGGCAGAATTCCGGGGAGCAGATCGGCGCCGGCCCAGGCGAGTTCTTCGACGCGCAGGGCGCGCGTGCGCTCGGTGGTCAGGGCATCGTAGATCGGGATTCGGTAGGCGCGGAAAAAACGCCAGACGGCGTCTGCGAGCAAGTGCACCAGGGCGTGGCCGGCGGCTTTCTCGTTCGCGTTGCGCCTGGATTTCGCCGGCAGGCGCGAGAGCAATTCGCGGCCTTGCCGGCAGACCTGCCCCATCCGGCCGGAATCCCGGGGCAGCGATGCCGCGCCGGCCCCGGCGTACTCCGCGCCGACCGAATCCAGCTCGCGCAAGAAGCTATCGACCGCGGATGCGGAGAGTCCGGCGCCAACCAGCCGGGGGCTCCGTTCCTGTAACGGAATGTCGTCGATCATGCGATTTCGATGGTATTCATTCTTAAGCTGCAATCTCCGCCGCGATCGCCGCGGCGGTCTGCACCTTGGCGTAGAGGCCGCCGACGTTTCCAAAGGTTTCGCTCACGGCGCACTCATGCACCATGGATCCGGGCGGCGAAGCCGGCCGCGCGCAGTGCGCGGATGATCTCCTCGACGTGCTCGCGGCCGCGGGTCTGCAGCACGAAATCGACTTCGGCGGTCTGCAGCGGCAGGTTAGTGAAGGCGCGCTGATGGTGCACTTCCTCGATATTGGCATTGGCGTCGGCGAGGCAGGCGGTGACCGTGGCAAGCGCTCCGGGCAGGTCGCGCAACTCGACCGTGAGCCGGGCGAGCCGGCCGGCGCGCACCATGCCGCGCTCGATGATGACCGACAGCATCAGCGGATCGATGTTGCCGCCGGAGAGCACGATCCCCACGCGCCTGCCGCGGAAGTGCGCCGGATGCGCGAGCAGGGCGGCAAGACCGGCCGCGCCCGCGCCCTCGACCACCGTCTTCTCGATTTCCAGTAGCAGCACGATGGCGTGCTCGATCTCGCCTTCGCCCACCAGCAGGATGCCGCGCGTGAGTTCGCGCACGATGGGCAGGGTGAGCGTGCCCGGCTCCCTCACCGCGATGCCCTCGGCGATGGTGTTGGCGGCGAAACGGGCCGTCTCGCCGCGCAGCGCGCAAACCATCGACGGAAAGTTCTCGCTTTCGACGCCGTAGAGCTCGATGCCGGGCTTGACGGCCTTGGCCGCGACCGCCATGCCGGCGATCAGTCCGCCCCCGCCCACGGGCACGAGCAGGACCTCCAGCCGCGGCTCGCGCGCGAGCATTTCCAGCGCCACCGTGCCCTGGCCGCTGATCACCCGCTCGTCGTCATAAGGATGAACGAGGCTCAACTTGCGTTCGGCGGCGAGCGCGAGACCGTGCGCCTTGGCCTCGTCGAAGCCGTCGCCGGCGAGGATCACTTCGGCGCCGAAGGCGCGGGTGCGCTCCACTTTCACATGCGGCGTGTGGCGCGGCATGACGATGACGGCGCGGATGCCCAGGCGCTTCGCATGGTAGGCCACGCCTTGCGCGTGGTTGCCGGCGGATACCGCGAGCACGCCTGCCGCGCGCTCCTCCGGTGCAAGCGACAGCAGCTTGACCAGCGCGCCGCGTTCCTTGAAGGAAGCGGTGAACTGCAGGTTCTCGAACTTGAGATACACCTCGGCGCCGGTGATCTCGGACAGCGTGCGCGAGTACAGGCAGGGCGTGTCGATCACGTTGTCCGCGAGCAGGGTCGCGGCGGCACGGATCGATAGTGCGGTGACGGGCATGGTGATTAGACTCTCAGCGCTGCCATGAGCCCTTGATGATGCTGTTGATGATGTGCAGCCGCCGGTGAAAAAAATGGTCCGCGCCGGGCACCACGATGACCGGCAACTCCTGCGGCCGCGCCCAGGCGAGCACGTTCGCGAGCGGCACGGTCTCATCCAGTTCGCCGTGAATGACGATGCTGTCCGCCGGCACCGGTTCCGAGGTGTAGCTGCGCCCGCCGCTGACGAAACCCGCCGCCACGCCCACCAGCGCCATGCGCTCCGGCGTTACGCGGCGCGCCACCAGGGTCTGCACGTAGGCGCCGAAGGAGAAGCCTGCAAGCACCGGCGCCGCCGCGCGAAAGCGCGTGCGGGCGTAATCCAGGATCGCCAGCAGGTCGTCGGCCTCGCCCTGCCCTTCGTCGTGTTCGCCCGCGCTCGCCCCGACGCCGCGGAAATTCGGCCGCAGCGCGACGTAACCCAGTTCGACGAAGGTCTTGGCCAGGGTCTGCGCCACCTTGTTGTCGAGGCTGCCGCCGAACAGCGGGTGCGGGTGCGCGATCAGGGCCACGCCGCGGCAGGTGCCGGCCGCGGGCAGGTCGATCACGCATTCGATCTTGCCCGTGGGGCCGTCCAACAGCAGGCGCTCGCTCGTCGCCCGCGTCATAGCTTCAGGCGTTCCACCACGCGCCCATGCCGCAGGTGTTCCTCGATGATCTCGTCGATATCCTGCGCATCGACATAGGTATACCAGACTTCTTCCGGGTACACCACGATGCAGGGGCCTTCCTCGCACCGGTCGAGGCAACCCGCCTGGTTGATGCGCGCCTTGCCTTTCCCGCCGAGTTCGAGTTCCTTCACGCGCTGCTTGGCATAGTCGCGCAGCGCGCTCGCGCCCTTGTCGTTGCAGCAGACGCGGCCGCCCTCGCGCTGGTTGCAGCAGAAGAAAACGTGGTGGGTGTAATAACTCATGGGAAATTGGCTCGAAAGGAACGTCGTTGAGGGGCATGCCGCCAGCCGGCATGTCCCCTCGAACGAACGTCAAATTATAGCGTGTCGGGGCTGCCCGGACGTTTCTCGGCCAGGCGCGGCGCAAGCAACATCAGATAAAACAGCGCAACGAACGGCCACGCGAGCGACACCAGGTGCGTCACCCCGTTGAAGTTGAGAAAGTAGCCATGCGGCCATTGTTGCAGGGCGTTGGCGAAATAAGGGTTCTCCGGCGCCAGGTTGACCAGCACGGTTGCGGCCATCAGCAGCAAGCCCGCCAGCGCCAGGCGCGCGGCGCGCGGCAGCGCCAGTGCCAGCATCAGGACCAAGGCGCCGCCAGCCAGGCCGAGGAGCGCGCCCGGCGTGAGCCAGGCGAACACGTTCTGTGCCTTGAGCAATACGCCCACCGCGACCGTCTTCAGCGCCAGCGCAGCCGCGAGCGGCACCAGCATCAGGCGTCGCAGCGGCTGATCGTTTTGCGTCAGGCAGGATGCGAACAGGCCCACCGCGATCAGATTGCAGGCGGCGACCGCGGCTTCCATCTGGATGAACACTTCGGCCGGATGCAGGGGGGTCGGTGGATGCTCAAGCAGGTCGCGCAGATCGCCGTTGCCGAACAACAGGGTCTCCGGATTCAACTGGGTGAACAGCCACAGTGCGAGCAGCACCAGTCCCAGGTCGTACTGTGCTCCTGAGAGAAACCAGCGATGACGCAGGGCATAGATTCTTCCGCCGCTCAGCAGGCCGATACCAAAACGCAGCGCCAGGCCGGCGCCGGCGAAGGCGCCCAGGCCATTGGTCGCGAGATCGAGGTTGGACGGGATGCGGCTGGGCAGGTAGGTCTGTAGCGCTTCCAGCGCGAGGCTCAGCGCGCAGCCGCCGAGGCCGGCCGCGGTGAGCGCAAACGCGCCGCGCACGCGCGGGTGCAGCGCCAGCAGCGCGAAAAAGCCCAGGGGTATATAGGCGGCGAAATTGGTCACCAGGTCGAAGAGGGTGATGTAGCGCGGCAAGGCGGTTGTGAGGAAGGCAAATGCGCTCACGCCCTGATCGCGCCAGCCGGAGAAGGGGTGCAGGCTGGCGTAAATGACCAGCAGCACATAAGCGAGCAGCAGGTAGCGCGCCAGCGGCGAGGGTCTGGGATCGGTGACGGTCACGGTGACCGCCATGTTACAGCCTTGCGAGTTCCGCCCGGTACAGCGCCAGCATCCCGGCGCTAAAACAGGCGAACACGATTTTTTCGATTTTCGGCTCGGCCGCGGCGAACTGCGCGCACTCGCGCACCGCAAGGTGCGTCGCCTGCTGCAGCGGGTAGCCGTAGACGCCGCAGCTGATCGCGGGGAAGGCGATGCTGCCCGCGCCGTGCGCGAGCGCCAGCGCCAGGCTCTCGCGGTAGCAGGAAGCGAGCAGTTCGGGCTCGCCTTGGGAGCCGCCCTGCCATACCGGCCCGACGGTGTGGATCACGTATTTGGCCGGGAGACGATGGCCGCGCGTGATCTTGGCGCGCCCGGTGGCGCAGCCACCGAGCGTGCGGCACTCGGCGAGCAGCTCGGGTCCGGCGGCGCGGTGGATCGCGCCGTCAACGCCGCCGCCGCCCAGGAGCGAGTTGTTGGCGGCGTTGACGATGGCATCCACCTCCAAAGTGGTGATGTCGGCCTCGACCGCGATCAGCTTGGCGTGCATGTCGGGATTCTAGCGCGCCCGGATTCAGGCTCCGGGCAGCGCCGAACGCAAACCAAGGTGCTCGGCGAACGGATCGAAGTCCCTGTCGCTGTAGAGAAGAGGCAGCCCGTTCTCGATGCAGCGTGTGGCAATCACCGTATCGATCGTCTTGCGCACGCTTACCCCGAGCGCCCGCAGCGCGCGAAAGTTCTTCGCGGCTTGAATGGCTATGTCCTGCCCCGCCAGGTCCACAACCACCAACGAAGTCAGGAGCTTCCTCGCCTGGTTGAAGTCGCGGTCGCTGACAAAGCCCTGCAGCACCTCGGTCAGGATCAGGTCGCCCGTCGCAATCGGCTCGGTACCGAGCAGCGATTCCAGCTTTTCCGCCTGTGGCGTCGCGGTTCCCCGGAAGTAGTCGATCCAAACACTGGAATCGACCAAAATCACCTGTCGGTCCTCATCGCGTCAAGGTCGCCCTGCCAGTCGAGCTTGCCGCGAAAGCGCCGTATCTCCTCCTGTTGCCGCAGCCGCAACAAAGTACGCAGCCCGAGGTCCACCGCTTCCCGCTTGCTCTTCAACCCGGTCGCCCGCAGCGTGTCCTTCATCAGTTTATCGTCGATTACGATGTTGGTGCGCATGATGTGTATCCTTTCTATGTATCATACACATGATAGGCGCATCCGACGCGCCTCGCAACCAGCGGAACCTCGCAGTCAGCCGCGTGCAACCGACGACCGCATGCGGGAGAGGCTGACGCCGAACGTTGGGTCGCCAAATCACCAGATCGGTTGTCGCGGTAGAATTGCAGACGGAGGTATCGACATGAATCAAAATTCTACGGCAGTGATAAAGCAGGACGGCCCTTGGTGGATTGGCTGGGTTGAGGAGGTTCCCGGTGTCAACTGTCAGGAGCGCACGCGCGACGGACTGCTGAAGACCCTGCGTGTCACTCTCATGGAAGCGCTGGAAATGAACCGCACGGATGCCCGGGACGCTGCGGGCAAGGGCTACGAAGAGCTAAGTATTGCGGTATGAAGCGCCGCGATTTATTGCGGCACCTTTCCTCTCATGGCTGCGCACTTCTTCGGGAAGGCGGCAGCCACTCGTGGTGGCATAACCCTTCCTTGAACAGACATAATGTATATAGGGAAACTTGCGGAACTGACCGGGGCAACACGTAAGGCCATACGCCTTTACGAGTCGCTTGGCCTGATTCCCGTCCCCAACCGCAAGGGCAAGTACCGCGTTTATACAGACAAAGACGTGCTTTTGATCAAGTTGATCCGGCGCGCCCAGACGGTCGGGTTTAACCTCGCCGAACTAAAGGAGCTGGTCGCCATTAAAGCCAGGAGCAATCGGTTTCCCATCGAGATCGCAAACGCGCTTATCGCCGGCAAACGGGAACAATTGCGCAAGGACATGAACAGGATCATGTCGCTCGACCAGAGCCTGGTGGAGCTCGAGGACGAACTGAAACGAAATTTCGGCTAGGAATCCAGCGTACGATTTATTTCAGCCTCTTCGCTTGACTCTCCCCCTAAGGGCAAGGTTTACGCTTCCGGCTCCATATCGGATCGAGAAGGTAAATCATGAGCACGAAGATTTTTGAAGGCACCACCGTTCTGGTCACCGGTGCCTCGTCCGGCATAGGCGAAGCGTTTGCACGCAACCTGGCGAAACGAGGCGCCAATTTGATCCTGGCAGCGCGGTCGGAAGACAAGCTTGTCCGGGTCGCAGATGAGCTGAGGGAAAAATACCGGATCTCGGTTCATGTATTCCCTGTGGATCTCATCTCGCCGGACGCGCCCCGGCAGCTTTTCGGGAGGATAAAGGCCGCCGGGCTGTCTGTCGATGTCCTCGTCAACAATGCCGGCTTCGGCAAGTGGGCGCATTTTCTCGGCGAGAGCCTGGACACGTATGAGCAAATGCTGTCGCTCAACGTTAATGCGCTGGTGAGGCTGACCTACCTGTGCGTCCCGGACATGCTGGCGCGGGGAAAGGGCGGTGTGATCAACGTGGCGTCAACCGCCGCTTTCCAGCCGGCGCCATACATCGCGATATACGCAGCGTCCAAGGCGTTTGTTCTAAGCTTTACGGAAGCGCTTGCCGGAGAATACCGGGAGCGCGGCATTCGCATCCTGGCCTTGTGCCCGGGCTTTACGGCCACCAACTTCATGGCGATAGCCAATGCAAAGACGGCAGGAATTCCATTTGCCACAGCGGAAGAAGTGGCCGAGGCCGGTCTGACTGCGTTTGTGAAAGGCAAGAGCTATCTTGTTCACGGGCGGGCGAACTATCTGTCCTCCCTGCTGCCGCGGGTTCTGTCCCGCGCTGCCGTTACCAGAATTGTCGCCGGCATGTTCAAGAACAGAGTAAGCCCCTGGCCCGCGTGACGGTTGCGAATGCCCGGCAACTCATCCGCCGAATCGAAACCCCAGGAGTCATTTCATGTTCGAACATCGCTACCGCCAACTCGTCCGCTTCAGTGCCATCTACGACCTCGCGGCCACAGCGGCTTTTGCCACGCCGTGGACATTCCAGCTCGTGCACCAGGCCCTTGGCCTGATCTCGCCGCTCCCTGATTTCCAGCCCTTGCATGTGTTCTTTGCGAACCTGCTGGGCAGCATCGTCGTCGTCTGGTCGATTCTGCGCATCTGGCGACCCGAGCCCATCCTAGGGCTGTTCGATTCCTTTGCACGGGGCATGTTCTTCTTCTGGCAGATCTATTACCTGCTCGTATATGGAATCTCCCCGGTTGTATGGGTGTTCGCAGCCCTCGAGTTCGCTTTCGGCGCATCTCAGGCATACGGCTACTGGCTGTTGCACAAAGTACGCTCCGGCGCGCCTGCTCGTTGCCGGATTGTCAGCCACTACGCCCAGGCAAACTCCTAGCCGCCTGGTGTCGTCCAACTTCGGGTGGAACAGACCGGCTGCCAGCGCCGTGCATCCTCACTCCGTCGTGCTGGCCGGCCGATCACCACGACATCAGCCACGAACCGGAGCGTGAGCGTATCCTTCCCATCCCCGCATAAGCCAGTGGATGGCCGCGGCGTTGGGACTGCCGGCGCCGATGGCGTTGGAAAGCGCGGCGGAGCTCTCGCACTCGAGCAGGAAGTCGATGAACTGGTGGGCGAGATCGGGGCGCCGGCCGCTTTTGTGCATGACCAGGTTGTCCACCGCGAACACCGCGCCTTCTTTCGGCGTCGAGTAGCCAATCTCGAATTTGCGCCCGGCTTTTAAAGCGTCCTGGCGCGCGGTGTGCATGTCGTTCGAATAGCCGTGGGCGAGCCAGATGTTGCCCACGGTCAACTCCTTGATGTAGCTGGCGGCGTTGAACGCGGCCCAGTAAGGCTTGGCGCGCAGGATCAGGTCGCGCGCCTGCCTCCAGTGGGCGGGGCCGGTGTCGATGGCCGGGTAGCCGAGATGGTTCAGCGTCGCAGAGCCCTTAGCGCCGCGCGAACCAGTTTATGCGCCGCGTCTTCTGTCCGCCGGCGAACGAAACGAGCGAGCCGAAGATCATGCCGGCGAGGCTCATGCCCAGTCCGGCGAGCTGCGGCGGCACCAGGCCATTGGGATTCATGAGTTCGAGATTGATCCAGGTCGCGAGCCCGAGCACGATCGCCAGCGTCGCGCCGAGGCTGGTGGCGCGATGCCAGTACAGCCCGAACGCGAGCGGCACGAAGGCCGCGACCAGGGTCACCTTGTAGGCGTTCTCGACCATTTTGTAGATGCTCGCAGTCGAGTTGAGCGCGAACAGGGTCACCATCACGGTGAAGCAGAGCACCACCGCGCGCATCGCGAACAGGAACTGGCGGTCGGTCCAATGCTTAAACGCGCCGCGCAGGATGTTCTCGGTGAAAGTGACCGAAGGCGCGAGCAGGGTCGCGCTGGCGCAGCTCTTGATCGCCGACAGCAGCGCGCCGAAGAACATCACCTGCGCGAACACCGGCACGTGCTGCATGATCAGGGTCGGCAGAATCAGCTGCGGATCCGTGTTGATCAGGCCTGCGACCATCTTCGGGTCGATCAGCGTCGCCGCGTAGGCGAGGAACATCGGGATGAAGGCGAAGCAGAAGTAGAGCGCGCCTCCGAGTATCGAGGCGTTGCCGGCGATGCGCTCGTTCTTGGACGAGGCGACGCGCTGGAACACGTCCTGCTGCGGAATCGAGCCGAGCATCATGGTGATCCATGCGGCAAGGAACCAGAGCATTTCGCGCAGCTCGGGCACGGGCAGCAGGTTCAGCTTGCCGGCCGCGGCCGCGTGGTCGATCACGACGCCGACGCCGCCGACCATGCCGCTCACCTCGACGGCGATGTACACCATGCCCACGAGGATCACGATCATCTGCAGGAAGTCGGTGACCGCGACCGACCACATGCCACCCCACATGGTGTAGATCAGCACGGTCGAGGCGCCCACGATCATCCCGGTTTGCTGCGACATTGCGCCCTCGGAGACGACGTTGAAGACGAGTCCAAGCGCCTTGATCTGCGCCGCGACCCAGCCGAGGTAGGAAGTGACGATGCACAGCGTGGTCAGTACCTCGACCGTGCGGTTAAAGCGCTTGCGGTAGAAATCGCCTATGGTCAAGAGGTTCATGCGGTAGAGCGGGCGGGCGAAGAACAGGCCGACGAGGATCAGGCACATGCTCGATCCGAACGGGTCGGCGACCACGCCCGACAGTCCATCCTTGAGGAACGACGCCGGAATGCCGAGCACGGTCTCGGAGCCGAACCAGGTCGCAAATACGGTCGCGGTGACGATGTAGAACGGGAGCGCGCGCCCGGCTACCGCGTAATCCTTGGAGTTCTTCACCAGCGTGCCGGCCCACAGGCCGATGCCGATGGAAATGATCCAGTAGGTGATGACGAACCAGAGCAGCATGGCGGAGACGCCTCTAGGGTGCCCAACAAAACGAGGGGACACGTCCCCTCGCGCTCCCCTAAGTCAGTGGCCGTTTCGGTAATTCTGAAACGGCCTCTTAGTGTTGCGGGACGCGGGCCGATTATATCCCGCGGCCCGGCATCGGCGAAGCGCGCCGCGGCTACAGCACGAGGACTATCTGCCAGGCGAGCAGGGCTGCGAGCAATAGGCAGAGCATGACGGTGCTGCGGTGGCGCTGCCTTTGTTCGGCGGCCAGCCGATCCAGCGCGCGCTCGATGCCGGCCGACGGATCGGCGGCGAGGGCGCGGTGCGCAAGGCGCGGCAGCTGCGGCAACATATTGGCCCAGCGTGGCGCTTCACTCAGCAGATTGCGCGCAAAGCCGCGCCAGCCCAGTTGTTCGCTCATCCAGCGCTCGAGGTAAGGCTTGGCGGTCGTCCACAGGTCGAGCTCCGGGTCGAGCTCCCGCCCCAGGCCCTCTATGTTGAGCAGGGTTTTCTGCAGCATCACCAGTTGCGGCTGGATCTCGACATTGAAGCGGCGCGAGGTCTGGAACAGGCGCAGCAGCACTCTGCCGAAGGAAATGTCCTTCAATGGCCGGTCGAATACGGGCTCGCACACGGCGCGGATGGCGTTCTCGAACTCGTCCACGCGCGTGTCGGCCGGCACCCAGCCCGCTTCCAGGTGCGCCTGCGCCACGCGCTTGTAATCGCGCTGGAAGAACGCGAGAAAATTCTGCGCCAGGTAATTTTTGTCGACATCGGTGAGCGTGCCCATGATGCCGAAATCCACGGCGACGTACTTGCCCCGGATTTCGGCGTCAGTCGAGACGAAAATATTGCCCGGATGCATGTCGGCATGAAAAAAACCGTCGCGGAACACCTGGGTGAAAAAGATCTCCACCCCGGCGCGGGCGAGGCGCGGGATGTCCACGCCGGCTGCGCGCAGATCATCCACATGGCTGATGGGGATGCCGCTGATGCGCTGCATCACCATCACCGAGGAGGAGCAGTAGTCCCAATAGATTTCGGGAATCATCAGCAGCGGGGATCCGGCGAAATTGCGCCGCAGCTGACTCGCGTTCGCCGCTTCGCGCATCAGGTCGAGCTCGTCGTTGAGGTGCTTGGCAAACTCGGCCACCACCTCGCGCGGTTTCAGGCGCCGGCCGTCGACCCACAGAACCTCTATCAGGCTGGCCGCGCTGTCGAGCAGGGCCACATCTTTTTCGATCGCTTGCTGCATGTTGGGGCGCAGGATCTTGACCGCGCATTCGCGTCCGCCGGGGAGCACGGCGAAATGCACTTGCGCGATGGAAGCGCTCGCCACCGGCAGCGCTTCGAATTGCTCGAACACCTCGGTCACCGGCCGGCCGAAGGAACGCTCCAGCTGCGCGCAGGCGAGTTCGGTCGAAAATGGCGGCACCTGATCCTGCAGCTTTGCGAGCTCGTCGGCGATGTCGGCGGGCAGCAGGTCGCGCCGGGTGGACAGCACCTGGCCGAACTTGACGAACAGAGGCCCTAGCGCCTCCAGCGCCAGACGCAGGCGCACCGCGCGCGGCTCGGTGAGCGCACGCCAGAAGAGCACACGCTGCACCACCACGAGCAGGAAGCGCGTGCGTGCGTGGGCGAGCACGAACTCATCCAGGCCGAAGCGGATGCCGACGCTGATGATTCTGGCGAGGCGCAGAAGGCGCTGCAAATTATTACCCGAACGAGGTTGAAAAGCGGATGTTTTTCAAGTTGTTTTTGTCAATGCCACTATGCGCTTCTCCAGGCGCGCCAGATCGTCGCGCAACTGGTCCACCTCGGTGAGGAACTGGCGCACGTCGGCGGGACGGGCCAGGAGCGGCTGTTCCTCGATCCAGTATTCGGCCAGGTTCTGCGCGAGTTTCTCCGCCGCGTCCCTGTTCCAGGCGGCGAAGCGCGTGCCCTCCTCCACCATGCGGTGGGCGAGCACGTCGCCGAATACCCGCGACAGGTCTTCCTCGAAGTCCCAGCGCAGGTGACGGAACAGGTACTGCACCGTGCCGGCCAGGTCGGCGCTGCCTTCTATGCCGATTTCGCGCATCAATGCCTCCTCGCCCTGCACTAAAGCCGGCAGTGCGCCCGAACCGATGGTGACCACCAGATTCGGCGCGGCATCTTGCGCGGCCTTGCTCAGCAGACCGGAGTCGAGGATCTGGAGGTGCAGCGCGGGCAGCGGCGCGGCGCGAAATTCCACGCACTGTCCCGCGTAAGGCTTGAGTTTGTCGCGCGCCCAGACTTCGGCGCCGAGCAGATGATTGAGTGCGTAAATCCCGGGGTGCGGTAACACTGAACGGCTTCCTTGGAGTCGATATGTCTGCGCGCCGCCCGCAGGCGGGAGTTACGATTGGCCTTGGTCTAGAACAATACGAGGGGATACCTCCCCTAGTGCTCCCCTAAGTCTGGGGCGTCACAAGGCTTTTTGTGACGCCCTCTGCTGCGAGCGAAGCCTGGTTACTGCAACTGCTGTATGCCCGCCAGAACCCAGCCGGTTGCGCCGGACGTGGGCTTCGCCAGGTTCCAGATTTCCTGGAACGATTCAGGTTGCGCATTGGCGCTTTCGCGGATCATGCCAGAGAAGCGCACGCTGGCCCAATGGGTGTCGCCCTCAGTGAGCGCTTCCAGCAGCTCGGCGTCGAGCGTCACCACGTCGGTCTGTTGCCCGACGGCGCCGTGCTGCAGCAGATCCTGCTTGATCGACTCGAACATCGCGTCGGTGGTGAATTCGCGCAGTTCGTCCAGCTTGCCGCTGTCATGCACCGCCTGCAGCTTGACGAAATTGAGCTTGGCCTGGCGCAGGAAGCCGGCGGTGTCGAATCCAGCGGGAATGTTCGGTTGCGGCTGCGCGCCGAAGACCGGCGTGGCGCCGATCGCCGGTGCCAGCGAAGGCGGCGGGGCGGAGACGGGTTGGTTGCCCGCGCCGGCATACTGCATATTGCCTTCGGTCTTGGATCGGGTGAGCAGGCGGAACACGAAAAACACGGCGAAGCCGACCAGGGCCATCATCAGCACACTGCTCAGGATGCTTCCCAAGCCCCCCATGCCGCCCTGGCCGAGCAGCCAGCCCAGGCCCAGGCCGGCGGCCAGGCCGGCGATCGGGCCCAGCCAGCGGTTGCCGGCGGGCTGGGGCGCGGCAGCCGGCGCTGCGGCTGGAGCCGTTGGCGTGGCCTTAGACGGCGGGGTCTGCTGCATGCTCTTGTTCGGAGCCACGCTGGAGCGCTGCGCGCCCACGCTGCGGCCGCCGCCGAGACGCGCGGCCTCCGCGTCCTGAACCATCAAACCCAGTGCCAGGAATGCAGCGATTGAAATCGATAATAGATGTTTCATGTTTCCTCCTTACAGCGTGAACTGGGCATTATGCGCCCATACCCTCAAAATTTGTAACCTCGATGCAGCGCGACCACGCCGGCGCTCAAGTTGTAGTATTCGACCCGCTCCAGGCCCGCTTGTTCCATCAGGCCCTTCAATTGCTCCTGGTCAGGATGCATGCGTATGGATTCGGCCAGATAGCGGTAGCTGTCGGCGTCGCCGGCGAACTTGGACCCCAGCCAGGGCAGCACTTTGAACGAATACCAGTCATAGGCTCGGGCGAGGGGCTGCCACACGCGGGAGAATTCCAGCACCAGCAGCCGCCCGCCGGGTTTGAGCACGCGGCGCATCTCGGCCAGCGCCGCGTCCTTGTGCGTCATATTGCGCAGCCCGAAGGCGACGCTGACGCAGTCGAAATAATCGGCGCGAAAGGGCAGGCACTCGGCATTGCACTGCGCCAGGGGCAAAGCGCGGCCCTCGTCCAGCAGCCGGTCGCGCCCGCGCGCGAGCATGGCGCGATTGATGTCCGTGAGCCAGACCTGGCCCTCGGCGCCGACGCGGCGCGCGAACACGCTTGCCAGGTCGCCGCTACCGGAGGCGACATCGAGCACCCGCTCGCCCGTCCTGACGCCGGCGAGCGCGATGGTAAACGCCTTCCAGGCACGGTGCATCCCGGCCGACATCAGGTCGTTCATCAGGTCGTAGTTGGGCGCGACCGAGTCGAATACGCCCGCGACCTTGTGCGCCTTTTCCGTCTCTTCTACCTGCTGAAAACCAAAGTGGGTCTTGCCGTTCATCGCCTGTTCCGCTTAGTGGCAGCCGCTTTTTGGGGCAGCCGCAGGAGTTGCGCCGGGCTCCCGGCTCGCGCCCGCCGCCTGCATGCGCTGCAGGTACTGCTGCCATAACTGATCCCGGTCATTGCCGATCTCGTACAAATAATCCCAGGAGTAGAGCCCGCTGTCGTGTCCGTCGGAAAAGCGCGGCTGCACCGCATAACTGCCCACCGGCTCGATGGCGGTGATTTCGATATCTTTCTTGCCGACTTGCAGCGCTTCCTGCCCCGGTCCGTGGCCGCGTACTTCTGCCGAGGGCGAGTACACGCGCAGAAATTCGTAGGACAATTCGAAACGCTTGCCGTCGGCGAACGAGATTTCCATCTGGCGCGACTTCTGGTGCAGCTTGATTTCAGTCGGAGTATGTTTATTCATGTGCGTGGCGCGAATCGAGGGCGCCTATGATACCGCGGCCAGCGTGTTTGTGGCTGTAACCAAACTGTCACGCAAGAGACATATGATTGCACTTCGGGATACCACAATTATTATGCCACTCAATGTTTTGATCGTAGAAGACGAAGCTGCCATCCAGGAACTGATTGCCGTCAACCTGGAAAGCGCTGGTCACCACGTATTGCGGGCCTCAGATGCGGAGCAGGCACTCACTCTGATACGCCAGACCCTGCCCGATCTGATGCTGTTGGACTGGATGCTGCCCGGGCAGTCGGGGCTGGCGATCGCGCGCAATCTGCGCGGCAATGAGCGCACCCGGACCATCCCCATCATCATGCTTACCGCGAAATCGGCCGAACAGGACAAGGTCATCGGGCTGGAGGCGGGCGCGGACGACTATGTTACCAAGCCGTTCTCGCCGCGCGAGCTGCTGGCGCGCATCAAGGCGGTAATGCGCCGGCGCGCGCCGCAGATGACAGACGACGTGGTGGAGGCGCAGGGCCTGCGGCTGGATCCGGCCGCGCACCGGGTCAGCGGCAATGACCTGGCGCTCGACTTGGGGCCGACCGAATTCCGCCTGCTGCATTTTTTTATGACCCACGCCGAGCGGGTCCATAGCCGCGCGCAACTGCTCGACCAGGTATGGGGCGATCATGTGTTCGTCGAGGAGCGCACGGTGGATGTGCACATCCGCCGGCTGCGCAAAGCGCTCGAGGCGACCGCGCACGATCGTCTGATCGAGACCGTGCGCGGCACCGGTTATCGCTTCACCGCCACGGCCTGAATTGCCACCCCTGCGCGGCACGCAGTTCGGGCGTGCCATAATTGCGGAACCAAGTAAATCAGGTCCATCGTTGATCAAATGAATTCTGTCTGGATGCGCAGCGCGGCGGGACTGGCCGGTTTGTGCGTCGCCGGCCTGATCGTCTTGCCGCTCGCAGGCCCGATCTGGGCGCTCGCTGCCGTATGCCTTGGCCTGGCGCTGCTGCTTGCGCGCCATGTGGCCAATCTGGCCGCGTTAGACGCCTGGCTGCGCGATCCCTTGGCCAAGCCCGTGCCGCAGGGTAGTGGCATATGGGATGAGGTGCTGGTCGGGCTTTACCGTTTTGTGCGTGCCCGCATCAAACAAGAGCAGCAGCTCAGCAACGACCTTGTGCGCTTTCGCAGCGTGGGCCTGGCCCTGCCCGACGGCGTCGTCTTGCTCGACGCGCGTGGTCACATCGAGTGGTGCAACCCGCTTGCCAGCCAGTACCTCGGGCTGGACGAGCAGCGCGATCTGGGCCAGCCCCTGGTCAACCTGGTGCGGCACCCGGATCTTGTCGCCTACCTGGAGCGGGGCGAATATGCCGAGCCGCTGACCCTGCGCCTGACGCGCGGGAAGGGACTGGTGCTGTCGCTCGCCATCATCGCTTATGGCGAGGAGCAAAAGCTCCTGCTCGCGAGCGACATTACCTTGGCGGAAAAAGTGGAAACCATGCGGCGCGATTTCGTCGCCAATGTTTCGCATGAGCTGAAGAGCCCGCTCACGGTGGTGGCCGGATTTCTGGAAACGCTCACCGACGGCGAAGTCAAACTCGACGAGCGGCGCCGACAGGGCTATCTGGAGATGATGCGCGAGCACACGCTGCGCATGCAGCGGCTGGTGGACGACCTGCTCACGCTATCCGCCCTTGAGAGCAGCCGGGGCCCGAGCGACGAGACCCTGGTCGATGTTCCGGCGCTGCTTGCCGGCGTGCGCGATGAAGCGCTGGCCCTGAGTGCCGGGCGCCACCGCATCGAGCTCAGTGCGGAAGACCCGGTGCTGCTGCTCGCCAACGCGCAGGAGCTGCGCAGCGCGTTCGACAACCTGGTGAGCAATGCCGTGCGCTACACGCCTGCGGGCGGCGACATCCGGCTCAGCTGGGGGCGGCGCGGTACGCAGGCGGTGTTCAGCGTCGCCGACAGCGGCCCGGGCGTCGAGCCGCGCCATATCCCGCGCCTGACTGAGCGTTTCTACCGCGTCGATAACAGCCGCTCGCGCGAGACCGGCGGCACCGGACTCGGCCTGGCGATAGTCAAACACATACTGACGCGCCACCAGGCGACGCTCGAAATCGAAAGCGAACCGGGCAAGGGCAGCTTGTTTTCCGCTGTGTTCCCGGCGCGGCGCATCAAGTCCGCGGCCGAAGCGGCGCCGGCTGCGGATTTGACGCAATCCGAAAACGCTGCCTAACGCGCAGGTTCGATCGCGACGCGCTCGAAATCGCTGCCGCGTTCGATCACGCCGCTGAGCAACACCGACTCGGACGTGTCGCTATAGACTTCCAGCACACGCTTGGGGCGATACCATCCGGGGGGCAGAATCAGGGAGGCTGGAGAGGCCAGCGCGGCGAGTGCGGGGCAATACAGCGCAGGGACGAATTTTTCCGACTGCGCGTTGATGCCGGTAGGGCGCACTGCCACGGCTCGCGGCACGCCGGGGATGATGCGGGCTCCAAGGTGCAAGCCGTCATCCTCTTCGGTCCTGAGCCAGCGCACTACACCCAGGAGGAAATTCTTGGCGTCGGCCGGGCGCACCGCAAGCAGCTGCGTGAAGGCGTAACGGCCGCCGCTAGCAGCCGCCGGGCGAAACAGGCGCAAGCCCGACAGGCTTTCCTCGTGCAGCAGCCAGTCCTCGATGGCGTAACCCCCGGCGTCGATATGTGCCTCCTCATGGCGCTTGCTGGCGTGGCCAAAGGCGGCGATCTCGTCGCGTTCCCGCCGCGTCAGCTCGGTCGCATGCCCGGGTTGGCGGAAAGTCTTGCCCGAGATATGGTAATGCATGGAGGCGAGGGTGCTGCATGCCTGCGCCTTTGCGCTGACGCTGCGGCGCGCCTGCACCCGTCCATTCTTGCCCTCGCACCAGAGGCGAAACAGGAGCACCAGCAGTTGCTCGACGCCGGGCATGGCGCAATCCTCGCCCAGCCCCAAGCTGGCGGGTGGCTCGCCTTTGCGCAGCCGCACCACAAGTTTTTTCAGGGCGCGCGCAAGCTCGCCTATATCGAGCCAGCGCGAGGGGCTGCGTCCGTCGGCGTCGACCTCGCGGTAGGCGCCCGCAGCTGCGGATAAATCCAGCATTAGCGGCGGCAGGCTCTTGTCCTCGGGCGGGCTGCGCCGGACGGGGACATGCCGGGCCCAGCGTTCCAGCCAAAGCTGGATCTGGATGAGCTGCTTTTGCTGCTGCTCGTTCGGATTTGCCAGCATGAACAGCAGCGCCCGCACGTACACTTCGGCGCAGCAAACGTCGAGCTTCTTTACCGAATCCTCGACGGAGCTTGCAATCACCCCCGCGTCTTCAGCATGCCGGTAAAGCTGGTGCAGGGTCAGCCAGTAGGTTTCGGGGAAGGCGTGATAAGTGCGGCAGTGGTCGTACATGCTCGAAGCCACGCAATCGAGTGCCCGCTGGCAGACAAGCGCGGTCCGGCCTTCGAGCTTGCCCTCTATCGCACTCTTGAGGCAGCGCTGGTAGCCAATGAGGAGTTCCTGCCACAACTCCACCACAAGGCCGAATATGCCACGCTCCACTTGCGTGAACGGCAGCGGCTTGTTCGCCAGCTTTTTTATCTGTTCGGCTTGCACAAAATAGACCGGTTCGCGCAAGGCTTCAAGCACCTTGAGCCGCTCGGCAGGAGCCATGTCGAAGCGGTTCAGCTGCCGCAGCTGGTCCAGCAGCCGTATTTGCGACGGCGCGACGTTCACCAGCGGCAGTTCAGCCAGCCACGCGGCGCAGGAGACGCCGTCAGCGAAGTCCGGACTTGCTTCCGCGGAGATTTCGGGCAGCTGGAAGTCGTGCATGTGGGTTATTGTGCCATCGCTTGCAGCTCATTGCGCAAGCTGCGCCGCAAGGCGTCGCGATCGACGGGCCTGGCCACACCTGGGCGGCGTGCTTTGCTCCAGACGGAACCGGGAAAGTGTTTGTCATCGGCAAAGCGCGGGATGACATGCCAATGCAGGTGCGCCGTCATGTTGCCCAGGCTGGCGAGGTTGATTTTCGCCGGTTGCATCAGTTGGCGCAAAGCCCGCTCGGCGGCAAACACCACCTGCATCAATCGTTGCCTCGCTTCTGCATCCAGGTCGGTCATTTCTCTCACATGCCGGTTGAGGATTACACGGCAAAATCCGGGATAGTCGCGGTCTTCGACCAGGACCACCCGGCACAGTTCGTCCTGCCACAGCGGCTCTCCACCGGCAGAATCGCACAACTCACAGGGGGAAACCGTTAATTTGTTCACGCTGCAATAAAAGCTTTGGCAATGAATGTGAAGTTATTCACACCGGCGCATGAGTCACCGGGCTCCCGGCGGGTGGCCCGTGCCGGCAACAGTTTCTTGCGCGGGTGTGTCGCGGGAACACGATAGCAGATTTCAGCGATGCGCCTCATGCACTCCCTGTACAGGTCCTAGAGCAAAACGCGCTCGATGCCTCCCCGATTCGCTTTGGCCACATAGTCGGCCATCCAATCGGGGCCGAGCATGTGCCTGGCGATCTCCACCACGATGTAGTCGGCGTCGGTGCCGGCATCGTCGTTGTAGCGCGCCAGGCCCTGCAGGCAGGACGGACAGGAGGTGAGGATTTTGACGTCGCCGGCGAACCCTCCGTCGGCACCCTCGGCGCGGATTGCGGCTACGCCCTTCCTCATTTCCTCTTCCTTGCGGAAGCGCACCTGGGTAGAGATGTCGGGCCGGGTGAGGGCGAGCGTGCCTGATTCGCCGCAGCAGCGCTCGTTCAGCTTCACCTTGCTCCCCATCAGCTGGTTGACGACTTTGAGTGGCTGGTAAGTCTTCATTGGCGTGTGGCAGGGGTCGTGGTACAGGTAGCGCACGCCCGCGACGCCATCGAGCTTCACCCCTTGCTCCAACAGGTACTCGTGGATGTCGAGCAGGCGGCAGCCGGGGAAGATCTTGTCGAATTCGTATTTCTGCAACTGATCCATGCAGGTGCCGCAGGACACGATCACGGTCTTGATGTCGAGGTAATTGAGGGTGTTGGCGACGCGGTGAAACAGCACCCGGTTGTCGGTGGTGATGCGCCTGCCCTCTTCCTCCTCGCCGGCGGCGGTTTGCGGGTAGCCGCAGCACAAATAGCCCGGCGGCAGCACGCACTGAACGCCGATCGCATACAGCATCGCCTGCGTCGCCAGCCCCACCTGGCTGAACAGCCGCTCGGAGCCGCAGCCGGGAAAGTAGAACACCGCGTCGGAATCCTCGGTCACCTTGGCCGGATCGCGGATGATGGGCACGATGTGGCGGTCCTCGAGTTCGAGCAGGGC
>ERZ1292633.787-Hain-H41-02um-R1-787-length-35652-cov-14_pt1 | contig 35652 bp, 29 predicted proteins | sample MGYA00564406_ERZ1292633 | MGnify/ENA primary metagenome ERZ1292633 (study PRJEB36523, sample SAMEA6512639) | groundwater metagenome | collected 2019-01-08 | study: AquaDiva: Metagenomics assemblies of 32 groundwater samples
ATTCGCAAACCGTTCCTGTCGGCTCTTCCGTCCGGGGTTTCCTGGTATACAAAAACATCCAAATTGTTAAGGTTGCAAATCCTGAAACAATTGCAACGATTGTTAGATAGAAGGCGGCTTTGTCAGCTAAAATCTGTGCTTTTGAATGAGAGTTTTGAGCTTCAGCAACAAGACGCATAATTCCTGCTAAAGCAGTTGATTCTCCGATCTTGATAACTTGAACCTTCAATGAACCACTGCTGTTAACAGTACCTGCAATTACTTCACTGTTAGTTGCTTTGTGAACAAGATTAGACTCACCCGTTATCATTGATTCATTAATTGATGATTCGCCTTCTATCACTAAAGCATCAGCTGGTATCTTTGCTCCTGGTCGAATTAAAAGAACATCACCAACTTTCAATTCAGATATTGGTACTATTTTCCCGCTTACTAATTCAGCCATGTCTGGAAGTAATTTGGCTAACTCTTTCAAAGCTCCTTGCGCATTCGTGATTGATTTCATTTCCATCCAATGACCAAAAATCATTATAGTAATTAAGGTTGAAAGCTCCCAGAAAAACTCTGCTCCACTAAGAAAAAAAGTTGTTGCAATGCTGTAAACAAAGGAAACAATGATGGCTAGAGATATAAGGCTCATCATCCCAGGTTGCTTTGATTTTAATTCTACAACAGCTCCTTTTATGAATACTGTGCCTGCATAGAAAAACAGTATTGTTCCAAAGATCAATGGGATATATTGCGAACCAATAAATTCAGGTAATGAAAAACCAAACCAATCTTGTATCATTGACGAGTACAACAGGGTTGGTATTGTTAAAACCAAACTCCACAAAAACTTCTCACGAAACATTTCAGGAGAATGCCCTTTATGTTTGTCGTGGTTTTCGTGTGATTGATGATCTTGGGTATTATGGCAGTGTTCGTGTTCCATGGTTTATTTATACCAATCGTTATACCACTCTCTCATCTGTTCAATCTCTTTGCTCTGAGATGAAATAATATCATCTGCTAATCTTGTCATTTCTGTTCTATTTGTAGAAGCCTTGAGCATTTGAGCCATCATAATGGCTGATTGATGGTGTGGAATCATTTCAGTAATAAATTCCCTATCAAAAGGTTTTGCTGTTTCTAAGTCTACTATATCCACAGGACCTCCCATCATGCCTCCGTGCATCATTCCTGAACCTAAACCATGTCCAGAGTTAACAAATTTATCCGGAACATCATTTCCAAACCAACGTTTATACCATTCTGTCATTTTACTGATCTCATCTGTTTGAGCTTTGATTATATTTTGAGACAACTCCTTTATCTCAGGGTGGTCTGCCTTAGTTAAAGCGATCTTAGCCATAGTTATTGCATCGTCATGATGCGGAACCATCTGTTCAATAAAGTGCTGATCAATTCCACTATTTGTTCCTGGTTGAAAATATCTTGAGTTAAAACCCATCATTCCCATCATTCCATAATTCCTGCTATTAAAAGCAAAGGAGGCAAAAAATGCCATTAAAATAACTCCTACTATTAACCCACCGAGTACGTACACTAGCTTTTTATCATCCATAAAATCTCCTTTAATTATTTATTCTTTAGATTGTATATCTTGGAAAGCTCTTTGATGACTTTTTTGTCTTGACCCTCCCTGAACTGATGACCAACATGCTCTTCTAAGTGATTTTCTAACACTTTTTGGTTCAAGCTCTGTAAGGATTTTTGTATAGCCAAAGACAAGCCAATTATATCAACACAGTATTTATTCTCTGCGATCATTTTTTCAAGACCTTGCATCTGACCTTGAACTCTATGTATCTGATTTATTAAAGGTTTCATATTATTCATTTTCATATTTAACAACACTCCTCAAACTTGTCATTAATGTTTTTTTCCTTTTTAAAAATAAAAGATACGGCGGTAAACAAAGCAAGGACCAACCCAACCAAAACTGCTTTAAGGAAAACGCCCTGAGAAACTAAAAACACTGCGGGGAAGCCAATCAAGACAACAGAAGTTTTCCAAAACAGCCCAAACTTTGAACCATATTTCTGAACAGTGGCTCCAAGACTAATTGCCATTAACAATGAGATTAGGATAGGAGGAATATCTAATAGGTTAAGGGTTACTGCTATGAATGACCAGCTCCAAGTAAATACCGTTGCAATACAGATAGGGCAAATATTTAAATCCGAGGTTTTTCTAACAAAATACAAAACAACAGTAAATATGAAGATTGATATTAATAGATATATCATATAGCTAAAATTATGAATGCTAAGATAATCATTAAGAACCCCGCTACTAATTTCATTGTCTTCTTGTTTTCTTTTTGTATCTCTTTAACCTTTTCAACCAAACCTTGATTGTTAGCAATCATCAATATTAATACTAAAGGAAGAACAAAGAGGACGTTGTAATAAAAAAGATATATTACTCCTCTCCAGTATGTTCTGACATCATGTAAAAGGCCAATAATGCTTAAATATGGGCCTCCTGTGCATGGAAACTCACAAAGTCCAACTAGAGCACCCAACAAAAACATTCCTGGTATACTAACTCTTTCTAACAACTCGTTCATCTTTGCATGGGCACTGTGCGGTACAGCCAACTTTATTGGGAACTTAGGAAATAATATTTCAAAGATGTTTAAAATTCCAAATATCACGAGCACCAAAGCACCTATCTTTGACATCAAATGAGGAACATCAAAAATATGAAGAGCATTCAAAATACCGAGTCCGATTAACAAATACACAGTATATATTCCTAATATATAAATTAGTCCGAGTTTTAAGATCTGTCCTGGTTTTCTTCCTAAACCAAAAAGGAATATTATACTTACAATCAATATGGAGAAAGCACAAGGATTAATGCTGTCTATCAAAGCAGACGCAGTTACCAGTGGGAATAAAAATCTCCCCTGGTTACTTATCTCCCAAAGCCATTCTGAACTTCCTGAAAATCTTTGAAATACAATTACAAAACCAAAAATTAAAAGAACCGAAAGCAATAGTGTTGTTAAAAGTTGTTTTTTCATTATGGAGTAACGTTTGCTTTAATATTCAAAGTTAATTTAGATCCATCAGCTTGTTCTACAGAAACAACTCTTTCTATGACCCCAATTCCCGACGGCCCATGTGCATTAGGATCAAAAGTTACATCGATTGTTGCTTCTTGATTTGGTTGTATCGCTTGATTAACCTCAGGCGCAAATCCGTGAGAAAGCATTCCATAAGGGCCAAATGATTGACTCCCTATTCTCAAGAGAGCATCAGTACACATACATGAAGTATACACTTTCTTGACCATAACTGGAGTATTTTCTGTATTTGAAATCTTGAAACTTTTTGTTACTTTTCCATTCTTCATGGAAATGGTTCCAAAATCATAGGCATAGAGATCTGATTTTAACTTAGAGGTTTGTTCAGAATGCGAAATATCAGTTTTAGTGTTTTCACCTGCTTTAGGCTCTGCGTATAGAAGGAGGAGACCTAAACCAACAATCCCTACTGTCACCCCTATTATTAAGGTTAACTTTTTAGACATGGTTTTTCCTTTATATAATCATAGGGGAATAATATACCCCCTAGGGGTATATGTCAAGAGGTTATTTCCCCATTAAATCGCAGGTTGTATGTTTTTTTGTTATGCTACTAGTATGCATAGCAAAACATTCATTCTTTTTGTTAGAAACTTCATTTTTGGGGCAGAAGACAGCCTAGTTTCAACAGTTGGTTTACTTGCTGGTGTTGCATCAGCTGGCATACCAAGAAAAGAGATTATAATCTCAGGTGTAGTCTTAATCTTTGTTGAAGCATTTTCAATGGGTGTTGGGAGTTTCCTTTCTGAAAAAACAACCGAAGAGTCTCAAATAGACAATCAAGAAAAATTCAGTGACTCTCTGATTGCTTCTGTAATAATGTTTTTCTCATATTTTATCTCTGGTTTAATCCCCTTGTTTCCATATCTCATACAAAGCAATACTAATGCTTTCTGGCAATCCATTATTGCGAGCTTAATCGCTTTATTCATTCTAGGTTTCTTAAGCGCAAAGATCCTTAAAACAAAATTATTTAAAAATGCTCTTAGAATGTTACTAATCGGAGGAATGGCAATAGCTCTGGGAGTCATTGTTGGTATTATTATTAAATAACAAAAAATATGCAAAGAAAATATATTAGTCCAATATTACTACTGACTTTCCTTGGGCTTTGTTTTGCTGGGTATTTAAGTTTAACCAAGCTCATAACAAACATTTGTGCGCTTAATGAAGCTTGCCCTTACTTCTTAGGATATCCTGCTTGCTGGTATGGTTTTGGAATGTTTACAATAATGTTCATAACAGCCCTACTTGTATATCTAAACAAGATTCAGCTATCTAAAGCACGGGAAATAATAGGGGCTATTTCATTCCTTGGTATTATCTTTGCAGGAAGTTTCATTGTTCCTGAAATGAAACCATTGCTTGCAGGCGAAGCAAGATACGCCCTAGGCTTACCAAGCTGTGCTTATGGATTTATTTTCTACGTAATAATCTTTGGGCTGACTTTGAGAACTCCTAAAGAAAACAGTTAATCACGTTTTCTACCGTTATCAAAAAATTCATAAAAAGCAACAGCCGCAATTGGACCAACAAGTCCAACGAATATTAATTCCTCTATTGCTACAGGAGCGCGCTGAAAAATATCTATTGGTGGTAAAAGATATTCGCCGTTGAATATCCACTGATTTAGATATGTCGCGGTAATTTCGAAAAGAGTTGTTAAATACAGAAAATACAAAGAAAGTGGCCAAAGTTTTTTGAGGAACTTTGGAAATTTCATTAAAAACAAGACTGAAGGAAGTAAAAAGAACAAGCTTCCTAAAAATAAATAAGTGTATTTGTTATCAAAAACAAAAGTTTCTTCATGTCCAGCAATCAACAAACTAAAGAAACAGCCTAATACAAACAAAGCTGAAAGAAGAAAATGCAACATCCTGTTATCAACGATCTCTTTCTTATCATGCGGTTCTAAAAGCGTTTGATATATCACAATCATTGTGTAAGTTGCTACAGCCATCCAAAAAAAATCTTCATAAGGAATTATATTTAAAAACCTATGATCAAAAAGGGATTCAGTGGTATACCACACCCCGCTCTTTATACCTATATAATCAACAACAATAGCGAAAGGTGTTGAGGCTAAGACTGCAAAAAGCAGTGCTTTTTCTTCTTGCCAAACATGTCCAAAGCGTAATGCTAAGTACAACCCAGGCAACCCATAAAACAAAAGGGTTGAAATCAGATAAAGGTTAACTAAATATACAGATGTTAATATTGCCAAAATCGGTAATATTAACAAGATTATCAAATCAAACCATTTTAATTTCTTTTTCATTCTTTTTGATTATACAGGTTTTTTCTGTTCAACTAATTTCCCCGCTAATATCTCTATTTGATCAGCTTTTCTTAAGCACTTAATCTGTTTTTTATTTAATATCTGGTGATGTCTACTGCTATCTAAATCATCAATTAAATCCCAAAGATTTTCTTTTGTTGTTAACCAGTCTTTGTTTGGTAGTTTAGATAAATCAAACGGGTCTGAATAGCTACGAAGTGTTTTCTGACCGTTGTCTTTAAAATATTCGTGGAAATATGAAAGTGCCAATTCCCTGACTGTCTTGTAGATTGGCTCTCTGTATCTTAATACAGCATGATTGGTTTTAGAAATCGCTCCCCAATAACCATTTTCCTTAAACAAAGCAACAACGTGCTCATCATCATTTGGTGTTGTTTTCATATCCATTAATAGAGGCTTTTTCCCATTATGCCAAAAGATTGCTGCTGCCAAGATCGCGCCCTCTGCACAGTGCGCCCGTCTTTGTTTTAAAACCTCTCTAGGAGAAAGGTATGTTTCTCCTTTCATCTCAAAGTTGATCGGAATCTTGTTAATAAAATCCTGAATCTTTTTAGGAGTATTCAACTTCTTTAAGACCCTCAATTCTTTTGAATTAAAAACGTTAAATATTTTGTTTGTTTTTTTCTTTTTCATTGTTTTAATTATGAAGCTATTTATCCACTTAAGCAAATTGACAAGCTTTTTAATCTTTTCTAAGATATATGTATGTTAATCAGAAAAGACATTAAAACTTGGTCCAGCTTCATCTCATCAGCTGACTTCAGACCCTGAAGGACAGCGTATTTAGCATTTGATACGACCAGCTGCTCCTCCAGGGCAGCTGGTTTTGTTTTGTTCTGGAGAACAATCACCAGGGGGACCACATGCATGACTCCATTTTCTTCGCGGGTCAGGACGATGATTTCGAGGACGTTGTCACCAATCGCGGAGGCAACTCAGAAGACGAATCTGAAAACCTAACCCGTTCAGAACAGCTTGGCGGGCAGACAACCCGCGAACCCATAAACCCAGGGGGTCAATATGCAACAAAGCCGCCGTAATAGGACATTGCGCGGCTTTTTTGCTATTATACCTTTAAAGAACACAAATGAAAAAAATCCTTTTTAAAATATTTTCCACTATCTTCATAATAACCATCACCTTCTTACCAGCAAGCCTTGTGAATGCTGCAAATATTGGTGGAAGAACCTTGTTCAAAATGTACTGCCCATGTTCTGCCTCTCAACTAATTGTCGTTGGCCCTCCTGTTGGTGGGTTGTTTATGATAACCCCGGTAACTAAACTTTTTGATTACAAGAGGGTCGCAATACCAAACTGGAATCTAGGATCTGCCCTCCCTTTCTATGTACCATGCCTTGTTCCAGTATTAGTCGGTTGTGCACCGATTGGCTTTGGGAAACCAGTAATATACGAAGGAACTAGCTCTGACAACCCTTTAGGTTTCTAATCCGATGTCTGAATATATTAAATTAACTAGTGAACTTAAGAAAAAAGCAAACCCTGCAAAAGCAAAAATCTTGCAGGGTTTTTTCAAGACAAAACCAGGGGAATATGGTGCTGGTGATATTTTCTTAGGTATAACTGTTCCAGAGATACGCAAAATAGCGAATCATTTCTCAAAACTTTCTTTGTTAGATATTCAAAAATTACTTTCAAGTAAAATCCACGAATACCGTTTGATTGCTTTAGAGATCCTTGTAATACAGTATGAGCGGACAGACGATCTTCAAACAAAAAAGAAAATTGTTCAAGCATATATTAAAAACAGAAAAAGCATAAACAACTGGGACTTGGTTGATCTTTCAGCACCATATATTTTAGGTGATTGGTTCAGAGAAAAAAACAAAGCTTTGTTGTATCGCTGGGCTGGTTCTAAAAACATCTGGGAAAAAAGAATAGCTATTATAACAACTTTTGAATTCATCAAACACGGTCAGTTTACTGACACTCTTAAGATCTCAAAACTTTTGTTGAATGACAAGCATGATTTAATTCAAAAAGCAGTTGGTTGGATGTTAAGAGAAGTTGGAAAAAAATCTTTAAAAACAGAAAAAGAATTTTTGGATATTCACTACAAACGAATGCCAAGAACAATGCTACGATATGCAATTGAACGGATGTCTAAAAAAGACAAAGCACACTACATGAAAAAAGTTCAAAGCAAAAGACCTCCTTTCGGTTCCCATGATCTGGGTTCCAAAAAGGAAGTCTTTTTGCGTTCTAGCAGATGATGCCTGAGCTCATCATACTCTCGATGATTAGGCGAGGATGGACATCGGCACGGATCAGGGTCTGGACATGTGTCCTGTTTGCCAGAACCAACCTCCGGATGTAGTTCCAGCTGTAATGCGGGGGGAATGCATCCAGGATTTCCCGGCAAACTTCCGGGTCTACACCAAGGTCTGAAGCGAGCTCGAGCTCTTTCTGCATTTCTCCTCCTCTACAGTTGGTGGGGGCAATTAACCGGGGCGGTCCGGTTAAAACAAAAATCCCAGCGGCGTTAGCTCGCTGGGATAATTCTTGTTTAGAAAAGGTTAGGTAAACAAAAATTGTCTCAACGGACTAGCACCGCTGTGATTTCTAATAGTCAACAAGAAATTTAGAGACAATTTAAACATAGGCAAATATTACCAAATTTATTCTTTTATGTAAAGTGGGTTTTGCACAGGCGCAATTTCTTCGTTTTCTTTGCTCAAATGCCAGAGCCCAAAAAGCAATATTGCCATGCCTAAAAACTGCATTGGTACCAATGCTTCTTTGAGAAAAAAGTAGTTCACAACCACAGCAGCTAGTGGGAAACCAAGTTCTGCTAAAGTCGCAATTGATGCTTTGGTATGCTGTAATCCTTTGTAGTATATGAACAATGAAACAACACCAGATGTAATTGCAATAATTAGAAGGAAAGACCAGTCTTTTAAAGTAACGCTTGAAAGATCTGGAATGGTCTTTTGGAAAATATTCAAAAATAACAAGAAAACAAAAGCAACAACAAACCTTAATGAGGTCATAACCTTAAAGCTGACTTTGTTTAAAACAAACTTCCCTAATACTGTTGAAGCACCCCACAAAACAGCTGCGATTAAAGCTAGGGTGACTCCGGCTGCATTAGGATTAAACTGTTCTCCGATAAAAAGCTGCGGAATAAATCTGGGGAAGGAAACTATGTAAGCACCAGCTATGATCACCGCTGTCCAAAGCCAGAAATTTTTTCTTAGTTGTTCTTTCAACAATCCTGCTGCAAGCGAGATTGCAATTAAAGGTTGTAGCTTTTGCAAAAGAATTGCCACAGATGGATTTACGTATCTAAAAGCTTGGGTAAAAGCAATTGATGCTAAGGCAGAGCCCCCGATTGCGATAATCAAGACTGAAAACCATTCTTTTTTTCCTAACTTGCCTAGATCTTTAAAGGACCAAATTAATATTGGTAGAACAATAAGGATATCAAAAAAATGCTCAACTAAAACTATGAAGTTGCTAGAAAGTTCTTTTGTTAAATGCACTCTAAAAGGAGCATCTGTTGCCCAAAGCATTGCTGCTATGAATATTAAGTAAGGACCATACTTTTGCATTTTGCTTGTCATGTTTTTAATCCAACCTCTTAATTATTGAAATATCTTTAGCAATTTGTTTCTTTAGTTCTGTTTCTGATTTATATTTTTTAAACTTGTGTAAAAACCGCTCTATTCTAAAGACTAAACGTTTACTGTAAATATCTGCACTATGACCAATTAAATGCGCTTCAAGCTTGGGATATCCCTTGGCGTCTTTTGGACCAATAACTATACCTGCTTTGTAAACCCTGTCATCCAAAGATACCAAGCCTGCATAGACCCCAAAAGGGATATTGCGCTTTTTTTTAAGGTATTCTTTACGGTCAATATTGGCAGTGGGAAAACCAATTTTCTTGCCATAGCCCTGACCTTTAATGACCCGCCCTGAAAGGAAATATAACATGATTTATTTTACCACAAAAAACTGATATCCTATGTATATGATTCCTTTCTACATTTTTGCCTGGATTGCAAGCATTGCTTATGGTCTAGAAGTCATTGTCATTAAGCTAGCAAACAAGCATCTAAGCGCTAATCTTTGGGTTTTTAATTTCCTCTGGAATTTTTTGGTTCTGCTCTTAATTGTCCCCTTTGCCGTTGCTAACCATGCCGTTATTCCCGGACAGTGGTTTAATGTCGTTATTGCCGCATTGCTCTATGCGATTGCTGGTATCACCTATGTAATAAATCTTTCTAAGCTTGATGTTTCTGTTTTTGCGCCTTTGTTTAATTTTAGAACGGTTTTTGCGGTAATCCTTGCTGCAGTATTTTTACATGAGAGATTAAGTTCAGAACAGTTGCTTCTAATTTCTGTGATTTTCCTGGGTGGTTTTTTTGTTAGTATTGATGAAGAATTTTCTTTCAAAAGCTTTTTTAACAAAAAGATTTTGTACACCCTTTTAATGATGGTCTTTATTGCCCTTGAAGCAGTGTATATAAACAAAAGCATTGACGAGCTTGGCTTTTGGACAGCAAGTCTTTGGATTGCAATAATTGCTCAAGGGATGTTACTTGTAACCTGGCCGAAATTTGGCAAGGACTTTAAAAAAATCGGTCCTAAAGAATTCGGCGCAACTCTGTTGGGTGCTCTAACGGGTGTCGTAGGAATATTAGCATCTAACAAAGCTTTTGCATCTAACATCGGAGTTTCTGCAGCAATCATCTCTCTGCCAATTTCCATGATCATTGCATTCTTGTTTTCTGTGTTTGCTCCACAACTGCTTGAAAAACACACTCTCAAAGTATATTTTGTTAGATTTGCAGCAGCAACTGTGATGATACTTGCTGCCCTTAAATTAAACTGATATTTAAAAACTAGTCTTGCTAGACTAGTTTTTTTCACGCGCTGTTTTTAAAACTTCAGACATCCAGATTAAGTCGTCTATACCACGCTCAATCTTCTTTAAATATGTTTGATCAGATATATTCCCAGCCTCATCAAAGAGCTCATTTACTTTGAAAAACTTTAAATCATATTGCGTTGGTGCTAAACCAAGTGCTTTTACAACTGTGTTTAAGGCTTCAATCATTCTAGCGCCACCAATTTCTCCATTGCTTACGCCGGCAATTAAAACAGCTTTTTTCCTGTATTCAAGGTCTGCCATGTCTAAAATGCGCTTTAAGGTCCCTGGGAAACTATGGTTGTATTCAGGGCTTACTATGATCATACCATCCATACGTTTAACCATATCCATGTATTCGGGATTAAGGGCTGCTAAGTTTCTTCCATCATCAGTTTCTGGAAGATTTAAGTTTCTTGGATCAATTAAAATAGTTTCAATGTTTTCTCTTTGCTTTAGTTGCTGAAATATTAAATTAGCAGGCTTTTCACTAAAACGCCCTTGTCTTGATGTACCTAATAAAACTGGAATGAATAGTTTTTGCATATATTTTGATTAATGAGTTTTGAAGTAATACAATACAATGCTTGCAAGAAAAATTAAAACTGAGAGGATACTAAAAATTAATTTAGGTTTTAAAGTTGGATACTTTCGCACAAACCATGCGTCTATTCTAAATGCTTGCAAGATTAACAAGAACATCAAAGCAGCAAGATACATTAATGATTCAAATTCAAAAAAATTAGCAAAATCTGAGCCGATTATTAAAACATGGATAACTATTAAAATTCCGGCAAGGTATATGAAACGGTGTAGAATTTTCCAGTACTTACCCATTTTCTTTACTGCATAATTGAAAGATGTTGCTGTCATAGCTACAAGGATCAGTAAAGCTACTAACCCTAACAAATATGCAAGCAAATATATGCCCTGTAAATATTTAAGATTACTTAAACCACCAAAGACTTTAAAGAATTCTAAGAGCGCATGTATTAACGCGAAAAGGAAAGCGCTAACTCCTAATGCTCTTCTGGATTTAATAGCTACGGATTTAAAGGGAAGCTGTGGAAAAACAAAATATATTGGTGTAATAATCAGGGAAAGATAGATTAAAGCAAGAGCTATGATTGCGTAATTTTGACCAAGCTCTATGTAAGCCACATTTAGATTAGTAAATTGGTTTACTGTAAAGCTATAAAGCAGGATAGCCAAAAGAACTGCAGCTGTGAGAATAATGTATCTGATATATTTTAAAAGAAAAAGCATTCTGTTAGTTTAATGCATCAATACTGGCTTGATACTTGTTTGCTGTTGCAACAACGTTGTCACCATAGAAACGGTACCTTTTGTTAGTTGAACCTGAAAAATATATCATTGCAGCTGCCCACTCTTTTTTTGTATCAGCAGCTCCTGCTGCTTTAACTTTGATAGCTGCGGCAAGAAATGCATCTTCAATATCCCATGGATTTGCAGATTTTCCAGTTATTGCAGCAACTTTGTCCTTGTAACCCATCCAGGTTGAAGGGATAAACTGAGCAGGACCCATAGCTCCTCCCCAACCAATCCTTGCACCATTTTTCCCTCGCATTGGACAGGAAACCGGTGTTGTATTTGGATCCAGACCAAGATCTGAGGTAATTTCCAAAAACTTAGGAATGTCTCTTGTTGGGTTCATTATCTCTGTATAGCTTTTTTCAGGAGGATCTCCGGCACGATTACATGTACCAACGTTTTTTCCAAGATTAGACTCTTGAGTTAAAATAGCTAAAAGAAATGCAGCCCTAACTCCCGTGTAGCTGGAAGCGGTTTTAGCCATTTCTACAGCCTCGCCAAAAGTAATTTCCCTAGAAACACCGATAATATCATAGATTTGATTTCTAATCTGAGTTGCTCGTTGTTTGTTTGCTGCAACTAAAGCCGCATACTGGCTTTCTTTACCTTGGGTGTCAGAAAGCAAACTGTTCTGCTCTGAAAGCTTGCCACCCAAATCTTGTTGTTGCAACGCTTTAATAGCCAGGAGATCTCTGGCATCTTGTTGTTTTTCTTCTAGTTGAACTGTCTGATCTTCTAAGTCAGTTTTGTACGACTTAATTTGATCTAAAGCTTGCGCTAAGCTCCTTGAAAGCTGTTGATTGTTATCAACCTCTTTAAAAAATCCGGATATACCACCATCGTTTGCTAAAGCTGAAACAATTGATTTGTTATCTTGCTCATAGATCGAAATGATTGTACCACTAATCTGAGTTTTAATCGTACCTATTTTCTTTTCAAGCTCAGAAATAGAGCCTTGGGTTATATCAATCTGGTCCTCTAAATCTCCAATCATTAAGTTTGTACTTCTAATCTGCAAAGAAAGTTTTGATTGTTCAGTCTTTAATTCTTTTACTTTTGCAGCTAAAGTATTTTTTTCATTTCTGGTTGTAGAAAGTTGAGCCTCGAAATCTGCAATTTGTTTTTCCAAAGCTTGAAGCTCTCTTTCTAACTGCACTTTATCTACAGCACTAGCTTGGACTGTAACAGTTTCAGCATTTGTTGAAACTGGGACGGAAAATAGATTGGCAAGTGCGATAATTAGCGCAAATGCCAATATTTTTTGACTTCTTTTTATTTTGCTTACCATAAATGCATTATATCATATTTGGTGATATCATTATTCTATGAAAAAACTCCTGGCTATATTAACACTTCTGGTAATATGCTTAGCTATGTTTTTTATATTTAAACCAAAGAAGCTTAACCAAGAAACAGTAATACAACTTCACGAATCCAATCAAAGCAAAGAAGCAAAATCATTAGTCATACCTGAGAAATATTTAATTGAAGTTCCTTTCACATCACAATCTCCTTTTGCAACATGGGATGAAGATGAAAATGCTGCTTGCGAAGAAGCGAGTTTAATTATGGCTTGGCATTGGCTAGAAGGTGATATTTTAGGGAAAATTAATCCAACTCAGGCAGAAGCAGAAATTCGAAAACTAATTGCCTTTGAAAATGACAAATATGGTAATTCTGTTGACACCTCAACAAAAGACACAGCTCAAACGTTTAAGGACTACTACAAAGGTACGAATATCGCGCTGAAATATGATTTTGGGATAAATGAAATTATTGAAGAGATATCAAAGGGAAACATTGTCATAGTTCCAGCAGATGGCACTGCGTTGTATAACCCAAACTTCAAACAACCAGGTCCTGAAACACATATGCTTTTAATCAAAGGGTACGATCAAGCTAAAAAAGAGTTCATAACAAACGATCCTGGCACCAGGAAAGGCCAGGATTATGTGTATACCTATGATGTTCTCTTCAATGCTATCCGTGACTATCCCACAGGAAACCACGAAGTAATAACTGGGATTAGGAAAGCAATGTTGGTGGTGAGTAAATAACTAGAGTTTTAACTTCTTTGCTAACCTCTTGAAACCTTTCAGGTTCTCTAAAGCATAACTCTTGTAATTTACATCCTGTCTTTGAGAAATTGCATTTTGCAAAAGACCGTAAGCGGCTTCTGCAAAAAAAACGATTAGTTTCATATACTGAAGATCATTGTAAAGTTTTTCTGTGTTGTTTGGCGCATAATTATGAACTAAGATGCTGTCTTCTTTCTTACCAAATGAGCCCTTCACTGAAAACATGGCGAGATCAAAACGACGATCAGCACTACCAGAGTATTCCCAATCAATTAATCTGTACTTTCCGGTCCTCGAAAGGACTATGTTCCCAAACATTAAATCTTGATGACAAGGATCTGTTTTTGAAATTGGTGATAATCGTTTCTCTACTAATTTCACCTGTTTTAAATACCATGATATATCACTAGGCAACCAAGCTTTTAGTTGTTTTGCTTGTTCTATATAATCCCTACCTCTTTGTGCAGGACTACGCTTGCCTTTCAAAACATTTCCTTGGTGTAATTTTTTTAACAGCCCTGCAACACTCTTAATCGCCTCCGGCCTCTTTGACTGTTTTTTTGTTAAAGGTCTACCCTCCAAATACTCGACTATCAAAGCGGAGTGGTATGGGTAATGTTTAAAGATCCTTGGGCCGATGCCTTGTTTGTAAGCCACTCCGTAATTAAATATTTCTCTAGCCCTGTCTAAGCCTAATGACTTGGAAATACTTGGGGCAAAACGAACAACATATCTCTTTTTCTCAATTGAAACAAGATAATTGAAATTAGTCATTCCGCCACTTAATCGGTGGATTTTTAAATTCTGTTTTTTCCACTCAGGCAAAGAACGAATTATCTCATGATGCGTTTTCATATACTAGAACTTACTTGCTTCCTTTATTCTCTCAATAGCCACTATATATGCGCCATTTCTAAAGGATGTATTGTATTTCTTCTGTGCTTCTAAAACACCTTCGAATGCTTTGATCATCAAAGCGTCAAGCTTTGCCAAAACGTCTTCTCTGGTCCATTTTTCATCATGCATGTTCTGATACCATTCATAATAGCTTGTGGCTACCCCGCCACTGTTTGCTAATATATCAGGAATAACTATAATGTTGTTTTTTTCAAAGATCGCATCTGCTTCTTGTGTTGTTGGACCATTTGCCATTTCAATGATTAACTTTGCTTTTACCTTAGAAGCATTTTCTCCGGTTAAAACATTTTCCAATGCTGCTGGAACTAAAACACCAACAGCAAGCTCCAAGAGTTCTGAATTAGATATTTCGCTTGTCCCAGATAAACCCTTTAAAGCTCCAGTTTGTCTTTTATGTGCTTCTGCTGCTGCAACATCTATACCTTCTGGATTGTAAATACCACCCTTTGAATCAGAAAGAGCAACAACTTTCAATCCTTGAGCTTTTGCACTTTCTGCAAAGTATGTTGCAACATTTCCAAAACCTTGAATTGCAATTGTTTTGTTTTCTGCTAAATCAACCAAGCCGGCTTTTAACACTTCTCGTAAAACAACACCTCCTCCAAAACCTGTTGCTTCCGTTCTTCCTTGACTACCTCCGTCTTCGATTGCCTTACCTGTAAAAGTTGCTCTAGCTTTTTTACCAATGAGTTTTTCAAACTCATCAACCATCCAGCCCATGATTTTGCCGTTAGTATTTACATCTGGTGCTGGTACATCAAATTCAGGACCAAAAACAGGGTAAAGTTTTTGAACATAGCCACGGGAAAGTTTTTCTAATTCTGTTTCAGAAAGCTTCTTGGGATCAAGAATAATGCCGCCCTTACCACCACCAAAAGGAACATTAACAACCGCATTTTTGAAAGTCATCCAAAAGCTTAAAGCCCTAACCTCATCTAAATTAACATCAGGGTGGAAACGGATACCGCCCTTGTAAGGGCCTCTGGCGTTGTTGTGTTGGCTTCTAAAGCCCGTAAAAATCCTTTGGGAACCATCATCCATAATCACTGGAATAGTCACCTCAATATACCTATCTGGATACTGAATACGTTCAATGAATTTGGGATCAATCTTAGCAACCTCGGCTGCTGTTTTTAACTGACTCAAAGCTGTCTGAAACGGATTTATGTTCATAATATTTCGTTAATTGTTTAAATCTATTAAAAATTTATTTTGGTGTCCTTTTGCCATCAATGAACTTGTCCTACCGTTATTTGTAGTTTCTTCCACCAAGTCCGTCCTGATAGCTTGAATATTCATACTTTCAGCCATCTCTGCAAGATCAGCATCTTGTTGAATCTTGGCTCTTGCAGAGTCAACGTCTCCTTGATCAGCTGCCACTAACAAACCGTGTACTGATATTTCATCAGCGGAATTTGTATGCCCTTGCCCTGATGTACTTTCCGCTAACTTTTTAAAACGAATGCCACTGCCAATATCGCCCGAAATGGAATCACCAACTACGATTAATTTTGAATATGGAATCGGAATACCTTTTTGTTTAGCTTTTTGAATTAAATAATCAATCTTGTATTCTTTAGCTCCTGGCACATCAGTATCAGAAGCACAGTCTATGAAATATTCTGAAAGGCCGAGAACTTTACTAGCTTGACGCACAAAATTTCTTGGATTTGCACTCATGCCAAACATTGGTATTTTCAACCGTTTGTATAATTTAGCTAAATGAAAAATTGGTCGGATCTTTGTTTCTTCAAAAGCAGCTGGGTTCTCAGAGTATTGCCTTTGTATAGCCGCGGTTGCTAGCATATCAAACTTTTTTAAATAGCTATCCGCTATTTCATAATATTCATTCCCTGGGTTATCTATCTCTCCAATGTGCGGTTTCATGAATTGTTCAGTATAAACTTCAGGGTCTATCCATTCTTTTTTTCCCAAAACATAAATACCATACATCCTATAAAACTCTCGCCAACTAGTACCTAGTTTAAATCCCGCCTCGTATACTTTCCACAGCTTAACCGCATCAACTTCTTGAGGAAATAGCTGGGGAACTGCTTCCATATATACAGGCTGAAGATGTGTGAACGTTTTATCAATATCAAAAAAAGCCATTGCTCTTGGTAGTCCATCTGAACCTAGCTCAATATCAATATCAGGATTCTCTCCATTCAAATCCTCAAGTTCTGACTTAACTGTCAACGGTAACTGCTCTCGATTTTCAACACCATTTTCTAAATTTCTGACCATTTTCTAAATATTCTCTTATTATTCTACCTAGTAATAATAGCACTTTTCTTGCTACAATTAAACTATGAATATTGAACAAATACAAAAACTTGGTTTAAAAGGAGAGGTTCGCTTAGATGAAGCAACAATTAAAGAATACAGCAGGGATGCAAGCATCTTTGAAATTAAACCCGAGGTCGTCATAGCGCCTGCGGAGGTTGCTGATATCCAAAAAATTGTTGCTTTTGTTAATACTGCAAAAAAAACAGACCGAGGGGTTTCAATAACTCCGAGAGCTGGTGGAAGTTGTATGAGTGGCGGTGCTTTAAACACCTCAATAATACTTGATTTTAAAACACACTTTAATCGTTTAATTGAACTTGGTTCTGACTATGCAATTGCAGAACCCGGTATGTACTACCGTGACTTTGAAAAGGAAACTCTAGCTCGTGATTTGTTGCTTCCCCCATTTCCAGCGTCCAGAGAAATATGTGCGCTTGGTGGAATGGTTGGAAACAATGCTGCTGGTGAAAAAACTTTAACACACGGTAAAATAGAGGACTATGTTTTGGAATTAAATGTTGTACTTGCAGATAGCAAAGAGTATGTTTTCAAAGCAATGGATGAAAACGAATTAAAAGAAAAACTTGCCTTACAAACTTTTGAAGGTGAGATATACAGAAAAGTAAACCAACTCCTTAAAGACAACCAAACTTTGATAGAAAGAGCAAAACCAAACGTTTCCAAAAATTCAGCTGGTTACTATCTCTGGAATATATATGACAAAGAAAAAAAGACTTTTGATTTAACAAAGCTATTTGTTGGTTCTCAAGGAACGCTTGGTATAGTTACAAAGATAAAGGTTAGACTAGTACCACCTGAAAAAAACTCAACAATGGTAGTTGTCTTTTTAAAAAACTTAGATAACTTGGTGGCTATTGTTCAGAAAATATTAACCTTAAAACCAGAAACCTTTGAATCATACGATGACTACACATTAAAACTAGCAATAAGGTTTTTACCTGATTTAATAAAGATACTGAAGCCTAAAAACATGATAAAAATGGGCTGGCAGTTTCTTCCAGAGTTCTGGATGACACTAACAGGGGGCTTCCCTAAACTCGTACTTTTAGCTGAGTTTACAGGTAAAACACACGAAGAATCATACCAGAAAGCTCAAAACGCTTTTAACCAAGTAAAGGCAATGGGGGTTAAAACCCACCTGATAAAAGATGAACAAGAAGCTAACAAGTACTGGGTCATTAGAAGAGAAAGTTTTGCCCTCTTAAGAAAACATGTTAAGAACAAACACACAGCGCCTTTCATTGATGACATTATTGTTCGCCCAGAGTTCTTACCAGAGTTCTTACCAAAATTAAACAAACTGATCCAAAAATACAAATTAACCTACACTATTGCAGGACATGTTGGTAATGGTAATTTCCATATCATTCCTTTGATGGACTTTAAAGATCCAAATACTGCAAAGATAATCCCTAAACTTTCTGATGAAGTTTACAATCTTGTGTTGTCATATCATGGATCTATAACCGCGGAACACAATGACGGTTTGATCCGAAGCCCTTACTTAAAACAAATGTACGGAGAAAAAGTTTTTAAACTCTTTGAAGAAACGAAAAAAATATTTGATCCTAAGAATATTTTTAATCCAGGGAAAAAAGTTGGTTCTTCCCTGGAATATGCGATGCAGCATATTATTCGGGAATAGAAAAAAGCCGACCCCTCAATCGACCCTTCTGATCCACCGTGCCCATATGGGCACGGTTTTGCTTTCCTCCTGAAAACTGATTGTACTGGTGCTGCCGCTTCTAGAGCTCGAATGCGTACGGCAGAAGCTCTCCGATGCTGGTCTTGTTGACCCACGGATTGCCGCTCTTGTCCTCGGCGTCAAAGCAGTAGATCGCGAGATCCTTGTTGCCGTGGGAGAACTCCCAGATGATCTGGCGGCAACCACCGCACGGAGAACCACCACCCTTGAGAGCGATCACCAGGTAGTCGATGTTCACGACCCCTCGGCCAACCATCCCTGAGATGGCATTGCCTTCAGCGCAACGCGTCATCGGGTAGGCAGAGTTCTCGACGTTAACACCAATGTGGATGTTGCCGTCTCCCCCACGTACAGCACACCCGACCTTGAACTTCGAGTACGGCTCGTGCGCCCTGGACCTGACATCACGTGCCCTCATACAGCACAACTGGACACCATGATCGAGATCGTTCAATCTGACCTTTTGCATCGTCCCTCCTCTATGACGCGTGTTTTCTCTGAGCCTTCGTGCAAAGAAAATTGCACATACCATCATATCACGTCTTGTATCTCTTTTCAATATTTCGGTCTCTCTCATCGCAAATGCGACAAATACTCTGTAGGAGCCAACAAATTAAGGGATAAATGAGGTCTTGTGTTGTTGTAGAAGTCTAAAAATTGATTAACTTTAGTTTGGACTCGTTGTTGGTCTTTCCTGCAATAATTTGTCCAGCCTAAACATTCTTTTCTTAAAGTCCTGTTAAAGGATTCAATATAACTTTGTTCGTTTTTTCTGTAAGGTCTGCTGGTTCTAATTCTGTTGCAATATTTTTTAGCAACTTCCAGCCATTCTTTCTCAAACTCATTCCCTCCATCTTTTTGCATTAAATCAGCAAACTTAAAATATTCCATCTGTTTTGTTAAAGCCATGGCACCATGCTTGGCTCCAAGTCCCATTTCGATAATAACCGATGCTTCTCTGGTAAAGATATCAAGGCTGGTAAAGGCATAAAGACTGCCAAAGTCCACAGTGTCATTTTGTACCACTTCTCTTGGCTTGCTAGCGGTTGGTACCGGCCCTCGCTTCTGATTCTTTTGCCTGTATTTACTGCTTAATTGGTACTTTTCTCCTAGTATGCGATAAATAGTAGATACAGAAATCGTAACACCAAAATTCTTCTTCATCCAGTAACGGATTTTTTCTCCACAGCAATGGCGATATTTTTCCCTAATAGCGTAAATCCTGGCTTTTATTACCGGATCGGTTTTCCTTTTTTGTCTCCTGCCTTTTTTAGCCTTCTGATAATCTTTTAAAAACTTTTTAATGCCTTTTATTCGAATACCCATAAACCAACGAAATACTGTAGCGCGATCTTTTCCGACCTTTGGAGCGATGGTGTCCGCTGACTGGCCGGCTTTGTGTAATTCCCAAGCCAGCTCTATGAGTGATATACTTTGCATAGCGATGAATGATTACTTGTTAGTATTGCTACCAACAGTGTATCATTTGTCGCATTTTTAATGAGAATTAATCGTATTTAAAAGCCGCCTTTTTGGCGGCTTTTAAATGATTTTCTAGTAATCTCTAAGCTTAGTTATATTCCTGTGTTCTTTCATTCTTTCTAACGCTTTTGCTTCTATCTGACGAATACGTTCTCTTGTAACTCCAAATTCTTCTCCTACTTCTTCAAGTGTATGCGTTACTCCATCTTCTAAACCAAAACGCATCTTTAGGATTTTTTGTTCTCTTGGATCAAGATCGTGAAGTATCTCCTGAACATATTCTTTGAGAATCTGTCTTCCAGCAACTTCTTGTGGCATTGTTGTATCTTCATCAACAATGAAATCACCAAGAGATGATTCAACGTCTTCACTATCATCTCCAACTGGAGAATCAATGGAAACAGTTTCTTGAGAAATCTTCTTTAAGTGATATACTTTTTCAACTTCGATACCCATTTCAGCAGCTATTTCTTCTGGTAATGGTTCTCTTCCTAAATCCTGAACTAACTGCCTTTCTGCTTGAGCATATTTGTTTAGTGTTTCAACCATGTGTACTGGGATACGAATTGTCCTTGATTGATCAGCAAGTGCTCTTGTAATTGCTTGTCTAATCCACCATGTTGCGTAAGTTGAAAACTTGTATCCTTTTCTCCAGTCAAATTTATCAACTGCTCTAAACAGTCCAAGATTTCCTTCTTGAATTAAATCTAGAAGTCCTAAATTTCTTCCCATGTATTTCTTTGCAATGGAAACAACTAAACGCAAGTTTGCTTCTGTTAAACGCTTCCTTGCAGCAACATCACCTTTGGTAATTCTCTTTGCTAGGTCAATTTCTTCAGCACCTGAAAGCAATGGGACTTTTCCGATTTCTCTCAAATACATCTGAATTGAATCGTCATAGATATCACCAAGATCATAAGTTGAATCGGGAACTTCTTTTTTCTTTCTGCCTTTTGTTGTCTTTGGAATTTCAGCTATGTGCGCGTCTTGAATCTGCCAAATGCTTGCAACTTCAGGATCAACAATTTCAATTCCTCGCTTATCCAACTGATCCATTACAGATTCTACAGAAGATACGTCATCTTCAAAATGTGGTAATGCATGCAAAATCTCAGCTTCTGTAACAAAGCCTCTTTCTGCTCCCTTTGCAATCAAATAGTCAACAGCTTTTTGAATGTCAGGCTGTTGTTCTGTTTCTACTTTAGTTTTAGCAACAACTTTTCTCTTTGCAACCTTTGCTGTTTTCTTTGCCTTTTTGTTGCTTTTTTTTGTTGCTTTAAATTTGTTCTTCTTGGTCTTTTTTACTATCTTTTTCTTCTTAAGTTTCTTCTTCATAATAAATGCGGTCCATTAAAAACGGATTAAATGCGACTTAAATTCTTGGATAGTTCCAAAAACTTTTCATTGAGCTCTTTTAATTTTTGTTTGTCTTTCTTTTGTTCAGCCAAAGCCATTTCGGCAATCACTGAATTCATCGCTATTTTTGTATTATTGGCTACAAAATCCCTTAAAAGTTTGCGGAATTCTTGTTTAAAGACCGCGGGATTGTCCAATTGGTGATATTCTGATTCTACCATAAATACCGCTATTTTAGCCAGTTCCTGGTCTTTGAGGGTAGTAATGAATTCCTCGCTGTCTTGGTCAATATTTTGCTTTGAGAGCTGTTCTAAAACCTCTTTAATGCCGGGGTCTTTAAAATCATCGAGGGTTGTTTCCTTTGATACCTCTTTTGCATACTCAGGATCAAACAAAGCATATCCTAACAATCTTTGTTCTAGAAGAAAAGTTTTTGGTTTAAGCAAAGGCGCGTTAGTTTTAGCTGCTGTTTGAGAAGAATTGTTTGTTTTCCCATTCCTCACTTTCGCCATTATTTCATAGACAGTCTTTTCAGCAACATTCAATCTTTGAGCAAGCATTCTTGTGTAGTGTTCTATCTCCAATGAATCGACCAACTGCTTTATGAGCGGTACTAGGTCTGCAGCAATCTGTTTTTTTTGCTGAACTGAGGATGGATCGTAATTTAGAAAAGATTTTTCAAAGAAATAGTCTAAGTATAGCTGTGCGTCTTCTATTGCTTTGGCAAAAAGCTTTGGGTCTTTTTTAATTAACTCATCAGGGTCTTTTGCTCCTGAGATTTTAACAATGTAAACACTGAATCCTTGCTGAAGAGCAAGATCAAGAGTTCTTCTTGTTGCTGCGATTCCTGCAGTATCTGTATCAAATGAAAACTTAAGATTTTTTGTTAATCTAGAAAGAGTCTGTAACTGATCAAAAGTGAATGCTGTTCCTGAACTTGCAACAACGTTTTTAAATCCTGCTTGGTGCGAAGTTATTACGTCCATGTTCCCTTCCACAATTATTACACAGTCATCTTTTCTAATTTGCTGTTTTGCCTGATACAAACCAAAGATGACTTTGCTTTTGTTGTATATTGCTGTTTCCGCTGTATTTATATACTTCGCTGTTTTAGCATCTGAATCCATAGTCCTTGCTGTAAACCCAACAACATCTCCAGAATAGTTTTTTATGGGGAAGGTAATTCTGTTAAAGAAACGGTCAAAGTAATCACCGCGTGTGGATTTAGAAATTACACCAGCGTCTTGTAATTCTTTATGAGTGTATCCTTTTTTAAGAAGGAATTCTTCCAGTAAATGAAACTCATTGGGTGCAAAGCCAAGCTGCCAATCTTGAATTGTTTTAGCACTTAAGTCCCTTTTGTTTAAATATTCCCTAGCAGGTTGTGCAACAGAACTTTTTTCAAGAACCTGGTTGTAGTATTTTGAAGTCCATTCGTTGATCTTTAAAAGTGTTGATTGATATTTGTTCTCTTCTACATTCTCAGCTGTGTACTTTGGTAGCTCTACCCCTGCTTTTTCTGCAAGAGCTTTAAGGGCTTCTGGAAATTCGATGTTTTCATATTTCATCACAAAACCAAAAATATCTCCGCCTTCTCCACAACCAAAACAGTGCCAAATTTGTTTTGAAGGAGAGACCATGAAAGATGCGGTTTTCTCATGATGAAAAGGACAAGGTGCTTTAAAATTAGTACCTGATTTTTTTAATTGTACATATGAAGAAAGGACATCAACTATGTTAAGTTTGTCCTTAATTTCAGAAATTGTTGAATTTGATGAACGCATAGGCATTTTGGCGGAAGGGAGGAGATTCGAACTCCTGAAGGCTTTGACACCTTGCGCGCTTTCCAAGCGCGTGCACTAGACCACTATGCGACCCTTCCAAAGTGCTCACTGACTTCGATATTTTACCAGAAAAAACCCTGTATATCAAACCTTATCCGAAGAGAGTTGGCACTTGTTTTTTCTTCTTAATAGCTTCTTCAAAAAGCGATACTTTGCCATATTTACCATCATACCCGGGAACTATATCTAACTTCCCAGAACGCATTTTCATGATAGCGGAAACAGTTTCTTCTCCCGTTATTTTTCTTAATTCTTCTTCTGAAAGCTCAAGCAAAATGTCTATCTCTTTTGCTTGATCAGTCATGCGTACATATTCATCCTGAACTTTTTTGCTTGAAACTGATTTTCCAAATCCTGCTGCAATTATTTCCTCTAAAACAACAAAATGTTTTCCAAGTATAGCGTTTTTTGGAATATATCCTTCTTCTCTTTCTGCAAGCTGTTCTGTTCTAGAAAACACTCCGATTGTTAAAGGAGTGTCGCACTTGGGACAAAGTGCCTGTCCTTTTGTATTCTTAGGTAATTTTGCTGTTTCTTTTGGATGCAAAGAAATATTGCAATCCGCATGTCCATCATAATGGTACCTTCCTTCTTCAGGATAGTACTCAAGAGTATGTTTAAACTTTTTTCGATCGCCTTCCTTCAAAATCCTAGTTATTTCATCATACGAAACTTCATCTTCTTCTAAGTCAAAAACATTGCACTCTCTCCCTATTCTTGGTAGTGAATGCGCATCTGAAGAAGAAATCAATGTATATTTATCTAATTTTGGTATCCTCCAAAACATTTCAGGATCAGCAGAAAGACCTGTTTCCAGAGCATAAATATGTTCAGACATTTCTTCAAAACATTCTTCAACGCTATCATATCCACTCATTGACCCAAAAAGACCAAAGTAAGGCGTCCAAACATGCGCTGGCATTAACATACATTTTTCTGATGCCTCTAAAACTATTCTCAACACTTCTTTTGATGGAATACCAACAATCGGGCGACCGTCTGAACCAAGTTTGGCTCCTCGTTTTTCTAAACCTGTAATTATTTTCTCTACCACCTCAATTGAAGGAGCAAGGATTATATTATGAATTCTTCTTGTTTTTCCATTATGTGAATATATTGAAGAAACTTCTGCTGAAAGTATGAAATATGGACTCTTAGGATTGTCTTTTAATTTCAACAAGCCATTGCCTGTTTCTTTTAAGTCTCTTTTGATTTCAGCAAGCCACTTTGGGTGGGTAAAGTCTCCTGTACCAACAACATCAACTCCTTTACGGTTTGCCCAAGCGCCAATATTAGGAAGATCAAGCTGAGGTGAACAAGCTCTGCTGTATTTAGAATGTATTTCAAAATCAATGATTTTTCGCATATATAGATAATAGCATGGAAAAAGGACATAAAAAAACCGGGTTTCAAACCCGGTTTTAAAAAGATTAACGACAAGTATCTGCGGTTGGACTTAAATCGGCATTTCCTTTTTGAGTCATTAAACCAAGAACTTGCAATGCTCTATCAGCAGCGTTTGCAAAAACATCTTTAGCATAAGAGAAACCCCAGGAGAAAAACACTTCATTTGTTGGTATGCCAAGCTTTCCATTACATGTATTTAAATATTCCGTTCCATTATCATTAACTAATGTTCCAGCAGGATGCCCAACCTCACTGCTTGTGACAGGACCAATTGTAGTCATAAATGAAGTGTCGCCTGGCATTACATTTCTGTATGAATATCCAAGCGCACGGAATACTGAATCGCTTGAAACTCCCAATCTCTTTCCATTTGTGATTATATATATTGTTCCTTTGTCATTAATTAAAGAACCATCCATTGGTGGAACAAAGGAACCTGTTTCTAAAGCTAAGTCACCGTCTGTCCCTTCTTTGACATCACTCCATGAATTAAATCCGTATGAAAGGAAAGCACCTCCTGAAGTATATGGTCTTTTCTTACCGTCTTCAGAAATGAAGTATACTGTTGAACCTGAAATTATGTTTGATCCAGATGAATGAGCTGGTCCTATTGGAATTGTTGTTGTTGGTGTACTAGTTGACGGAGTACCGGTTAAGGAAACTCTCAAATCTTTCTGAACGTCTATATTAAAACCCCAGTTAGCGGCTGACTGACTCTTTGAACCGTAAACTCTAAATGTAACTGAAGAATTTATAGGGCCAACATTTACAGAACCAATCGCACTCGAACTTAACGGAACTTCATTTATAGAGGCGCTAATATCTCTTGCTACTCTAACTGTATTACATCCTTGTGTTGCCCAGGATAAAACAATGATCTGCCCAGGATTTACACTTGTTTGATTTGCTGTGAATGAATTAATTTTACAAGGGCCAGATTGAGTTGGTGGTATTGTTGGAGTGGTGGGGGTTGTTGGAGTTGTTGGCGTTCCTGGGTTTGTATTTGTTGATCCTGAACCAGAACCACTCCCGCTATAACCAGTGCCACTACCTGTTGTTTCAGCCCCGTTTATTCCAATACTTCCAGTTATTATCTTAAGATTATCACTGCTTACCCTAATACCAACGCTTTGTGGTCCTATTTTTGTAACTGTTGCGACAAAGGTTGTACTGTAACCAACATTAGGATACAAATCGCCTAATGTTGTAGTTGCGATATTGCCGTTACTTAAACCACTGACAAAATTTGGGTCCCCTCCATTAGTGGTAGAAACTTTTAAACCATCGGGAGAAGTTACTGTTACTTTTACGTTTTTTGCATTTGAAACACCAGGGCCTGCATAAACTGTAATCAAGAAAACTAACGCCTCTCCAACATTCGCATTTATAGTTTCATCATAGTTTCCAGAGCCATAGAGTTTTGAAACTCGTAGAATCATACTCATGTCTTGAACAGTAGGAGTTAAACCAAGACTTGCATTAACGCTAACAGTGTCAGAAGCTAAGGCTGCGTTTGTAGCTGTCACAGATGTTGTAAAGATGCTGGTATTAAGCTTACCTACCTGAATCGGACCAAAATCAATGACCCTGAAAGCACCCGGAGCAAGATCAGGAATCTGCAAGCCTTCTGCAGTAAATGCTTCCGAATTAGGACTTGGTGCCCAACTAAAAGTTGCGTAACCATCAGGCAATGGCGCTTTAACTATTATGCCCGTTGCAGTGGTAGAACCACTATTTGTAATCTTAGTTCTAACTAATATGTTTTCTCCCGTCTTTATCTTCGTACTTTTTGAATATACTATTGTATCGTCTCTTCTAACACCTGAATCAATACTCAAGCTGGTTTGATTAACAACTGGTGTTGTAGGAGTTGTGCTGGTATTGCTAACCACCACTTCAAGTGTGGTACTTGCTGATGCTCCTACTGTTGGAATTGCTGTTCCGGTTATGGTGTATGTTCCTGAGCTAGACCAAGTGTGTTCCGATATATATGAAGAAACACCAGCGGCAAAAAACCCTGATGTTGAAGTAGAACCATCTCCCCAATCTAAAGTATATTTCATCTGACCGCCATTGTAGCTATCAATGATATCATTAGCGAAAATCGAATAGCTGGTTGAAGTACCAACTTCTGCTGTTGCCTCTCCAACAATTGTAGGCATTGTTGTACTTCCTGTTCCAGGAGTTGTTGGTGTTGTTGGAGTCGTAGGTGTGGTTGTGGTAGTCCCCTTCACTATCGAAATTGTTCTTGAATCAATTAAACGGTCAGGTGTGTCATACCCACTAATAGTGTACGTTGATGAATCTGCTCCCGTTGGTTCATTCCAAGAAATAAAAAAAGGATTAACAATTGCTGTTCCTGAATTGCTATCCACGTTTGTTGAAGAAATTCCATTTGTAGTTTGAGTAAACTTTGTGTGATGACAACCGTTTGACTTCCACGTAAATGTAGCTATCGCTAAACCAGTCTCACCAACACTCACACTTATTGGGCTCTCGGTATATGATTTACCTTCAGCCTCAAATGATGTTATTACACAATTGCTTGTGGTTGTTGTAGTAGAACCTCCGCTATCACCCGAGTCTATACATCCTGGATCATTAGCACCACAAGCAACTAATGCCGCGCGCATTAAACCTAAAACCTGACCCTGTTTTTCAACGGCTTTTTGAGTATATATTGTTCTAGTTTGAGCTTGGACTACTTCTCTTTCTAGTTCTCCTGCTGTCGCTGATACAAGAGTTACAGCAGTTAGGCTTACTAAAAAAAGAGCACTAACCCCAAGCATTTTCTTTACCATTTGTATTATTTAATTGTGTTTTTGTTTCAAAATGAGCGACTAAAGCTAGAATTTTTGAGCTCTAATCGCAATTTGTATTAACATTATATCACACTAAAACACTTTTGTCCAGAAAAAACAAAAAAGACCCGGGTTAACGGATCTTTTTTATTAGTCGGCAGCTACCTACTTTTGCACTAGCATGCGCTAGGCTATCATCGGCACAAATGCGTTTGACTTCTGAGTTCGGGAAGGGATCAGGTCGGACCGCACCGTAAATGCCACCTGCGATTTAGAAAAGGATTTCCTAACTTGGAACTTTGTCTTGTGGGAACAAGACACTTTCCTAAATCGCACGTGACACTTAAGTGTCGTGCTTAATGCGCAGTTCGCTGCGCGCGCGTGGTTTTGAAGAACTTCAATCACAAATTGCCAGTTAATTTTTTAAAAGAATTAAAACTTTCGATTAATTAGTATTGCTCGGCTGAACACATTACTGTGCTTACACCTGCAACCTATAGAATCGTAAACTTCACTTCAAATTTGTATTGCTACAAATCATCCATAAAATTCTTGATTATTATACGCAGTAGTCTTCTGCGAATCTTACGTTCTAGTAAACTAGAACAACGAAATCTAGTTTTGTGGACAGCTTCGCGCTTATATGCCTTCAGCGCTTATCTGAACTGGACCTAGCTACCCCGCCATGCCGCGGACGCGACAACGGGTACACCAGAGGTCCATACATCTCGGTCCTCTCGTACTAGAGATGTGCCCACTCAAATTTCGTACACCCACAACAGATAAGGACCAACACTTTTGTTACTTGCACAATACCGTTTCCATTACTGATAGTGCTCTACGGCGCCAAACCATTTCTAGTTTGATCTGCATATCGCCATGCAGGTCGGACTATATCTTCATCCCGGCACATATTCGGGACATTTAGCGTATAGTCTCTGAGGATTCTAAGTTATCATTCAATAACTTAGTCTTTCCTGCTGGTTGTCTGCACTCATACATTTTCACTTTAATAAGGACCGGATGGTCAATATTATTGTAGCATAAGATACACCAGAGTTTCCAGCAAATAGCTAAATTTATAGACAGCAAAGTCTACTGTCTCACGACGTTTTGAACCCAGCTCGCGTACCACTTTAATAGGCGAACAGCCTAACCCTTGGGAGCTTCTCCACCCCCAGGACGTGATGAGCCGACATCGAGGTGCCAAACCCTGTCGTCGATGTGGACTCTTGGACAGGATCAGCCTGTTATCCCTAGAGTAACTTTTATCCGTTGGGCTTTGCGTATTCCACTCTAACGCATCGGATCACTAACTTCTACTTTCGTACCTGCGCGGCTCGCTGGCCTTGCAGTCAAGCAAGCTTGTGCGTTTGCACTATCAACGCGATTTCCATCCGCGTTTAGCTTACCTTAATAAACGCCTCCGTTACCATTTAGGCAATTATGTTAACTTAATTTTGTATTCCATTGAAGGAATGACAAAAGGTTTAATGAGACTGATAAACTTTTCTGTTTCAGCAGAAAGGATGTAAATTTGTTTACCTTCTTTCTGTTTTCTTAAAGTAGTTGTGATACTAAATTTTTTTATTAGCATCTTTTGAAGTCTTTTCAAATCCTGTTCACCAAATCCTTGAGTGTTTATAACTCGGGCTTTGTGTAAAGAAGATTTTAAAGATCCATCATCCATAAACCAGATTGCTAGACTTAACGGTGTTACTAATTTTGAAATCATTTCAGGCACTATTTTCTTTCCTTTCGGATAGAACTGTTTGCCGTAGAAACGAAACTCTCCAATACTGATAGTTGAAAACCAGTATTTTTGATAAGTAACTCCATTTATTTCTTGCTCTTTAATCTGTGGTTTGGTTAAAACCAGTTCTTTGAATTGATCATATAACCAATCTACATAATCTTTCTGATTTATAGAGTGTTCTACTTTAAGACGAAAAGTTCTCCCTTTATTCTGAGTTTCCAAATGTCCATCGCCTAACATTAATCCAACCAAGATTGCTCTTTGTTGATCTGTTAATTTAATGGAATTTGCCAAACTCTTAATCTCGTTACTGTTCATATTAAGTATCCTTTCGGATTCTATATGTCGCCATATAGTTCAGACTATATCATCATCTCAAACCTTGAGATGCCAAGCGTTTAGTCGTTGAGGGGTCAATCTCAATAAATTGAGATGACTTCCCTGCTGATTGACTGCGTTTAAAGTTTTTTACTCTCGATTGACCGCGAGTACTTTAAACACTGCAGCCATTTAAGGCACAGTTGTTCCAGCATATAGCTCAGTATGCGTTCTGGATCACTCCAGAACCGCCCCTGAATATCCATCCTTGATTTTAACAATCAAGGCGTAACGGAACTTGGATATTCTGTTGAGGCAACCGCCCCAGTTAAACTACCCACGAGCCACTGTCCCAGTATAGGTTAAGTACTGGTTAGAAACAAAAATTTTACAGGGTGGTATTTCACATTTCGACTCAGCAACCGCCAGAGCGGCGCTTCAGAGTCTCCCACCTATGCTAAGCAGCAAAGTTCTTATTTCAATAGCACGCTATAGTAAAGCTTCATAGGGTCTTTCCGTCTTGTTGCGGGCAGACGGCATCTTTACCGTCACTGTAAATTCATCGGGTTGTTCGTCAAGACAGTCCTCTACTCGTTATGCCATTCGTGCGGGTCGCAACTTACGCGACAAGGAATTTCGCTACCATAGGACAGTTATAGTTACTGCCGGCGTTCATCAGGGCTTGAAGAACGAGGTTGCCCAAGTTCTCTTAACCTTCTGACACTGGCCAGGCATCAGCCCGTATACATCAGCTTGCGCTTTAGCACGGACCTGTGTTTTTGGTAAACAGTCGGGAGAGGTCTTTCGCTGCGGGCCTTTTATATACTGGGTAGTGAGTACGATTATTCTAATCGCAATTGAGAAATTAACTTTGTCCGCGGAAGCTGCAGACACAGGCCAAGGAACTGGCACAGCATCTGCAGCAACCGCGAAACAAGTACAACGCGTCCGGAGCAAGCTCCGGCACAAGCAATAAAAACTCTGCAGATGGAAAGTCACAGACGGAGTTTGTTGTGTCCGTCCCGGCTCCCATACGTAACCGGCTCTACAGATTAGCTTGTGTCTTAGCTAGAGTGCTTCACGCCCCGTCTGCAAAGAAGCCGTTGCCTAAAACAACCAAGACTGCGACCCTTCAGGTCACGAGGTTGCCGGCAAAAGTCCCGGGATGTTGAACACTAGCTTCGCAAACGCGTCGCATGGTACCTCCATACGACTTTTAACAGACTGACACTTGGCTCTTAGCGAACCACGTCCCCCACCACTCCGTGATCTTTGGGAGCCAAATGTCAATCTTACTATTTCTCACTACCCAGCATATAAAAGGTCAGGCCATATACCGAAGGTACGGCCGCTTTTTTGCCGAGTTCCTGAACGAACATTGTCCCGTACGCCTTGGGATTCTCTCCCCATCCACCTGTGTCGGTTTACGGTACGGACACCATACAACATGACTACGAACTTTTTCTTGACACCTTGTTTCATGCCAATCTTTCTTGCGAAATTTTCGCCTTTCTTCAGATTTATAACCAACCAGCTCATCTCTTGCGAGGTAGAACTGGGCAGTACAGGAATTCCGGATTTGCCTGGAATTCCATCCTACATTGGGCAAACGCAAATAGTCAGATCACGCCAGCATTAACATGATGCGTCGGTTCTTAGATAATTGTATGGTGGTTACGGAATATCAACCGTATTTTCCATCGGGTGAACCTCTTGAGGCCCACTCTTAGGATCGACTAACCCTGGGACGACAATCGTTGCCCAGGAAACCTTGGATATTCGGCGAACATGATTCTCACATGTATATTTATTACTTATTCCAACATTCTCACTTCTGTGCACTCCACGGCGTCTCACGACTACCGCTTCAGCGCGCACACAACGCTCCTCTACCGCTAACACTCTTGCGAGTGCTAACCCATGTCTTCGGTACCTATCTTAGCCCCAATACATTGTCGGCGCAGAAACGCTTGACCAGTGAGCTATTACGCTTTCTTTAAAGGATGGCTGCTTCTAAGCCAACCTCCTGGTTGTATATGCATCTCCACATCCTTATCACTATAGATAGGATTTGGGGACCTTAGACGATGGTGTGGATTCTTTTCCATTTGTCTCGTGAAGCTTAGACCTCACGGACTGACTGCTAAGCTCTTAATCTTCAGAATTCGGAGTTTGGTTCAATACGACAGATTGCTCCGCCGCGATCGATTCAGTGCTCTACCTCTGAAGGGAACGCTTAACGCTAGCCCTAAAGCTATTTCGAGGAGAACCAGCTATCACCCAGTTCGATTGGAATTTCTCCTCTACACACAGCTCATCCCCTAATTTTGCGACATTAGTGGGTTCGGACCTCCCGTTACTTTTACATAACGTTCATCCTGGCCATGTGTAGCTCACTGGGTTTCGGGTCTGCTGCACGCCACCTTTAAGTCATTGTTGAGGCTAAATACATGAAAGTATTTAGCCATTCAATAACTTAATACGGACTATTAATCCTCGCTTTCACTAAACCTTCTCGCCTGATGGCGATTAAGTAAGCGACGTACATGCAACTCGTTGGATCATTCTTCAATAGGCACGCGGTCACCCAGATACGAATAAATTCGTATCATTCAGGCTCCCACTCTTTGTAAGTATGTGGTTTCAGATACTATTTCATCCCCCTTGCGGGGTGCTTTTCACCTTTCCCTCACGGTACTTGTTCACTATCGGTCAATGTTAGTATTTAGCCTTAGATCGTAGTCGACCTGACTTCTAACCAGATTTCTCGTGTCTGGTTATACTCAAGAAAAAGTTAGGAAATTCGGATGGTTTTTCGCTATACGGGACTATCACCCTCTATGGTCCAGCTTTCCAGCTGAGTTCTGCTAAACAGCATCAAATTTATTTCCCGCGCCTCTACCGCGGCGCACAACTTCCACTTATAACACCTCCTATGCAACGCCGGTAAGCTTTAATGTTTGCATTGCTGCAAACAAACACATAGAAGGTTTGGGCTAAAAGAATATTTATATGACAAAGTCTGATGGAACCAGACTCAATCATATAAATATCTTTGTCTTTCCCCTTTCGCTCGCCACTACTTAGGGAATCTCGGCGCTAAATGAATAGCGCTTGATTTATTTTCCTGGTGTTACTGAGATGTTTCACTTCACACCGTTCCCGTTCACATATACTCCTCAGTATACGGACATGCATGCTTCTCATGCATAGGTTTCCCCATTCGGACATCCTCGGATCAAAGATAATTTGCCATCTCCCCGGGGCTTTTCGCAGGCTATCACGTCCTTCATCGGCTAACATTGCCAAGGCATCCACCACATACCCTTAACTGTTTCAATTCTTCTTTCGTAACTTGCGTTACGAAAATTAACTAGCAATTTGTGATTACAATCTTTCGATTGCTTTCGATACTTGGACTTTATGTTCTTCGTTCAATTTATTCTCTTTATGAATCTACAATTCAATAAGTTTCGGCTAATCGTTGAAACTTATTGATACCACTATTTAGTTGGGAAAGTACTTGGCTGCATCCTCATGTATATAGAATGATGCGCGAATTGCAACCACACAGCTACTGCCCTCTATCGGCCCGAAGTATAACTGACCTGGGCAGTAAATGTGTGTCTACAATCTATGTGGATTAAGTGTGCGTTTTCCGTGGATAAAAATTACGATTTGAGCAACAAAAAAACCGCTGCAGCGGCTTCGTAACAACAGCTCAATAAAGAGTGGTTAGAAGCGACCGCCTTTTTTTAGAGTTAAGTTTATTATAACCATATGATTCCCTTGGTTATTAATCGTATGCATATTATATATTCCAGCTAAATATATGTCAAGTAACTTCCTTTTCAATATCGTCTATCTCTTTTCTCACAAACTTTTCTGCAGTATCCAAATCTTTTTTGAGCTGTTTTACAATTCTATCCTCTTCTCCTGTAAGCTGGCGCCTACCACGAGTCTTTTCAAGCAGTCTAATCTGTTTTTTTATATCTTCCTTCAGCGCATCAAATGCTTGGTGAAGCGTGGATTCTGTCTTGCGAATGTCTTTTTTAATTCGTCCTCGCAAAAGTGAAAATTTATGCCAGCCGTACCAGAAAATAAAAAGTAGGGCTAATATGAGCACAACGAGTGGAACTGTAATGGCAAGAAAATTAACTGCCCAACTTCCAACACGAAAAATTGCCGATTTTGCCACTGCAATAGTTATTTTTTCACTAGGTAAACTTTTTGCGCCTTGTGCATTGACTACTTCTGCCCACAATTGGTAAATACCGTCTCCCAATTTTTCATCTGCCGTGAAAGTAAATTTTCCATTTAGATCGCTTTGAACGGTAAAACTTTTTGAGTCGTTCTTTTCTCTCTGGAGCCAAATAGTTACTTTGCTATTTGCATAAGTTAAGCCACGAACAATTAGAAGTTCCCCACTTTGTAATTCTTTGGGATAATCAGTAATTATTGGGGGATTAAGTGCGTCAGTTGTGAATTCGGCAGAACTCGTAAGCGAATTTCCAGCCTTGTCCACAGCTTCAGCAATTAAGGTATGCTTGCCGGGTTTGAGTACCGCCGTCTCATAGTTATGGCTTCCGTTATCATTCCATACTTCAGAACTACTACCATCAATCCGGATTTCATAATGGTCAATACCCGATGTATCGTCTTTCGCAGAAAAAATAAATTTTGCTTTTGGTTCTGTGAGATTCGTTCGGGGAACTTCAGATATATCAAAACGGATAGGTTTTGCGGTGTCCACCTGAGATCTAAAATGTGAAATTTCTCCCCAGCCTTTTGCGTTGCGAAGCTGAACATTGAAATACCAGATTCCATCAGTGAGATTGGTTACTTCTTTCTTGCTGATTGCTGGCGTATAAATCACGGTAGGAATCGCGCGTGGAATTTTACCGACAAGCAACCGAACGTCAGTAGCACCAGGGGGGACCGACCAAGTAAATTTCGCGTCTTTTTGAGCGTACCACTTGTTCGAATCAGGATGTGTAGGTGAAGAAATCTGGGGAGCAGAGGGCGCACCAGAGACCGCAGAAGGAGTAGTTGACTCTGGCACGGTGGGGGTTGCTCCACCCAAACTAAACTGCGCATTCCCTAAATTTGTTAAAATATTGGTACCATTCCCGTCATTCGCGAGTACCGAACCAGAAGAAAAGTTAATAACAGCTGATCCTGGTGCTTTTGTTCTAAAGTTTATAGTAATAGCTTTCCCAGTTGCCCCCGTAAATCCTGGATTAAGCACTATCCCTTCAAAATTGACCTTGCCCTCACTGTTAGAAAACGTTGGCTCTTGTACCCACAAACTGAAAATTGAGCCTGCTTTTGAGAGAGAAGTGACTTCCAATTTATCTTGCGGAAACGTAATAACACCAGATGCGGCATTCATCACCTGATCAACGCTAGAAACATACACACTCACCGACAAATTCTTGCTGACAGCATATTCTCCTGACGCAGGAGAAAAAGAAAGAGTCGCAGCATCGGCGGATAACGGTGCAAGTCCTAGTAACAAAAAGAAAAGAGTTATTTTATAAATCTTGACCATGATTTTTTAATTAAAAACCAAACAAGAACTATTACTAGCAGTATACCAAGAACTGCATATTGTCGATACCACGGTGCTTGGTGTTGTGCATTCAACACGACAATTCTTTCATTGCCAACCTTGTCAATTGCTTTTACAAAAATCTTTCTATCAAGCGCTTGATACTTTAAGAGATAAGGGGTTTCAGCAACTCTAAACCTGTCCCGTTCTCCCTCGCGCACCTCATAACGGTCAATCCCTGATGTCTTGTCCTGTGTTGCAAAAACGAGAAAATATTTTCCTCCAAATACGTTTGGATCGCTCTCAATAGACGGATTAAAATCCTCCGGCAATTCCTTATCAATCAAAATTTCTTTGTGCATATTACCATCCCCTGGTTTTATAGAAACAAGTGTATTACGAGTTGAGAGCATCGCTTCTGTACCTAGTCCATTATTTTTTAAAGCTTTGACATTTTGTAGCGCGACAGAAGCAACACCTATATTTTTTGCCTCAAAAACTACGGAA
>ERZ1292633.788-Hain-H41-02um-R1-788-length-35606-cov-7_pt1 | contig 35606 bp, 25 predicted proteins | sample MGYA00564406_ERZ1292633 | MGnify/ENA primary metagenome ERZ1292633 (study PRJEB36523, sample SAMEA6512639) | groundwater metagenome | collected 2019-01-08 | study: AquaDiva: Metagenomics assemblies of 32 groundwater samples
AGAACCGGACATTTCAACTTTCGCTAAACAGGACATATCAACTTTCGTTCGACAGCCTGTCGCTTTCGGGATTTTCCGGATCCATGACATGGATGTCATAATCTTTCCCGTTGCGCTGGGTGGAGCTGTAGGCGATGAGTTTGCCGTCCTTGGAGAACGCGACATACTCGTTGCGCGACTTGCCATCGGTCAATTGGGTGACGGCGCCGGAGTTTAAATCCAGGCGATGCAGCTGGAAATTTTCGCTGCCGTCCTTGTCTACCGAGAAGACCACATAACGGCCTTCGATGGGCTGGATCGCCCCGCCCATGACCGTGCCTTGCAGGAACGTCAATTGCCGTCTGTCCGCGCCCGCTTGCTTGACCCAATGCAGCTGGTTCGTCTCGCCAAAACGGGTCACGATCAGCATTTCCCGGCGTTTGGGATGCCAACCCTGGAACACGGCCGTCCTAGCTTCCAGATAGGGTGCCATCAACCTTCGCCGCTCCTCGGCAATCGGAGGAACGCCCATCACAGTCATCTGGTCCGGCACGGGGACCACCGCGCCGTTTTTAAGCGAGACCCGGTGAAGCGAGGGAGACGCCGAGCCCAGCACCGCGGGCATGTCGGGTTTGGTCGCGGAGGCGTCAAAAAGACGGGACAGCGTCTCCTGCGTGCCCGAAGTCGCGCCCAAGCGGCCCGCCGCGGCGCGCAGGTTTAAAAGCGCGCGACTTTGGGCGAATCCATCGGGAGGCAGGATTTGGAGGAGCGCGAGTTGAATCGCCATTCCAAGATAAAACGTCGGTGCCTTCTTTTTCATGCGGGTTCACCTTTGGCGAGGAGGATGAGATGATTCTATCAGCGAAGCCGGCTCGTGTGGGGGCCATTGGGGAATTTTCGCCTGGGACAAAGGGCCCCCCTTGCGAGGTCACCGAGACCGGCTTGCGCGATCTGAATTTGCCTATAATCTGGGTATGCCATCGGCGCCAAGGGGCCCGTTCGACCGGAATTCGCTCAAATGGAAGACGCTCCTTCTTGCTTCGTGCGCGCTGTCTTTGTGCGCGGGGTTCCTACTTGGGGCGGCGGCCATACACCGCCCCATCGGCGACCAGCCCTGGCAGCCGCCGCCGCTCAGGAAACCGTGGGTGCCCGCTGACGCCGCCGGTCTGGTGGGATCTGCGGGAATTCGGGCGCTTGCAGGACATTTGACGCTTCTTCCCAAGGTGATCCTGGAAACGGATAAATCGTTCGGGCTCGAGGTTTCCGGCCCCAAAACCCACGCGCATTACGTGATCGTGCCCAAAAAGGACATCCGCGACAGCGGGAGGATCACCCAGGACGACGGATCGTATTTGACCGATATTTTCTTGACGGCGCGCGTCCTTGTGGAACGCGAGAACCTGCGCTCCTATCGCATTTACACCAACGGCGCGGGCCTGCAGTCGGTGGGCTACCTCCACTTCCATTTGGTGGGCAGGCGCGAGGTCGCCCCGTCCCGCCCCGATCATCTTTAATAGGCAAGAGTCGCCTTTCGCCATGTGAAGAGAGGCTGGTGTGGGCAGATTGCTCTGGACGAATCCTTGTAATCTGTCTATAATTGCTGATATCATGGAAGAAGGCAGACTCCCGCGATCATGATCTTCCATCCCAGCGTCGGCGTGCGCGCCACGCTCAAAGTGATCGTCCCGGCGATTCTCGTTTCCACGGCGGCGGTTGTCTTGATGGAGAGGGGGGACGGGTTCTCCGAGAAGCATCGTCACGCCATTGAGCGGCGCGAGCACTTCGAGGAGGTGACGGCTTCCGAAATCGGCCGCCTCGATGAGGTCCTGACTATGTCGGCGCGCTTGGGCGCGGCGACCGCCGACAAGAAATGGGAGCGGCGCTACCATGAGCACGCCCCGAAGCTGGACTTGGCCATTCGTTCGGTCTTCGAGGTTATTACCGATCGGGAACTCATCGAGCGCCTTGACGCCGTCAACCAAGAGCTCGTGGGCATGGAGACCCGGGCTTTCGACTTGACCCGGGCGGGGCGAGGCGCGCAGGCCTTGAGTCTTCTCAACGGAGCGCAGTATGCCGCTGCCAAGGATGACTACGCCCGATTTCTGGCCCAAATCAGGAGCGCCGCTCATCAGGATTGGAAGAACAGGTCCGCAACGGAGCAGCGCTGGCTTTTCGCGGCGGAAAACAGCAGGCCCCTAGGCCTTATCGTGATTTTAGCGAGCTGGATTGTCGTATTATGGAAACTCCTTCGATATTTTAGGGGCAGGGACGCAAGCGAGATGCACTTGATCGAGGCCAATGATCAGCTCGAATCGACGGTCGCCGAGAGAACCCGTCAGCTCCGAGTCTCTAACGAGAGCCTCAAGGAGACGATCACCCAGCGCGAGGAGATCGCGCTCTACATGCGCGTTCAATTGGAGGCGGCGCTGCTTCTGGCGCATGGAACCATCTTCGAGAGCGTGTCCTTGAAGATCGTCGAGGTCGTATGCCGGGATTTGTGCTGGAGCGCGGGCGCGATTTGGATGCTGGATGAAGAGAAGGGCTTGCTGCGCTGCGTGGGCTTCCATCAGAATAGGTCGGACCGGGGGGACGTCGAATTCGAATCGGCCGCGCGCCTTGCCACGCTCCCAAAAGGCGTCGGTCTTCCCGGAAAAGTGTGGGCTGACGGACAGCCGATATGGATCGAAAATATCCGGGCGGATCGAAATTCCATGAGCGCGTCGTACACGGCCAAGGCGGGGCTGGGCTCGGCGTTCGCCTTGCCGATCATGTCGATGGGAAGAACGCTGGGGGTCATGGAATTCTTTCGCAAGGAGCCCTCGCCCATTGCGCCGGATTTGGTGGCGCATGTCAGGGTTTTAGGAGTCCACCTCGGCCAATTCATGGATCGGGAGCAATCGCGCGCCCTGCACGAAGAGGCGAGAGCTCAGTTGGTTCAATCCCAAAAAATGGAGGCCGTCGGCCGGCTCGCCGGCGGGGTGGCCCATGACTTCAACAACGTGCTCAGCGCGATCTTGGGATATTGCGATCTGCTGATCCCCGGCTTTCCGCCCGACGATCAGCGGCTGGAGGATTTGACCGAGCTGCGCGCGGCGGCCAATCGCGCGGCGGCCCTGACGCGCCAGCTCTTGGCCTTCAGCCGGCATCAGACGATGGCTCCGGCGGTCGTGGAAGTCAACGAAGTCGTCTCCGATTTGATGAGCATGCTCGAGCGCATTCTTCCCGACAAGGTCAGGATCAAGCTCGAATTGGCCGAGGACGCCGGGCGCGCGATCCTCGACTCCGGCCAGCTCGAGCAGGCGCTGGTCAATTTAGCGATCAACGCCGGCGACGCGATGCCCCTTGGGGGCGAGATCGTCATTGGCACGAAAAACTTGATGCTCGATGAAAAGGCATGCGCGTCTCTTGGGACCCTGCGTCCGGGAGCTCACGTGCTCATTTCCGTCCAGGATGACGGGGCCGGGATAAGCGCGGAGCTGCAAAAGAGAATCTTCGAGCCTTTTTTTACGACCAAGCCCGCGGGCAAAGGCACGGGCTTGGGGTTGTCGATGGCTTACGGGATCGCGAGCCAAAACGGGGGGCATCTGGGCCTTGTCAGCGAGCCGGGCCGGGGAAGCACGTTTTCCATCTATTTGCCGCGCACCGACCGGCCTGCGTCCAAGGGCGAGCGGGAACAGGGCGGTCATTCCAGCGGCAAGGAGTTGGTGCTGCTGGTGGAGGATGAAGCCCCGGTGCGCCGCGTCCTCGAGCGCGTGCTCACCCGACTGGGCTATGGGGTGGTTTCGGCGGCCAGCGGCGAGGAGGCGATCCGATTGCTGGAACGCGAACGCCCGGCCATCGATCTGCTGTTAACCGATATGTCGTTGCCGGGCATGAGCGGAACTGATTTGGCTGGACACGTGCTCGTCAAGTTGCCCGCGGTCAAGATCGTCTGCATGTCGGGCTATACGGAGTCGCAAATCCAGAAACTGACGGAGCACCGGTTTCTAGAAAAGCCTTTCACCTCCGCGAATTTGGCCAACACCATCAGGAACGTTCTCGACTCGTCTGGCCCGTCTCCCTCCTCGCCTACTTGACGCCCGGGAACGTTTCCCGTTCACCGGGTGGCAAGGGACTTGCGCCCTGACAAAGGCCCTGTTATTCTTGCCCATGGGGGAACCATGGACTGGCCGTTCATTGTGATCGTGTCGACGGCTCTCATCGCGACGTTCGCCTTGGTCAGCGTTTGGCAGAGGGCGATCGAGCGGGAAAACACCAGTCGCAATTTGGCGGCAATCAAGGACGCGCACTCGCGCGGGAAGCACCGGGCGATCGCTCAGCACCCGATCGTGCAAACCACGCTGTGCGTCGGCTGCGGGACGTGCGTGGAGGTCTGTCCCGAGGAGGAAGTGCTGGGTCTTGTCAACGGCATCGCCGAAGTCATCAACGGCTCGCGCTGCGTGGGCCACGCCAAATGCGCCCAGTGCTGCCCCATGGAGGCCATGACCGTGGGCTTGGGCGACATCGCCCTGCGCCCAGACATCCCGATTCTAGCGGAGAACTTGGAGACCAGCCTGCCCGGAGTCTACATCAGCGGAGAGCTCGGCGGCATCGCGCTGATCAAACACGCGATCAACCACGGCGTCCGGGCTATCGACGAAATCGCGCTCAAGTTCGAAAAGGAGAGCGTGCCCAGGGAACGCGACGTGTTCGACGTTCTCATCGTCGGCGCCGGACCGGCGGGCTTGTCGGCGAGTCTGCGCGCCATCGAGAAAAAACTGACCTACGTGACCATTACCAAGGATGACATCGGCGGCACGATCCGCAAATATCCCCGCCGCAAGCTCACTTTGGTGCAGACGGTGGAGATTCCCCTGTATGGGCGTCTGCCCGCGGGAGAATATGAAAAGGAGCGCCTGCTCACTTTGTGGGAAAAGCTTATCGAAACCTTCAAGGTGCGCGTGAAGACCAAGACGGAACTTCTCGCCGTCGCGCGCCAGGGCGCGCATTACGAGGTCAAAACCAGCGCGGGCGAGTTGCGCTGCCGGTGCATCGTCTTGGCCATGGGACGGCGCGGAAGCCCGCGGAAATTGGGCGTGCCCGGCGAGGAGCTCGATAAAGTCCTCTACCAGCTTTTCGATGCCGCGACCTACAAGAACCTGCGCATTCTCATCGTGGGAGGAGGCGACAGCGCCATCGAGGCCGCCACCGCCCTGGCCAACCAATCCGGCAACACGGTGACCATCGTCTATCGCAAAGGGGAGTTCTTCCGTTTGAAGTCGCGCAACGAGCAGAGAATCAAGGAGTACGCCTCCAGCGGGCGCGTGAAGGTGCTTTTCAACACCGAGGTGGAGCGCGTCGACCCCCAAAGCGTGGATGTGCGCCCCTCCCAGGGAGGAGGCGAGCGGCTTCGCCTGCCCAATGATTTCGTCTTCGTATTCGCCGGAGGCGAACTGCCGTTTCCCCTGCTCAAGGGGATGGGCATTCGCTTCGGGGGAGATTCGCCGGGCAAGGCCCGAGCGACGGCGCAGATCATATGAGCGCGGGTTGGTCGTCGCGATCGGCGCGTGCGTGCATGTGGATCGGAGTCGCGGCCGCCTGCGTTCTTGTCGCGCTCCTGTGGCCGCATGCCGATTACTATCTTCTATCTATCGCGCACCGGCCTCTGCATCATGCCCATGATTATTTCAGGCCTTCGGGGCGGGGGGGGATTATCTTCGCGTTCGTGGGGACCGTCATGATCTTCTTGAATTTGGGCTATCTCGCTCGCCGCAGCCTGATCCAGATCGAGTGGCTGGGCAGCCTGCATTCTTGGCTGTCGTTTCATGTCCTGACCGGCTTGTTGGGCCCTTTGCTGATCCTCGTGCATTCCACGTTTATTCTGCGCAGCGCGGCCGCCACGATCGCCGCGTTGGCGCTGATGGTGGTCGTGGCGACGGGGCTGCTGGGCCGCTACATTTACGCCCATACCCCGCGGTCGCTTCAAGGCAAGGAGCTGGAGCTCGCCGAGATCCGTCGAAGCCTGTCCGTTTATCGCGACAGCCTCAAGAAGCTGGGGATGCCCATGGACGCGTTCGATAAGACTCTGACTCCCGGAGGGGGTCAGGCGCAAGAAGGACTTATCGCCGGATTGGGAGCTCTGTTCCAGGACCGGCGGGCCAATGTCGAGAACTACTTGAGGCTGCGCCAGGCCGTCATGAACTCCCCCGAACTGCGCCCCAGCGCCGAGGAGATTTTGCGCTTGGGCCGGAAATATTTCGAGGAATGCCAGTGGGTGGCGCGATATCATGAGCTGCGTTCCCTGATGAGCGGATGGCGCTTTCTCCATCGGTGGTTCGCCATCGTCATGCTCATATTAGCCTCGTGTCACATCCTCATCGCTTTTATGCACGGCAGCATCAATGTTTGGACGGGCTGGTCGCTTTCGACGGCGCCTTGATGAAATCGACCAAGGCGCCGTTGATTTTCGGAATCGTCATGGTCGCGGCTTTGGCGGCCTACATCACCATGTATAAATCCTCGCCCGGCGACTTGGCCGAGCCCCATATGAGGGTGGCCGGGTCGTCGTTTATCGGCGATTGCAACAAATGCCACGCCAAGCGGGGCATCCCCGCGGGCTGCATGAAGTGCCACTTGGAAATCAGAAGCCAACTCGAGGCGTCCTCGGGTTTTCACGGCAAGATGAAGGTCGAGAAAAGGACCGAGTGCGCCCGGTGCCATTCGGAGCATAACGGCCGCGGATTCCCTTTGGTCAATCAGGTCTCCTGGGAGGGCAAGGATCCCAAGACGTTCAAGCATTCCCACGCGGATTATCGATTGAACGGCAAGCATGAACCCCTCGCGTGCTCCGCCTGCCACGAGAAATTCGCCAAACCCTTCGCTTTGGCGGATTTTCCCAAGTTCCCGAGGACGCGGACCTATCTCGGGCTCACGCAGGCCTGCGTGCGCTGCCACAAAGACGTCCACGCCGCCGGCTTGGCCGCCGATTGCTTGAAGTGCCACGGGCAAACCGCCTTCAAGCCGACCGCGGGTTTCGACCACGAAAAAATCTATCCGCTGACGCTGGGCCACTCCAAGCGGGAGTGCAAGTCCTGTCATATCCTTCCCTCTCCCGGAGCCCCTGTGCCCTTGCCCGCGCCGAAGGGCTATCCGTTCGATCGCTCGCGGGGTTCTTCACGCGGCAAGACCAAGGCGATTCTGTGCGTCGAGTGCCATAAAAATCCTCACTCGACGAAATTCAAGCGGGAGTGCGAGTCCTGCCACGGCACGACCGCCGTCCCTTGGGCGGAGGCGAACAAGAGGACCGACCGGGCCGCCCACGCGTTGACGGGGTTTCGCCTCATTAAGCCGCATGAGAAGATGGAATGCGCGAAATGCCATGATCCCAAGCTTCCCGTCAAGCAGAGATATGTCGCGCTTGCGACCGGCACCATGCGTTCGGAGCGCGACTGCGAACTGTGCCACCGCGACGAGCACCGCGGTCAATTTTTAGCCACGCGTCCCCGGTGCATGGAGTGCCATAGCCTCAGCGTCTTCAAACCCTCGACCTATTCTGTCGAGATGCATCGCAAGACCGCCTATGCCCTGACCGGAGGACACGTCAAGGCCGCCTGCAACGCCTGCCACGTCAAGGACCCCGCGACGAAAGCCCGCCTCTACGTCAAATTGCGGCAGGACTGCGCCTATTGCCACAACGATGTCCATTACGGGCAATTCCTGGTCCAGAGGAACAATCGCTGCGAAAACTGCCACCTCGACACGCGCCAGTGGAAGAAGACGATTTTCAACCATAATGTCCAGTCGCGCTACGCGCTCGACACAGCCCATGTCAAAGTGGCCTGCAAGGAATGCCATCCGATGGTGACGCTGCCGAATGGCAAACGCACCGCACAATATAAGCCGCTGCGCATGAAATGCGAGGACTGCCATGAGATTATTCCGTGATCAACTTCGTTCGGTCACCGTGTTCGCTCTCCTGCTGGGGGCGTCGGGCATCCTTGCCGCCGAGCCTGATTCGTCCAATCTAGGGCCGTTGGTTCCCCACCGGACATTTTCCAAGGATTGCGGCAAATGCCACGTTCCCAAGCGCTGGGACGTTCTGCTGCCCGAATTCCGCTTCGATCACTTAAAGGAAACGCGCTACGCCCTTCGGGGAGCTCACGTGGGACTGTCCTGCCAGCAGTGTCATAACGATCGCTCCGTCGTGGCCAATTATTGGGCGCGCGGCTGCGCGGCCTGCCATGCCGACTGGCATAAGTCGTCGATGGGGTCGGCGTGCGCGCAATGCCACGACGAGCGCTCCTGGAAGGAGACGGGCAAGCTCGGCCAAAAACGCGCCGACCACTCGCGCACCCGCTTGCCGCTGACGGGGATGCACGCCGCGCTGCAATGCTCCCAATGCCACACGGGCGCTACGGGTGAGGATTTTCACGGTCTAAGTTCGGACTGCATCTCCTGCCACCGCGATGATTTTGCCGGCGCCAAGACGACTCCCGCCTCGCAGCACTCCGCCAACGGTTTTCCTCCAACGTGCCAGAACTGCCATTTGACGACGTCTTGGGGACCGCAGACGGCGATGAAGCATTCGGCCGCGGGTTCAATGGCCTGCTTCAATTGCCACTCGGCCGATTATCGGCGCGCTCCCAATCACGGCGCGCAGAATTATTCCCAGCAATGCCAAAGCTGTCATTCGACGACCAGCTGGCTGCCTCGGAGCGCGGGGGGCGGCGCTTTCGACCATGCCACGCTCGGCGCCAATCCCAATTGCTACGGCTGCCATCAAGCCAGCTACCAGGCGGCGGCCAACCACGTCGCCCAAAACTTTTCCCAAAACTGCCAGACCTGCCACAGCGGCACCTCGAGTTGGCTGGGGGCGGGCTTCAGCCATGCCACGCTCGGCGCCAATCCTAATTGCTACGGCTGCCACCAGGCCGCCTACACCGCGGCCAAAATCACGCCCGCCTCCGTTCACGTCCCTGACTTCCCTCAGGCGTGCCAGCTATGCCACAACACCGTCTTGTGGGGTCCCGGCACGGCGATGAAGCACAACCTCGTGAGCTCGGTCGCCTGCTACAATTGCCACCAGTCTTCCTTTCTCAGCGCGCCCAACCATGTCGCGCTGAATTTTTCGCAGACCTGTCAAAACTGCCACAGCGGCACGGCGACATGGCTCGGGGCTGCGTTCGACCATAGGACGCTCGGCGCCAATCCCGACTGCTACAGCTGCCACACCGCCGCTTTCGCCTCGGCCAAGGCGACACCGGCGTCCAATCATACGGCAAATGGCTTTCCGCATACCTGCCAGAACTGCCACTCGACGACGGCATGGGGTCCGGGCACGCCGATGAAGCACGCGTTCGTCGGCGGCATGGCGTGCTATAGCTGCCATGCCGCTTCATTCAACAGCGCCAGGGCCACCGCCGCGTCCAATCACACCGCCAACGCTTTTCCCACGTCTTCGCCGGCGTGCCAGACCTGCCACACGACGGCCGCTTCGGGGTTTGCCGTTTGGTCCGGGGTCTACATGACGGGATCGGCGACCCTGCACAACGTCGTCGGCTCTCTGCCGTGCTACAACTGCCACAAGGCCCAATATGACTCCGCCAACGTCACCCTCGCCTCGAGACACGCGGCCAACGGTTTCCCCCAAAGCTGCCAGAATTGTCACAGCGGTTTCAGCGCCTGGGGTCCGGGCACGGCAATGAAACACAATGAAGTGACAAGCACGCCCTGCTACACCTGCCATGCCGCTTCATTTGCCGCGGCCAACGTCACGCCGGCCTCCAAACACGTCGCCAACTCCTTCCCGACCACGTGTCAGAATTGCCACTCAACCACCCTCTGGGGGCCGGGCACGGCGATGAAGCACTCCTACGTGGGCGGCACCGGGGCCCAATGCCAGGTCTGCCACATGGCGGAGTTCAACGCCGCCGTGTCTCCCGTTAATCATTTGGCCCAGGGATTTGCCCCGAGCGCCTGCCGGCAATGCCACACCAACTTCACGACCTGGAGCAGTTTCGTCCATAATCCGGCCAAATGCTACAACAGCGTCACGAAGCTCTCCCATGAAAATGCGACATGCGCGCAATGCCACCCGGGGGGCAATTACTCGACGGCATCGTGCACGGCCTGCCATCGCAACCGGGGCAGCTGCGACTGAGGCGCCGCCTAGGAGGGCGCGCCCGCGCAATGGTTTCAATTGTTTCGAGCCTGGCGTGAAGGTTTCCCTATCCTTGACGATCCAGGGTGGCGCTGTTAAACTCAAATGGGGAAGATTACCTTGCCACGAGCGACGTTTTTCAAGAAAAGCGCGTCGGTTATCGCCATGGCGGCGGCGGGATTTTCCTTGTCCGTTTCCTGCTTGGCCCAAGACTCTCCTCTCGCGCCGACGGCCGGCTCTACGCCCCGCATCGAGGGGCGCATTATCGCGATTTCCGGAGACCATATCAGCATCGACGTTGGCGACAGTTATCTCAAGGGCGGAGATATCGCCGTCATCAAGCGCGAGGGGGTTCCCATCGGCCTGGCCGTGGTGGTTTGGGTCGACATCGGCCATACCAGCATGCGCGTGCTCAGCATCAACAGAAATATGGCCTTTAAATCCGGAGATCAAGCGATTTTCGAAAGCCAGTCGGGTCCGGCGCTCGAATCGACCCCCGCGCCCGTTTCCGTCGAGCTAACGCCGACGCCGACCGAGGAAACAGCGGCGCCTCAGGCGCCCTCTCCCGCCGTCTCGACGCAGAGCGCCCAAGCCGGTCCCCTCACAGTCGAACGGGCGGTGGAGCCCTTCTCCTTGCCGCCGCCCGTTGTGGGCCGCAAGAAAATTGCCCTCACACAGTCGGCGAACGTTTTCCATGGCCGCGTGCGCGGCTGGCAGCTCTATCAACAGGTCAGAGGCGTGCACTCGGCATGGTACGGGGCCTCTCGGCTCGACGCGGACGGCTCGATCGAGCGTCTTTTCGCCCGGCCTTGGTCCTTCGTCTGGTCTGGCAACGTCACGTACCGCGACGCCAGCACGGCGTCTACGGCGGATGATTTCCGCCATCCCAAGCCGCATGTCTACCGGCTGATGCTCTCGCGCAAGAATTCCGACGGAGGATTCCTGCGTTTGGGGCGCTTCTTCCCCATGGAGCTGCCCAACCTGGGATACATCGACGGCGGACAATGGGAGGCTCCGGTTTCAGTCGCCGTCAAGCTGGGTGGCGTCTTCGGCATCAGGCCCGACAGGATCACCCAAGGCTTTTCCAACCGGGAGAAAATCGTCGCCGCCTACGGGAGCCTGGAAACGGGAGAGCCCCGCCGGTTTTACCTCGCGTCGACTTTGGGCGCGATGCACACCAATTACGCGGGGAAAGCCGACGAGCTCGCGCTGTTCTACGATCAGCGGGCCGATCTCGGTCCCAAGCTCAACATGTACGGCACCTCCCAATTCAACTTCAACGCCGGCGCGGCTCAGGAGCACACCAAACCCCGGCTGACGCGCGCCAATATCATGTTGAACTCCCCGCTGACCCAATGGGTGTCGTTTCGCGCGGGCGCCAATCATTACGAGCCGATCGATGCCAACGCCGAACGCGATTTGGCCGGAGGCAACAACAATTACATCAACAACGGCTATTGGCGCTACTACGGCGGAAGCGCGCAAAATCTGCCGTGGGACATCGGCCTGGACGAAGATCTCTCTTTTACCAACACCCAGGGACAATTTTCCCAAGGGCTGTGGCGCGTGAGCCTCAGCCGCCGCGGCCTGCCGCGTCTGCCCGACGGATTTTTCTCCTTGACCGTCTACAACCTCTACAACCCCGAAGGGCCCGATTACGGCGCCACGGTCTCGGTCTCGGCGCCGTTATTCAACGCGAAATTAAATCTCGACGGCAACGCCGGCTACCGTTACGCCCCCATCTCCGCGGGCGCAAGACGCTTTCGGGCCAGCGATTTCAGCGTCCACGCCAACTGGCGCATCAGCGACTCCTGGACCGCCGACACCGGAGCGACCCAGACTTTCCAGGAAGACATCAAAAGCTTCATGGTCAATGGGGGCTTGAGTTATCGCTGGTAGGTCGATTGAGTCGCTCCCGAGAATATGTTAAAAGACCGTATGATCACATCTCGAATTTCGTGTTTGGCGGCGTTGTTGTGCGTCGTTGTTTTCGCGGCCTGCAAAAACGACGACATCGTCAGCTACCGGGCTCCTAAAGAGGCCAGCGACGGCGTCAGGCCCAGCGCGGGCGCCGGCGGAGTCTCTGAGATGGGGTCGGGCGCCGATTTGCCGCCTCCTCCGGCCGCCGCGAACGGGGGAATTACCTGGCGCCTGCCGAAGGGTTGGAAAGAGCTTGAGCCTTCCCAGATGCGCGCCGGAAGCTTCGTTGTCGAGGGCAAAGACGGCCTGCAGGCCGACATTTCCGTCGTCGTGCTGGCGGGTCCGGCCGGAGGGGAACTGCCCAACATCAATCGCTGGCGCTCCCAGCTGGAGCTTGACGCGATCAGCGAGGCGGAGCTGCCCCGGCATTCCAAAAAGATTTCTCCCGGAGGACGGCCGATGCTGCTGTCGAATTTCGTCTCGAAAACGCCGTTGATCGACAAGCGCTACAAGAAGCGTCTGGTCGCGGCGACCTACGCCCGCGGCGACGACACGTGGTTTTTCAAGATGACGGGAGAAGACGCCCTCATTCGCTCGTTGGAGCCGTCCTTCAAGGAGTTTCTGGCGGGATTAACCTTCAAAGACGTGAGGTAGCTCGCGGGCCCGGCCACGGGGGGCGCCGAGTGAGGGTTGCCGCTTGGACGCCGGCCGAGGAGTCTACGAGGGCGAGACGTCCGCCGAGAACTCGCACTTGGCCACACACCCGCACACGCTGCCTTGGCCTCCGCTGTAGGACGCTTGCGCGCAGATCGTCTGGGTGGAGCCGCGCTCTTGGTGGTTTTCCAGAGCGAGGGAGATGAGCCCGGCGAAATCATAGGCGCCGGATCCGCATGAGCCGGGGCAGTCCGCTTCGAGTACGAACGGGTCGCCGGGACTGTACGTTTCCTCCGATTCCTCGAGCACGACGCCCTGGGGCGTGGCGATCGAGACTTTCACGCGCAGGCTGCGTACGAACGGAAAACGGGACGCGAGCGTGCCGGCGGCGCGTTCTTGATCTCCGGCGGTTTGGGCGCGCTGCACCTTCTCGTCGTTTTTGCTGGGCCCGACCTTGCGGCGTTTTTTACGGTAAACAACCATTCAGCCTCCGTGACTCGGGGGCGATTCTAGCATTATCTCGGCGCCGTCGCCGGAATCGGCGGCGCCTCAGGCGAGCTTCAGGGTCAGCGTCACCGTCGTGCCCTTGCCCAGGCCGGGACTGGCGATGGCCACGTCGCCCCCGTGCTTATTCATGATCCAGCGCGCGACGTTGAGCCCCAGGCCGGTGCCGCCGCTTTCGGCGCGCCCGGTGGCGAAGGGCTCGAAGAGACCTTTGAGCTTTGCCGGCTCGATGCCGATGCCCGTGTCTACCACGCTAATTCGCGCCAGGCTGCGTCGCGATTCGACGCGCAGGTTCAATCTCCCTCCAAAGGGCATGGCGTCGAGGGCGTTGATGAGCAGAATCGTCAGGACCTGCTGAATGTGTCGTTCGCTGGCCAGCACGCGCAGCGAATCCGGGCTCTCGATGCCGATGGAAACGCCTCGCTCGGTAAAGCGAATTTTCAAGTCCTCGACGACGCCCGTCAGCAAGGGCTTGATCTCCAGGGGTTTGAGATCCAGCGGCGCAGGCTTGGCGAAATCAAGGATGTCCGAAAGGATCGTGACAGCCCGATCGGCTTCCCGCGTGACGGCGTTCAACTGAGGGCGGGGATCCCCGCCGCGATCCAGGATGCTTTGGGCGTGTTCGACGGTCAAAATCACGGTGTTGAGAGGGGTGCGAACTTCGTGGACCACCCCGGACATCATTTGCCCGATGGTCGAGAGGCGCTGCAGCCAGGCCAAGCGTTCTTCATCGGCGAGCGCCGCCGCCATCCGAAACCGGCGGCGCCGACCCAAGATGTAGCCCACCGCCAGCCCGCCCGCCATGGCGACGGCCATAAATGTAAATTGCTTGGCCTGCACCCCGTATTTATATAAAATCTCGGCATGGCACTGAAGGTCCTTCTCATCGATGACGATGCGTCGTTTCGCAAGGCGGTCTCCGACGTCCTCACCCTGGAGGGCTATGAGATTCGGCAAGCCCCGTCGGGAAAGGCCGGAATCTTGGCGGTGCAGTCCGAAGCCCCCGATCTCGTGATCCTGGACTTGGTGATGCCGGGGGTGCGGGGTCTTGAAGTGTGCCAGCAGCTCAAACAGGATGCGGCGACGGCTCGCGTGCCGATTATTATTTTGACCGGCAACGACAAGGAGGGCCAGGACATCGCCTGTCTCGATATGGGCGCCGATGATTACCTGACCAAGCCCGTTAAAAGCGAGAGGCTGCTCGCCTATTGCCGCGCCTTGTTGCGGCGCATCGCCGGCGAGGGGCGAGGCGGCCCTGTCGCGCGCGTGGAAGTCGGCAGCCTGTGTCTGGACTACCCGCGGAAACTGGTCTCCTTGGACGGCAAGGACTTCCAGCATCTCACGCCCAAGGAATTTGAACTGCTGTATTATTTGGCCAAGCGCACGCCGGCTCCTACGGAACGTTCAGCCATATATTACGACGTGTGGGGCGTGGAGGCGCCGTCGGAAGGCGCGCTCAAGACCGTCGAAGTCCACGTGCGGCGCATCCGCCTCAAGCTCGGCTGGCGTTCGGATCAGTGGCTGGTGAGCGTGTCGGGACGCGGCTACGCATTGATCGCTCCGAAGTGAGCCGATCCGCCGAGCGGATGGCTATGAAGGGAACTCAGGCGCGTCGTTGGGGCAGGCGGTCGACGATGTCGAGGATCTCGTTGATGTTCAGCGGTTTTGCGAAAAAACCGGCGGCGCCGAGAAACGACGCGTCGAGGGCGGTGTCTTCGCTGCTGTCTCCGCTCATCAAATAGATGGGCGCGCGCGTCAAGGGGCGAAGACGCTGGAGCAGCTGCATGCCCGTCGTCTGCGGCAGAACCTGGTCGAGGAGCACGAGGTCGAATTCGGAGGCGCCAAGCGCCGTGAGGGCCTCGGCGCCGTTTACGGCCCCGGCGGTGAGATGGCCGCGGGAGGCGAAGGCGCGCGCGAGAATTTCGATGATTGTGTGCTCATCGTCGATGACCAGGATCTTGGCCGAGTTCATGCCTTCGTAGTATAGACTCTTCGCAGGCTCTTCACAATGGAGGGGCACTGGCGAGGAGGTCGAGAGGATGGTATCCTTGGACCATGGACACCCGCCCTCACGAAGCGGCCGCGGTCGTATTCGAGGACGATCGCATTATCGCCGTCTGCAAGCCCGCGGGCCGCGTGACCATTCCGGGACGGGGGGACATCGGGGAATCGCTCAACTTCGAGATCGAACGCAGGCTCAAGCGCAAGATTTATGTCGTCCATCGGCTCGACCGCGAAGCCAGCGGCCTGGTCATTTTCGCCAAGGACGGCGAGACTCATCGCATCCTCTGCGCGGAATTTGAAACCCGCCGGGTCAAAAAAGAGTACGCGGCGGTCGTGACCGGAACGCTTTCGGGTTCCGGCGAAATCGACAAGGCGCTTCGCGAGTTCAGCTCGGGACGCGTCGCTCCCGCGCCCGACGGCAAGCCCGCCCTCACGCGCTGGCGCGCCGAGCGTCCCCTGCGGCAGTCCACGCTGATCCGCGTCGAGCCTTTGAGCGGACGCAAGCACCAGATTCGCGCTCACTTGAGTTCGCTGGGCCACCCGATCCTGGGAGATCCGCAATACGGCCCGCCCCCGCGTCCCATCGGTCGGGTCAAGCGCCTGATGCTGCATGCGCTGTCTTTGACGTTCGACGCCGGCTACGTTCTGCGCGCCGAACCGACGGAGGATTTCGCGCGGGTCGTCGCGGGACTGGCCGCCTAGAGAAGCAATTTCGCGGCCAAGGTGAAGTACACCAAGGTCGAGAGAAGATCGGTGAACGTGGTGATCAGCGGCCCGGTCGCGGTCGCCGGATCGATGCCCAAGCGCCGGAACACGAGCGGCTCGATGGATCCGGCGGTCGCCGCGGCCGTCATGGAGATGAACATCGTAAACCCGACGACGCCGCTGAATTGCCAGCCGTAGCGGTCGCCGTAGAAGAATTGAGCGCACAAGCCGATGAGCAGACCGTAGACCGCGCCGATCATCATGCCGACGGCGATTTCCTTGGTCACGGCCTCGCCCTCTTCTTCCTCCGAGATCTCGCCGGTGGCCAGGCCCCGCACCATGACCGTGGCGGTTTGCGATCCGACGTTGCCTCCCATCGCGGCGATCAAGGGGATGAAGGTGGCCAGCGCCACGATTTTGGCCAAAGTCTCCTCGTGGCCTTTGATGATCGATGAGACCATCAATTCCCCTATGCAGGTGGCGACCAGCCAGGGGAAGCGGACTTTGGCGATGCGCCAAGCCGGCCAGGACAACAAGCCCGCCTGGGCGCCGACCATTTTGGCGAAGTCTTCCTCGGTTTCCTCACGGGCGATCTCGAAAATATCCCGGTAAACGACGACGCCCAGAAGGCCGCCGTCCTCGTTGAGAACCGGAGCGCTCTTGAGCCTATATTTGGTGAAGAGCTTGACGGCTTCTTCCTGGTCCAATTGGGGCGTGAGCGTGCGGGGAGAGGGGTCCATGAGGTCTCGCACGAGCATGTCCTTGGGGGCGACGACCAAGGACTTGAGGCCGACGACTCCCCGCAGGCGGTCTCTGGAATCGACGACCATCAAGGTGTCGAGGTGCGTTTCCTCGATGCGGCGCAGGCGGGTGCTGTATTGGATGCGTTCGACGGCGGTTTTCGCGGTCCATTTTTCATCGAGGGTCACGTAACGTCCGCGCATGAGCGCGCCCACGGATTGTTGAGGATACTGAAGGTATTGCTGGACGCACTCTTGGCCGCCTTTCTTCATGATCGCGCTGAATTGGCGAACCAAATGCGGGGGGAGATCGCGCAGCATTCGTCCCGTTTCCGAGGGATCGAGGTCGTTGAGCAGTTCCTGGGCGTCCTTGCGCTGCAGCCCCTGAAGAATTTCGGCCTGGGCGGGAGTGTCGAGCTCCTCGAAGAGCTGCATGGCTTTCTGACGCGCGCTTAATCGGAAAATCGCGACGCGCTCGTCGGCGTCAAAATAGTCCCAACCGTCGACGAGGTCGACGGGGCTGATTTCCCTCAGGCACGTGCGGGCCGACACGAAGTCGCGGCTTTGCAGAAGCTCCTTGAGGTCGGCGAGATAGATCTGCAGCGTCTTCATGGCCGCACATCCTAACAAAAGATCGGCGCCGTCGAAAGCCCATAATATTTTCTGTTATATTACCTATTGACAAATATTAGAAAACCTATTATATACTCGATTCGTGGCCAGCACATTGGAGCCAGGAGGACCTGAGCCGATGATCGCCAAGGACCTGATGCCGTGGATGTTCGTCAAGCGAGGCGCGCAGTGGACGCCCTACGCCAAGATCCGCGCCGAAGACTCCGGATGCCGGTCCGAGGCGACGCCTTATCGTCCAGGGCGCAGGCCGGGTCGGCGTCCGCCGCGTGGGTAAACTGTACCGGCCGCTGCGGCGCACCACTGCGACTCCGATCTACACCATCGGAGCGGCCTCGCGCCTGACGGGCATTCCCATCTGGACTTTGCGCTGGATCGAGCGCCACGGTTTGCTTCGACCCTCCCGAACCCGGGGCCGTCAACGTCTCTACACCGACGGCGATCTAGGACGTTTGCGCGACATTCGCGGCTGGATGGAGCGGAAAGTCAACCTCGCCGGCATCCGGGTGATCCTGAGCCTGCGCGCGGCCGTCTAGCTGATTTCCCAGGATTAATCGGAAGAATCAGTCCTTTGGCCCGGCGTTTTGTGGGTCTTAATCCAGCATCCGCGTGGGACTTAGGACCTGGACGGACTCTCCAGATCGCTTCGTATACTGTCCCAGCCTCGTTTCGTGCTTAGGAGATTGGGATGATTTCAACGCGTCTAATTCAGTCATTAAAATCCACGCTCGCAATCATCCTTTGCGCCTCGCTGGCCGTGACGTCCTGCGTGCTGCCGGCCGCGGCCCAAATCCGTCAAGGCGGCGCCCCGGCCGCGCGCGTCGGCGTGCCGCTCGTCGTCGGCGCGCCCGGGAGCTTGATGAGCGCGCCCGGCCTGGGACTTTCCGTGCGGCCGGCAGCCCCGTTTGGCGCCGCCGTCTTACCCGCGCCGCTTCCCGTTGTTTTGGCCGCGCAGCCCCCGGCCTCCCAGCCCAAGCCCGGCGCCGAACCGCAAAAGAAGAAGAAATCCGGCGCCCCGAAGAAAGAGGTCGGGCCGCGCTGGGTCGACGCCATCATCGAGAACGACATCGAGAGTGCCGTCGAGGACGGCGAAGACGGCGGCAAGCGGCTTTTCGACGGCGGTCGAGCGGCACAGGGAGAGATCACTGACGTCTCCGCGTCCCCGTCCCCGGCACAGGAGCGGGAGGCGGTCATCAACGACCTTTCCCTGCCCACGCCTAAGGCCGTCGCGCTGACCGCGCGCATCGATGGCAAGCGCGCCGCTCCGCGTTGGGTCAGGACGGTCGCTCCCGTGGCTGCGTTAGGAGCGGCGGCGGCGTTGTTTTCGGCCAATGTCGTGCCGGCGCTGATCATTTCGGCGTCCTTGATGTTCTCCATCCTCGCGCACGAGACGGCGCACGTGCTGGGATTGCGGATCTGGGGAGATCCGACTCCCAAGCTCGCCGGGCGAGACAGCATCAATCCCTTGGACCATATCTCGATGCTGGGCACGGTGATAGTGCCGGCGGCCAGCGTGCTCGCTTCCATGTCGGCGCTGGGCTTCCCGGTCGTGCTGGGCTGGGCCAAGCCGATCCCGGTGGATTTCAACAACCTCAAGAATCCCCAAAAGGACGCGGCGAAGGTGACGGTGCTGGGGCCGCTGACGAATCTGGCCCTGGCCGCGGCGGCCGGAGCGGTTTACCTCGCGTTCCCGGCGGCGGGGCTGCTGTCGACGGCGGCGTTGACTCTGTTTAAGATGAACGCGGCGCTGGCTGTTTTCAATCTTATTCCTCTGCCTCAGCTCGACGGGGGTAAAGTTCTCGTCAGCCTGCTGCCCAAGAGCCTGTACGCGCGCTGGACGCACGACCCGAACCTTCCCATGGGCTACCAAAGCCTGTACCGGCGCATCTATGAGGGCCCGGCCAACCTCTTGACTCGCCTTCACATCCACGACTTCGGCCAGGTCAACGCCTTGACCCGGGCGGTCAGCTTGGCCGCGCTGGGCGCCTTCTACGCCGCGTTTTTCTCGGTCTTGTCGGTCCCCCTTCTGTTTTTGGCCCTGCCCTGCTCCTACGACTACTGGTGCATCCGCCAGAAGGTCCGCTCCGAGGCGGCCGTGCAGGACCTCATGAAAATCATGAGCCAGTGGAGCGCGGTGATCCTTCAGATCGTCGACGATCTCGGCTCCCAGGTCAACAGCGAGGTGTCGGCCTACGAGACCGAGCACGCGATGAAGAACGCGCTGGAAAGCCTGGTCGACGAGATGATGGCCAAGTCCGATTTCCAGGCGCTGACGGACGGCCAAAAACTGGACGCCTTCATGAAGGAATATCCGGAGAAGGCGGCGCGGTCCTTGAAAGAGAAGGCCATGTCCGAGGATTCCCTGGAGACGATCCGCATGGTCTTGGGGGATCCGCGCAACGCCGAGTCGTTCGCGCGCCTGCGCAAGTGGTTTACCGAGCAGGAAATCTTTTCGCAGTGGAAAGACCCGCACAACAAGGAAAAGCTGAAGGATTCGCTCGAGGAGGCCTCGCGCAAGACGAAGGCCGACGGCGAGCGCGGGGGGGCGCTTCTGCCCGCGATCGCTATTCTCGGGGTGGGAGCGGCGGCGGCCCTGTTTTCTCAGGCGGTCGCACCGGTCTCCGCGCTGTTGGCCGGCCTGGGGCTTTTCGCCATGATCGGGGATTTGGGCGGGCCTTTGGTTTCCGCCCCGGATCTCTCCTACCTGATGAAAATCCGGCGTGGGCGTTGGGATGCGCCCAACGTGATCTTGGTTCACCTCCCCCGGAGCGTCTCCGCCCAAGACTTGGGGCGTCTGACATCGGGACTGGAGCAGGAGGGGGACGGGGTTCCAAACGGCGGGATCGTCTCATTTTCATTCAGGGTTCCCGACATGACTCAAATCGATGAGATTATCCGGCGGATCGCCAGCGATCCCGTAACGATCGCCGTCGAGGCTCAAGCCGACGTTTATCGTGATTACCTGGCTCCCGACGAAGCGACGCGACGGAAGCTGACGATGAGAGTGACGAATATCTCCACAGGAGTTCAGCCGCTGAGCCTGTGGGTGCGTTTTGACCGCTCGACGACGCTCGAGCGAATCGGCCCGTTGTTTTTGGGTTTGGGCATAACCAACGCTTCCCATACGAATGACGGTGGGAATGACGGCGACTCGGGCTTTTGGGTGCACGCCGTCGTCGGCACCCAAGAACAGGCGGGGCTTCTGGCCCAGGCCTTGGCGGCCGACAGCCGCGTCCAGGAAGTGGAACTCGCCGAATCGGCGTTGCTGCAAATAGATAAGAGATATCGCTCGGGCAGCAGGGAGTCGAGTAGGCAAAATCCTTCGCGAGCACGGCCTCCAGTCGAAAACAACCCGCTGCACGTGAGGGCCCCCACCCGGGAGACCTTGAGCAAGCTCATTAGAGAAAATTGGTCCGATGGTTCAGAGGTGAGAGTGTCGGTTGTCTTGTATCCTGGGGCTCACGCGGGGGACTTATTCAATCGCCTGGGGATTAATGCCACGCTGAGCGACGGGAAATACAGCTTCTTAGCCAGCAGCCTAGAGAGGGCGGCAAGGGACGCGCTGGCGCTGATCGCCGAACCGCTCGTCAACACGGTGCGTCTATCCGAACGCGCTTTCGCCAAGATAGCGGAAATCGCTCCCGGAGCCGGCCAGGCTGGCCCTGCCGCCGGCCTCCTAAGCGCGCGGGAAGCGGCGGCCAAGCTTCTTCCCATCATCAATACGCCGGCCTTCGATGACAACACCCTCCTCATCCATTTCGATCCGATGGTCAGCTACGCCGACTCCAACGCGATGCTGATGAACTTGGGGCTTAACGTCGATTCTTATCGTCCCTTGTCCACGGGTTATCGCTACTGGGTTCAGACTCTGAGCGCAGGGCAAGCGGCCGCGGCGGCTCGGGCTTTGGTCGATTCGCCGAACGTCAAATACGTCGAACTCAGCGAGTCGGTCCGCGCCCGCGTGGTTCCCGAGGGAACCGCGCCCCGCCCTTTCGTCAGCCGCAAGGCGGCGTTGAGAAAACTGCGGCTTCGCCCCGAGGGTTCGTCGCTGGGCTATCGCGACATGTGGGTCTTTTTCAAGGAAGGCGTCACAGCCGACCAGGCGCGGGCGATCATGGCCGAACTGTCTCTGAGTTCGAACGCGGAATTCCCCAACCGGCAATACCAGGTGACCGCGTCCGATCTTGACCTCCTGGGAGCGGCGAGAACGGCCCTACACCTGGCCGCCTATGACGTCGTCGATCGAGTGGAATTCGGCGAGGAGACTCTCCACCGAATCATGTCCAATTTTCCCGACGCCCACGCGGCCCTCTCGGAGGCGGTGTTAACGCCATGGATCGACAAGGTCCGCTCGTCAAGCAGTTCCGGCAGGGGGAGCATTTTGGCGGTCATGCGCGATGATGCCTCCGGGCAACAACTGTATTCAAGCTTGACGGAAAATCACCAGAAGTTTCGACAGGGAAGAGTGGTCTCATGGACCATGCCCAATTCCGCCGAGGCCGCGGCGCAGGTCTTGTATCTGGCGGACAACGAGGCGCTTGAGAGCGTCACCGTCGCGCCCGAGACCGAGATGACCTTGAGGAGCCTTTGGTCCCAGACATTGGCGCCCGCGCCCGTGCCGGCGACTTTGGAGCAAATCCGAAGTAAAGTGTCCGCCACGCGCGAATCCGAACCGACTCCGGGAGCGATTTGGGTGAGGTTCCAATGGGAAATCGATTTGCAGTCGGCTACCGCGCTTTTTTCGCGTCTGGGATTGCCCCGGAGCGCTTATGTGGAGCAGGCCGCCGGGTTCAGCCTGAAGGCCCAACTTCCAAGCGAGGCTCGGGCGGCCGAAGCGGCCTCGGCTTTGGCCGCGGAGAGCGGCGTCGTATCGGTGGACGTCAACCCCGCGGCGTATAACATCTTGCTTGCCAACGCCGCGCCGGTGGCCTGGGCGCTCCGGGATAAAATCAAGGCTTCGGCCACTCAACCGGATCTGAGCCTCTCGGTCAAATTCGAAGAGGGGATGACCCAGGCGGCGGTCGAGAGCCTGATCCAGCGCTATTATCCCGCAGGCGGAGAATTGGCGAGTTCGCAGGTTTTGGGGCGATTGGGAATGCTCATGGCGCGAACCGAGCAAGCCGCCGCGAACTTGGCGACGCGCTTGGCCGCCGAGTCGGGAGTCGTGGAGGTGAGGGTCTCCGCGACGGTGCGAGATCTCATCCAACCGGCCGCGGCCGCCCCAGTGCCTGCGGCTTCGGACCGGATCCGAAGTAAAGTGTCCCTCACGCACGAACCCGAATCGGCTCCCGGAGCGATTTGGGCGAGGTTCCAAGGCGGAATGGATTTGCAGGCGGCCACCGCGGTGCTTTCACGTCTGGGATTGACTCGGATCAATTATCATAGAAGAGTATTAGGCCAAGGGTTCAGCCTGAAGGTTCAACTTCCAACCGCGGCTCGGGCGGTCGAAGCGGCCTTGTCTTTGGCCACCGAGTCGGGAGTCGAGGAAGTGCTGGTCTCCGCGACGGTGCGAGATCTCATCCAACCGCCCGCGACCGCCCCCCCAGGGGCTTCCTCCGCGCCGCAGGAGAGCGCTTCCCAGCCGGCGCAAGAGGAGCCGGCCGCGCCGTCGCGTCGCGATCCGTTCAAGGCCTGGGTCGAACACCTTCAAAACGCCGTTCTTAAAGACGGCAAAAGCAAGCTGACGGCCGAGCAAGTCCAAGGTTTGTCGAAGGTTCTCGAGCCGGTGGCGCTGTCGCCCGGGGAAACGCGCCCGCCGGTGGTCTCCCGAGTCGAGCAGGTCAAGAAAATGATGACCATCGTGACGTCTCCAGTCGGCATGCGCAACTCCGTCGTCCTCATCGGGGAAGCGGGCGTGGGCAAGACGGCGGTGGTCGAGGGTTTGGCCGAGATGATCGAAGAGGCGGAGTACGCAAGCGCCGCCGACGATAAGTCGTTTCTCGATTTCGAGCGCCTCAAGGGGCGGTGGCTCGTCAAGCTCAACATCGAAAGCGTGCTCAGCAGCCAGGACCCGGTCTCGTCCCTGACGGCGCTCTTTAGCCTTCTGCCCCAGCTTAACTCGGGGCCCGCCTCGCGCGGCAACGACGTGATCGTTCTCATGGACGACATCCAGAAATTCTTCCTGGACGCCAACGGGCGTAAAATCGCCAATTCGATCCTGGATCCTTTGGCGAAAGGCAAGATCACGCTGATCGCGGCGACGACGCTCGATCACTACAAGAACTTCATCGAGAAAGACGACGGCTTCCGCCGCCGTCTGCAGCCCATCGAAGTCAAGGAAACCGACGTCGCTCAAACGATCTCTCTGCTGCGCGCGAGAAAAACGTGGATGCAAATCCTTCACAACGCGGTCATCGAGGATTCTGTCCTGGTGGCCGCGGCGACCTTGACCGACCAGTTCGACAAGATCAATTTCAATCCCGACAAATCCGTCAAGGCGATTCAGGATTCCGCCGAGCTGTCGCGCCCGGAAAATCTTCGGGCGACGATCGCGCTGGATTTAAGGGAAGTGTGGGGATCTCTGGTCGTGGCGGTCAACGAGGCGCGCCAGACGCTGATCGACAAGGGAGTCGCCTCGATTTTGACCTTGCCCGTCGAGCACTACAATAAAATCGCCGAGCTCGTTTCAAAGGCCGAGCAGCTTTACAAGGAACGCGACGCCATCACCCCCGGTCTGGGTCAGGTGACCACGAACGTCGTCAAGAGGGTGATTGCGAGCAACACGGGGATCGCCTCCGGCCAGCTCAACTTGGGCGAGGAGGATTCCTCCCGCTACGTCAACATGGAGGCCGAGATCTCCAAGCGCGTCGTCAACCAGCTGCCGGCGATTTCGGCCATCGCCAACGCGGTGCGCCGCAACAAGGCCGGGCTCTCGAACGGCGTCAGTCCCATGGGCAAGTTCCTGTTCGTCGGGCCGACCGGCGTGGGCAAGACGTACCTGGCCAAGGAACTGGCACGGTTTCTTTTCAACGATCCCGAGGCCATGACCCGCTTTGACATGTCCGAGTACATGGAAAAGCACACCGTCGCGCGCATGACCGGAGCGCCCCCCGGCTACGTCGGCTACGAGGCAGGGGGGCAATTGACCGAGGCGGTGCGCAAGAGGCCCTATTCGGTGCTGCTTTTCGACGAGATCGAGAAAGCGCACGGCGACGTTTTCAACCTGCTCCTCCAGGTTCTCGACGACGGTCGCTTGACCGACGGACAGGGCCGCACCGTGGACTTTTCCAATACGGTCATCGTGATGACCTCCAACTCGGGCATGGCCAACATCGACGGCGAGAAATACGCGCGCCTGCTCAAAGCCGCCGCCGATCACAACGAGCGCGTCAAGATCAACCAGGCGTGGGACGCGGATATCCAGGAGACCGTCGGACAGGCCCTGAAGGCGCGGTTTCGCCCGGAATTTCTCAACCGGCTCGATGAGGATCCGTTGTCCAAGAATAAGTGGGTGACCGTCAACCGCTTGGGCGCCGAGCATATGGAGCAGATCGCGCGCATCCAACTCGGGGAGTTCCAGAAGAGGCTGCTCGATCGCCACGAAACCGATATCCAGTTCGACCAGTCTCTAATCGGGTTTCTCGCCGAGGAGGGCTACTCCCCCTTGTACGGCGCGCGGCCGATGGCCTCGGCCATCGAGAAGCACATCGTCAATCCTCTCGCGGTGTGGATCCTCAAAGAGGCCGAATCCGGCAAGAAGGATGTTCGCGGCGGCTTGATCCAGGTCGCCTACAAGGACGGCAAGGTTGTATTCCACGCCTCACCCAAGCCCGAGACGAATATCCCGCGGGCGACCGTCCAGGGGGCCAGCGAGACGGTGGCCGCCGCGGTGTTTAAGATGATCGAGCGCCTGGCCCAAGACGGAGAGGGAGAGCAGCCCGGCGAGACGGTGTTCGACCTTTGGATGCGCAAGGCCCGGCCTGAAGCAGCCTCGACTGGCGCGCCCGCGCTCAAGCGGGAACGGGTCGCGGTGCTGTTTGCTCCCGATCAAGCGCTGCGTGTCGACGCCGCGCGCATCGCCCTGGAGCACAACAAGCCCTCCAAAAAGGACGCCGCGGCTCGCGAGCAGTTCGCCAAAATCCTGGCCGCCGCCGAGGCGGCGGCCTGGCCCAAGGAGATGCTCGAGCCCCTGGAGGCGCCCAAGGGGCCCGGCTCGGGCTGGCTCAAGGAAATGACGCGCCTGTCCAAAGAGCTCGCCGGCAAGGCCGGGGCGTCGGCTCCCGTCGAAATCGGCTGGAGCGTCGACGCCGACTCCATAAAAATCTCCCTTGAGGGGAGCTACGATATGCCCGCGGCCGACCTGGCCTGGCTGAGCGCTCATTTCAGCGGGGCGGCGCCGCAATCCTTCGACCAGGCTCAGCAAAAGGCGGACAGCCTCAATGCCGGCGGGAACATGGTCTGGGACCATACGCTGCTCGATCTCTACCGCAGGCTGTCCGCTCTGCCCGGAGCGCGCATGGGCGCGGCCGTCAAGGACGGGCGCACGCAGATTTGGCTGGAGATCAAAAAACAACCCCCGGCGGCCGCCGCCGCCCAGACGGCCGCAGCCCCCGCGGCCTCGGCTCAGTCCGCCGCATCTTCGGCGGGACTGGCCCAAACCCAGGAGCTGCTGATGCGCTTTATCGATCAGTCGCGATTGTCCGAGCTTGATCGCGACGGGCAAGCCATCCCGATCGCCGCTGCCGAGGCCTACGCGATGATCGCGCAGCCCTCGCAAGCGGCGGTCGCTCGAGGCTGGCTGAGGGACAAGGGCTGGGACAGGCCTTTGGCTCCTGGTCGGGACGTGGTCGGAGCCGCGGTGGGCGCGCATTGGCCGTTGGCGATGACGGCGGCGCTGGTTCTGGAGCGATTCGGCGACTCCGAAGCGGACGCCGCTCTCCTAGAAACGCTCAGCCGGCGGGTGAGGGAAAGGTCGCATTACGAGGCTCCGCTGCACGGCGCGCTTGTTCAAGCGCTTTCCGTCGTCTATGGACGTTTGGGCGAGCTGGCGGTGCTGCGCGTTCGGGAACGCGTCGATGCGATGTTTCCCACCGAGCGCGCGGATATTGTTTCCGCGCTTAATAGAGCCGCGGGTCATGTCGCGACGGGGGCGGCCGAACAAGACGCCGCAATTCAAGACGCGCAGGGTTATCTGGCGCTGATGCGGCGCCGGGGACGCGAAGACGAGCTGCTGCAAATCTTTCAAAGCGCGGACAAATGGGAGAGCGCGACCGAAAAGAAGCTCATCCCGGCGGTCAAATTGGCGGCTTTAACCCAGAGCGGTCCGCAGGCGCTGTCTCGGATCGAGGCGCTGATGCGAAAGTATCGCTCGTATTCGGAGCTCGCCTACGAGATCGCGCGGGCCTGGGCCGGCGTTGTCGCTCGCGATGGCCGCACGCAGGGCTTGGGCCAGGTGATCAGGGACTATCTCGCTGCGAATGGGGTACAAAGGCATACCGGAACTTGGGCCGCGTTGTTGGCCTATGTCGAGACGGCCCGGCTGGGGGGAGGCGAGGACGTTCTAGGAGCGCTGGAGGCCCTCATGCAGGAGCCGCCGCAGACCATCAGCGCCCTCCACGAGCAGGCCTACTTCACCGCGCCCGACGCCTGGGCACGGACTTTGGTGCGAAACGGGAAGTTCGAGGAGTACGCGCGCCCGCAGGGGACAGACGCCCAGGGCGCAGCGCTGCCCTCCAAACTCCAGGACATGCTGGCCTCGCAGTCCAGTCCCATGCTGGCCGCGGCGGCGCTGCGCGCGATCGGCTACGCGCGCGCCGAGAAAAAACCCTTGGCGGCCGCCCCGCCGACCTCGCCGACGCCCGCCATCGCCGAGCCTTAGCGTTAAAGCTCTGAGCGCAGGCGCCGGAGTTCCGCGAGGTAGCGGTGGGTGCGCACGGCCGTGGATTTGGGCGCGGAGGCTTCGGCCAGCGCGCCGTCGAGGGCGCGAATCATCTCGGGCTTTCGGTCGAGGGCTTTGAGGATCTTGGCCTCAAGGGCGACCGCCCTCAGCCAGTTGTCTCCGTAGCCGCTTTTGACCGCGCTGCGCGCCGAGTCCAGGGCGGCGGAGTAGTTCTTGAGCTCGAGGAGCAGGCGCCCGTAGCCGTAATGAAAGGTGAATTCGCCGGGATAGGCGGCGACGAGTTCCTCGTAAAGCGCCCGCGCCTCGTCCAGGCGGCCGGCTTTTTGCAGGCAGTAGGCCCTTTCGAGATTGGCGCCGCGAGCTAAAGTCAGGCGCGAGGCCGAGACCTCCGAGTCGTAGGCCAGGGCGGCCGAAAACCAGGCGGCTTGCGCGTCGGCGTTGCGTCCGAGAGTTTCCAAGTAATAGGCTTGCGTGGCCAGGATATCCCCGGCGACCAGGCCGTATTCGCTCAGGGAGGGATCGGCGGTCCAGCGGCTTGCGCCGGCGCGAACGGCCTCGACCAAGGCTTCGGCCGCGGGCTTGTCGAGCTCCGCGAGGGTCGCGGCCCACTCGGTCAGTTCGGGGTCCTCGGGGAGGTCCGTCGTCAGCTCTTTAAGCACGGCCAGAAGGGCGGGCGAGTCGTCTTCCTTTTCGGCCTTTTGTTTGCGGGCCAACAGGGCCTCTCGCCGGGACTCGGGCGCGGAGCCCGCCGCCGACAGGGCCAGTTCGTATTCGCCTCGCGCCAAGCGCCAGTCAGCCACGCGCGCGCGCGCGGCTCCGTCGGCGTCAGGGGCGGCCTTGTCCAGCGAACGCGAGACGTCCTCGATGGGACGCTTGAGCAGGGAGCGCGACCGCGACAGAAAGGCTTTGAGGGCCGCCGGCGAGCGGTAGCCCACGGCGCGCGACACCTCCCGGCCCTGCTCATCAAGGACAAGAAGCGTGGGGTAGCCTCCGATCTTAAAGCGCCCTTTAAGCTCCCAAGACAACTGGGCGTCGGCATCCAGGGCTAACTTGACGAAGGGAGCGGCGGCGCGCTGGAACTCCGGGGTGGGATAGACGGCTTCCTCGAGCATGTTGCAGGGGGGGCACCAAATGCCGAAGAAATGGACGAAGAGGGGGGCGCGTTTTTGGCGCGCGAGCGCGAAGGCCTTCTCCGGCGTGTTGAGCATGAACCCGGGCGGCGCGGCGCGCGCCGCGGCCGGGCGCTCGGCGTGGAGCTTCTTTTTCTCTTTGACGGAAATCTACACGACGAAGCGCTCCTGGCGGCAAAAAGACTTTGCGTCGTCGCAGACGCTGACGACCACTTCAATTTTTCCCGAGCCGGGCATTTGGCAGCGGAATTTTCTCGGCGTGACCGAATCCGCCTTGGCGCCGCCGCATTTCTGCGGGGCTTCGACGTTGAAATGGTGTCCGGCGATGGGCTTAAGCTCGATGACCTCGTTGGGCAAGGCTTTTTGCGGCCGGGACAGGACGAGCGAGTCTTCGGCGGCGGACGCGGCCTGGGGGCAGACGGTCGTCAACGCCGCGAGCAGGCAGGCCAGGGCGTTCATCAAAAGGGGTTGTCGGCGTCTTTGAGCAACGGAAGGGCGGCGTCCTTGGGAGTGACGATGGCCGCGCCGGGGGCGACCGGCCACTTGACGCCGACGGCCGGATCGTTCCAGCGGATGCCGCGGTCGACGTCCTTTGTCCAGTAATCGGTGACTTTATAGGCGACGATGGCGTCGTCGCTGAGCGCGCAAAAACCGTGGGCGAACCCCGGCGGCACCCAGAACATCTTGTTGCCTGAGTCGTCGAGCTCGAGGGAGGTCCACTGTCCGAACGTGGGGCTGGCTTGCCGCAGGTCCACGACGGCGTCGAACACGCGGCCGCGCGCGCAGCGCACGAGCTTGCCGATGGCCTTGGGGGGGATTTGATAGTGCAGGCCGCGGATCACTCCTTTCTTGGATCGGGAGAGGTTGTCTTGCAGCAAAGGAGGCAGGCCCGCCCTCTCCCACTCATCGGCGCGCCAGCTCTCGAAGAAAAAGCCGCGGTCGTCGGGAAAAAACGATCCCTCGACGACAAGAAGACCGGAGATGTTCGAGTGCGGCGTGAAGGCGAAGCCCATGTTATGCGACGGCGGCCTTGTGCTGTTTGCACCAGTAGTCTTGCCCTTCCTTGGGCAAGGTGTAAACGGGGTCCAGATATTCGTAGCGGCGCGTGAGCGCCTCCTCGTCGTCGCTTTCGATTCCCGTGCGGTAGGCCTTGGTCCAGTAGGAAATCCCTTTGACCCTGTCGTAGTCGGCCGCCTGGTGGATCCAGCGCTTTCCCACGTAAGGCACGTCCACGGTCAGCCGGGGCGTGGCGAAGCCGGGCAGAAAGCCCATGATGTCGTGCTGCAGCTTCATGCCCTCGGCCACCGACAGGCGCCAGTGCTCCGAGTTGGGGATCATATCGGCCATGTAAAAGTAATACGGCATGATTTTCGCGTGGTCGAGGAGCATGAAGCACAGCTCAAGCAGGTCCTTGGGCGTGGCGTTGACGCCGCGCAGGAGCACGCCCTGATTGCGCACGTCTCGAAAACCCATCTCCAATATCTTGCGGACCGCCTTGCCGACCAGCGGAGTGACTTGGTTGGCGTGGTTGATGTGGGTGTGGACGGCGATGTCGATGCCTCTGTGCCGGGCGCGTTTGGCGATCCGCTCGAGGGCGCCAAGCACCGAGTCTTGGAGGAAGTGCTGGGGCAGGCCTTGCAGGCCCTTGCTGGCCAAGCGAATGTCGCGGATGTTGGGGATGTCCATGAGCGACATCAGGAAGGACTCGAGCTGCTCGATGGGCACGTTGGCGATGTCTCCGCCCGAGACGACGACGTCGCGGACCATGGGCGTCTTTCGCAGGTACTCGAGCATGTCCGCCCAGCGTTGCTTGGGCTGCTGGATGAATTTGTGCTTCTCGACCTGGGGCACGGAGTTGCCGACCAAGTCCATCCGGGTGCAGTGCCCGCAGTACTGCGGGCACGTCGATATCATCTCGGCGAGAACCTTCGTGGGGTAGCGGTGCGTCAGGCCCTCGGTGGCCCACATCTCGGATTCATGCAGGCTATCGCGCGAGGCGCGCGGATGGTTGGGCCACTGCTCGTGGCGATCGGAAATCATCGGGATCATGTACCGGCGCACGGGGTCGTTTCTCAAGTTCTTTTCATCCATGCAGTTGAGCATCTGCGGGGGGATGAGAAGCGACATGGTGGCCTTTTCTTTTTGATCGGCGATGATGTCCGAAGCCATGGAGTCGTCGAGGGCGGCTCCGAAGACCCCCTTAAGCTCCTGGACGTTCTTGACGGAATGCTGGCGCTGCCACAGCGCGCTTTCCCACTGCGCGGCCTCGACATCCTTGTATCCCGGCAGGCGGCGCCAATCGGGCTCCTGGAATTGTCGCCGCAGGGGGTATTGAAAGGGTTGGCGCGAGGCGTCCGCCTTCACTTTTTTAGCCATGATTGAGTTTATCAAATTGATCGCCGATTGCCTCGGCCGGGGCGCGCCGCCGACCCGCGAGCGGTTTAAAACTGGCAGTCAAAGATTTAGATTGACAGTTTTGACGGCAAATGACATTATTAGCAGTCAGCCAGTTTAAGTGCTAATTTTGAGACGCGCACGACCATGCTGACCGCGTCCCTTTCGTCTTCGTGACAGTCAAAGGAGAACCACAATGACAACGACATCGCAGAAGTACCAAACCATCGACCGGGCAAGTCTCAAGGCCAAGATCGACAAGAAGGAAATATTCCAACTCTGGAACGTCCTCAACAAGGACAACTACAAGCCGGAGAGCAATATCGCCGGATCCAAGTGGGTTCCGGTGGACGGCATCACCGAAAAGCTGGCCTCCGAGAAAATTCCTTCCAAGACGGAGACCGTCATCACGTACTGCGCGGGCCCGCAATGCCAATCGTCCAGGCAGGCGGCCGAAAAGCTCGCGTCCATGGGCTACACGAACGTGTTCGCTTATGAGGGGGGCGTGAAGGATTGGTCCGAATCAGGAATGCCGGTCGTGACGCTGTAAATCGTCCGATCCGTTAGAAAAGCCCCGGCCGCGGGCCGGGGCTTTTCGTTTTCGGGGGGGTCCTCATCATCGAGAACCGGCATGATGATTTGATACCATCATGACATGGACATTTCCCGCGTCTGCGTTGTGGGCGGAGGAACCATGGGCAACGGCATCGCCCATGTCTTCGCCCAAAGAGGCTTCGAGGTCGTTTTGGTGGAGGTCCGCCCCGACCTTGCCGAGAAGGCTCTGGCGGCAATCGGCAAGAACATGGACCGGCAAGTCGCCAAGGGGTCGCTGAGCGCCGCCGAGAAGGCCGCGGCCCTGGGCAGGCTCAAGACGGCGACGTCTATCGCCGAGGCCGCCGGCTTTCAGTTCGCGGTCGAAGCTGTCCCCGAGCGCCTGGATCTCAAGAAGGCGGTCTTTAAGGAGCTTGAGGCTCGGGGGGCGTCGGGGGCGATTCTGGCGACGAACACCTCGTCTTTGCCCATCGCCGAGATCGCGGCAGCCGTCAAGGACCCGTCCCGCGTGATCGGAATGCACTTCATGAACCCGGTGCCGGTCATGAAGCTCGTGGAAATCATCCGCGGGTCCAAGACCTCGCAGGAGACCACGGAGGCGACCAGGGAGTTGACTTCCAAGCTGGGCAAGATCGCGGCCGTCGCCAACGACTCCCCCGGCTTCGTCTCCAACCGCGTGCTCATGCCGATGATCAACGAGGCCGTCGAGTGCCTGCGTGAGGGGGTGTCGACCAAAGAAGACATCGACACCATCATGAAGCTGGGCATGGCGCACCCGATGGGACCCATTCAACTGGCCGACTACATCGGCCTCGACGTGTGCCTGGCCATCATGGAGGTGCTCGACAGGGGGTTTGGCGGCGTGAAGTACAAGCCGTCCCCCCTGCTGCGCGAGATGGTTGAGGCCGGGCGCCTGGGCGTCAAAAGCGGAGGCGGATTCTACGACTATCCCAAAAAACCATGAATTTCACTTTGACCGAATCGATGACGATGCTGCGCGACTTGGCGCGCGACTTCAGCGAGAAGAGGCTTAAGCCGGGAGCTCAGACTTGGGACGAGCAGGAGCAGATCCCGGAGAGCGTCTACAGGGAAGGCGGGGAGCTGGGATTTTTCGGCTTGTCGGTTCCCGAAGAATTCGGGGGGTCGGGCGTCGATCCCTTGGCCTATGCCGTCGCCATGGAGGAGCTGGCCCGCGGCTCGGCGGCTTTTCAAGTCTGCGCGACCGTACATAACTCGCTGGCCTGCGCGGCCATCGCGAAATTCGGGACCCCCGAGCAGAAGAAGGCCCTTCTGCCGAAAATGGCCACCGGAGAACGCCTCGGGGCCTATGCGCTTTCGGAGGCCGGTTCAGGCAGCGACGCCGGCTCGTTGGTGGCGGCGGCCGCGGACAAGGGATCGCATTATCTTGTCAATGGGATCAAGTCCTGGGTCACCAACGGCGGTTTCGCTTCGGTTTTTTTGACGTTCGTCTCGACGGACAAGTCGATGGGCAATCGGGGCATCACCTGTTTGATCGTGGAAAAAGGCATGCCGGGCTTCAGCTTGGGCAAGAAAGAAAAAAAAATGGGCCTGCGCGCCTCGGACACCCGCGAGCTGGTGTTCAAGGACGCGAAAATCCCCAAATCGGCGGTCTTGGGAAAGGTGGGCGGGGGATTTAAAATCGCCTTGAGCCAGCTCGACGCCGGACGCATCGGCATCGCCGCACAATCGGTGGGAATCGCCCAGGCGGCCTTCGAGGAAGCCCTTTCCTACGCCAAGCAGCGCAGGCAATTCAACAAGGCCATTTCCGAGTTCCAACTGACCCAGGCCAAGCTCGCCGACATGGCCATAAACATCTCCGCGGCGCGCCTGCTCGTCTTTCAGGCCGCGGCCAAGCTCGCGCAAGGCGAGGCCTGCACTTTGGAGGCCGCGATGGCGAAGTCGTTTGCCTCGCGCATCGCCAACAAGGCCTGCTACGACGCCGTGCAGATTCACGGAGGCAACGGGTTCGTGCGTGATTTTCCCGTCGAGCGCTATTTCCGTGACGCGCGCGTCACCGAGATCTACGAGGGAACCACCGAGGTCCAAAGCCTGATCATCGCCCGGCAGGTGCTGGCTTAGCAGACTGTCGAAAAATCCGTACTAGCCTTTTCCTTCGCCCCATAACGGCATTCAGTTTGGGGTCGCTATAGGCGGCGCCGCCGCGTTCAATCCTTCGAGTTTGACGACGGAGTTCGTGAATTGATTGAAGGCCTTGTTGGTCCGATGAGCGCGAAATCCGGATATCAATTTCCTGACCGGCAGCGTGACGGTAAGAACCGAATCAGCGGCTAACCCAATAGCGGAAGCCACCGGATAAGCCATGCCAGTGAACACATGCTTCCAATCTCCATCGACCGATCCCGCGAGCCCGTTTATGACTATGAAGGGGGATGCGACGAGGTAAAAAACGTCAGTGCCAAGAGATTGTGCCAGCCCTTTACCCGTACAGGTTCGCCTCGCAACCAGAACAACACGATTTCTCGCGGACGCATAACGAGCCCACGAATCTTCGAGGCGGTGCCACTCGGAAGGACCTGCGATTGTCTTTAGCCGCTTCGCCCTGGCAGCCCACTCCATCGATGGATCGGGCTTTGTTTTCCCATCCGATGCCGCGGGGACGTGAACATCGTCCAGCGCGAGGGGAATCGGATCATGTCCAACGCTCCTCATGGAATAACGACTTTCTAATCCAAAAAACTCTTGTGCGCATTGTCCAGGAGGACCGAAATCATCGCCGTCTAGAATGGCGGATGCCGCCGTTAGATTCGAAGGGAGAATCGACGCCGTTAAGAGCAGCGCGGCAAAATTAACTTTAGTTTTCATCGGACTCGCCCCAATGCCGTCATGATATATGAATACTGCCCATAGCGGCTCTTACTCATCCGGCGGGCAAACACCTACTCGGAAAGCCTGGTCGTCTGCATGGTCGATGTATTCACCTAATTCATTGGCCGGATGTTGTTGACAACACCGCTGAGGACCCTTGTGAATTATGGGATCGAGCATCAATGAGATTGGCGGAGTCAGCCGCGGGTGAGCTTCTTGTAGTGGATGCGCTTGGGCTGGATGTCTCCCAGCCTCTTTTTCTTGTCTTCCTCGTAGGCCTCGTAATTGCCCTCGAACCAGGCGACTTGGGATTCGCCCTCGAAGGCGAGGATGTGAGTGGCGATGCGGTCGAGAAACCAGCGGTCGTGGCTGATGACCACCGCGCAGCCGGGGAAAGCCTGGATGGCTTCCTCCAGGGCGCGCAAGGTGTGCACGTCGAGGTCGTTGGTCGGCTCGTCGAGGAGGAGCACGTTGGCTCCCTCCTTGAGCATTTTGGCCAGATGCACCCGGTTGCGCTCACCGCCCGATAGATTCTTGACCAGCTTCTGCTGGTCTTGTCCCACGAAGTTGAAGCGGCCCACGTAGGCGCGCGAGGGCATTTGCGTCTTGCCGAGCGTGACCATGTCGAGACCGTCGGAGATGATCTCCCAAACGTTTTTTTCGCCGTCGAGGTGGCGGTTTTGATCCACGTAGCCTAGTTTGACGGTCTCGCCGATTTTAAAGGTCCCTGAGTCGGGAGCGTCTAGGCCGGTGATCATGCGAAACAGCGTGGTCTTTCCCGCGCCGTTGGGGCCGATGACGCCGACGATGCCGTTGGGGGGCAGCTTGAAGGAGAGATTTTCGTAGAGGAGCTTGTCCGAGAAGGCCTTGGAGATGGATTTGGCCTCGATGACCACGTCGCCCAGGCGCGGCCCCGGAGGGATGTAGATTTCGAGATCCTCGTAGGTTTTTTCCTTTTGGGAGTCCTCGAGCATCTTATCGTAGGCGGACAAGCGGGCCTTGCTTTTGGCCCGGCGTCCCTTGACGCCCGAGCGCACCCATTCGAGCTCCTCGGCCAGGGCCTTTTGCATTTTGCCCTCGGATTTTGCTTCCTGAGCCAGGCGCGCCTGCTTTTGCTCGAGCCACGAGGCGTAGTTGCCCTTGTAGGGGATGCCCTCGCCGCGGTCGAGCTCGAGGATCCAGCCGGCCACGTTGTCGAGGAAGTAGCGGTCATGGGTCACGGCGATGACCGTGCCCTCGTATTTGGCCAAGTGCTGCTCGAGCCAATCGACGGATTCGGCGTCGAGATGGTTGGTGGGCTCGTCGAGTAGGAGAATGTCGGGCTTAGACAGGAGCAGGCGGCACAGCGCCACGCGGCGCTTCTCGCCGCCCGAGAGCGTGCCGCAAGGCTGCTCGGAGGGAGGGCAGCGCAGCGCGTCCATGGCGACTTCAAGCGTGCCGTCGATTTCCCAGGCATTGGCCGCGTCGATTTTCTCTTGGAGCTTGCCTTGCTTTTCCATGAGCTTTTCCATGTCGTCGGGCTTGAGTTCGGGATCGGCGAGCTTTTCGTTGATCTCCTCGAAGTCCTTGAG
>ERZ1292633.791-Hain-H41-02um-R1-791-length-35537-cov-9_pt1 | contig 35537 bp, 29 predicted proteins | sample MGYA00564406_ERZ1292633 | MGnify/ENA primary metagenome ERZ1292633 (study PRJEB36523, sample SAMEA6512639) | groundwater metagenome | collected 2019-01-08 | study: AquaDiva: Metagenomics assemblies of 32 groundwater samples
GAAATATGGGTTTCGGACTTTGGTTGTGGCGCAGAAAGGGCGCGAGAAGACGTATTCGCAGTATTATGCGACTCGTGATGGTCGTGGATGTGTGGATGAAGTTTTGGTGGTGGAAAAATTTGGGGATATCGTGGGGTTGCAGGAACAGTTACGGGCGAAGAATGTAATTTTCGTGCACAATCGATATTTTTGGGTGTATTGCGATTTTGAAAAGATTGAAAATGATTTTCTGGTGCCGATGTATGGGACTCGTGAAGCGGTGAAATTGGAGGAGAGAAATGTGCCGGGAAATCAGTATGAAATTTTGGCTCGGGCTGGGATTCGGATGCCGAAGATTTTTGCCAGTCCGCGTGATATTGATCGACTGGTGATTGTGAAAGTGAATGAAGCGACGCGGAAATATGAGCGCGCGTTTTTTATTGCGAGCAATTATAATGAATACGTTGCTGAATCGGAACGACGCATCCAGGCTGGTGAAATTGATCGTCGAGATTTGGAGAGTGCAACTATCGAAGAATATATTTTAGGAGCGCAGGTGAATGTGAATTATTTCTACTCTGTCATGAACAGTGAATTGGAAATTATGGGAACAGATATGCGACGACAAACAAATCTAGATGGCATTCTACGACTTCCTGCATGGGAACAGGCTCTCATCCCGGCTTCTCATCAGAAGGCAATTCGTATCGAAACGGGGCACATCGCGGTGACGGTGAAAGAATCACTGTTGGAAAAATTTTTTAGAGCTGGAGAAGATTTCGTGAATACTATGAAGCTCCAGGTTCCACCCGGAATGATTGGACCTTTTGCCTTGCAGGGAGCGGTTAACACAGATGATGGCCGTGAAAATTTCTTTGTGTTCGATGTGAGCATGCGCATTCCAGGTTCGCCGGGGACCGCTTTTACGCCGTATAGCGGCTATCTTTGGGGTGATTCGATGAGTTATGGGGAACGGATTGCGAAGGAAATTTCGGAGGCGGAGATGGCTGGAAAGTTGCGTTCCATTCTTACGTAAACTGTTCCCAGATTTTTCTATTGCACTTTATAGATGGTGAGTATATACTTACCTATATTCCTTATCGTCACTGAGTATGGATTTTTCAACTTTTTCTGATTGCCAAATGTATGAGCGTTGTCGTGAAATTGGCACGCTGATTTTGAAGTATCGGAATCAATTCTTGGGTATGTTGCCGGAGGTGGAACGGCGAAAATTATATCGAAAATATGGCATGCATTCGGTCTACGAATTTGCTGCGCGGCTGGCTGGAGTAAGCCGTGAGACCGTGGAAGAAGTTTTACGTGTAAATGAGCACTTGAAAGAAACCCCGAAACTTCAGGAAAAATTGCAGTCTGGTGAGGTTGGGTGGTCGAAACTGCAGGTGGTGTCTTCTCTTGTGCGACCCGAAAATGAAGATATGTGGCTTGAAAAAGTCGTGATGATGCCGAAATCGGCACTTCAAACGTATGTTCATGAACTCAAGTTACAAAAAGTCAACTCTGAAGCTGAATTCCCAGCCGGCTGGGAAAATAAAGCTGAAAATTCATCGACAGTATCTGATCGCGAAACTCTGTCCTTTTCCGTAAGCCGCAGAACGGCGGCGCGAATTCGTGTTTTTCAGCAACAGCTTGAGAAGAAATTCAGGAGACCTCTGACTCTCGGAGAAGTGATGGAGGAATTTTTGAAACTGGCGGAGGCGCAGAAAAAGCCGGTTTCGGCGAGGGTTCCCGGGAAATCTTCGCAAAAATCCGAATGCGTGACACGGCATATTCCTGCTGAAATTCGTCGGAAAATCCAGGAAAAATATAAAGGTGTTTGCGGGTTTCCGAATTGCAATAAACCAGCGGATATTTGGCACCATACGGAGCGGTTTTCGCTGCGGCGCGAACATAATCCCGATACCATTGTTCCGCTCTGTGAGCCGCATGAGCGGATTGCGCATACAAGTTTGATTGCACATGAAGATCAGGCGCCGGAATTTTGGAAAGTTTTGATGGAGCCAGACATGGAGCATCCAAAGTATGAAATCGACCGTGTCGTGCAGAAATATCGAATGCCTGCTACAATGGTCGCATGAAAGCCATTATTCTTGCTGCGGGACAGAGTAAACGCATGGCGCCGTTGCCGGATAAAAATTTCTTGCCGATGCTGGGGAAGCCGCTCATCGTGCATCAAGTGGAGCAGTTGCGACGATGCGGTTTTGAAGATGTGATCGTGGTGGGTGGGCGACATAATCTCGAGGAATTGGGAAAAGTTTTCGGGTCGATGGTGAGCGTTGTTGAGCAGAAAAAACTGGAAGATGGAATGGCGGGTGCGGTACTCAGTGTGGAGGATTTGATTGGTGATGAGCCTTTTCTGGTGGTGAGTAGCAATGATGTGATCGAGGATAGCGCCTATACATCGCTTCTCGCAGAGAAAATGAGTGCGCTGCTGGCAAAAAAAGTGACGTCTTATTTTCCTGGCGGATATTTGAAAATTTCGTCCGATGGATTGGTCGAAAAAATTCTTGAAAAACCGGGTGCCGGGAAAGAGCCGAGTGATCTCGTGAACATTGTGGCGCATCTCCACCGCGAACCGGGGAGGCTTTTCGAGGCGCTCAAGAATGCGAAGACTGGGCGCGATGATCGTTATGAAGTGGCTCTGGATGCGATGATTTCTGCGGGCGTGGAGATTCGTGCGTGTGTATACACGGGGGCTTGGCAGGCGGTGAAATTTCCTTGGCATTTGATTGCGGTGTGGAAAATGCTTTTTGCGCGGGAGATGGTTTTGCGAAAGGCGGCTGGCGGCGGAATGGAAGGCGCGGGAAACAGGCTGCATGGCGCTGGCGCGCAGATTGCGGAAACTGCGATTCTCCGCGGCGATGTGATTCTCGAGGACGGCGTGCGAGTTTTCGATCATGCGGTGATTCAGGGTCCGGCGTATATCGGAAAAAATGCGGTGGTGGCGAATAATGCTTTGGTGCGTGATTCACACATTGGTGAAGGTTCGGTTGTGGGTTTTTCTACGGAGATTGTGCGGAGTTATCTCGCGTCGCATGTGTGGACACATACGAATTACATTGGCGACAGCGTGATTGCGTCGAATGTGTCTTTTGGTTCTGGCGCGGTGGTAGCGAATTTGCGGCTGGATGAAGCGCCGATTTCGGTGCAGATTGCGGGAGCACATGGCGTAGAGAAAATTGAGAGCGGCACGAATAAACTCGGCGCAATGATTGCGGAGGGTGTGCGGATTGGCGTGAATACCAGCATTATGCCGGGCGTGAAAATTGGGAATAACTCTTTTGTTGCTTCGGGTTTGTGCATTGGCGAAGACATCGGAGATCGACAGTTTGTGTACGGAAAATGGACTTTGGAGAAGCGTGAAAATCGCACAAAGATGGACCTGAGCGCTCGCGAGAAAATGATGGAGAAGCTCAGAAAAAGTTGAGCAATTCGTGATTTTTCCCTATACTTTCGTGGTGAAACTTTCTGTCATTACCGTCAATTTCAACCACAAGCATTTTCCGAAACTTTCGGTGGAGGCTCTCGAAAAAAGTGTAACTGATTTTGATTTTGAAATTATTTTTGTAGATAATGGGTCGACCGATCCTATCAGTCTCGGCTTCCTCGAACGTGCTGCACAGGAAAAGCGCATTCAACTTTTTCGCAGTCACCGGAATCTGGGATTTGCGGGTGGGAACAATCTCGGTGTACGCCACGCGACGGGTGACTATTTTTTCATTCTGAACCCGGATACGACGGTACAAGAAGATACGCTGCAAATCTTGATGGACTACATCGAACAGCATCCAGAAATTGGCATCCTGGCTCCGAAACTTGTGTATGCGGATGGACGCGTCCAGGAGTCGTGTCGACGTGATATGGGGTTTTGGGATCTCGTGATTAAGCGCACTTTTCTTTCAGAAACTTCGTGGGGAAGACGACGTTTACAGCGCTATCTGATGGGTGATTTTCACCACGATTCGACGCAGGAAGTGGAGCTCGTGACAGGCGCTGCGATGTTGATTCCGCGCAAAGTGTACGAAGAAGTCGGCGGTTTTGATGATCGATATTTTCTGTTTATGGAAGATTTCGATCTGTGCAAAGAGATTCGCAAGGCTGGCTACAAAGTCATCTATTTCCCAAAAGCGCTCGTGAATCATTATCACAAGCGCCTGAGTGGGGGAAATTTTTTGCATCTTCTCTTCCGGAAAGTTTTTTGGCTGCACATTCAGAGTGCGACGAAATATTTCTGGAAGTGGCGATAGGGTTTATTCTCTGCAGGATCCGTAGATACTCAACATGCGGTCGATGAAGACGGCTGCTTCTCCACGAGTCATTGGTTTTCCTGGATTTTCTTCATCTTCGCTGAGCAGTGAAGTGACTTCTGGTGGATTTTCTTTGTCCTGCCAGAATCGTTCCAGGTCTTTGGCAACTCTCATGTAGGGGAGGTACCATGGATTCTCCGTCTTCATGCCTTTGAGATCGAGGAATCCTTCTCTTCGGAGGATTTCGATCAATGGCTTGATGACTTCGGCCTGAGTGATGGTGTTTCCTGGGCGGAATAATTTTATTTCCTGGCCGGCTGCGTTTCTCTCACCTTTGTATCCGGTGAAATATCCTTTGATGTATGCCTGTTTTGTGTATGGGAAGAACCATGTTCCTGGCTGTACGTCGCCGTAAATTTGTGGTGGCTTTTTTGCGACATCGCTTGGCTCCATACAGATACTGCCCAAAATCATTTTTGACATTTCTGCGCGAATGACTGATTTCCCTGGCTTAAAAAGGATAGTTCCATTTTTTTGTGGATACCCTTCGATGAGGCCGTTCTTCGACAGACGTACGATAGCGCTGAAACCGTATGTCCCTGGAGTGACGTCGACGAATGGAGAGAGTTGCTCTACTACCGGGGTTATATTTACCTTACTCTTGAGCTTCTCGGCATCTTCTTTTGCTTTTTTGAGGGCAAGAATGTCGAGCGTGGATGGGCCGCTTCCGCCGCCGGTGACGCTTGGGCCGCTACTGCCGCCTCCGCCGCCTGCTGGTGGGTTTACTGGTGGGTTCCCTGCTGGTGCACCTGTTCCGGCGTGGAGATTATTGATGAAAAATAAAGATGTTTTTCCTTCTCCGAACTTGAGAGTTGCTTCGATGGCTGTGATTTTATTTTTGTCTGTGAGAAAGATAATTTTCTTGTCGGCTGCATTTTCTGGGTATGATGCCATTTTTGTTGTGAATGCATCGACTGTCGACTCATATCCGCCATCATTCTTGGATGTCGCGTCTGCCAATGCTGTGTTTGTTGCGGCATTTTGGATTCCATCCCTGAGAGCGTTCAAATCTTTCTGATATGCTTCGAGGAATGCGTTGATCTTGAAATATTGTTCGTAGCCCTTTTCCAGGAAATCTTGAGTGATGAACTGGAGTGCTGGCTCATTGTTATTTTCCAGACTCCCTAAATTTCCTACTACGGATTCTATTTTTCCGTTTTTTATTTGCATGATGATGGATTGGGTGTATTCCGTGCCAAGTACCTCGTAGCGATCAGCAAGAGTTAATGTTCCCTGGAGTCCACCTTTTGTTTCTGTGAGTGTTCCGCCGCCGGAGATCGTTTCTTCGTATGGGGATTTCTCTCCCGCTGGAGGCAATACGTCAGCCATGAGCATCGAAGCGAACGATTTTGATGTTGGGAGGAAGGCGACTGGTGGTGCATCCTCATAGGTAATAGAAAATTCGTTTGATACAGAAATAAATTCTGCGGCTCCTGTGATGTATTTCCCTACAACAAAGTAATATGTCACACCATTTTTAAACTGATGTTCTTCAGGAAAATTAGCATTGTTATAATCCCATGTGCCGGGAGCCAACTGCTGTAAAATGTATTCTTCTGCTGCCACCAAACTTGTTGTGTTTTTCACTGCACCCGGAGATAATGTTTTGTACATAATATACTGGTCGTTTTCCGATTGTGCTGGATCGCTGAAAGTTAAAGTAATGCCCACTCCGGGATTCATTGTTCCGCTCAAAATCATTGGCTCTGGGGCTAGCACTTCTAGCTTGATGAGTTGTGATTGGGCGACCATGACATTATCATCCAATGTTTTTTTGACGATGAAAAAAAAGTATGTCCCTGGCGATGCATTCCAACTAGTACCAAGATTTTGACCGACAAATGTTTTTTTCAATGCCGCAGATTCTGTTGGTCCTTCATGGATGTAATATGCCCAGTCTTTTGCTGGAATAGTCGTTGCGTCATCTTTCCAATTAAGAGTGATTTTTGCTCCTTCCACATTGCCGGTCGCTGTGAAAAATTCTGGCGAAGGTCCTGCGTCTGGAACATGTGGCAAAGTTCTGACCTCGTCCTCAAATTTTGCTACTCCTTTTCCATTTTTCATCCCGACGATGATCCATTGATAGGTTCCTGGATCGATACCTTCTCCCATGTTTATGAGAGTTTTTCCGTCTGCAGAAGCTGGAATAGTTTTTTCCAGTTCTGTTTTTCCTATCTTTACTCCATCGACGAATGTATTTTTGAATAATTTGTAGCTATCCACCTCGAATGTTGGTTCGAGTGTAATCGATACTGGATAAAATGTTGTTGTATTTGGAGACTGAAATGCAACCTTGAGACCGAATCCATCGATGTTTTCAATATCAATGTCTGCCTCGCCACTCCATGTCACATGCGCTGAATCTGGTGATTGGATAAGAACTATGTCGTTGGCTCCAATTTTTCTGACGAAATAATAATATTCTTCTCCAATTTTTGCGTTGGTATCTGCATATGTTGCTCCCTGCTGACTTTGCGTTTCTGCTGTTATTGTTACTGAACTGATTGGCGCTCCATCGATCAGAGGGTTTGCGCCCACGGTTCGAATTCTGTATACTTCGTATCTTTTACCAGTGCTTGGATTTGGATCGAACCACGTGAGATTAATGCCTTTGTCATCTGTGTAGAGATATTTAATGACGACACTTTCAGCTGGTTTTGGCGTTGTAGAATGCGTGACACTGACGGTCTTTGAAGTTTTCAAAACTTGCGTTTGCTCTGTCTTCGATACTTTCAACATTCTATAAAAATATGTTCCGCTTGATGTGAGGAGATCTGTATATTTTTTTGGGACTGTGGCACCAAATGAATTGTTGAAATAGGTATTGCTTCCTGCCAGATTTCCCGCATCACTCAGGTCACTTTCTTTTGTTGATTTATAGAGTTTATATGTGTGATCGAATTCTGCTTCCATCTCGAGATCTCCCCAGGTAATATCCACTAATTGTTCCCCATCTTCTGGAAAAGACTCGCCCAATTTGGCGCTGAGCAATAATGTATTTTCTGAACTCGTTGGATCTTTTGTGCTTCCTGTTCCTGTGAATTTGATCGTGTGCTGGGCTCCTTCGGTTCCAGCGAAATTCAGTTTCCCTGTTGCTGCTATCTCAACATTTCGCGTTTGATCTCCGACAACAATCTTATTCTTGTATGTCGCCTCATAATCGGCACCATCAGTTTTTGAGAGGTCTGTCATGGCCTGCTGAAAAACTTCCTTCTCCTGTCCTGCGAGAAATGCTCCTCGGAACATGTCTGAGCTGGAGAAGAAATAGGCGACTGCTCCGGCGAAAATCACCAGGAAGAGTCCGACGAGCATTTTTTTCCTTTTGAGGTCGCCCTCTGGGGAAGGTGGTGCACTCGGTGCTGGGGCTGGAGTTGGAGATGTCTGGGCTGGGACGCTGTTGAGATTTTCCATAAATAAATTTTTGTTATTTGTTAAAAATTTTATTTTTATTTTTGACAGCCATTATAGATTTGTTTCACACGGTCGACCATGACTGCGGTCTGCGCGCGGGTGAGGGGTTCTGTTGGATACATAGCCTCCTCTGTTGTGGTGAGTTGCACCTGAAGTCCGATCTGCATGAACGGAATCCACCATGGTGCTGTCTGCTGGATCGATGGAACGTTGATAACACCTCCTCTGCGGAGCACTTGCACTAATACTTTGACGAGTTCTGCGCGGGTGATCTTGCTCGATGCCTTGAATGTTGGTGGGCCTACTTTATTTTTGTATCCACTGAAATATCCCTGGAAATAAGCCTCTTTTGTGTATTTGAAGAACCAGAGTGATGGCTCTACATCTTTGAAAATCTTTGGTGGTCTTTTTGCTGCTTCACTGACGTCAACGCAGGCGGCGGCGAGCACGAGCTTCGCTGCTTCTGCACGATTCACCGGTTTTTGTGGTTCGAAAAAGAATTTTCCCTGCTTCTTGTAGCCTTCGATCACTCCAGCCTGTGAGAGACGCATAATAGCGTCGTATCCGTACATTTGAGGGACGAGATCGACGAATGGTGAAGGTCCGACGTTGTGGAATTGTGGGAATTGCTGAATCTTAAATTGGAAAGCTTCTGCATCCTGTTTTGCTTTCAGGAGTGCGAGAATTTCTGCTGTTGATATACCACCGCCTCCCACTGGCAGATTGACACTTCCGTTGTCCGGTGGCGTGTAATTGATTTTGATACTGATGTTGTTTGAAATTCTGATAATCTTTTTGTTGGCGTCGAGAAGTGCCATGACATAGTAATAATCTTTGTTCACGGTTGGGACTGTCTGTTGATTGGTTTTCCCCTGGACGTTCGTGACTTCTGGAATTCCTAACATATTGTCGCCTTCTTTGTAGGTCAATGCGTCCGTGCCGCGATAGATGTAATAAATGTTTGCAGGGTCATATTTCGTGTCTTCCCAGCTGAGGTTGACGTTACCGCCTTCTGCAGCGACTCCTGAGAGTGTGAATGTATTTACTACTGGAGCGATGAGCGACGTTGGAAGGGTAACACCTGGTGTGGCTGTACAAGGTTTTGCAATGAATAGCGCATATGCATCGTTGTATGCTTTTGCGTTTTCGGCGGTTGGTGACTTGTCGAATGCTGTTTTTTTGGCTTTCAGATCGAGCATCATCGTTGGGCAGTCTACGACTATTGCTACTGGTGCTGCAGAAATCTGGTTTGAAAGAGCCATTTCGATTCCAGCGATATCTGTTCCAACAACACTATAGTAATATGTTTTTCCGCTTGCTGGGTTGGCCGGTGTATCGTTGTGTGTTTTTGCATCTTTTCCGAGTGCTACAACCTCGGTTCCTTTTGAAGCGATGTCTTCGGATCTGAAAATTTTATATTTATCGATGCCTGCGGTGGTGTCGGTCCAGGCGAGTTTCACCTCTTTGTCGACCACGGTGTTGGTCAGAATGATGCCTGGGAGTGGAATAGGGAGTACATTTGAGAATCTCAATACTTTGTTTTCGGCATCGATAGCAGTCACCATGTACTGGTATGTTTTTCCGTTCACGAGCGGCATCGTTTCAGTGAAATCTGTTTTTTCTTTTGGCTGTGCGACTGATTGAGCTTTTGCGAAATCGAATACTGCTCCTTCAAAACGGTACACCAGATAACTGCTTGCAGGGCTTGTTCCTGGGATATCTACCCATTTGATTTTTATGACTCTGTCGCCTTTGGTATCGAGCTGGAGATCTAGAGATCCAATTATTTCGACGCAGATTGGATCTTTTAATTTTTCCTGCATGTCTGTTTTTGTTTTTGGACTCAGATTTGCATCTGGTGATGCGACAATTGCTGCGTACTGATCGCATGCTGTTTTGTTTGCTGGAGTTGGGAATGCTGGAACGTCTACGCAACCCGTCATGCCTGCTGTTTTGTATTTTCCGTCTGGACAAGCTGGAATCACTTCTGGCATCACGAAGTTCGTCATGATGAAAGAAAGTTGATTTCCTTCTTTGTATGCCAGTACCACTTCGATTTTTTCTAACTGTTTCTTGATAGGATCGACGGTGAATTGTACCGTGTTTGTGGCTATGGCATCCTGCTCGCTGCCCTTCAGGAATTCAAAACCTGGAGGAATTGCACCGAAGAGATTTTCTAGTGTTGTCGTATATTTGTGTTCCTTTTGAGTTTTCTTCAGTTTTCCTGCAAGGCCTTTTTGTACGAGAGATTCTTTGATCGCTTTTTTCATGAGACCATATATGCTGTTTTCTTTCTGAATGTATCTCTGCAAAATTTTATCTGTATGAAGCTCGTCGAGAGTTTTCTTCAGGTAATTTTGACTTATCCATGACAAATCCGGGTTCGCTGGAACCGGTGGACTCATCGGGTCGAATTGATATTCGAAAGTGTTGTTGGCTATTGGCAATTGCAATGTAGATGTGACGGGCTCCCCTTTGGTTTTTTCCTGGCTGTATTCCTGGAAAGAACGGGCAAGAGTCAATTTTCCTGTGAGGCCTGTGTCTGCTTGTGTCAATTTTCCACCGCCGCTGAAAGATTCTTCCACGGTCTTTGTTTCATTTGCTAAAAGTGAAAATGTCTTCATCGTTTTCCCATCTTTTTTTCCTATGGCCTGAATCTTGTAATATTTTTTTGGAATTTCCTGATCCTCAGCTATGTACTCTACAATGTACTTGAATTTTTTGATCCCTGAACCTGAATTTGATGCATTTACGTCTACGATATCCAAAAAATGATCCTCGTCCATTTCAACATCGCTCTTTGAGGATTGGTAAATGTTATAAACATCAATCTTTTCAGATTCTTCTTCCTCCCATGTCAATGCAATAGCCTTGCTCACTCCTGACTTGAGAAACTCCGATGATGTGGCAATGGCTGACGCACCGGCCTCTCCTATGAGTTTATCCTTTGCGATAACTTTATAATAATAGCTCTCTCCTGTATTGGGGAGCTTCTGTGTGTGCGTGTTTGATACAAGACTGTCTGTTTTGAAAATCGGTTCCTCTGATGTATATACTGGTTTTTGCGTTGATCGGTAGAGATAGAAGCTTTTTGCTTTTTTTGCGATTTCTGAGTCAACTATATTCCAGGTTACTTTGACTGTTTTATCTGTCGCCGTATCGCTTATTTTTTCTACTTTGAGATCAATCACTTCTGGCACGAGCACTGAAGCGGCATCTGGAAGAACATATTCGCCATGCCCCTCGAATATGAGATTATGTTCGAGATCTTTTCCATCGCCGATGAGATCGACTATTCCACTGTCTACTTTTACTCTCAGCGCTCGCCCAACGTTTTCATTCTTAATGCCGATCCATGATGAGTAGTATGCCATTTCGGCCTTGGATGTATTCTGGAGTGCTTCGGCGAGGCTCTGAATGTTCGTCACATTCCAATGTGTGCCGGCTTTCCACACGAAATTCTGGACTTTGAAAGTGATCTTCTGTTTTTCGACGAATGACAATGCTCCTTCGAACTTTGCCTTTTCTTCTTTTTCGTTGAGAGCGATGGTGAGTTTTCCTGTGGCTCCATCACCTCCGAAGAATCTCTTGAGATCCTGGGTTTCTAAAACTTTCGTGATTCCTTCTGCCTTTTCTTCATCAGAAAGATCGCTCTCTCCTCTGATTTCCAGACCTGTTGTGAGGCCATCGCCCTTGGTAAAATCATCATTTTTGATTCTTTTCTGGATGCCTCCTTTTGCGATGCCACTCTCGATGAACTCCTGATGCTCTTTTATATTGTCCAAAATCTTCAGATCTTTGAGCAGTTTCTGCTTCACATATCCTTCTGTCACGAATGACAATTTCTTTTTGCTTTCTTCGCTGATTGTATTTCCATCACTGTCATTACTTTCGGTTCTTGTGACTGTTATATCTGTTTTTTTCTGGTTCTCAGAGTCGAGTGAGAAGACTATTTTTGCTGTCATGATGACCGATTCGACTGCATCATTCGTGGTGACTCTGTATGTGTCGTCGATCACGAGTGTTCCAGAGGGACCTTTTGGATTGGCCACATCGATGTCGCCTGACCCGGTTATTGTTTCTGTGTATTTCTCTGGTTGTGGCAGTGTGTTGGCACCGAGAATGCTGGCGTAGAGACTGTCGACGAAAGACATCGCTATTGCATTTTCAGCGGCCATCTCGTTGCTCGTGGTAATGATGTTTTCGTTTTGGTCGACCACGACTATGCGATAGTATGCTTTTTCTCCACTCGGGACTGTATCCAAGTACATCGGCAATGAACCGGTATCTATTATGACCCAAGGATCGCCTGTTACTGAAACTGGTGATATGGCCGATTTGTGGATTTCATATTTCCATATCTGCGGAGCAGGTTGCTCTTCTACTGGTTTTGCACAAGTTCCGAAGTTTGCTGCGACTTCTGGTGAACGCGCGACTACTGTTCCATCCGGTCTTTCTGCAAATATCACGTAATATTTGTTACAAATATTCCCCACTGGCTCAAAGTATGTTTCGCCATAATTATCTAGCACTTGATCTCTTGGCCATTTTATTACTATTTTCTTATTTGGATCTTTTGAGACTGGTGTCGATGCTGCTGTGTAGAGGACATAATCCTGCACCTCCATCTGTTCCTGCTGTGAAGGATTTTCGCTGTAAACAGAGATGGTACCGCCAGGTATCATCGTGAGATCCAAAGCGACTGTCCGTGCCATTATTTCTGGATCTTCGGGCCACTGAATTTTTACTGTTCCTTTCGTCGTTGTAGCGCTCGCAGCGATAGTTTGTGGGAATGGGCCTTTTTCTACTTTCAGTTCGTCTGATATTCCAATTGGCTTGAATTTACTATTAAAGGCAATAACCATGTAATAATAATCTTTTTCCTTGTCACTTGCCCCTGTATCTGCCCATGATTTTTCAGTTGATAGAAGATTTTTTATTTCTTTCTGATCTTGTATAAACTTTTCTATATCTTCTGTTTTGAGATTCCATGGAGATTCACTTCTATATATTTTATATCCGAGGAATTCTGCCGCTGGTTTTCCATATGTCCACTGGAGATTTACTCCGGTTTCCACTCTCGTTCCTGTGAACGATGTAATTTCTTTTGGAATTATTTTTGTGCCTGGCAAGAGTGATGATTTTACATAAGCTTCATTGCTTGCAATGACAGGATTTTCCTCATCTTCATTGATGGCGAGTACACGATAGTACACATCTTCTTCTGCGAGGGCATCATTGTATTCGAACTTACCCCCTGCCAATACTTCTCCAATTTTATTAGTGCTGATGAACGGCGCCAAATGTACGGTCGACCTGTAAATAGTATATTTTTTTATAACTACAGACGGATCTTTCGAAACTTTCCAGCTGAGTTTTACATTTCCTTCGGTTGTGACTGTGCTCAGCTCTATGCTATTGGTACCTGACAGTTCATCTGATATCGCTACGACTCTCTGTTTTATTTTTTCCGAGTTGAGGTATTCAAATGCTGCGATAAAATAATGATAATTTTTTGAATTGTCTGTTGCCCCTGTGTCGGTCCATGTTGTTTCTCCAAATTCTGTGTTTTTTGGGAGTTCTTTTACCACTACAGTGCTGACTATTTTATCTATGAAATCTCCTGTGACTTTTGCTGGCAGGTTGAATGAGGTTTCACTTCTATAGACTTTATACAGTCCTTCATTTCCTGGAAATTCCTTGAGTGGTCTGCTGTAGGCCCAGCTCAATTTTATTCCGGCATCTGTTTTTTCATAGTGAGACGTTGTAATTTCTTTTGGAATGACTTTTTTGAGATGCAATGTATATGCCTGCTCTGTGTCTGTATTTCCTGCACTCAATATAAAATTGAGATTTAATGGCTCTTCTTTTGTCCCCGATTCCGTACTTTCCTGGAAAGAATATTTCCCTTCTGCTTCTTTTTTTAAATTAATTTTTATTTTTGGGCTCACTCCATCCTTTGCTGATGTTGCAACCACATTGAGGATTGGATCTGCTGCCTTTGTTGTATCACATGTTACTTCTCCTTTGATTGACGCCTTTTCGGCTTCCTGAGGACTGAGCGGCAGTGTTGATGCACTCTGGTACACGAAATTTGGAGAATTGATATATTCTATTTTTGAAATTATGCAAGTGCCTTCTGGCTGTACAAGAATCGAATCACTCGTGGCAATAATATTTTTCTGGCTATCGAGTCCGATGACTTTGTAATACCGACTCTTTCCGTCTGCCAATGTGTCGGTATATTTGTCATTTGTTAGAGTTCCTGCTGGCGTTTCTACTGGTGTTTTGACCGGGAGAGTTGCTGATGTGTAGATGGCGTAGGTGTACTCGCCATCCGGATGATCAGTATTTTTTGATGCCGTAATTTCTATGTTCTGTCCCGTGATGACAGACTTCAGTGTCATCGTTTCTGGAATGCCTTTTGGAATATCAAGCGTGTATTCCTTGGTTGTTTCAAAACCTTCTGTGCTTAATACGAATTTGAAATTATATAATCCCTGCTTGAGACCTTCTTTTGCTTTCTCCAGATTAAAAACATAAACTCCCGGAACATCGACACTTTTTGTCAGATCAAAAGGTATGCCTTCTTTTTCTGATGGATCACCTCCGTTGAACCCTATAATCGCTTTCAATGTTGGAGTTTTTCCGCAGAGAACCTCGCCTTTTATAGCAAAATTATCACCTCCTGAACTTTGTGTCAGTGGCATTGTCGATGTGCTTTTTTTGTAATACCAACCTGCTGGTTTCATGAATTCTACCTTTGCAATTTGGCAACTCGTATCGTTTACTACAACCCCTGATCCTGTTCCGGTGATGTCGATATGATATTTTTTTTCTACTCCTGGAGTTTCCGTGAAATCTACTTTTCCTGTGATTTTGAGATCGATATTTCCCCCTCCATCGAGATTTTCATCGCCCACACTATTTTGATAATGCATTTCGTACTCAGCACTCTCGGCGTTGTCGGCAATGCTTTTCAATGTGTCTTTGACTTGAGCTTCTTCTTCACTTCCTGGAGTCAAAAAAGTTCCCCGGAAAAGGCTTGATTGTGAGAAAAAATAGCTCACCAAACCTGCAATAATGATAACTACAAAAATTCCTAGAATCTTCGTCCTCTTCTCTGAAGTTTCTGGATTTATGATCGGAGTTGGAACGGGATTTTGCACATCCATATTTTTGATTTTTATTTTTTGATTTTTGAAAGCTTTTATGGCTTCGGTTTATTATAGCATATTTTTCTGATTTTTCAAAGTTGATCGTCAAATATCCTATTAGGGCGGAAAAACCGCTGAATAACCGTTTTGAGTGCGGGGGTCTCCTTCGCATCATGAAGGATGCGAAGTTCTCTCAAAATGACAGGACTGACTGTCTTGTCACTCTCTCCTGTCCGTACAAAAACTTCAAACTCTTCCCCTGCTTCCCTTGAACCCCTTTCTCTTCTTATCCGTCTCATGAGACCTTTGAAATCGCGCTTCAACACAAAGCCTCTATCGATGAATCTCACTGGCTCTTTTTGCGTAAAATTGATTTGTATTCCGGGACTTTTTTCTGCCAGCAACCCTCTTACGAATTGTCGCGTTTCTTCTAGCAAAGGCCCTGGATCATTTCTTCGGAGATTTATTGCCATACTCATTCTTTCCACACCCCCTCCATCTTTCATGCGCTGGGCAGCATCAATAAGCTCCTGAATTCGTAGCTGGAGACCCAAATTCTCTGCCAAATATAGAAAATCTTTTGGAGAGAGAATATTCCTCAAATCATCACCGTAGAGATATTCGAGGAACTGAATCCTTTCTTCTGCCACTTGGTCTATTTGAGATGGCGATCTTTGACTGGCCAAACTTATGACACTCCCTTCCTCTTCGGCCCCCCTGTTTTCTGGCCCCGATTCTGCAGCTTTCCCTGCTCCAGGAGATTTGCCTTGGGAATGAATCATTCTTAGCTGTGGTTGTTTTGGCTCATCTGGCGGCCTCATTTCCATAAAAAATTGACGAATATGGTGAAAAATTTCAGCTATTATACTGAATAATTCTAATAAGTCAATCTTCTACTTTTTACTTCAAAATATGCTCTATCGCATGCATGTCTTTTACGGGTGCTTCAAAAAGGTAGGACATCATGGCATTGATAGGTTTTTCGATACGGAGTACATTTTTGCCCTTTTCATTTTCCTTGAGCATGAAATTTTTCTTTGGGACGTAGAACGTGCCTTTGAGAATTTCATCTTCTCCATTTTTTCCAAAATTTATAATCTGAAGAATAAAAGTTTTTCCACTGAGTACAAAAAATCTTTTGTTGGTGAATTTGAATCCTGAATTGAAATATATTTTCTGACGATTTTCTCCACGAAGGCTCGTCATAATTCTGATGCCTTCTTCTTCGTAGAGGACTTTTTCGTCTGCATCAAGCGGAAATTTCCCCCATATTCTGGCATTTCGCATCAGTGCGAAATATATCATGACTATGAGCGCTATGGAGACGCCGATACTGATGAGTATTTCATTCATAAAGATTTTGAAAGTTGGTAGATAACTTCTGGATAATATTTTTTTTCAAGTTCCAAGACTTTTTCTTTCAGAGATTCTGGTGTTTCTCCTGGTGCGATAGTAATTTTTTTTTGGAGAATTATTTTTCCGGTGTCGATGCCTTCGTCGACGAAATGGATTGTCATGCCTGTCTCGGTGTCGCCGGAGGCGAGGACGGCTTTGTGCACGCTGATGCCAAAAAAATCTTTCCCGCCGAATTTTGGAAGGAGTGCGGGATGGATGTTGATGATGCGATTTTTGAAGTGTCGTACGAAAGGTGTCGTGAGGATGCGCATGTAGCCTACGAGGACAATGAGATCAACTTTTTCTTGGTCGAGAATTTCTCTCATTTCTTCGTCAAAAGCTTCTTTTGTTTTTTCTGCTGGATCGATAAAAATAGCTTTGAATCCCTGCTCGCGGGCACGTTGGATTGCATAACAATCTTTTTTGTTTGAAATAACCACGGTGAGTTCGACGCCGGGCATTTTTCCAGCCTTCATTTCGTCGATGATGGCCTGTAGGTCTGTGCCGCGGGTGGAAGCGAGGATGGCGATGCGGTAGGGCGTAGGATTTAGGATTTAGGATGTAGGATCCTATTGTATCACGGGTAGACCCATTTTCTTTTTGATCATCATTCCTGTTTTCGTTGTTGCCAAACCTCCGAGGGCGGTTTCGCGGAGTCTGGGGGACATGATTTTTCCGATTTCGTACATCGTTTCAACAACTTCATCGAATGGAATGAAACTTTCTACTCCGGCCAGAGCGAGATCTGCGGCACCGAGGGCGTGTTGGCTTCCGAGTGCGTTTCTTTTGATGCATGGGACTTCTACGAGACCGCCGAGTGGATCGCAGACGAGGCCGAGACTGCTTTTCATAGCCATCGCGGCGGCGTGCATAGCTTGCTGCGGGGTTCCTTTTTTCATTTCAACGGCGGCTGCGGCGGCACAAGAATTGGCGGCACCGACTTCGGCTTGGCATCCTGCGGCTGCGGCGGAAAGTGTCGCGTTTTCGGCGATGATGACGCCGATGACGGAGGCGGCGAAGAGTCCTCGCAATGTTTCTTCTTCTGACATTTTCAAAACTTCAGTAATACTCATGATAACTCCCGGAATGACGCCCGCGCCGCCTGCGGTTGGGAATGCGGCGATGCGGCCCATACACGCGTTGGTTTCGCCGGTGGCGATGGCGTACATCATGGCGCGAATGCCGAGTTCGTTGTTATACGGTGTGAATTTTTTTGACGCGCTCTTTTTTCCCCATTGATTCAAATATTTTTGCACTCTTTGTGCGTCGCCGCCGGACATGGTGCTGATGGATTTTTTTGGATTTTTAATACCGTTTTGGATCGCTTCCCGCATGATGTTTGCAACTTTTTGCATTTTTTCCCAGACTTCTTTTTCTGTCCTCTGTGAAATTTCCATCTCGTATCGGATCGCGATGTCCGAGATGCGCATCTTGTTTTTCTTGCAGAGTGCGAGGACTTGCTCGGCCTTCGTGAACAGAAACGACTTTTTAGTCATGCTGCAATTTGGTTAAAGATCTGGCGAATTCCACGCCAGGGATTTCTTCGATTTCGAGTATCTGACTCAGATGCAGATCGTGTGCATCGAGATTCACGATCGTCAGGGAGTGGCCGTTAATCTGACTTGTTTGAAAATCTTTAACCTTGAATTTCTTCTGTTCGAGACGTTGCATGATGGACTCGAGTGGCGCCGGAAAAGTCTGGTGCGAAATGATGATAGATTTATATTTCCCTGCAGTGGCACGAATGTCCACTTGATGGTCGTTTATTTCGCAGACCATTACCATGCCTCCACCGACAGAAGATCCAATGACGGACATTTTCTTTTTGCCTTTTCTGTGAATTCCATCTTTTTCGAGAATAATTTTCACAGTATTGGGATGATATTTGGGTCCGAGATCGGTTTTCTCAAATGTATATTTGATACCTTCTTTTCGAGCATGCGTAAAAGATTCTTTGATGCGAGGATCGCTGGTTTTGAATTTCATAATTCCACCCAGGAGTGCGCGATCAGTGGCGTGACCCTGTGTGACGGTAGCGAAAGATCCGTGCAAGAAAAAAGCCACTTTCTGTGGCTTGTCATCGAAGATTGCTTGCGCTAACTGACCGATCTTGCACGCACCTGCTGTGTGCGAACTGGATGGTCCCACCATGATGGGACCGGCGATATCGAATATTGAAGTATTCATGTGATATCTGCCGGCATTGTATCATGGGAATTTCTGGCGTCGAGAGGAAATTTCCACGAAAAAAGGCCCCGGTGAAGGGCCTATTTTTCGTCATTTTTGTCTGAAATTATTGATTGCTTGGCGTCCTGTCGTACGGAATTTCAAATATCGTTTTTGCATCCAATTCTTCTGTATACTGTCCGTGGAAAAGTTTCATGAATTTCCAGTTTGGTAATCGAACGCGTTTGCCGTTTTTGAAAATGTAATATCGGTGCGTTCCTTTGATTTTGAGAATAGCGCCTTCTTTGAAACGCACTGTGGCAGCACCGAGAACTTGGGGAGTACTTGCTTTCTGAAGTGCAAGAATTTCCTGTGTCGTGATTCCTCCACCGCCAGCAGGGAGTGGTACTCCAGCATTTCCTGCATTGCTTACGACAGTGACGGTGCGAGTGACTTGGTCAGCGGTGTTTCCGGCTGCGTCTGTCACGTTGTAGGTGACGGTGTAGGTTCCTGCAATTGCAGTATTGACTGGGTTGACGGTGACTACTGAGGCGCTAATATCGCCATCGAGATCGTCAGATGCTGTGGCTCCTACGTCTGTATAAACCTCTCCTTGATTGAGAGTCACGGTTGCGGAACCTGTGAGAGTGATGACAGGTTTATTTTCATCTACCATGACTGTTCTTGTGACTTCTGTTGCTTTGTTTCCGGCTGCGTCGGTCACGTTGTAGGTGACTGCATATGTACCTGCGACTGCGGTGTTGACGGTGCTGAGAGTGACGATAGCACTTGTGAGATTGCCGTCAGTGTCGTCGGCGGCAATTGCTCCGGCGTCTGTGTAGACTGCATCTTTTTTCACTTTTATCGTTGCAGACCCCGTCAGGGTGATGACAGGTTTTGTGATGTCGAGGACGGTCACGGTGCGTGTCACTTGGTCAGCGGTGTTTCCGGCTGCGTCTGTGGCGTTGTAGGTGACGGTGTAAGTTCCTGCATTTGCAGTATTGACTGGGTTGACGGTGACAACAGAACTTGTCGTGTCGCCATCAGTGTCGTCAGATGCGGTTGCTCCGGCGTCTGAGTAGACTTCTCCTTGATTGAGTGTCACGGTTGCGGAACCTGTGAGAGTGATGACAGGTTTTACTCCATCGACGATGACGGTTCTCGTGACTTCATTTGCGATGTTTCCTGCTGCGTCGGTGACGTTGTATTTTACCGTGTATGTGTCAGCAATGCTTGTGTCGACGGTACTCATGATATCGATTAATCCTGTAAGATCTCCATCCTTGTTGTCTAGTGCTGTTGCTCCGGCGTCATTGTACACATCGCCTTTTTTCACTTTCACGGTTTCGGATCCCACGAGTGTAATGACTGGTTTTTCGATGTCGAGGACAGTGACTGTTCGAGTGATTTGGTCTGCTACATTTCCTGCGGCGTCACTGATGTTATACGTGACGATGTAGGTGCCAGGAATTGCTGTATTGACTGGGTTTACTGCGACGATCAATGCTGTGATATTTCCGTCGACATCATCGAATGCTGTGGCGCCGGCGTCTGAGTAGACTTCCCCCTGATTGAGCGTGACAGTTGCAGAACCGGTAAGGGTCAATACTGGCTTTGATTCATCAACAATGACGGTTCTTGTCTTTTGTGCTGCTGCATTGCCGGCTGCGTCTGTGACGTTGTACGTGACTGTATAGGTTCCAGCGATTGCTGTATTGACTGGGTTTGCCGTGACGATGGAAGGGGTCAAATTACCGTCGACATTGTCGATGGCTATGGCGCCCGCATCAGTATAGATAGAATCTTTTTGCACTTTCACTGTTGCGGGACCGGTGAGTGCGATCACTGGCTTTGTCGTGTCGACAACGACGACGTTTCGCGTGATTTGATCTGCTACGTTGCCTGCTGCATCACTTACTTGATATGTGACTACATATATATTTGGAACATTTGTATCAAAATTTGCACCTAATGTGACGATTGTGCTCGTGATGTCTCCATCGATGTCATCCAATGCTGTTGCACCGGCGTCGGCGTATGCTTCACCTTGATTGATCGTGACCACTGGAGAACCGATCATTGTCAGAACTGGCTTTTCTCCATCGACGATGACGGTTCGAGTCACCTGAGTTGCAGCATTTCCGGCGGCGTCATTTACGTCATAGGTGACGGTGTAAAAACCATCAATGCTTGTGTCGACTGCAGCACCTGTTGTGACTATGAGTGCATTGATATTATCTGTTCCATCATTAGCGGTAGCGCCGAGGTCTGTGTAAACACTCCCTTGTTTGACTTTTGTTGGGCTTGTACCATTCAGTGTTATCACTGGAATTTGTCCATCAGTGACTTCTTGTCGAATGATTTGTTCCAGTGGGTTCCCTGCGAGATCCTGGACAGTATCTGAAACGTCAATTGATGCAATTGCATTGGCCGAAACTGGCTCACCTTCAAATGTTAATTCGATGCTGCTTGTGCCGCTACCGCTGACTGCCGTTACACCTCTTGGTTCAAAATTATCTATTATAAGCACTAATGATGGATAATCTGCATCTGTTGTATTTACTGGCTCAGAGTAGACAAGTGAAACTGTCTGCGGACCAGTGACTTTTGCGCTTAATAATGTTGGAATTGTTGTGTCGAATGTGAGATTCAGGGCTGGACTCAATCCTGTTTCTTCAGCTCCTCCGTTAAATTCAATAGATGTCTGAAAGCTTGCCTGCGTTGTGTTGGCTTGGAAATCAGCTAAATGGAGGGTTAAATCGACAAAACCGTTGTCGATATTAAATTGCGAGACGATTGCGAAACCTAGACTTTGACTTAAGGTGATGGCATCTGGACTGTGATACATTACTAAATCCCCTGGAACTACGTCTGTACCAGAAATGTCTTGGCGGACGATAAATCCGTTTGTGCCTTCTGCGATATTAATTATTCCATCCTCATTTCCTGGAGCTGTAGGAGCGTTGGCTGGCGTGTTCTGTGCAAATGCCAAGCCCTGTGGCAAAATTAACATCATTACCAATACAGGAGCGATAATGCCCTTTTTGGCTTTCTGGAAAAAAGAAATGTTCATAAAACAAAAAAATTAATGATTGGCATATAGCTCTACCACCCTGCATATCAAAAGTCCAGATTTTACTCAAAAAATCTGGCTAAGCAAGCTCAATTTGTGTTGCAGGAGATTCGAAAAAGTGCAAAATCTACTTATCTTAAAATGCCTCCACTCAGGGGTTTTCCGAACATTTGGACAATAAATGTGGCGTCTACTCCACGATATTTTCCGTGAACGGATCCGACGCCAATTTCTGTGTAGTCGGGGCTCAGAATGTTTGCACGATGCGTTGGACTTGCCATCCAACCTTCCGTGACTGCCTGGGGTGATGTGTAGTTGAGGGCGAGATTTTCGCCGGCATAGAGATAGAGATACTTCGTTTCGTTCATGAAATCCCACGCTTTTTTCCCTGTTGGACTAACATGATCAAAATACTGGTTTTTGAGCATGTCTTCAGCTTTTTTTTGCGCGGCGGCGGCAAGTTTTTTCGAATTCTTGAGGAGCTTGAGACGCTGCGATCGACGAGAATCGTTCGTGAGCTCTACCACGTTTGTGCGACTCAAAAGATTCGTCGAAAGCTCTTTTGTGGAAATATGGATTGCTCGAAAAAGGCTCACTATCAAGACCGTGATAAAAAATCCAAAGAGAAAATAGGCGGTATTTTTGGTGTTTTTTTTCATGTGTGTTTTTTATTATTATAGCACTTTTTTTGCTCTTTGGCTATATTATGGCCTCTTTTTGGCTCTGCAACAAGAACACTGTTGCTCAATTAGTACAGACTTTTGTAGAAACATTCGTCCGGCGGCATCTGAATTTCAGACCGCCGGATTTTGGTGTTGGTGAATTTCACTGGTGCGTTGCGAAGAATTACGAATGGAATACTTTCATCTCCTTCTCCACAGACGAGTGTTGCGGTGGCGGCGAGATTGTCGGCGATATTTTTGCTTGTGACTTTGAGTGGCTTTTGAAATAAATCTTTTTTGCCTTTGTAATTTTCGATGCCGTGAAAACCACTGTAGCCGAGCGCGATTCCGGTGACTCCGCGGCGGAGCGGGAGGAGGAAAGAATCGAAGATGAGAACGCCGAGGTTGACGCGTGACGTGTGACTTGTGACGTGTGACTTGAGGGCACTTCGAATCTTTTCTGCGGATCTGTAGGAATCTTTTGGCCAGAGAATGGCGTGATTTTCTGGGACATTCGAAGTGTCGATGCCGGCGGCGGGCGTAAAAATGTTGTTTTTGATGGTGAGGAACATGTCTCCGGGAAATGTCGTGTCAGCCTCTGTGCGCACGAGCGCGTCGAGCGCGGGATTTGGGGCGTAGGCGCCGAAACGCTTCAAAGCTGTTTTCTTTTCCTGAGGAAAATTTTGAAGCTGAATGAGTCGACCTTCTGTGAGACTCACGACTTTCGAAACGATCCCTATGATGTCACCATTTTGGAGTTTTGCGGATTTCAAAACGAGTTCGACGAGATTGTCTGATGGTTCGATTTTTTCTGTTTTGATGGGGAAAATTTGCACGACAAAACTGTAGCATATTTTTTTGTACCTCGAGGGAATGTGCTATTCTTGAAATACTTTAACCACTTGTTTTATGACTCTTGATCAAATTGTTCCTTTTGGAGTTTTTATCATTTTTATTCTCCTCATCAGTATCCGCGAAGTGAAAGAATATCAGCGTGGCGTTCGATTTACTTTTGGGATATTCAGCAAGCTTGTGGAGCCAGGTTGGAGACTCGTGATTCCTGTTTTTCAGTCGATGCAAAAGGCCGATATTCGTACAAAAGCAGTCGATGTTCCTGATCAGGAAGCGATTACTCAGGATAATGTTTCTGTGAAAATTAATGCGGTGATTTATTACAAAGTTGTGGATGCCTCGAAGGCAGTGCTGACGGTGGAAAATTTCTATTTGGCGGTTTTGCAGTTGGCGCAGACGACAATGCGCAACATTGTGGGAGAATTTTCTTTGGATAAACTCCTCAAAGAACGTGATCAGGCTGCGCAGCGGATTCGTGAGCATATCGACACTGTGACGGACGCGTGGGGTATCGATGTGCAGATGGTGGAACTCAAAGATATTATTTTGTCGCCGGACCTGATTCGCACGATGGCGAAAGAAGCTGAGGCGGAACGCGAACGACGTGCGGTTATTATCAGTTCTGAAGGCGAAGTCATGGCATCCGAAAATATTTCGAAAGCAGCGAAAACGCTGGCAGAAAGCCCTGGGGCTTTGCATCTGCGCACACTTCAGTCGATCAATGATATCTCTTCGGATCAATCAAACACAACTATATGGATGGTGCCAGTGGAGGCACTTCGCGCGCTGGAAGGGATTACTGAATTCTTAAAAGCGAAAAAATAATTCTATGAAAAAAATCCTTGCTTCATTTCTTCTTTCTGTTTCTTTGCTTTCTGGTATTGCTGTTGCAGCAGAAAACTTTGTGCATTTTGAAGATTTTTTTAGTGATCCGAATAATCGTTTCACTCTCGACATCCCTTCTTCATGGCAAAGAGATATGGAAGTCGCCAATAAAGATTTTACCGAAAAATCTTCCAAATATGATGCGGGAATGTCCCGATACTATTTTTCAAAAAAATCGAATTTTTCCATGCAGCTTATCTCCATGGATTACAAATGGACTTATTTTCCCATAGAACAGAATATTTTTTCTGAGAGCGCGCCTCAATATGAAAATCTTTCTGATTTATGCCTGAAGCCAGGTTTTATTTTTGGTCCTCAATCCTGGAATACTCCGGGCACTATTTCTGCAGTGTGCACGCTGCAGGAGATAGATGCTCAACAATCTTTCATAATCTACGAATTTTTGGCTTATCCTGAGGCAAGTGGCTATGGCATCGTCGTCAGTTCGTTTGTAAAACTTTTTGATGGTCCGTATGCAGGTAGTATTTTTTCGATGCCGCTTCAGAAAGTCTCCAAAAGCCTCGCGCGCTTGATGCCATATGAGTCCGATGAACCTGCAGTGTATGAGAAAAAATTCAAACGTGGAAAATTGGCAGCAGAAAAATACTTGAAGCGTTTGGCAAAAAAGTCTCTTTCTGGAATTCCTGCTCAAGACAAAGTAAATCTCGCTCTTTTCCTGCGGACCATTACGACATTTCACGAAAAAGAGTCATGAGAATTTACGGTCTCCTCGCGCATCCCGTTTCTCATTCGCAGTCACCTGCTTTGTATGAGGGATGGTTTGCGCACGCTGGAATGGAGAATGCGAAATTCGAATTGTTCGATGTGGAGCCGGAGAAATTGGGTGCGTTTTTTGAACGCATGCGCGATAGGCATACGGAGGAAATTGTGGGTCTCGCGGTTTCTATTCCTCATAAGGAATCGGTTATTTCGTATCTCGACGAAGTCGACGAAGTCGCGAAAGAGATTGGCGCAGTGAATACTATTTCCTGGGATGGGGAAAAATTGAAAGGCTGGAACACTGATTGGATTGGTGTACGTGAAAGTTTTACGGAGGCCGGTGTGGATGTTGCGGAGAAACGTGTACTCGTGCTCGGCGCGGGCGGTGGCGCGCGGGCGGTGGTGTACGCACTGATGCATGCGGGTGCGCAGGTGCTTGTGACGAATCGGACTTTTGATCGCGCAGAAGATTTGGCTTCGGTTTTTCGCTGTCCGCTCGTGCACTGGGATGATCGCGAAACTGTGGAGGCGGAAATCGTGGTGAATACGACGTCGGTGGGACTCGAAGATTTGAGCGCGTCGCCGGTTTCGGTGAAGTTTTGGAAGGAGCTCAGAAATGGTGGTAGCGAAATTGTGGCTTTTGACCTCGTGTATCGACCACGTGTGACGAAATTTTTGAAAGATGCATTGGGTGCTGGCGCGCGGATTATCACCGGCGACCGAATGCTTTTTTATCAGGGGAAAGCGCAGTTTCGGATTGTGACTGGAAAAAAATTCTAGACTTTCTTTTTCCTCAACCTTTCGAAAAAAATTACGATACAAAATAATCCCACGGTGATGCCGATATCGGCGATATTGAAAACTGGATAATTCGCGACTGCGATGAAGTCGACGACGGAACCCTGGAGTGCACGGTCGAAGAGATTGCCGAGTGTACCACCCATGATGACGCCGAGAAGTATTTGCGTGTACCAGTTTTTCAGATTGAGTTCCTGGTATGCGAAATACACTCCGATGATGAGCATGATGTATGTCAGCGTGATGATAATCGTCTGTGGAATACTGATACTAAAAGCGATGCCGTGATTATAAAAAAGCTTGAACTGCAGCACATTTTCGATCACCTGAATCGCCTCTGCGAGATATTTCACCGCCGCCCATTTTGTGAGCTGATCGAGACCAAAAACAGCACTAGCGATGAGGATAATCTTCCACATGTGGCGAGTATAGCATGTACTCTACACGTTATTGCTGAAATGTTGTTTGTATGTTATAATACATATATGGAAAATGAACCAAAAGGAAAAGTCGGCAATGAAAATTCTGAAGGGAAAAAAGGTTTTTTTGATAGAATAAAAGAGCTCTACAAAGGCGGAAAGGTTGAGAAAGTTGAAGCACTCTCTCATGAAGATTTTCAATCCATGATTGAACAAAAAACTGATTTTTGCATTGGGAAAGACTCTCCCGATGGGAAGGGTGTTCTTTTATCGGGTGAGAGGTTTTTGTTGAAATTTAATGATGGTGAGCGTAGAGCGATGAAGGAAAAATATGGAGTGGCAACAGATTATTTTCCTGATCCGGAAAATCAGAATCCATCACGGCGCCATCAACTTTATGTAAATGGCGAACCAGTAGAAACTCCTGGATTGGGAATGGAGATCTTTCTCGATGCATCACGCCGGATTGAGCGCATTCAAGTGCGTGCACTGCACCTGGGAGGAGAGCACACGGCGGTTCATACGGATTTGAAAGAGGCAGAAGATCTAATGAATGCGACATTTCGCGGAAAACCTGCTGCGACAGAAACACTGAGCGATGTAGAAGATGCTGCATACAAAAATTTGAAACGGATTTTCTTTCAGCGTCCACAATCTTTCGGTAAATAATTTAGGATGTAGGATTTAGTGCTTGGGATTTCAAAAACGCAGCAAGGAGCATTTTTTTTGGGAGGGTGAGTTTTTATTTTTCCGAAAAAATTGCGAAGGGATGCGGGATCCAAAACGAGAGTTTTTGGCGTGAAGAAAATCGGATAGCTTGCTATTCGATTTTTAGCCAAAATACTCTCATTTTGGTCGCAGACCGAGCACTTTTTCGGAAAAATAAAAACTCACCCTCCCAAAAAAAATGCGGCGGCGCGAAATTGACTTTTCCCACCGCACATGTGAAAGTATCCAAGCCTATGGAGACCTCTTTTCGTGGCGATTTTCGGCTGTTGATTCTGGTAGGAATTTTGGTGATGGTGAGCATTATTATGATCACGAGTATCGGCGTTCCGAAGTCGATTGAGCTCTCAGCGCCGAATGTTCTCTATCCGAGTTGCGATGACGTCGCGGTGGATTGTTATCTGCTTCTAAAAAAACATTTGATACGTATGGCTGTTGGGCTTCTTGGGTTTTTCATTGCTTCGAACATTTCGTATAAGTTCTGGAGAGGTATTGCGGTTCCTTTTTTTGGAGTTATTTTTCTCCTTTTGCTCGCGGTACTTTTCCTGGGTTCTACTCACAATACTTTTGCGAGAAGCTGGTTACAATTTTTCGATACTTCTTTTCAGCCGACCGAGATGGCGAAATTGGCGATGACGTTTTATTTGGCTTATTGGTGCGAAAAAAAGCAAAAAGAAATTGATACTTTGCACGGCGGATTTATTCCTTTCGTGACGGTTGTTTTTTTTATTCTGTTGCCGGTTTTGCTCCAGCCGGACGTGGGAAGTGCCTTCCTAATGATCGGCATTGCGTTTGGTATTTTCTTTGTGGCGGGAGCCAATGTGAAACATCTTCTGGTGTCTCTTTTTATAGGAATTTTCCTGGCGGGGACGGTAGTGCTGAGTGTTCCACATATTAAAAATCGCTTCCTGGCTTTCCTGAAACCAGCAGCTGAATGTCGTGAAGATTATTGCTGGCAATCGGAACAAGCGAATATTGCGGTGGGTAGCGGCGGATTTTTCGGCCGTGGACTTGCTCAGGGCGTTCAGAAATCCTACTGGTTGCCACAAGCGACGGATGATTTTATTTTTGCTGCAAGCGCAGAAGAACTCGGATTTTTACGGACTTTTTTGATTGTCCTTCTCTACATGATGATCGGTTATCGCGGATATAAAATTGCTGGTCAGGCTTCGACGATGTTTGGTTCACTCGTGGCGACGGGTATTACGACGTGGATTCTCTTCCAGGCGTTCCTGAATATTGCTGTGAATATTGGACTCTTCCCGATTACGGGCATTACATTGCCATTTATTAGTTACGGGGGATCGTCTATACTCTCACTGCTCATCGCGGTAGGTGTGCTTTATAACATTTCCAAAAATACTGACAATGCGAATAGTTTTCACAGGAGGCGGAACAGCGGGACACATATTGCCCAATATCGCCGTTTTTGAAGAACTTCAGAAAAATACGACGGTCGAAGCCCTGTATATTGGTTCTTTCGATGGACCTGAACGTGCGATTTGTGGAGAGTATGGCGTGCGATTTCAGGGTGTTTCTTGTGGGAAATTTCGGCGATATTTTTCGTGGAAAAATTTTCTGTCGCCTTTTCAGGTGGTCGTGGGATTTTTCCAGTCATTGGCGATCTTGCGAAGATTTCGAGCGAAAGTGGTCATGAGTAAGGGCGGATATGTGAGTTTTCCTGTGGTACTTGCGGCGTGGGTTTTGCGTATTCCTGTGATTCTCCACGAATCGGATGTGTCGCCGGGGATGGCGAATCGGATGTGTGCGAGGCTGGCGAAGATCGTGTGTGTGGCGTGGCCGGAGACGAAGTTTCCTGGCTCACGGACGGTCGTGACGGGGATTCCAGTGCGGGATGCGATCTTGCGCGGGAGTCGAGCAGAGGGCTTGAAACTCACGGGGTTTTCTGGGAAGAAGCCGATATTGCTGGTGATGGGCGGGAGTTTGGGCGCGCAGTTTTTGAATCAACTGGTGGTGAAAATGTTGCCGGAATTGGTGAAAGTGTATGATGTCGTCCATTTGACGGGGCGGGGGGGTTCACCGATCGCTCCACAAAAAAATTATATTTCTTTCGAATACCTCAATCGTGAATTGGCTCATGTGTATGCACTTACGGATGTCTGTCTGTCGCGCGCTGGTGCGTCGGCGATTTCGGAATTTTCGTCTTTGAAAATTCCTGCGGTGTATGTCCCGCTCGGCACTGACGGTAGCCGTGGGGATCAAATTTTGAATGCGCGAAAGATGGAGGACTGCGGTGGCGCGGTGGTGATTGTGCAGAAAAATGCTTCGGTGGAGCGGGTGACTTCGGTGCTAGCAGAGCTCGCTTCGGACGGGATTCGTCGCGCGCAGATGGCTGATGCTGCGTACGAGTTTGGTGCGCGGTGTGTGCGAGCGGCGAGCGTGGTGGCGGATTTGATTTTCGAAAAAGTTTAGAAAAAGTTCATAAATTTGTTAAGAAAATTTTTCAGACTCTTGAAATTCCTGATTTTATTTATAGGAGCTATCGAGACCGTTTCATTGCGCAAAAACAGTTTGATGAAGAAACTCTTGAGGTTGTTTTTGTAAAAGAAAATCTTCATACTATAGTCATAACTTGCTATTTTTTATGAAAGTTACTTACGATTCATTGGCTGATGCAGCCTATATTTACTTCGACAGCCCTGATAAAAAAGTTGCTCGAACTTTGAAAGTAAATGATTATCTTTTAATTGATCTCGGCAAAAAAGGTGAGATTTTTGGTATAGAAATTCTGGATGCTTCTCAACACGTGGCGATTAAGGAACTTTTGAAAAAACCTTCTGTAAAAAAGCTTTGCTGATGAAAATCGGTTTCCAAGGTCGATTTCTGGATCTACCTTTTACTGGCATTGGACAATATTCTGCTGCGCTGGTGCGGGAATTTGGTACGATGTTTTCTGCGTCTTCGCTGCGCCATGAACTTTGCATCTGCAAACCGGAGTCGAGTGTGGCGGGCAAAGGTTTTCAACGGCATGTTTTCGAGCAACATACGGCGCCGAAATTTTTTACGAAATCGAGCGTGGATCTCATTCATTTTCCGTATTCGGCGCATCCTTGGCGCGTGATGAAAGTGCCGACGGTAGTGACGGTGCACGATGTGATTCCGTGGATTTTTTCGAATTATTCGAATGGAATTTTGTCGCATATGGCCCATGTTTTTTCGAAGCGTTCGGTGCATTATGCGAGTCGCATCGTGACAGTTTCGGAGTTTTCGAAGAATGAAATTATGCGCGTCGTCGGCATTCCTGAGGAAAAAATTTCGGTGATTCACAATGGCTGCAACGAGATTTTCTTTGATCGCTCGAGTGAATGTCCAGCGGGCGAAGAGTGCTTTGAGCGCGAGTGTGAGCGCCCGTACATGCTGTATGTGGGCGGATACGATACGCGCAAGCGCGTGGCGCGGCTGGAAGAGGCGTTCGAGCTTTTTTTGAAAGAATGTCCTGATGCTTTGCTTGTCCTGGTGGGCAAAACACACATGGCGAATGATGAAAAAAAACTCGCGTGTCTGTATCGGCATGCGCGAATGTTTGTGCATTTTTCTGAATATGAAGGTTTCAATATTCCTGTGCTGGAAGCGTGCGCTTCAGGGACGCCGGTGGTGATTTCTGACATTCCTGTGCACCGCGAACTTTTCGGTGAGGCTGCGATGTTTGTGCAGCCTGATGACCTTGCTGCGACAGTTTCGAAGATGGTTTCTCTTTGGAAACAGCCGGCGAGTCTCGCAAGTTTTGGCGAAAAATCCCGCCGCGTGGCAACACAATTTTCGTGGAAAAAATGCGCCGAAGAACACCTGAAGGTTTATGAAAGTTTTCCTCAATCCTACATCCTACATCCTCAATCCTCCCCATGAACCTCTCCAAAAAATCCCGCCTCAATGTCTACGAAGCGTACCTCGATCGCCTCGACGCTGTACCTCTGATGATCGAACAAGCGCGGCTAGGGCGCGGGCAGGGACGGATTTCTGATGATTCTCCTTTCTCATCTGCGTGCGATGAACTCATCGCGGTGCGGGCGAAACTGTGCCATACTTTTTCTTCTTCTGCGGAAATTTCTCGCGACATGCCGGTGTTTGAAAAACTACTTTCGGCGTTTTTGGAGGAGTTTGCTGTGGAAAATTCAAAGTCGCATTTTCGTCTTCTCAATCAGAAAATCTCTGATTCACTCGCGGTGTTCGAGCAGCGAACAGGCGAGAAATTTTGACCCTGTCAATTTCTGTTTCTTGACGGTGAGTACTTCCTCACCTATCATGCGGTCATGGAAACACTCACTCCGAAACAGGAAGAATTACTACATTTCATTGAAGCCTATCAGATGGAAAATGGCGCATCTCCAACGATTCGTGAGATGTGTCAGGCGTTGGATGTTTCTTCAGACAATAGCGTGATCAAGCATTTGAATGCGCTCGAGCACAAAGGTTTTATTTCGCGACGCGGTGATATTGCGCGCGGCATTGGACTCCTCTCTTCTGTCAAAAATCGATTGGAACAACCCGCGATGACCAAAGTCCCGATTCTGGGATCGATCCCCGCAGGCGGGCCTGTATTGAGCGAAGAGCATATCGACGGATACCTTTCTCTCGGCGAAGATCTTGTTTCAAAACCGGCAGAATCTTTTGTCCTTCGCGTGACTGGTGACAGCATGATCAATGCGGGCATTTTGGCTGGCGATTTTGTGGTGGCCTCGACAGCGCTCAAAGCAAAGACTGGTGATATTGTGATTGCTCTTGTGGATGGAATGAATACAGTCAAAACTTTCCGGCACGATGCGAAAACTGGTTTTCATCTCAAGCCCGAAAATCCGAAATACTCGCTGATTTACCCCACGGAAGATCTGCAGATCCAAGGGGTCGTCACCGCAGTGATTCGCAATTATCGTTAACCCAAAACATTTATGAAGCTCCTCACTCTTCCGGAATTTTCCCGGAAACCTTCTTTGCTTTTCCGCTTTCGCCAAATTCTCCGAAAGCCCATGCTCCAGCGCCGCCGCGAGAAACATCGCGCGCGATTCACGCTTCAGGTTCCGGTTTCGATTTCGATCTTCGGAGGTCTCGCGAGGTAGCGATTCTTGTCGAAAATCCACTGAGCCGCTACAATAGCGCCCGCATGCCGGAATAGCTCAGTGGTAGAGCAATCGCTTCGTAAGCGAGAGGTCGTGAGTTCAACTCTCATTTCCGGCTCCAGATGTTTGGTTTTCATGGAGCTTCGGATTATAGTTGATTCATGAAAAAACCTCTCAAAAATTATGCTTTCATCGATAGTCAGAATGTGAATCTCGGGATTCGGGATTTGGGCTGGAAACTGGATTGGCGGAAATTTCGTGTTTATTTGCGGGAAAAATACGGCGTGGGGATTGCATATATGTTCATCGGGCATATGGAGGAAAATCAGGATCTCTATCTTTCGCTCCAGAAGAGTGGATATATTCTCATTTTCAAAGAAATTTTGATCAATAAAGAAGGTGTTGTGAAAGGCAATTGTGATGCGGAGTTAGTTTTGCAGGCGATGATTGATTATCAAAAATACAAAAAGGCGGTGATCGTGACTGGTGATGGCGATTTTGCGTGTCTGGTGCGACATCTCAAAAAGCAGAAAAAACTGGAAAAACTTCTCGTTCCAAATATGAAAAAATATTCCGCGCTACTGAAAAAAGCTGCTGCGGATGAGTTTCTCGACTGTATGAATAACTTGAAAAAACGCTTAACGTACAATGAAAAGCACCCCATAAGGACAAAACCTTAGAGGGCTCTTTTCGTCGTGATTCTGTGGAGAGAGTAGCACTGATCCGAATCTGAAGTCAATTATTCCCCCCCTTTCCCCCAGAGTGTAGCGAGATATTCGTCTTTGTTGAGTTCGTATTCTATGTGAATTTTCTGGTTGGTTTTTTTCAGCTTTTCCGGAAATTGTTTGAGAAGTTTGAGATTTGGCTGGGTGTAAATGTTTTTGATGAACGTGACAGGTTTCATGCCGGCTTGTTTTTGGATGAAGAAGCGATACCGACTGGTTGGATTTGCCTGAACGAGAAATGGCAGTGTGTAGCGGAGTGTGATGGATTTAATTTTTCCGGTTTCGGTAAGCATGTCGAAAGCGAAATAGGTTTTTTGGGTTTCAGGATCCGTGTGCGTGGCGACTTTTTCGATGTCGATACCTTCGGCGTTTTGGAGGGCGCTTCCGTCAGGGACGTAGACGCGGACGGCGACTTTATTGTCACCGGAGCCGAGAATTTTGACGAGATGGTCAGGGAAATCTTTCAAATTAAAAGGCGTGAGCAAGTTCCTTATTTTTGCAAAAAGTTGTGGACTCCAGAGATGTGCGCGCTCGATGACGAGTTCGTCGACGACTTCGCCACTCTGTTCGATGAGTGTGGAATGCGTGAGAATCTGACGAATGTTTGCCTCGGATTTATTGCCGCCAAAACTGGTCATGGAAAGCGCGAGGTAATCTTCGTTTTCACCAGTCTGCTGCAGTTTTCCGTCCATGCCGATCCAGGTGAAGAGATGCTCGATGTCCTCGTCGTTGGAGTATCCGAAAATATTTTTGCTTACAATTTCCTGAGCGGTGATTTTCTCGATTTGAGTCAGGAGATCTGGCGCTGCTAATTTTTGCTGGAGAATTGGGAAAAGATTTTTGAGCACCTTTTTCGGATCGGCGTCGCCGTCGACTTTTGCTTCGATCATGTAGGTCAGAACTTCGCGATAATTGTCGCTGCTGATCGGATATTTCAGGCTGTCGAGTGTGATGGGCCCTGTGATTTCGAGCATTTTTCCGAGGAGTGACTGATTGATGGCGAGTATCGTCTGCGGTTTATTTTCTTTGCTGTTTGCGGTTTCCTGGGCGTATAGCCAGAGTGCTTTTTTGCCGGAGACAGCGAAATCTGGAGAATAATTTGCGTCGCGGAAAAACCAGCGTGTGCCGAATTTTTTGATTTCTTCTGGTGGTTCGATGACGCCTTTGAACGGATCGTCGATATCGTAGACGTCCTCGAGTTTCATCTCTTTGATGCGACCCTTGTCGGTTTGGATTTTGAGATAACTGCCGATGAATCCGCCTGTTGGACGAATTTCGTCATTGTTTTGCAGAAGCACCAGGATTTCTTGTGGGCCATTTCTTCCCACTCCCAAGACCTTTTTGATGCCTGGAATGATGCCGAGAATTTCTTCGACCTTCGACTGGGTTTTTTTCAGAAGCGTGAGACTGCTAGTGAATTTCTCGAAGTAATTCGCTGGCATGAGTCCCTGATCGATGCTTTCGAGACCTTCGATGGCTCTGCGGAGGTCTTGATCGATACTGTCGCTGAGTTTTTCGAGCTGCGTGATGTCCTGGTCGAGCGGTACGTCTTTCTGAGAAAATTTCTTTTTCAAATTCTCGACAATGTCTGCGGCCTCGGTGGCCATGAGTCCGGCGTGACTGAGACTAGCGCCGACGTCGACGATGGAAGTGACCCCCTCGAAATGTGCGTCTTTTTGAAAGAACCAAATTTCCTCTACAGCAGCGGCAAAACTCTGCTTCGCCTGCTCGAAGAAATTCTTCGCGGAGCCGACGTTTCCCTGTTTTATTTTTTGTCCGCCGTTGAGGAGATCTTCGTATCCGGAGAAAGTAGAATGTGAAACTTGTGAAAAAATGCGCTGACCTTTCCCGATGGCAGATGCGAGATTGAGCGTGACGATGAAGACAAATCCGATAAGGCCAATTGCCATGAGACTTCCGTTCTTTTCCCTCTCCGAGGACTTCGACTTTTTCCCGGTACTTTCTTCGTGCATGAAAATCGTTTCTTGCGCCTGCTGAAGATCTTTTCTTTCGCTTGCGGACACGACGTCGATCATCACTTTTTTCTTCGTGATGCGCTCCTGAATTTTCTTCTTTCGAAGATCGATAATTTTGGAATGGTCAGTCATGAGGAGGAATTATGGCTGAGGTAAGACTTGAATCGTGGCTCGCACACCTGCTTTTTCCGTGGTCCATCCGGCCGTAATGGCACTTACTTTGTTGAGAACTTTTTCCCATCCTGCTGGGATGAACGGTGTGAAGAATTCTTTTTTGGCGAAGGCGATTTCTTCGATGCCTTTGAATTTTTCGGAAAATACCTTTTCGTCGATTGCAGTTTTGCCACTCAGGAATTGATCAATTGCCTGCTCGACTCCTTCTTTGGTGGTGCTCAGAATTGCAGTATTGCCGATGAGAGCTTCGGAGAGTTTCCATTTTTTCCCCCCTTCGGGAACTTCGTCTGGATTTTCGACACTTCTGATGACGAAATTCTTGTATTTTTCTTCCTGAAATCCGGTCATTATTTTTTCAAGTATCGGCTCCTGGATCTGTGGTTTTGAGAGTCGAGTAATCACTCTCCATTCGTTATCTTTTTTTGTCACGAGATACTCTTGTTCGAACAGACTCATCGCCTCCTGAAGTGTAGCATTTTCTCCGAGCCATGTCTTTTTTTGCGTTTCCAGAAATGCATTGATAGTTTGTGGTGGGATGATTTTCTCCATTTCCTTTTGCTGTATCGGCGCGTTGGAATTGCCGTAGAAAAAATCTGGATCCTGCGGTGCGAATGCGAAAAGTTTCCTGCTGTACGGTTCTCGCGTTGTGTTTCCTTTGGCGGCGATGAAATTTTCTATGAGTAACTTCCCATCCTCCCATGAGCCGCTCCAGACCTGCTTTCCAAAATCCTGGAAAAATGGCCTGAGCATGCTGGATTTTTCTTTGTCGAATGTCGTAATTTTTTGCAGAACGATCTTCGGATCGATGTATGCGAAGAGCTGTGCATTTTTCCCGACTTTTTTCGTCTCTTCGTGATATGCATCTCCGCTCTCCAGCGTCTTGCCATCTGTTACTGCGTCGACAAGTTCTTTCATCGTTTTTTCACTGGGCGCGATGGCAAGATACCTTCCGAAAAACCCCATGGCGCTGCCGTTTCCGACCTGAAATTGATAATAATCATTTCCACGGTAGGATTTCT
>ERZ1292633.794-Hain-H41-02um-R1-794-length-35508-cov-8_pt1 | contig 35508 bp, 29 predicted proteins | sample MGYA00564406_ERZ1292633 | MGnify/ENA primary metagenome ERZ1292633 (study PRJEB36523, sample SAMEA6512639) | groundwater metagenome | collected 2019-01-08 | study: AquaDiva: Metagenomics assemblies of 32 groundwater samples
AGGCGCTTCGCTTTGCCACATCGCCCCAGCCAGCGCCCTCAGCTTCAGGGTGGTGTCGCTTTTCTTCTGTAACCGGTTTTTTGTGGGAGGCCGCACCTGCGACCGAAGGCTGTTCTTTCACCGTCACGGCTGCCAGCATGACCGCCGCTCTCAGCACAGAAGGGGTGGGCCTTGGCAGGGGTGATGTGGCAAAGCGAAGCGCCTCTGAACCTCTGTCAAGGCCCACCCCTTCTGACCAACCTTCTAGGCTTAGGCTCAGGGCTTCAGGGGCAGCGCCCCTGCGGCCTTGACCTCGCCCAGCGAAAAGCTGGTGTGCAGGTCTTTCACGTTGGGCAAATTGATCAGCACATCGCGCGCAAACTGGCTGAAGGTATTGAGGTCTTTGCTGACCACCTGCAGCTCGAACGTGCCGGTGCCGCTGATGTAATGGCAAGAAATCACTTCCGGGATCTTGAGGATCTCTTCTTCTAGCTGGCGCGTCACATCGCCCCGGTTGCGCTCGGCATCCAGCCGCACAAAGGCCAGCACGTCCAGGCCCACTTTCTGGCGATCGATTTCGGCCCGGTAACCTTTGATGACACCCGACTCTTCCAAAGCCCGCACTCGCCGCCAGCAAGGCGCTGCCGACAAGCCCACACGCTGCGCCAATTCGGCGTTGGTCAAACGTCCGTCTTTCTGCAATTCATTCAATATTGCCCAGTCAAATTTATCAAACGTTTCCAAAATCGTTCCTTTTAAGCAAGATTCTTTCAAATCATAGGGCAAATCCTGCTACAGAAAGAAAGCACCTGTCAGCCAGGCCGTCCTACACTGTGCTTCCAATTTCAGCCGCAGAGCACACACCATGAACGCCCCCTTGCCCGAATCAATTCGCCAGGCTTTAGAGACGGTGACGCTGGATGACAAATACAGCCTCGACGTGGGTCGCGCCTTCATGAGCGGCGTGCAGGCCCTGGTGAAGCTGCCCATGCTGCAACGCCAGCGCGACGCCCTGCAAGGCAAAAACACGGCCGGCTTCATCAGCGGTTACCGGGGCTCACCGCTGGGCAGTTACGACCAGTCGCTGTGGAAAGCCAAAGACCACCTGAAGGCGCAAAACATCGTCTTCCAGCCAGGCGTCAACGAAGAGTTGGCAGCCACGGCCCTGTGGGGCACCCAACAACTGGGCTTTGCGCCCCCAGGCTCCAACAAATTTGATGGCGTGTTCGGCATCTGGTACGGCAAAGGCCCCGGCGTGGACCGTTGCTCTGACGTGTTCAAGCACGCCAACATGGCAGGCACCACGCCCTGGGGCGGCGTGCTGGCCGTGGCGGGCGATGACCATGTGGCCAAAAGCTCCACCGCCGCGCATCAAAGCGACCACATCTTCAAGGCCTGTGGCCTGCCGGTGTTTTTCCCAACCAATGTGCAAGACATCCTTGACCTGGGCCTGCACGCGATTGCCATGAGCCGCTTTGCGGGCATCTGGTCGGGCATGAAGACAATCCAGGAAATCGTCGAATCCAGCAGCACCGCGCACATCGACCCCGAGCGCGTGCAGATCGTGCTGCCCGAATTCGCGATGCCCCCGGGCGGCTTGCACATCCGCTGGCCCGACACGGCACTGGAACAAGAAGCACGCTTATTCGACTACAAGTGGTACGCCGCCCTGGCCTACATCCGCGCCAACCGGCTCAACCACAACGTCATTGAAGGAAAGAACGACCGCTTTGGCCTGATCGCCAGCGGCAAAGCCTACAACGACACCCGGCAAGCCTTGATCGATTTGGGTCTGGATGATGCGCGTTGCCAACAGTTGGGTATCCGTTTGCACAAAGTGGCGGTCGTTTGGCCACTCGAAGCGCAAGCCACCCGCGAATTTGCCACCGGCTTGCGCGAGATTCTGGTGGTCGAAGAAAAGCGCCAGGTCATTGAATACCAGCTCAAAGAAGAGTTGTACAACTGGCGTGACGATGTGCGCCCCAACGTTCTGGGCAAATTCGACGAAGCCGATGGCGATGTGTCAGGTGGTGAATGGTCCATTCCCAACCCGACGGAACGCACCTTGCTGCGCGCCAATGCCGACCTGACACCGGGCCTGATCGCCCGCGCCATCGCCAAACGCTTGAAAAAACTGGGTGTCGATGCCGACACCGCTGCGCGCATCGATGCGCACCTGGCGGTGCTGGATGGCAAAGACCAGGCCATGCAAACCCTCACGCTGGGGGCCGCAGCCGAACGCCAGCCCTGGTTTTGCTCGGGCTGCCCGCACAACACGTCCACCAAAGTCCCGGAGGGCTCACGCGCCATGGCGGGCATTGGCTGCCATTTCATGAGCATCTGGATGGACCGCAGCACCGTGGGCTTTACCCAGATGGGTGGCGAAGGCGTGCCATGGACAGGACAACAAGCCTTCAGCAACGAGCAGCATGTTTTTGCCAACCTGGGTGACGGCACCTACTTCCACAGCGGCATCCTGGCCATCCGCCAAAGCATTGCCGCAGGCGTCAACATCACCTACAAGATTCTGTACAACGACGCCGTCGCCATGACCGGTGGCCAGCAAGTGGGCGAGCGCCCCGAAGGCCACAGCGTGGTGCAAATTGCGCAAAGCATGCGGGCCGAAGGGGCCCAACGCATCGACGTGGTGACCGATGCACCCGAAAAGTACGAGGGCATCGCATTGGCCGAAGGCGTGCGCGTGTTCCACCGCGACGAACTCGACCGCATCCAGCGCGAAATGCGCAAGATAAAAGGCACCACCGTCATCATTTACGACCAGACCTGTGCCACCGAAAAACGCCGCCGTCGCAAGCGCGGCACCCTGGTGGACCCGGCGGTGCGGGTGATGATCAACGAAGAAGTCTGTGAGGGCTGTGGCGACTGCGGCGTGCAATCGAACTGCCTGTCGGTAGAGCCCCTGGAAACAGACTTGGGCCGCAAACGCACCATCAACCAAAGCACCTGCAACAAGGACACCAGTTGCCTCAAGGGCTTTTGCCCCAGCTTTGTCACCGTCGAAGGCGGCACGTTCAAGAAAAAATCATCTGCGGCTGCCACCTCCCTGACCCCTGCCCAACTGGGCAGCTTGCCCGAACCTGAATTACCGGCCATCACGCAGCCCTGGGGCATGGTGGTGGCTGGCGTGGGTGGCACGGGTGTCATCACCATCGGCCAGTTGCTGGGCATGGCCGCACACATGGAAGGCAAGGGCATCGTCACGCAAGACTCGGCCGGTCTGGCGCAAAAGGGCGGTGCCACCTGGAGCCATGTCTTGGTGGCCAACACACAAGAGGACATCCGCACCACCCGCGTGAGCATGGCTGCGGCCGACCTCATCATCGGTTGCGACCCCATCGTCAGCGCCTCCAAGGAAACCACCTTGCGCATGCGTGCAGGCCGCACGCATGTGGCTTTGAACAGCAACAGCACCCCCACCGCTGCATTTGTGAAAAACGGCAACTGGCAAAACCCGGCCGAGCAGTGTGTGGCCGAAATCACGGCGCAAGTGGGTGTGCAGGGTGTGAGCAGTTTTGACGCCGACACTTTGGCCAAACAGCTCATGGGCGACACGATTTATGTCAACCCAATGATCCTGGGTTACGCCTGGCAAAAGGGATGGGTGCCTTTGCGCCGCGAGTCCCTGGTGCGTGCCATCGAACTCAACGATGTGCAGGTCCAAAACAACCTGGCTGCATTTGAATGGGGCCGCCATGCCGCACACCAGCTGGACGCGCTGATGCAGAAAATCCAGCCAGTACAGGTGATCCAGTTCAAAAAACGCGAGACCCTGGACAGCCTGGTGGCCGACCGGATGACCCGTTTGACGCAATACCAAAATACCGCCTACGCCAAGCAGTACCAGTCATTCGTTGAGCGTGTCCGGTCTGCCGAAGCCCCCTTGGGCAAAACTGTTTTGGCCGAAACCGTGGCACGCCATTTGTACAAATTGATGGCCTACAAAGACGAGTACGAAGTGGCACGACTGCACACGCAAACCGGTTTTCTGGAGCGCATTGCGAACAGTTTTGAAGGCGACTTCAAGGTCCATTACCACCTGGCCCCACCGCTCTTGGCCAAGCACAACAGCCGAGGTGAACTGGTCAAGCAAAAGTATGGTCCTGGCATGCTGACAAGCTTCAAGCTGCTGGCCCGACTCAAGGGCTTGCGTGGGACAGCCTGGGACATTTTTGGACGCTCACAAGAGCGTCAAACCGAACGCGCCCTGATCGGTGAATACATGCAGCACATGGTGCAGGCCATTCAACACCTGAGCCAAGACAACCACGCCCATGCCTTGAACGTGGCCAAAGTCCCTGAAAACATCAAAGGTTTTGGCCATGTCAAAGAGCGCAACATCCTGGTCGCGCGTCGGCAATGGCAACAGCTGCAGACTGCATGACACCCACCCCACCCTTCGATGAAATCAGGAGGTGGGGGAAGCATTCACCGCTTGGATTCAGCGCGCGTCGGGCAACTCGATCTTGACTTCCAGCACTTCCAAGTTGTCTTGGCGTTCCAGATTGACCTTGATGTCCTCGGGATTGATCTTGATGTATTTGCTGATCACCGCCACCAACTCACGTTGCAAGTCTGGCAGGTAATCGGGTTCAGCGGCGTTGCGACCACTGCGTTCGTGGGCCAAGATGATCTGCAAGCGTTCTTTGGCCACGCTGGCGGTTTTCTTCTTTTCGCCCAAGAGGAAGGAAAGAAACGACATGGCTCACTTGCCTCCAAACATGCGTTTGAAAAAACCGGGCTTGACCGCTTCGGTGAACCGCATGGGTTTGTCTTCCCCCAGGAAACGGTCAATCACATCCTTGTAAGCCTCCGACACATCGCTCTCGGCCATGTGGATGGCCGGTGTGCCCTGGTTGGATGCCTGCAAGACGTTGTCGCTTTCAGGAATCACACCCAGCAACTTGATGCGCAAGATGTCCTGGATGTCCTGCAACGACAACATCTGACCGTCTTCCACCCGGTTGGGGTTGTAGCGTGTGATCAAGAGGTGCTCCTTGATCGGGTCCAGGCCTTCAATGGCCCGTTTGGTCTTGCTGCCCAACATGCCCAGAATGCGGTCTGAATCGCGCACAGAAGACACTTCGGGGTTGGTGACCACCAAAGCCTCGTCGGCAAAGTGCATGGCCATCAAGGCCCCTGTTTCGATGCCCGCTGGCGAATCGCAAACGATATACTCAAAACCCATGTCGTTCAGATCGTTGAGTACTTTTTCAACGCCCTCTTGCGACAAGGCATCCTTGTCGCGGGTTTGAGAAGCCGCCAACACAAACAGGTTCGAGCACTGCTTGTCCTTGATCAAAGCCTGGTTCAGGTTGGCCTCGCCCTGGATCACATTGATCAGGTCATACACCACGCGGCGCTCACAGCCCATGATCAGGTCCAGATTGCGCAGGCCCACATCAAAGTCGATGACGGCCGTTTTGAAGCCTTTGAGTGCCAGACCCGTGGCAAAACTGGCGCTGGTCGTGGTTTTACCCACACCGCCTTTACCGGAAGTCACAACGACGATTTTTGCCATGGGATTTTCTTTCTTTGACAAGAGATCAATACAAATTCAATTTTTCAGAGCTTGAGAGGCGACACCAGCAACTTGTCACCCTCAGGACCTGATTGCAAACAAACCTGGGCCGCTTGCCCCAACACGTCTTTGGGCAAGGCATTTTCACTGGTGCGGTAAATGCCGGCGATGGAAATCAGCTCTGGCTCCATGGCCTGCGCAAAGATGCGGGCTTGCGTATTACCACGCGCACCCGCGATGGCCTTACCACGCAGCGTGGCGTAAATGTGGATATTCCCATCGGCAATGACTTCAGCACCCGCGTTCACCATGGCCAACACAATCAGGTCACGGCCTTTGGCATACACCTGCTGACCTGAACGCAAGGGCTTGTCAACCACCATGGGCCCCAGTGCCACAGGGGGTGCCACCACGGGTTCAGGTTGGGGTGGTGCCTGAACAGGCTCAGCCAGTGGCACAGAACGGCGAATGCGGGCGTCGCTGGCATCCACCAGCCCCAGACCCTTGGCTTGGGTCAAAAATGCGCCCTGGGCCCCTTTGATGGCCAAAGGCAACAAGCCTTGTTCACGCAAGAGAGGCAACAAGGCGGCCAGCTCGATCGGGGTGTCGTTTTCTTCAACATTGAGAAAACTGACATCAATGATCACCGGGTCCTGGTCAAAAAACCCTGGACTCTCTGCCAATTGTTGGACCAGCGCTTGCGAAATGGCTTGGATGTCGGTGGTTTTGAGCACCAAGGCCAACAAAGACAGATCAGCACTTTTGATGTCGTAACAGTGAGAAAGAGGGGCTTCTGAAACGATCGCCATGGTGCCATCAGGGGGAGGAAAGGGCCAAATCTTAACAGTGCAGTTGTTCTTTGTTATCTGTCTATAGATTTATATCTTTAAATAGTGGTAGTAGATAAGGCCAGCGTGTTGGTGTGGACAAGCTGGTTTTTTTCAATCCCGACAAGGACTTGTGTCCTGTGTGAAGGTGTGTGCTGCTCTGGTTTTTTGGTGTTTCGCCAAAATGAACAACTTTGGATCAAGACCTCAAGCTGTGGATAACCAGGGGTTTGTTCGTTTTTTATCCACAGGCTTATCCCGCATGAAGATCACGCGTCAATGACCCACTGAATGATCCCTTTGGCGACAAAACCCAGCATGCCAAACGCCAGCCCCAGAAAAATGACAAAGGTTCCAAATTTACCGGCTTTGGATTCCCAGGCCAGTTGGCCAATGATGAACAGCATGTAGAGCATGAAGGCGCTGACACCGACCGTGAGACCAAACCAGGCGAATTGTTCTTCGTTGAATCCGAACATCACAGTTCACCTTGCCCTGAGATGCGTTCTTCGAGTTCGGACACATCGACCAGGTCCCGATAGGCGTGCCAGCTGCCATGGCCCAGCATGGGCACGATGAAAATCAGACCTAAAAACAAGGAAAAAATGCCCAGCAGACTGAAACCAATGATCAGAAAAGCCCATAAGGTCATCTGAAACGGGTGGGTCAATACGGCCTTCCAGCTGGTCAGCACCGCTTGCAGCACCGTGACGCGGCGGTCCAGCAGCAAGGGCATGGACACCACACTGGAGGCAAATACCGGCACCGCCATCATGCCGCCCAGGCCCACCCACAATTCAAACAAATGCCCTTCCTTGGCCAGCACCACATGGCGGATGAAATCGACAGGGGTGTGGATGGGCACAGGCGCCAGCAAGGTGATCAGGGCCGACGAGGTGAGCACCCAACCGGTTGCGGTCAGTCCCAGCAAGAGGCCAAAGCGGATCAGGCTCCAGTAACTGTCGGGTTGGTGGCGCAGGCGCAGTTGCCACTGTGTCCAGGTTTGAACCAGCAAATCAAAATCAACGTTTTCACCCCGTTCTATGGCGCGGCTCATGGCATACAAACTGGTGGCCAGCACGGGAGAAACTACCATGAAGCCTGACAAATACCCGACCAGCAACCAGAACTGGTCGTGGGCCAACAAAGCGATGAAACCACCCGTCAGCGCCAGAATGACACCGTGCATGATGCTGAGCACAGGGGCTCGGGCCATGTCTTTGAACCCCAGGGCCAACCAGTGCATGGGTTGGTCGGTCATCAGGGGCAAGATGGGTGGCAGATAAACGGCAGAACGTGTCTGACTGGCATCGGAGCGGGGTGTTTGGGGCATGCGCAAAGCTTAACCATGTGCCACGGCGCTGTCCTTGATGTGTATCAAGTTGAAAAATGCAACAAAAAGGCCGCTCAGAGAGCGGCCTGGTGGTCAATACAAGTGCAACTTGCCGGTGTCGTCAATGGTGCTGGTGTTGGCCTTCACCGTGGCGCATACCGCCGTGCATATCCCCACCCATGGCACCCATGCCACCCATCTTGCCCATACCGCTATGCATGGCCCGTGTGGTTTCGGCATCAAAGACTTTCTTTTGTGTCGCATTCAATGCGGCATAAAAGGTTTTGGTCGCGTCTGCGTGCTTTTGCATCTGGGCATCGCGCTCGGCTTTGTGGGCTTGCATTTGGTCGATGCGTTCGGGGGTGGTCATTTTTTCCATGGCGGCCCGGTCAGGACGTGCCATGGGTTTGGCGGGCGGCTTCATGCTTTGTTCAAAAGCGGTCCAAGCCGACTCTTGGCCCGCGTCGAGTTTCAGTTTGCCTTTGAGTTCGGTCAGGTGTTTGGCGCGGTGCTCGCCCATTTTGGCGAGCATTTTGTCCATGCGCTCAGCCCGTGGGCTGTTGCTTTTGGCCTCGGGCGCGGTCTGGGCCAAGGTGAGGCCGCTCAAGCCGGCCAGCAAGCTGGCGGCGATCAAGGTGGTGCGAATCGATTTCATGGAAAACATCCTTTCAGTGATGGGATGTCGTCAGTGTGATCTGTCCATGTGTCTGCGGCGTGGCCCGTGTGCAGCGATTTGTAAAGATGGATGAAGACCTGGACACTGGGCGGATGCTTTTTAAAAAACAAACGCGGGCCGTGCCCAGGTGGGTCGATCAAACTTTCGGAGTCTTGCAGGTGTTGATACCCAGCAGGCTGTAAGGGGGGCACCAGCCCATCAGGCCTGTGGCCAAGGGCACCAGGCCCAGCCAGCCCCACCAGCCAACGGTGCCCGTTGCGGCCAATGCGATCAGCACAAGCCCTGCCACGATGCGGATGACGCGTTCGATGCTGCCAATGTTTTTGTTCATGTGAATGCTCCCTTGGGTTAAAAAATCAGTCCGCAACGCGGTAGCCTTCGCCGGCAATGGCTTGGGCCAGGGCTTCGCGGGGTTGCTCAGAATCGACCTGCACTTTGTTTTGTGTGCGGTCGATCATGATTTTGGCTTGTGCATCCAGGGCCAGCAAGGCCTTAGTAACCGCTTTTTCGCAGTGGCCGCATGTCATGCCTTCAACGTTGAAAATCTGGTTCATGATGTCACCTATAAATAAACCTTCACGGATATATTCTAAGCATAGTCCAGCATGAAACAACCGACATGACACAGATCAATACCCATCTTCCCAGCAGTGATACCGAGATGGACATCGGCATTGGCGGCATGACCTGCGCTTCGTGTGTGGCGCGGGTAGAAAAAGCGCTCAACAAGGTGCCAGGCGTGGTCTCGGCCAGCGTGAATCTGGCCACCGAAACCGCCCGCATTCGCGTGGCATCTGCCGAAACCACCGATGCCCGTTTGCGCCGTGCCATCCGCGATGCTGGTTACGAGCCGCGTGCGCTGGAAGTGGCGGAGGCGGAGGCCAACAATGCCTCGCCTTGGGCCGGTTTTGCACCTGTGGGGTTCGGCTTGCTGTTGTCCATCCCGTTGGTGTTGCCCATGCTGGCCGATTTGTGGGGCCAACACTGGATGCTTCCTGCCTGGATGCAATTTGCGCTGGCCACCCCCGTGCAATTCATTTTGGGCGCGCGTTTTTACAAAGCCGGCTGGTATGCACTCAAGGCGCTGACAGGCAACATGGATTTGCTGGTCGCTTTAGGCACCACGGCCGGCTGGTTGTTGTCGGTGTGGCTGTGGCTCACGGCGCACGAAGGCCATGTTCCGCACCTGTACTTTGAAGGTTCGGCCGTGGTCATTACCTTGGTCATGCTTGGCAAATGGCTGGAGGCGCGTGCCAAACGCCAGACCACTGAAGCCATCCGTGCCTTGCACGCCCTGCGGCCCGATAAAGCGCACTGGATCAGCGAGGAAGGCGAAGTCGATGTGCCGGTGGACGAAATCCTGACGGGGGACCTGATCGTGGTGCGCCCGGGTGAGCGCATTCCACTGGACGGGGAATTGGTCGAAGGCCAGACCCAGGTCGATGAATCCATGCTGACCGGTGAGCCTCTGCCCGTGTCCAAAGCCGTGGGTGCGCAGCTCACGGGTGGTGCCATCAATGGCGATGGTCGCGTGCTGATGCGCGTGACTGCCGTGGGACACGAGACTGTGCTCTCGCGCATCATCCGGCTGGTGGAAGACGCGCAAGCCGCCAAGGCCCCCATTCAACGGATGGTGGACAAGGTGTCCGAGATTTTTGTCCCGGTGGTGCTGGTGGTGGCCATGGCCACGCTGGCCGCCTGGATGTTCACAGGCGCTGACTTTGAAAAGGCCCTCATCCACGCCGTGGCGGTGCTGTTGATCGCCTGTCCTTGCGCGCTGGGCCTGGCCACACCCGTGGCCATCATGGCGGGCACCGGGGTAGCGGCCAAATACGGCATCCTGATCAAAGACGCGCAAGCGCTGGAAATGGCACACCGCGTGCAAACCGTGGCCTTTGACAAAACCGGCACCCTGACCGTGGGCCAGCCACGGCTGACCCAGCAGGTGGCGGCCCCTGCACAGGACCTGGACACCGTGCTGACCTGGGCCGCCTGTGTGCAAAGCGGCAGCGAACACCCGCTGGCCCGTGCGGTGGTGAGTGCGGCCAAAACGCAAGGCCTGAACCTGTCTGCTCCCACCGATCTGAGCGCGGTGCCGGGCCGTGGCGTGCAAGCCACGCTGGCAGGTCGTCAACTGCTGTTGGGCAGCCTGCGCTGGTTGCAGCAAGAAGGCCTTGACACCACCTTGTGGGCCGCCGAAGTGCCTGCCTTGCAAGCGCAAGGGGCGACCTTGTCGGCGCTGGCCGAACGCACCGCCACAGGCGTGCAAGGCCTGCTGCTCTTGGCCTTTGGCGACGAGCCCAAGGTGGGGGCTGCCGAAGCCCTTGTGGCTTTGCGCGCGCGCGGGCTGAAACTGGTGATGATTTCAGGCGACAACCTGGCCGCGGCCGAGGCCATGGCGCGTCGCCTGGGTCTGCGTCCGGAAGAAGGTGAAGTGCGGGCCGATGTGCTGCCCGGTGACAAGGCTGCACAGGTGCTGCAATTGCGCGAAGGTGGGCGTATCGTGGCCATGGTGGGCGATGGCGTGAACGACGCCCCCGCACTGGCCGCCGCCGACGTGGGCCTGGCCATGGGCAATGGCACCGATGTGGCCATGCACGCCGCAGGCATCACCCTCATGCGTGGCGACGTGGCGCTGGTGGGTGCGGCGCTCGACATTTCGGCGCGCACGGTGGCCAAGATTCGGCAAAACCTGTTTTGGGCTTTCGCGTACAACGTGGCGGGCATTCCGCTGGCGGCGTTGGGTTACCTGAACCCGGTGATCGCCGGGGCGGCCATGGCGCTCAGTTCGGTCAGTGTGATGAGCAACGCCCTGTTGCTCAAGCGCTGGAAGCCTTGAGGCGCGGCTGAAAAACCAGCCATCCTTGACATGCGTCATGGTGCGCTGGGTCACAAAACGGCAGACTGAAAACATCCATTCACCGGAGTTTTTCCATGCCACGCCACAGTGCCCTTCAAATCATCCGCGACGAACACGCCTCTTTGGCGGCCATGCTGCAGTCCATGCGCATGCTGGTCCAGCGCGGTCCAGCGGACGATCGACGCCAGTTCTTTGATGTGGTGCGCGCCATGCTGTTTTACATCGATGAATTCCCGGAGCGCCTGCACCACCCCAAGGAGTCGGACCTGTTGTTCCCCAAGGTCGTGAAGCTGGCGCCGAAAGTGATGGGCGCCATTGACAGGCTGGAGCGCGACCACCAGGTTAGCGAAAAAGCCGCCCGCGACCTGCAACACCTGTTGCTGGCTTGGGAGCTGTTGGGCGAGGGGCGGCGTGTGGCGTTTGAAGAGGCGTTTGAGAAATACGTCAGCTTCTACCTGGAGCACATGGGGCTGGAAGAAAGCGCCATCCTGCCTGAAGCCGTGCGTTGTTTTTCGCCCGAGGACTGGCGTGAGCTGGACGAGGCGTTTGCGCAAAATGCCGACCCGCTCACAGGCCATTACCCGCCCACGCAAGAATTCGAAAAACTGTTCAGCCTGATCGTGACCCGCGCACCCTCACCCATTGGCTTGGGTTGAGGGTCTCACGGTTTTCAGAACATCCATTTGGTCCCGAGGGTCACCAGGTTTTGACCGGCCTGGCGACCCACGCTGGCATCCAGTTGCAGCTTGGGCAGGATGTTGGTGCGCACGCCAACGGCCCAGGTGGGCTTGTCGTGCTCTTGTCCGTAAGTTTCCACATGCGCGGTGATTTCACCGAATGTGCGTTCCCAAGCCAAGCCCCAGGTGCCGACGCGTTGACGGCTTGAAAAATCAAGCGCCCCCAGATTGGTGTGCAGGCTGCCCAATGTGGCGTGGTTGCAGGTGAACAAGGCATTCACGTAGCCCTTGGACGACTCGCCGCTGGTGCGGGCCGTGCCCAGAACCGCGCCCCAATTGCAGCCGTTGTCCTGTGCTTCGGTGAGGCGGAATTTGGCTTGAACATTCGTTGTTTCAAGCCCCGTTTTCTGCTCGCGTGCGATGCCCGCGCCCAGTTCCAGGTTCTTCATCGGCGCATAGGCGGGTGCCACGGTCCAGCTGCGTGAGCCGTCCGGGGCTCACGTCCACCAGCCCTCCACATGGCCTTCTCCCACCTCGTTGACATTGGCGTCGTCCACGGTCAAAGGGCGGCCGGCTTGAGCCTGGAAGGCGCACAACAGGCCCATCAAAAGGAAAACGGCTTTGTATTGGTTTGACATGTGTCTCATAAAACAGTGCTTGTAGGAAGAAAAGGATAGTCGGTATAGCCCGTGTCATCGCCACCGTAAAAAGTCTTGCGATCAGGGGTGTTGAATGGGCCGCCTTGCCGCAAACGTGCAGCCAGATCGGGATTGGCGATGAAGGGGCGACCAAACGCCACCAGATCGGCGCCTTCTGCCAGCGCTTGCTGGGCCATGGGTAAATCGTAGCCGTTGTTCAGCATCCAGGCACCGTGCCCACCGGCGCTGCTGTAAGCCTGGCGCAGCGCCGCGTAATCAAAAGCCTGTGGGCCTTGTTGGTGGTCACGGGCTGCACCGGTCGAGCCCTCGATCACATGCACATACGCCAGCCCCATCGGGCCCAGCAAACGGGCCACGTGTTCAAACAAGGGCTGGGGCTGATCATCGTGGGCATCGTTGGCCGGCGTCACGGGCGAGATGCGGATGCCGGTGCGATCACCGCCAATTTCGTCGACCACGGCGGCCATCACCTCGTGCAGGAAACGGGCACGGTTGTCGATGGCACCCCCATAAGCATCGCCGCGCTGGTTGCTGCCGCTGCGCAGGAACTGGTCGATCAGGTAGCCGTTGGCGGCGTGCACCTCGACACCGTCAAAGCCGGCGGCGATGGCGTTGGCGGCCGCTGCGCGGTAGTCCTGCACGATGCCGGGCAACTCGTTGGCTTGGAGCGCGCGCGGGGCCGAGGTGTCCACGAACTGCGCTTTGCCGTCGATCAGCAGCACTGTCTTGGTCTTGGCGGTGAGGGCCGAGGGTGCCACCGGTGCGCCGCCGCCCGGTTGCAAACTGGTGTGCGACACCCGGCCCACATGCCACAGCTGCATCACGATTTGGCCGCCTTCGGCGTGCACCGCGTCGGTCACCTGCTTCCACGACGCGACTTGCGCCTGGCTCCAGATGCCCGGCACATCGGCATAGCCCTGGCCTTGGTGGCTGATGGCGGTGGCTTCGGTCACGATGAGTCCGGCCCCTGTGGCCGGGTTGGCGCGTTGCCGGTAATAAGCGGCCATGCGGGCATTGGCCAGCGCACCGGGCGCGCGGTTGCGGGTCAGTGGGGCCATCACGATGCGGCTGGCCAGATGCAGGCCACCGGCCTGGCAGGGATCAAACAAAGTGGTCATGGGGGTGTTCAAAAATGGACATTCAAAAGCGTGGATCAAAGGGCGTAATCAGGACTTTCGCGCTGCAATTTTCGCAGCAAGGACGGCCACACAAAGGCCCCGCCCAGGCCCCCGGTTTGTACGCGTGAGGCATGAGCCACACCGTCCAGGATGCGCGGGTCCACGGCGGTCAGGCCCTCTGCGCCCGCTTGCCCGGCCAAGGCATCGACCTGGATGCGGCAGGTGTTTTCGAACGTGTACATCGACAGGAAGGCATCGGCCACCGTTTGGCCCACCGTGAGCAGGCCATGGTTGCGCAGCATCAGGAAATTGGCGTGGCCCAGATCGGTCTGGAGGCGGGCTTTCTCGTCGTCGCGGATCGCCACACCTTCGTAGCCGTGGTAGGCCAGTGACGCCAGCACAAACATGCTTTGCTGGCTGATGGGCAGCACGCCCTGTTTTTGCGCGCTCACCGCCACGCCAGCGCGCGTGTGGGTGTGCAGCACACACCCGGCATCAGGCCGCACTTCGTGCACCGCACTGTGAATCACAAAGCCCGCTGGGTTGACCGGAAAAGGGCTGTCGTGCAGTTTGTTGCACTGCATGTCCACCTTGATCAGGCTGGACGCGGTGATCTCGTCAAACATCAGGCCATAGGGGTTGATGAGGAACTGGTGTGCATCACCCGCCACCGAGTGCGGCAGCTTGGCACTGATGTGGGTGAAGACCAGATCACTCCAGCCATACAGCGCCACCAGGCGGTAGCAAGCGGCCAGGTCCAGGCGCAACTGCCATTCGTCGGGGTGAACGCTGTCTTTCAAGCCAGGAATTTCAAACGTCATGACAGGCTCCGGGGCAAAAAATTGGAGGCACCAGCTTAACCATTGGCGGGGCAAAGAATTGACCTGTTGGAGACTGGGTTCGGCATGTCGCATGCATTCGCGCGCGGGGGCGCGCTGCCACAGCGCTTCGGGGGGCAGGGTTCAGGGATTTTTGTGGGAGGCCGCCCCTGCGGCCGAAGCTTGTTCTTTCAAGGACAAGGCAGGGGTGCCGTCACAGGGCTTGCAATTGCGCCTGGGCCGCTTGCTGCACCACGCGGCTCAGGCCGTCCAGCAGCGCGGACGCCACCCGTGTTTCCTGCCAGTACAGGGGCACGTCCAGCGGGGTGTCCGGCACCAGCGCGATCAGTGTGCCGTCGGCCAGCAGCGGCGCGATCAGGTCTTGCGGATGCAAGCCCCAGCCCATGCCCGCCAGGGCAGCGGTGACAAAGGCCTGGGACGATGGCAGGGTGTGCTGCGGCAGGTCCACATGCCGATGGCACAGGCGCCGCACCCAGCGGGCCTGCAACGCGTCCTTGTTGTTGAACACCAGGCTGGGCGCCAAGGCCAGGCTGCCGGGCGTCACGCCCCCTTGAAAGTGGCGCGCCCAAAACGCCGGACTGGCCGCCGCGATGTAGCGCATGGCGCCCAGTGCCCGGCTGTTGCAGCCGGTGGCCGGGCGGGCGGTGGCCGTGACGGCGGCCAGCACCGTGCCACGGCGCAGCCATTCGGTGGTGTGGTCTTCGTTGTCCACCGACACGTCCATTAAGACCGGGGCCTGGGCGGCAAAGGCCGACAGGGCGGGGGCAAACCAGGTGGCCAGACTGTCGGCGTTCACCGCAATCGGCAAGTGCACCCGGGCGGGCCCTTCAGGGGCCAGTGCGGGCAGTGCGCCCTGCAATTCCTGCTCTAACAACTGCACCCGGTCCACGTGCTGGCACAGGCGCCGCCCCATGTCGGTGGCCAGGCAAGGCTGGCCGCGCACCACCAGCGCACACCCCACGCGCTCTTCGAGCAGCCGGACGCGTTGAGAGATCGCCGATGGCGTGACATGCAGTGCGCGCGCCGCGCGTTCAAAACTGCCCTCGCGAACAACAGCACAAAGCGCAGACAGCGCAGCGTAATCGAGCATGAAGTTAATTTTACTAATGTGAATGAAGTAAAGACAGTTTGCCTTCATGTGCTCGGGCTGGCAAGCTCCCGTCCCATGAACTTCTTTGACACACTTTCTCCCGCCTGGCCTGTGTTTGCCCAGGGCTTGGCCCTGAGTCTGGGCCTGATCGTCGCCATTGGCGCACAAAACGCCTTCGTGCTGCGCCAAGGCCTGCGCCGGGAACATGTGGTGGCGGTGGTGGCGTTCTGTGCGCTGGCCGATGCCTTGCTGATCGCGGCGGGGGTGTTGGGCATGGCACAGGCCTTGGGCGAGCGCCCCGGACTGGCCCGCGCGTTGGCGTTGGCCGGTGCGGTCTTTTTGGCGGTGTATGGCTGGCAGGCCTTGCGTCGGGCCCGGCATGCACACCAGCTGACCGCCTCCGAGGGCACGCCGGGCCTGAGCTTGCGTGCTGCTGTGCTGCAGGCGGCGGCGTTCACCTTGCTCAATCCGCATGTTTATCTGGACACGGTGTTGCTGGTGGGCAGCATCGGTGCGCAGCAGCCGCCGGCTTTGCAAGGCGCGTTTGTGGCGGGGGCCAGTGTGGCCAGTTTGATGTGGTTCAGCGCACTGGGCTTGGGTGCCCGCTGGCTGGCCCCGCTGTTTGCCCGGCCCCGGGCGTGGCAGGTGTTGGATGCGCTGATCGGGGCGACGATGTGGCTGTTGTCCGGCCTGTTGGTGCGCCACGTCTTGGCGGGTCTGTAACTGTATTCATGTGGCTGGGCGAGGCCCCGGAGCATGAAAAACTGCAGGGTGCATTCGCGCGCAGGGGCGCGCTCCCACAAGGCGCCCGGTTTTGGTGAGAGGCCGCCCCTGCGGCCGAATGCTGTTCGGGGCCCGTCAGACCCTGCTCAGACTGCCCAGAATCGCCAGCAGTTGGGTGGTGTTGATCAGAATGGCCGACTGGTGGATTTTGCGGAAGGCCGGAATGGCCGCGACTTCATTGGCCAGGATCTGGGGGGCGAGTTGCTCCATCTTGGGGATGAATTGGTTGCGCAGCAGCAGGGTCAGGGCGGCGATGGCGCACGCGCCAATGGCCAAGGCGGGGCGCCCTGCCAGTGCGTAGCTGATGGTCGTGCCCACCGCGGTGGTGAGCGCGATTTTGTAATAGGTGAGGTAGAACGACCGGATGAACCGCGCATCCACGGGGTTGTCGTGCTTGAGGGTGAGCAGCGGGATCGATCCGAGTAAAAAATAAGCGGTGACCGCCAGCAAGGCGACGGTGAAAAACAGCGCGATATTCTGAGGTTGGAGCAGCATGGTTTGGTACGGGGATGAGGTGCGTATGTTCGGACATCAGTCCGGCCGAGTCAACGCCTCCAGTCGCATCAGATAAGCGTGGGCAAACAGCCCGCCGTCGTCGTGCGGGCCGCACATGTCCCATGCGGCTTGCAGTTGCCCGCACACCGCCGGGCGGTCGGCTTGGCCAAAGATTTTGCAACGCCGTTGCGCATCCAGCTGCACGCAAGGCACGCCCGCAGGTTTGCCGTCAGGCATGCCTGGGATGGGCGAGGAGATGGACGGGGCAATGCAGCACGCGGCGCAGCCCGCACGACAAGCCAGCACGAGCGGCGGGCGCAAATTCATCGGGGCCACAGCGCCCACAACTGCAAGGGTTGTTTCATGCGTCCGGCCATTTCCCCGGCCGCAGGGCCCGAGCCGGCGTAATAGTCGGCCCGTACCGCGCCCACGATGGCGGAGCCGGTGTCCTGGGCCAGCACCAGGCGGTCCAGTGTGGTTTGCGGTCCGGCCGACTTCAGCCAAACCGGGGTGCCATAGGGAATGCTGCCGCGGTCCACCGCGATGGACCGCTCGGCCGTCAAGGGCACGCCTTGCGCACCTTTGGGGCCCGGCGGCACCCCACCCACAGGCAAGGGCTCTTCCTTGAAGAACACCACACGCGGGTTTTGCCACAGCAATTCGTTGAGCCGTGTCGGGTTGCGCTCGATCCAGGCTTTGATGCCTGGCCAGGACGCGTCACGAACCAGGTTTTGATCGAGCAGCCAGCGGCCAATGCTTTTGTAGGGCTGGTCGTTGGTGCCGGCAAACGCCAGCCGCACCAGGCGTTGTTGGCCCTGGGGTTCGCGCACATTCACCAGGCCCGAGCCTTGAATGTGCAGCACCATGGCCTCTACCGGGTCGGCCAGATACACCAGCTCTTTGCCCCGCAAGGCGGCGCGGGCCTGGGGTTGGGTGTCCATTTCCTGCCGGGTGTACCAGGGCTTGCGCTGGGCCAGGCTGGCTGGGGGGGCGTAAAGCGGCACCTGGAAGCCGGGGCGCGCCTGGCGCTCGGCGTTCAGCACGGGTTCGTAATAGGCGGTCAGCAAACCCTCGCTGGGCTGGCTGAGCGATTCCACCCGGTAGGCTTGCAGGTTTTGGCGCATCCATTGGCGTTGTTCGGGTGCCGAGGCGTTGGCCAGTTGCCGCACTTGCGGACACAGGGCGGCCCAGGTTTTGTTTGGGCGTGTGCAGCTTTGCAGCCAGGCGGGCCAGGCTTCGTGCAGCGCGTCGGTGTCCAGTCCGGGCAGATCGGACCAATGCACCGGGACCCAGCGGCTTTTGGCCTGCAGAATCACGGGAGGCAGGGACGCTGGCTCGGCCCTTTGTGCCGAGGTCGATGGGCTGGGTGAGGCGGCTGGCCTGGGGTCATGGCGCACCGGGGCGACCGAGCAGCCGATCAGGCTGCCTACAATCGCGGCCAACATCCCACCGGAACACCTCCGGCCAACAGAAAGAAACGGAACTTTGCGCATGGCCCTTATTTTGCTGGAAGCTTTGCTGGCCCTGGTGCTCTTCGTGGCGATCGTGTGGTGGACCATGTTTGCAGGTCGATCCAAAGGGGAACTGCCGCCGGTGGACTCCCCAAACGAGGATGACAAAACCCCCTGACCGGGGCGGCGCGGACCGGCTTCAGTCGAGCAGGGTCCCCGCGCCTTCAAAGCGTTGCGCGTAGTAGCGGTTGCTCAGCTGGTCCACGCGCACGCCGGTGCGGGGGTTGCTGGCATGCACAAAACGGCCATCGCCGACATAAATGCCCACATGCGAATGGCGCGCCCCCAGGGTGTTGAAGAACACCAGGTCGCCGGGTTGCAGGCGTGCGCGGTCAATGGGCCGCGACTTTTGTCCCAGCTCGGCCGAGGAGCCTTTGACCGGCAAGCCCGCAGCTTCCCGGTAAACATGCGAGACCAAGCCCGAGCAGTCGAACCCGGTGGCGGGGCCTCTGCCGCCCCAGGCATAACGGGTGTCCAGCAAAGACAGGGCAAACACGGCCAGGTCGTTGCGCTTGGGGTCGTAGGCGGTGTTGTTGGGTGCGGGTGTGTGCGCGGCACCGGCGCTGGGCGGCGATCCGGGCACTGGCCCTGGCCTTGGCCCGGCACAGCCGGCCAGCAGGATGGCCAGTCCCATGACCCACCCGAGCCAGATGGGGTGCGGGTGTGGGTTGGCGTTGAGGCCGGCCGCTGTTCCCGGGGTCTGGCTCATGTCAAAGTCCGCAACAGGTTGGCCAGCTCCACGGCCGATTTGACTTCCATCTTGTCGAAGACGCGTGAACGGTGGACCTCGACGGTGCGCACGCTGATGTCCAGTTGGTCGGCAATCAGTTTGTTGGGCAAGCCTTCGACCACCAGGCGCATCACGTCGCGTTCACGCTCGGTCAACTCGCCCAGGCGGGATTGCAAAAAGTCTTGTTGGGTGCGAGCCATCAGGCGCTCTTGCGACAACAGCAAGGCTTGCTCCACGCGGTCCACCAGGGCGTTGTCGGAAAACGGCTTTTCGCAAAAATCAAAGGCCCCGCGCTTGACGCTGTCCACGGCGGTGGGCACATCGGCGTGCCCGGTCAGGAAAATCACGGGCCAGGCCTGCGCCATGCCACTGGCCTGCAGCTGCTCAAACAAGGCCAGCCCGCTCATGCCCGGCATGCGCACATCGAGCAAAATGCAGCCCGCTTGCTGCGGCAAAGGGGTGGCATGGGCTTCTTGTGCGGCACTGTGCAGCATCGCCAGAAAGGCTTCGGCGCTGTCATACGAGGTGCTCAGCAAGCGCCGCGTGCGCAGCAACCAGGCCATGCCTTCACGCACGCCAATGTCGTCGTCAACGATGTAGACCATGCTGTCAAAAGGGGGGTGCATGGGGCGATTTTAGGCCGTGTCTGCTGTGGCGTTGTGGCCGGCGGCGGGCAGCGTGAAACGGAACACGGTGCCTTTGGGGGCGTGGGCCTCGAAGCCCAGCTGACCGCCGTGTTGCTCCACCACGGTGCGGCACAGGCTCAGGCCCAGGCCCATGCCTTCGGCCTTGGTGGTGAAGAAGGGGTTGAACAGTTGCGCCGCGACTTCGGGCACGATGCCCGCGCCCAGATCGGTGACTGTGAATTCGATGCCCGCCGGGTCTTGCGGTGAGGTGGAGCGCAAGACCCGCAAGACCAGCACCCGGTCCCGGCAGGACGGCGTGTCCATGGCCTGCATGCCGTTGCGCGCCAGATTGAGCAACACTTGCTCCACCATCGTGCGGTCGCACCACACCAGGGGCAGGCGCGCATCCACCCGGATGACCACCCGCACCTGCAGCTTGCGTGCCTGCAGGTTCACCAGCGGCGTGATGGCGTCCAGCAGCGCTTGCGGGTGCACCGCCTCACGGGCCTGGTCGCGCCGGCGCACAAAGTCATGCACGCTGTTGATGACGCGCCCTGCCCGTTCGGCCTGCTCGGCAATGCGGCGCAGCGCCATGTGCACATCGTCCAGGGTTTGAGGCACGGCTTGTGGGTCTTGCAGCAGGTTGAGCGAGCCGTTGGCGTAACTGGCGATGGCGGCCAATGGCTGGTTCAGTTCGTGGCTGAGCAAGGACGCCATCTCGCCGACGGTGGCCAGGCGTGCGGTGGCCTGCAGGCGTTCCTGGCTGGCGCGTGACAGTTCTTCGATGCGGCGCTGCTCACTGATGTCGATCACCGCGCCCATCCAGCCGGTCTGTTCACCCCGCACACTGATCAGTGGCGCCTCGATGATCAGCACCGGAAACCGCGTGCCGTCTTGCCGCATGAAGACCGATTCAAAACCTTCCCGTGGCGGTGCATTGCCGGCCATGCGGATGGCCTGTCGCTGTTGGTATTCGTCCACCATCTCAGGTGGCCAATACGGCATGGGGGCGTTCTGGCCCATCAGGGCGTCGGCTTCCCACCCGACCATCTGGCAAAACGCCGGGTTCACATACGTGATGCGTCCTTGCAGGTCGCGGGCCCGCAAGCCGGTGACCAGCGAGTCTTCCATGGCTTTGCGAAAAGCCAGGGCATCGGCCAGATCGTGTTCGGCCTTGAGGCGGCGTCGGGCATCCTTGGCCAGCAACACCATCACCGTGATCAGCGCAATCGACATGCCCGTGACCAGGGCCGTGAGCACGTTGGGGAACAAGTCGGGCTCACCGCGCCGCCCGTCCATGCGCAACAGCAAGGTGTTGCCCGGCAAGTCCACCAGCTGCTGCGTGGTGAAGACGCGCCGTTCGCGGCGCTGGGCGCCGGCAATGGCCAGCCGTGTCCCGTCGGGCTCGATGAAAGACAACTCGTTTCGGCGTCCGAAGGTGCTGCCCAGTCGTTCGGTCAGCAGCTCTTGCAAGCTGTAAGTCACGACCATGTAACCCGCCAGCTCTCCGGCCTGTGTCACGGGCATGCACAGCTCCATCACCTCCACGCCCAGACCGTCGTTTTGCGGCAAGAAATAGGTGCTCGAATAAGCCGGGCCATTGAAGCGCTTGGCCCGCTGGCAGGCCTGGTTGGCTTCGTTCAAGGTCTCGGCGCGGGCGATGCGTTCAAAGGCGGATGCACGCAGCGGCGAGTCGGCAAACGACAGCAAGTGCCATTCCTTGTCGCGCCATTCCAGGCGCAACCAATCCCGGTTGCCGCGCAGCAGACCCAGGGCTTCGGGTTGCCATGTCTGCGGGGTGAAGTGGCCCGATTGCAGGGCCTGCAAAGCCTGGACCTGGCGTGACAGGCTGCTGCGCAAGTCATTCACCGCGTCGGCGGTGTCGCGTTCCAGTTCGGCTTGCACCTGGCTGGCTTCGTAGCGTCCGGCCAGCCAGACCAGGGTGACCAGAACCGCCAGCACCAGGGCGATCAGGGCCGTCCACAACGACCGCCGCCCCGCACCCCAGGGCAACTTGTCGACCTGTCTGGCCAGGGCCCGGCGCAGGCGCTCTGGCCATGTGGCCGTCAGGCGGGGGTCACCAAGGGTTTTCATGCGGGGTCAGGGCGGGGTGTTGCCCGCAGGCGCCACTTTGTCATCGTGGTTGATTTTGGTGACCCTGGGGGCGGTCCAGCTGCCATCGATCAGGAACTCCTGGGTGGAGGCTTTGGCCAAGGGGTTTTGCAAAAAGAGTTGGGCCAAAAATGCCGTCAGGCCCACCACCGGGTTGACGGCGATGCCGGCCAGCAAGGAGGTCGTGCTGGCATCCAGGGCGGGCAAGATCAGCACGCGCAGTTTTTGTGTTTCCTGGGCGATGTCGGCCGAACCATCGAGTTGCACCTGGGCATTGACGCCCTTGATTTGCAGGTTGCGTGTGTGGGCAATGCCTTGTGCGATGGCGACATCGCCGTACACCGAGTCAAAGGCAAAGCCCTCGTAAAACACGTCGCGGAAGTCCAGCAACAAGCGCCGTGGCAAGGCCTGCAGGCTCAACACCCCCAGCAACTTGGCGGCGCCCGCATCGGCTTTGAGGAATTGGCCGCGGCCCATCTTCACCGTGAACTGCCCCGACATGCTGGGGTAGTGCAAAGCCAGGGGCGAGCCCTGCCAGCTCACCGCCCCTTCGAGTTGCCCTGTGCCGTCCCGCAAGGCATCGGGTGTGCCCAGCCGCGTCAGCAAGGCCCCGGCATCGTGGACATCGAGTTTGAACGTCATCTCGGTTTTGCGTTGCTGGCCACCCTCGGTGGCGGTCAGCCAGCGACCGGTGCTGCGCAAGCTGGCCTCGGGCAAGGTGATGTTGAACTTGTTCAACTGCCACTCGGGGGCGGTTTTCAGCCGTGTTTTTTGTTGTTCGGTGTTGAGGGCTTCGATCTCGATGCGGCCGAGCTTTTTGCCCCGCAGCTCCAGCTGGTCCACCACGATGTCCAGGGACGGCAAATTGGCCGGCGGGGCTTCGAGCAGACCTTCCACCTCGGCGACGCTGGAAGGCGGCAGGTTCAGCCGCGACAGGCGCGCGTACAGGTGACCCAGCTGCTCGCCGACGGGCTGGCGATAGACCACATGCCCATTGAGCTCACGGGCATCGACGTTGACGCGCCAGGTCGCGCCTTCGCGAACGCCACCGGCCACCACCTGGTGCAAGGTGCGGTCATCGGCGGTGAGGGTGTTGGCTTTGAGGCCAAAGCGTGTCGGCAGGTAGCCAGACCAGGCCGGCTGCACCCCACCGGGTGGCTTGGCTGTTGCCGGGCTGGAGGGCAGCAGGCTTTGCCACTCGTCCAGCGAAAAACGGTCCAGCACCACCGAGGCCGACACCCCTGTGGCGGGCAGGGCGGGCGCCTGCGTGCTGGGCAGCCCCAGGGTGAGGCTGCCGCGCAACACCACGGGCTCTGGGCCCGACAGATCGCGCACATACTGGGCCGAGGCGATGCTGCCCCAGTCCAACAGCCACTGGTCACGCAACACGCCGCCCGAAGACTGCGTCAACGTGCGCAGGGACACCGGGGCGCTGGTGGCCGCGGGTTTGCCCAGCGGGGCGGGTAATTTCAGCGCCAGGCCTTCCAGCGTGCTTTGGACGCTGAACTCGGGCTGACCTTGCGGCCAGCTCAGCTGCGCGGTATAGGTGGTGGCGCCGCTGGCGTGTTGCGCCCAGGCATTCAGGGGCGCGAGCTCGCTGGCCAGGCGAAGCCCTTCGGCGGTGATCTGACCTTGCGCACGCAATTGCACGGGGGATGGCACACCGGTTTCGGCCGGGGCGGCGCCGGGGATGGACCGCATGCCCCCTTCGATGCGCACCGGCCCGCCCAGCAAATGCGCCTGGGTGCCGTTCAAGCTGAAACCGGTCTCGGTGAATTGCACGCTGCCCTGCACTTTTTCCAGCAACGGTGCCGCGTCCATCATGCGCACATCGTTGCCTGCCAACACCACCGACCCTTGCACCTTGGTGTTGTGCGCGGCCAGCAGAGGAATCGCCAAACTGAAGCGGGTTTGCACGTTGCCCGTGGCCTGGGTTTGGCGCAGTGTGCCCGACAGCAGGGCGTCCAGTGGGGACTGCTGCACCAGCGTCAGCACCTGCGCGGCCGGCCCCTTGTTTTCAGCACTGACCTGGAGGATGGGGTTGTTCACCATGTCCGCGATCTCTGCCTGGCCCGCCGTCAGGCTCAGGCCGGTGCGTGCATCCGTCGCCCGTGCGGAGGCCTCGCTCAGTTTCATGCCCAGGCGGTCAAAGACCAGCACACCGGTCAACTTGTGCAGACGCGGCCAGGGCAGGCTTTTGGCGGGCAACAAGGGGGCGGGCATGTAGTCCAGCTCCACATCCTGAACGCGCCCGGCAAAGCGGAATTCGCCATCCTTGGGATTGGCAAAGGGCAATTTGTCCAGATCGCCCTTGATCTTGACTTGCACATGCGCATAAGTGCCTTTGAGCACAGCCGCACGCACATACTGGCGCACCTCGGCGGGCAGCACCGTGGGCAGGTAGCGGTAGGCCCGAGAAGCATCGGCGCGCTTGATCTGGCCTTGCAGGTCCAGCGCACCCAGCCCCGTGCCGTTGGGCGAGGCACGCCACTGTCCGTGCCACTCGCCTTGCAGGTCGGCATTGGCCAACTGGAGCTTCCATTCGGGGACGTGCCACTGTTGGTCGTCGCGTTTGAAAACCGCTTGCGCATGCAAGGCCTGCACAGGCACTTCGGGATTTTCCAGAATACCGGGCAAAAACACGGCCCCGTCTGCGCCCATGTCCAGCTCAATTCGGCCGCCGTCCTGGTTCAGGGTCAGCCGGGTTTGCGCGCCACGCACGCCGGGCCAGAGGGGCGCGTTGTCGGCTGCACGCCCTGTGGGCGGTGGCAGCGTCAGTTTGTGCACACGCAATTGCGCGTCGTAGCTGACAGGCGCGCGCCAGTCGCCTTGCCAGCGCCACTGCAACGTCTCGACTTGCCCGCTGACCGCTTGCTGCTGAAGGCGTTCACGCCAGGCCTCGGGCAGGGGCATGCGCAGCGCCATTTCACGCAGCGCCACCAGGTCCAGATGGTCGGCCTGCAGGTGGCCGCGTGCCGCATTTTTGCCTTGCGGGTGGGTGTAGCTCAGCGCGACGTTGCCCCCAGGCCAGGCCAGGCCTTGCGCGCTGACGAACGCCAGCTGTTGGGTCGAGACCTCAAAACCCAGTGGGCTGACCTTGGCACCCCAACGGCCCGACAAACGCGCAAAGGCCAAGGGCGGTGTGTCGGCGGTCCATGCCGTTTGCAGTTCGGTCAGGTCCACGTCCGCGACGCCCCCGGCCCACTGCCCGTTGTGCACATCGCTCCACATGCGCAGGCGACCTTGCCCTTTGGCCAAGCTCACGCCCAAGGGCACATGCGTGCTGAGCTGCGCCACATCGACATGCGGGAAGTAGGCATACACCTGGCCCGTCCAGTCGGCCCATGTCCCAGGGTGCAGCGACAACAAGCCGCGCTTGAACCGCCCCATGGTGACAAAGCGCTGGCCCCAGGCATCGGGCGGGGTGGCGTCCAGCCGGACATCGTGGTGCCTGGCCGAATTGCGCAGCACCAAGTCCACATCGCGCAAGGACACCGTGCGCGGGTCTTGGGGGGCTGCGGCGGGGGTGGGGGCCAGCAGGCCTTGCAGGTGCGCCTGCGCAGGGCGTTCGTGCGTCCAGTGCAGCGTGCCGCCCCGTACGATGACTTCGCGCTGGCCAAACAACCAATCGGCGGCGGCGTTGTTGTGGTCACGGCTGTTTTGCGCCCAGGCAAATCCGGCCACGCGCCAGGTGCCATCGGCGCTCAGGCGGACGTCGAGTTCGGGCGCGTCCAGCACCAGTTGTTCCAGTTTCAGGCCCAGCACCGAACGCACGCTGATGGCGATCCGCACTTTGGGCAGGCGCAAGGCCGTGCGGCCTTGTGGGTCGAGCAATTCAATCTCGCGCAGCTCAAACGAGGGCGCCCAGCCGGTGGATTCGGCCGAGATCTGGCCGATCCGCACCGGTACCCCAAGGGTTTGCCGGGCCAAGCGTTCCAGGGCGGGGCGGTGGTCACCGATTCGCGGCACAATCCAAAAATGCAAGGCGCCCCAGGCCATCCCCAGCAAAACGCCCAGCAACAGCAAGCACCAGGCCCCGAACCGCAGCAAACGGGACAGCCAAAGGGTCAAGCGGCGGGGAAAAGTGGGCAAGGACTGCACAAACATTTGAATCAGAAAGTCAGCAGGAATTATGACCCGCAGCCAGCCCACGGACGAGGCACCCGCCGCAAATCCTCCTCACCCCGCCGATTTGCCTTTGTATTCCCGTTTCCTGCAGCGCCTGCACCGCCGTTACGCCGATGTGCTGCCCCTGTTGCCGCCCGGCGCACCCACCCGTGACAGCCTGAGCGCCGCCTTCGCGGCGCTGCAGGCCACGGGCCTGGACACCAGCGCCGCCTTGCGCGTGTTGCGCCAGCTCACCCTGGAGCGCCTGGCCCAGCTCGACTGCCGCGGGCAAGCGCCGCTGGAGGGGGTCACCCATGGCATGACCTGGCTGGCCGAAGTCACGCTCGACATCGCCTGGCAGCAGGTCATGGCCGATCTGGATGCGCTGCATGGTGTGCCCACCAAGGCCAGCGGCCAGCGTGCCGAGATGTGGGTCATCGGCATGGGCAAGCTCGGGGCCCGCGAGTTGAATGTGTCCAGCGACATCGACCTGATTTATGTCTACGACGAAGACGGACAAACGCTGGGCAACAGCGAGGGCCGAAACAAGGTCTCGTGCCAAGAGTATTTCAGCCGCGCCGTCAAACGCATGTACGCCCTGATCGGCGACACCACCGAGCACGGCTTTGTGTTCCGGGTCGATCTGGCCCTGCGCCCGAACGGCAATTCGGGCCCCAGCGTGGTGTCGCTGGACGCACTGGAAGAGTATTTGCTGGTGCAAGGCCGCGAGTGGGAGCGGTTTGCCTGGATGAAAAGCCGCGTGGTCGCGCCCCGCAGTGCGGTGGCCAATGGTTCGGCCCAGGCCTTGCGCGCGGTGGTGTTGCCTTTTGTGTTTCGCCGCTACCTTGACTACAACGTGTTCGAGTCGCTGCGCACGCTGCACCAGCAAATTCGGGACCACGCGTCCAAGCGCAGCGCAGGCCACCCGGAACGCGCGAACGATGTGAAGCTGTCGCGCGGCGGCATCCGCGAGATCGAATTCACGGTGCAGCTTTTGCAGGTGGTGCGCGGCGGGCAGTTCCCCGAACTGCGCACCCGCCCCACGCTGGACGCGCTGCAGCGCGTGGCCAAAGCCGGGCTGATGCCGCAGGCCACGGCCGACGCCTTGAGCGCGGCGTATGTGTTTTTGCGTCAGGTGGAGCACCGCATCCAGTACCTGGACGACCAGCAAACCCATGTGTTGCCCACCCGCGACGACGATTTGGACTGGATGGCGCAGACCTTGGGTTATGCCACGGCGTGCGCCTTTTTGACCGAGCTGGACGCGCACCGCGAAGTGGTCGCGCAAGAGTTCGACACCTTGCTGGGCGGCGACCGTGGCTGCAAAACCTGCAACGGCAAAGGCGGCCAGCGTGACACCACGGAACTGGATGGCATCGCCGCCGTTTTTCAGGGCCGCATTGGGGAACGCCTGGCCGAATGGCCCGCGAACCCGCGCGTGCAGGCCTTGCGCGACGATGCCCGTGGCCGCCTGATGCGGTTGTTGCAACGCACGGCGCAGTGGCTGGAAGCTGGCCGCATCAGCGAAGAAGCGGTGTTGCGCATGGTCGACTGGATCGAGCCGCTGCTGCGCCGCGAAAGCTATTTGGCGCTGATGCTGGAACGCCCTGCGGTGCACGAACGCCTGCTGCGCCTGCTGGGCGCGGCCAGATGGCCTGCCCGTTATTTGCTGCAACACCCCGGTGTCATCGACGAGTTGGCGGGCGGCAACCTGTTTCAAAGCCGCTTTGACGCCCCCGAGTTCGAGGCCGAGTTGCAAGCGCGCCTGGTCGCCCTCCAGCGCACCGGCGAAGACGACGAGGAAAGCCTGCTCAACTTGCTGCGCCGCGCCCACCACGCCGAACAGTTCCGCACCTTGGCGCGGGATGTGGAAGGTGTGCTCACCGTGGAGCAAGTGGCCGACGACCTGAGCGCCCTGGCCGATGCGGTGCTGCGCGTCACGGCCCGTTGGTGCTGGGACCGGCTCAAAACCCGCCACCGCGAAACGCCCGCCATTGCCATCATTGGCTACGGCAAATTGGGCGGCAAAGAGCTGGGCTACGGCAGCGACCTGGACATCGTGTTCGTGTACGACGACGAGGACGAACGCGCCCAGGAAATCTATGCCAGTTACGTGCGCAAGATGATCAATTGGATGACGCTGAAAACCGCCGACGGCGACCTGTATGAAATCGACACCGCACTGCGGCCCAATGGCAACTCCGGCTTGCTGGTGACCCGGTTTGAGGCCTACGCCGACTACCAGCAGCAACGCGGCAGCAACACCGCCTGGACCTGGGAACACCAGGCCATGACCCGCGCCCGTTTCGTCATAGGCATGCCCAGTTTGGCGCCGCGTTTTGACGCGGTGCGCCACGCCGTCATCAGCGCCCCGCGTGACGCCGCGAGCCTGAAGGCCGAAATCGTGGCCATGCGGGAACGGGTGCGCCAAGGCCATCCGGTCAAAGCCGACCGTTTTGATGTGAAGCACAGCGCCGGGGGCATGGTGGATGTGGAGTTTGTGGTGCAGTACCTGGTGCTCACCCACACCGCCGCGCACCCGAGCCTGGCCGACAACGTGGGCAACATCGCCCTGCTGCAGCGTGCCGAGGACGCCGGTCTGCTGCCCCAAGGCATGGGCCGTGCGGCGGCCGACGCCTACCGTGAAATGCGCCGCCTGCAGCACCGCCTGCGTCTGGACGAACAAACCACCCAGCTGCCCATCGACCAGCTGCACGGTGCGCAGCAGGCGGTGTTGGCTTTGTGGCAGTGCGTGATGGGCTGATGCCCGCACTCAAAAACGGGCCGTCAGGCCCAGCTCGATGACGCGGCCCCAGGCGTTGCTGTAGATCGGGTTGATGCTGTCGAACTGGTGGGCCAAGTTGACGAACGACAACGGTGCTTCGCGGTTGAACACGTTGCGCACATTCAGCCGCACATCCAGGTCACTGCGCACGGTGCTTTGGAGCACCAGGTCCCAGGTGGTGAAGGCAGACACCTGCCGCTGTACGGTTTCGAGCTGGCCCGAGGCCAGCGCGATCGCCTGGATGGGAACGTCTCGGTAACTGCCGGTGTGGTTCATCACGGCATTCAGACTCCAGCCCGCCCGCGTCAGTCCACCGATGATGCGCCCGCGCCAGCGGGGCGAAACCGTTCCGATGTTGTCGTTGTACTGTCCCAGGTCTGACCAGGGGGTGCCGCCAACGGAGGTTTGCAAGCGTGAGCGCAGCAGGTAGGTCACTTGTGCCTGCAGGTGCCACATGCCCCAGTCGGAGGGCTGACGCCATTGGCTTTCGAGGTCCAGTCCTGCTTTGTCCTGGGTGCCCATGTTCTGCATGGTCATCAGCAAGCCGACGCTGCGAGGGTCCGCGCCATAGGCCTGGGCAAAAGCGGGAGGCAGCAGGGTGTAGTGCGCTGCGTACTGCGCGGGCGATGACACGATGGAGCCTCCCGAGAGGGTCTGCATCATGTTGTCGATTCGCACGGCCCACACATCGGCGGCCAGACGCAGGTTGCGATGGGGCACAAAGGTCAAGCCCCAATTGAGCTGGGTGGACTTTTCCGGTTTGAGGTCCGGGTTGCCATTGCCCAGCGCGTACAGGGTGGCTGTCGGGTCGCACACACCGTTGTTACCGGTGGCGGTTTTGAGGGATCGGATGATGGCTTGCTCTTCAGCGTTGCATGTGAGGATGGGGTTGATCGTGCCCCACACGAAAGGGGCGTCGGCTTTGTGGGTCTGTGCCACTGAGGGGGCCCGAAAACCGGTGCCAATGGCGCCACGCATGCTCCACTGGGCATTGATGGCCCAACGTGTGGCCAGTTTGGCATTGGTGGTGACGCCCAAGTCCTGGTAGTGGTCGGTGCGCAAGCCCAACAAGGCTTCCCAGCTGGGCGTGATGGGCAGCTGCAGCTCGGCAAAGCCCGCGAGCACTTGCCGACGCGCGAAGAAGCTGGGCGGACCCACCAGCGCCAGCGTGCGCTGGTTGCGGTAGTCGGTCTGTTCCTCGCGCCAATCGAGGCCCAGGCCCAGCAAGATGTCTTGGCCTTCTCGCTCTGCCAAGGGACGCGAGCCGCGCACTTGCAGGCCATACAGGGTGTTGGTGCCCGCGCTTTCGGGCGACAGTTTGCGCAGCGCGGCGGCTTGCGTGGTCAGGGGGGTGTTGCCGTCCAGTGGGCTGAGCACCAGCGCATTCGTCCAGACGGCGTTGCTGCTCAAGCCCAAGGAGCCGTAGTCGATGCTGGAGAAGTTCATGGATTGGCGCGCCTGGCTTTGCGCCACGTACAGTTGGCTGCTGTGCTCCCAACCCAGGCTTTGACCTTTAAGACCTACGCTCAGACGGCCATTGGTCTGCTCGCTGACCAGGCGCAAGCCTGGTAAGTTGGGTTGCCAAACCAAACGGGTGTTGCTGGGGTCCAGGCCCGCTTGCAGGGCCTGGGTGTAGGCGGCAGACCCCGGTGTCAGGCCATAGGCGCTGGCGACGCTGGGCCAAGCGCTGTCGCCCAGGCTGCTCACGCTGCGGCTCAGCAGCAGCTCGTTGAACAGCGTTAAATCGTTGTCGATGAGGCGTTCGCCACGGGCATGCAAGCGCAGGTTGTCTTCGTCGGGATAAAGGCCCAGGTTGCGATTGGGGTTGCTTAGGCAGGCGTTTTGCTGGGCCATGGGCACGCCGCCTGGGCACTGGCCATTGAGATAGGCGCTGTTGAACCAGCGCACGGCCTCCCCTGTCGCATTGCGCTGCTCGAATGTGGCGGGGCTGCCGTTCAGCGACAGCCAGGGCACATCGTAGAGGTAGGCCCGTCCTTGGTGCGTGAAGGTGTAGCGCCCCTGGTTGACTGCGGGGCGGTCCGTGCCCAGCAGCTCCTGGCGTCTGGAGGCTTCCAGCGTCATCAAGAAGCTGTGCCCATCGCGTTGCAACTGGCCTTGGCCCCAACTCAGGCTGCTGGACCAGCCCATGCCTTTGCCGCCATCAGGGTGAGTGCGCTCGGCGTGGATTTCCACGCCTTTGCGCTCGGTGCGCAAGATGATGTTGACCACCCCCGCGATGGCGTCAGTGCCGTAGAGGGAGGAGGCGCCATCGGTCAGGACCTCGATGCGCTCGACATCGGCCAGGGGCAGGGTTTGCAGGTCCACGCTGGAGCGCTCTGGACCGACCATGGTCGGTCGACCGAACGTGGCCATGCGCAGGCCGTTGACCAGCACCAGGGTGCCGGTGGGCAAGCCATGGATGGCGGTGTTGGTGTAGCCCCCCGCGATCATGCTGATCTGGCTTGGTTCCACGAAGTTGCCCATGCTAGGCAGAGCTTGCAGCACCTCGGTCATGGAGGCGAGCCCTGTGCGGCGGATGTCCTCGTGTGTGAACACCATCACCGGCAAGGCCAGGGTTTGTTCCTTGCGGACGATGCTGGATCCGGTGATTTCGACTTTGTCAAACTGGCGGTAAGGCTGCACCGGGGCGGTCACCTCGATGGCGGTTTCGGTCAAGGCGGGGGCCTGCGCCCAGGCCCCGGTGGACAGGCTCCCGGTGAGCGACCAGCTGGCCAAGCAAAATATCCAACGGGTCTGACCAAGCAAGGGCATGTGGATATAGAGAAAATAATTCAGAGGATTTGATTTATATCATCAAAAAGTATTGTTTTTTCAAGAAAAGCACCGTCAAGCCCCAGGAGCGGCGTGTGGGCAACATGGGCATTGAATGAAAACTAAAGTTTGATTTATGTCAAAATTCGACCTGTTTGAGTCACGCGCAGACGCACCAGGAAAAGGGCATGCATACACCGCCGTCATCGCCACGTTGGCCACAGATCGCCGCTCTGTTGGGGTGTCTGCAGCCTGTGTCGGGTGCCTGGGCACAACACAGTGACCCCGCCACCACGGTGTACCCCGGGGTGCAGATTCTGGAGATGGCGCAGGACGATCGGCAATTTGACAAGACAGAGGTCACGGGATCGTCCATCCTTCGCAAAGAGCAGACGACGGCTTTGCCGGTTCAGGTGATCACCCGCGATGACATTCGCCGCGCGGGCTCGAACAGCATGGCCGAGGTGCTGCAAAACCTGCCCATCATGTCGATGGTGGTCACCAGTGCCGCCATGAGCGCCACCATTGGGGGCTACAGCACCGCATCCCTGCGCAGTTTGCCTGCGGGCACGTTGCTGCTGCTGAACGGCAAACGCTTGGCTGCTTATGGCCGCCAAAGCGTTGCGGGGGCGGACCGGCCCAGTGTGGACATCAACACCGTGCCCCTGTCTGCGGTGGACAGAATTGAAGTCTTGTCTGACGGTGCTTCTTCGCTGTATGGCTCCGATGCGATCGCCGGGGTGATCAACATCATCACGCGCACCCAACAAAAAGGTGTCGAGATCATGGTGGAAAAGGTGGCCACGTCGCAAGGCGGGGGCGCGGGCCAGCAAGTCACGCTGAACGCTGGTGTGGGGCAATTGAAAAATGAAGGTTACAGCCTGCGCTTGACGTTGGAGGCGGCCCAGCGGGATGCCTTGCAAGCGCAAGACCGTCCGCAATACGCCCAAGGCCGTTACCAGGTGGCGCGTGATGGGCAAAACTACGCCATTGACGGTTCAAAACTGACCTTGTATGCCACGCCGGGGGTGTTTTACATCCCCGCAGCCTCAGGGCAAGCCAGCCAAGCCTACAGTGTGCTTTACCAAAACGGACAATGTCCCAGCACCCATGTGCCCCAGATTGGGCGGCCCTCGTGTCAGTACAACGGATACGCCGACATGACCATTTACCCCCGGCAAGACAGCCAAAAGCTGCTGCTGGCGGGTGAAAAGTTTTTGGGCCGCGGTGCGACGGGCTATCTGGAGTTTTTGTACACCACGCTCCAAGACAGTGATTTTTCTGCGAACGCGTGGCCGCAACTGAGTTTCAAGTTGGGCACAACGCCCACATCTGTGGGTGTTCAAGAGGCGGTGAGCGCGGGGCTTGACCCCCGCAAAGTCCAATTTTTGTGGGCGCCCAGTGGCCTGCCGAATTTGAGCCGCACATATCAGCAGCGCAATGCCCGCTTGGCCATGGGCCTCAAAGGGGAATGGGGCGCGTGGGACTACCATGCCGCCCTTTACCAAGCGCAGGCCCGGGTCCAACGCCGTTTGGAGGTGGCGGATTTTGCGAGCGTCGGGTGGGTGAGTGGCGCAACGCTGATCGATCCCAACATGCTCAGGCCCTTGACGGCGGACAACCCGTTGACGTCCCAGATCAACGCGTTGCGCCAGGTCTACAAAGATTGGGACGAGGGGAGCACCCAAACCACATCGGCCAATTGGAGGGCATCGCGGCCCCTCATGGAAATCGAAGGCCACGATGTCATGTTGGGTGCGGGGCTGGAATGGCGCCGTGAGTCCACCGACTACCGGATCTTTTCCTTTACGGCATCTCAGCCGAATTTTCGGGCGGATCGGGATGTTCAGGCCGCCTCTTTGGAACTGCTTGCGCCCCTGGCCCCGCAATGGGATGTGACGCTGTCGACCCGAGCCGACCGGTACAGTGACTTCGGGGGCACCCACAACAACAAGTTGTCGTCCCGTTTTGACTTTCAAAATGGCTGGTCTGCGCGAACCTCCTGGGGGACCGGTTTTCGGGCGCCCGCCTTGGCGCAAATGCAAGAGCTTGATCAGCTGTATCTCATTGGTCAGACCACATACCTCGCGACGTGCACAGCGGACATGTTGGCTGCGGCAGCACGGTTGACTCAGTCCACCCAACGGGCGACACGGTGCGTCAGCAATACAGCGATTGGCCTGTATGGCAATGGCAACCCCGATCTGAAACCCGAGTTGTCGACACAGAAGTCCATCGGCTTGGCGTTCCGGCCTGACCGCAATGCGTCGATCACGGTCGATTGGTGGTCGATTCAAATGCGCGATGTGATCGCGACCTTTCCCGATGCTTGGGTGGTTGCCGACCCCTTGCGGTACCCGCAATATTGGGTGCGGCAAGGCAATGGGGTGATGGGGATGAAATTGCCCAACTTCAACATCGGCCGCCGCCAGAAATCCGGCATCGATTTCGATGTCCGTTGGCGGGCCCCCACCGACATGGGGCAATGGAACCTGTCGGTTCAAGGCACCTACAACCTCAAGTCCGAAGACCAGACCGATCCGAGTCAACCCGCCGTGTCGGATCTGGCCCGCTACAGCAGCCTGACGGACAGCATCACCCCGCGCCTTCGCATGCGTTGGATGGCGGGCCTGACCACACCGGGCTGGAGCCTGCACGGTGTGTTGAACCACACATCGGCTTATGCCGATCAGGACTCCATTGGCGTGAATGTGGCCACGGGCCAAAGTGTCCAACTCACCGGCTTCAAGGTGCCGGCCTTTACCACCTTGGATGTCAATGCGTCGGTCCAGCTGCACCCTGCACTGAGCTTGCGCGCCAGCATCGGCAACATCCTGAACCAACAGGCGCCGCAGTCTTTCGCCGCGACCGCCATTCAAGTGTTTGGCTTCAACACGCGGGACCACAACTTGTGGGGCAGAACCCTCCGTGTGGCCCTGGAGGGCAAGTTCTGACAGCGTTAGGGGCGGGTGGTGCAAGGGAGCCATGGGCCCCTAAAAGGACATCTGTCGGCTGCCGCCGCGCACGTTGAAGGCTCACCGTAAACTCCCCCCAATATTTTTCTGAGCGAACGCCATGAACAAGCCATTTCGAATTTTGGGTCTGCTGTGTGGGCTGGCCTTGGCCGCGAACACCCCAGCGCAAGACAAACCGCCAGCCACCGCTGCCCCCAAGCCAGCTTTGACCGTGACGGTGGTGTCGCCGCAAACCGGCAACATGGGCCAAAAGATCAGCGCCAACGGCAACCTGGCCGCCTGGCAGGAAGCCATCGTCGGGGCCGAGGCCCAGGGCCTGAAGATCACCGAAGTGCGCGTGAACGTGGGCGACCGCGTGCAGCGCGGCGATGTGCTGGCTACTTTGCAGGCCGACACTTTGCGGGCGGAACTGGCGCAGGCGGAAGCCGCGCTGGCCGAAGCCACCGCCAGCGCACAAGAAGCCAAGGCCCAGGCCGAGCGCGCGCGCAGCCTGCAACAGCAAGGCTTTTTCAGCAATGCGCAACTGAGCCAGGCGCTCGCCGCCGAGGCGGCGTCTGTGGCGCGCGTGCAGTCGGCCCGCGCCCTGGTGCAGCTGCAAGGGGTGCGCCTGTCGCAAACTCAGGTGCGTGCGCCCGATGCGGGCATCGTCGCGGCGCGTCAGGCCACGCTGGGCAGCGTGGTGGGCGCGGGCACCGAGTTGTTTCGCCTCATCCGGCAAGGCCGCATCGAGTGGCGTGCCGAAGTGACCGCGGCCGAGATGGGCCGAATTCAGGTGGGTGCGCCGGCGCACATCAAAGCCGCCAGCGGTCAGGTGTTGCAAGGCAAGGTGCGCATGGTCGCGCCTGCGGTGGATGCGCAAACCCGCAACGCACTGGTTTATGTGGACTTGCCCGCACACATCGGCAGTGCCCGCGCAGGCATGTACGCCCAGGGCGACATCAGTTTGGGCCAAAGCCAGGCCCTCACCGTGCCGCAAACGGCGGTGGTGGTGCGCGATGGCTTTAGTTATGTGTCG
>ERZ1292633.795-Hain-H41-02um-R1-795-length-35476-cov-7_pt1 | contig 35476 bp, 30 predicted proteins | sample MGYA00564406_ERZ1292633 | MGnify/ENA primary metagenome ERZ1292633 (study PRJEB36523, sample SAMEA6512639) | groundwater metagenome | collected 2019-01-08 | study: AquaDiva: Metagenomics assemblies of 32 groundwater samples
CCGCCCCCTGCACTTCACTGTGCCTCTGCCCCCTGCACCCCTGGTAGACATCCACCCGCCAAAGGCCCACATTCCCGAGTCCCCATCGCGGAGTCGCATGGAGCACATCAAGACTTCCGAACGCCTGGTCGCCCTCGACGTCTTTCGCGGCCTGACGGTCGCCGGCATGCTCCTCGTGAACAACCCGGGGACCTGGGGTGCCATCTACCCGCCGCTCGCGCACGCTGCGTGGCACGGATGGACGCCCACCGACCTGATCTTTCCGTTCTTCCTGTTCATCGTCGGCATCACCACGCACCTCTCGCTCTCGGCGCGGCGCGCGCGTGGCACCGGTGATGCCGCCCTGCGCCGTCAGGTGCTGCGCCGCGGAGCGTTGATCGTCCTCATCGGCTGGATGCTGGCCACCTTGCCGTGGTACCCGATCACCCGGTTCACGGAGATGCGCATTCCGGGCGTCCTCCCGCGTATCGGCATCGTCTACATGTTCGCCGCGCTGCTGACCCTGCGCGCGTCGGTCAGGCAGATCGTGGGCATGCTCGTGGTGATCCTGTTCGGTTACTGGTTCGCCATGACCCTGCTGCCCGTGCCAGGCGGTTGCGACCTTGGCGCGCTCTGCCTCAGCGACCCGTCGCGCACGCTGGCCGCTTGGTTCGACCGGGCCCTGCTCGACGGGCACCTCTGGAAGGGCACCAAGACGTGGGATCCGGAGGGCCCGCTGTCCACGCTGCCGGCCATCGGCACGGCCCTGTTGGGAGTGCTCTGCGGACGCTGGCTGGCCCTGAAGGAACGCCCGCTGGTCGAGCGACTGAACGCCATGTTCGCTGTCGGCGCCCTGTTGATGGTGGCCGGCCTCATGTGGCACTGGTCGTTCCCGATCAACAAGGGGCTCTGGACCAGCTCCTACGTGGTCTTCACCGCCGGAATGGCAGCCGTGGCCATCGCCACGATCACCTGGATCATCGACGTCCAGGGTGTGACCTGGGGCACCCGTCCGCTCGTCATATATGGCGTGAACCCGCTGGTCGCGTTCGCGGGGTCGGGTGCGATGGCCCGGATCATCTACTCCCTGTGGACGGTGCAGTACGACGGCAAGCAGATCGCCGTGCAGGCTGCGGTGTACAAGTCAGTGTTCGCCTCGTGGCTCTCGCCCCGGGACGCGTCGCTGGCCTTCGCGGTCTGCTTCGTCCTGTTCTGGTACGCTGTTCTGGCGGTGCTCTACCGTCGAAACTGGATCCTGAAGGTCTGACGCGTGGGGCGGCCGCCTCGCGTGCCGCCTCTCTCCTCGCTGCGAGCCCCTACGCTGATGCCCTCACGATTCCGCTACGTTCGCCTTCGACACCTGTGCGCCGCCGCGCTGGCCTGCGTCGCCGTGTCGACCGGCACGTCCGCCCAGGGCAACCCGGCGGTGGCGTCCGTGCGGGCGACGACGGGCAAGGCCGCCAGCCCCGCCGCCCGCCGCGCCAGCCCCAAGCGCGGCCGGTCGGCGAAGGCGTCCAAAGCTCCGACGGCGTCGAAGGCCAAGGTCCACACCGTAGCAAGGAAGAAGGCCCCGGCACCCAGCCGCATCACCTACACGGCTCCGCGCGGCGCGCTCCAGCTGGCCGGCGATCTCGATGCGATGCTCTCGCGAGCCTCGCGCAGCGGGTCGTGGGGCGTGATGGTCGTTTCGCTCGACAACGGCGACACGCTCTTCACGCGCAACGCCGACCGGGCGCTGCTGCCGGCCAGCACCATGAAGTTGTTCACGTCCGCCGTGGCCCTCGAGCGATTCGGGCCGGAATACCGCTTCGCGACCGAGGTGTTGCGCGAAGGATCGCTGGGCAGCGATGGCGTGCTGCGCGGTAACCTGGTGCTCCGCGGCGCCGGTGACCCGTCGTTCAGCCGCCGTTACACCGACGACGCCTCGGGCGATACGCCGATGGCGGCCATCGCGCGCCTCGTGTCACGAGCCGGCGTGCGCCGCGTCAGCGGTGACATCGTCGGCGACGCCAGCGCCTTCGAAGACCGGCAGGTGCCGGAAGGGTGGCGCTCGCGTTACCTCGGGGCGAGCTATGCCGCCCGCGTGTCGGCCCTGTCGTACAACGAGAACCTGCTCACCGTGCGCGTGAAGGCGGCCGGCAAGACCGCCGCCGTCTCCTTCGAGCCCGAACTCTCGGGCATCGCGGTGGTGAACAACGTGAAGGTGGTCGCCGGCCGCCGCAGCCGGATCAGCATCCGCCAGACCGAGGCGGGCCTGGAGGTGCGCGGCACCGTCGGCGCGACCGGCGCTGGACGAAGCGCGCAGGTGGTCGCCGAGTATCCGGCGTTGATGACGACGGCCGCGTTTCGTGCCGCCCTCGAGGCACACGGCATCACGGTGGACGGTCACGTTCGCCTGGCCAAGGCGGCCAGCGGCGCGCCCCGCGTGGCCGCGCTTCCATCGGCCACCCTCGGTGAACTGGTCACGACGATGAACGGCGAGAGCAACAATCACTTCGCCGAGCTGCTCTTCCGCAACGCCGCCCGCAGCGTCGGGGTCGTCGGTTCGGCGGAGAACGCCAACACGCTGCTGCGCCGTTTCCTGTGGGAGAAGGCGCAGGTGCCGCCCACCGACGTCTACGCCGCCGATGGCAGCGGATTGTCGACCGCCGACCGCGTGACACCCCGTTCCATGGTGCAACTGCTCGGCTACGCGGTTAAGGCACCGTGGCACAGCGTGCTGGAGCAGTCGCTCCCGGTGGCCGGGCGCACCGAGACGCTGCGCCGTCGCATGAAGTACACGCCGGCGATGGGCAACCTGCGCGCCAAGACGGGAACGACGAACGACGTCGTCTCGCTGGGCGGCTACGTGACGGCAAGGGACGGCAACGTGCTCGCCTTCTCGTTCATCTACAACGGGAAGGACCGGTGGCGGGCGAAGGAAGCGATGGATGCGATGGGAGCCACCTTGGCGTCGTACCAGAGATAACTGGGAATCGGAATTCGGATGACGGAATTGGAATCCGAATTCTGAATTCGAAGCGGAATGCGGAAGAACCCGGGGGACGGATCCCCCGGGTTCTTCCATTACCGCTTTCGCGTTCCGTCTCGGATTCCGAATTTGAATTCCCACTCTGAAATCCGAATTCCGATTCTACCAGTCAATGTCATACACATCGACGATCATCCGGCTCCGCGTATCGATGATCAGCACCGTCCGGCCGTACATGCGCCGCTCATGGTACCAGGGCAGCGGGCCCAGCCGCAGCACGAGATCAAACGGCAGCATGTCGAGCCGGGCGAAGATTACCGACGACAGGTAGAGCCCCGGCCGGAAATCGTAGCGGTCGCGCTGGTAGATCCGGTCGCGCAGGCCGTACGCGTGGCCGAGGCCGCGGAACCACGAGCCGATCACCACCACGTCACGACCGCGGCGATCGCGGTCGTAGATCCGGTAGTCGTCGCGCCGGTCGTACCTGTCATCGCGACGGTCGTACCGATCGTCACGACGCGCCGGCCGGTTGTCATTGCGGTCGAAGCGGTCGTCGGGCCGGTTGCGACGGTCGCCGGGCGTCACGTTGCGGCCGTCATCCCGGCGATTGGTTCTTGGATCAACCCGGCGCGTCTCGCTCCCGCGCTCCATCCTGCCGCGCTCCACCCTGCCGCGCTCCGTGCGCGTCCGATCCACACCGTACCGGCCGCCTTGGGCGAGGACGGGAACGCTCAGCGTGAGCGCTCCCAATGCCAGTGCCGTACGAAGTACACGCATCACTCCTCCTGGAGGGTTCTGAGCTCAGTACCCCCCGCCCCGTTGCAGGGTCCGCTGGTTCGGGGGATGGGGGTGTCTCTCACGGAGACCGGAGGTTACGGAGCTTCACGAAGGAAACAATTCGAAGGGGGTGCGGCGGAGAGTACTCTCCGCCACGCCCCCTTGAAGGTTGTTGCAACCGTGACCTTCCGTCCGCTCCGGTCTTCGTGAGAGACGTCCCGACCCCATCGTCGAAACTACCGAACCGTCTCGACGATGTTGATCCCGCGCGCCGCCAGCGCCGCGACGTACTGCTCGCCCGGCATGCACTCGTCGGGCGTGTACACCCCCGGAGGCGTCACCTTGCCCTGCGCCTGCAGCAGCCCGGTAATGGCCAGTGAGAAGCCGGTCGTGCGCATCATCGCCGTGATCCCCGTCTTCTCGTCGTAGCGGTCCACCAGCTCGAAGCTGTGCGTCACCGGCTTGCCGTCCCTGGCGCCACTCACCACCACGCGCAATGCCACGAGGTCGCGGCCCCCCTTCTTGCGCAGCCGGGGCCCCATCGCTGCGATGGCGACGTCACGCGGCGAGACCTTGGCGCCCTTCACGTCCACCGGCTCGAGATCCAGCAACCCGAGATCGCGAATGGCTTCCATGATGTGCGCGTGGCCGGGGTAACGCAGCGTCTTGTACTCCATCGTCGGGATCTTCCCCTCGTACCGGAAGCCGATCGTCGACAGGCCGCCCGCGGTGTGGAATGCCTCGAGTTCGCCGATGTCGTCGAATGTCACCGGCTCGCGCTCCGACAGCGCCTTCACCTGCTCGCGCTTGCCATTGCGGATGACCCACGAGAGCGTCGTGTAGTAGTCGAGCACGCCTTCCAGCGAGTAGACGATCTGGTAGTTGAGCGGCGGCTCCGGCTTCTGGGGCAGCCCGCCGACGAAGATCTTCACGCTCTGCACCGAGTCGCAGCGCGAGATGCCGAGCTGGGCCAGGATATTCACCATGCCGGGCGCCAGGCCGCAATCAGGGATCACCGTCACGCCGGCGGCCGTGGCCTTCGCCGCAAGTTTCTTCTGCTGGAAGACGATTTCGGTGTTGCCGCCGAGGTCGCTGAAGTGTGCCCCGGACTCGATGGCCGCCTCGGCCAGAGGCAGGTTCAAGTAGTACGGCACCGCGCACATCACCGACTTCACCCCGTCCATGACCTTCAACGTCGCCGGCTTGTCGGTGACGTCGAGCGTCATGGGCTTGAGCTTGCCCCCGACGTACGGGCGCAGGAACTCGGGAAGATGGTCCACCGACTTGTCGGCCAGACGCACTTCGGTGACATCCGGCTGCTGAAGCAGATCGTAGGCGCACGCGGAGCCCTGAAGCCCGGCGCCAAGCACAAGCATTTTCATGGGAACGATAGGTGCGAGAGGAAATCGGCGCGCGACGTGGCGCGGCCAGCCATATAATTTACCCGAATTACGAGCGGAAAGTCAGTGGAATTTGTCGAGTCTGGAGTGCCGACAAACGCACTTCCCTTTCGTTCGCTCGGTGGCAGGCCGCGTGAACTGGGTCCCGATGCAGCACGTCGATTCCGGCAGCGCCTGCCTTCTGCGCTACCGTGCGGCGTCCACCCAGATCATCCCGCGCTGCAGGTCCACGGTCCACGGGCGCGCGCGCAGTGCCGAGCGCCCCGCCGGCGAGGTGATGGGCGCAAGCAACTCGCCCTGGCGAACGGCCAGCCGCACGCCGGGAAAGCCGAGCACGACGGGAAGTCCGGTGGCGCGAGCGCGTGCCTCCACGCGTCCCGACCGACGCAGCGTTACCGTGCCGGCACGCGAATCCACCGTGGGGGCGAGCATCGCAAACACGTCGAACCCCATCCGCGCCCGACCGACACCGAGCGACCCATCCACGCGGGCGGGGAGGTTGCGCAGTGTCAGCGCGCCAAACGAGATCTCGCGCACGATCACCACCAGCCCACGCCCATCGTCCCCGAACACCTCCACCTGTCCGGCGCCGAGCCGCAGTCCGGGCAGCGTCAACCCTTCGGCCTGCGGGTCGACCTCGGCCCACAGCGTGTCCGTGCCGACGAGCAGCGGCACGCGGCCGAGCGCGCCGAGCTCGAGTGGCGCGAACGGCACCACCACCGTATCGGCGCCGATGATCTCCGAGCCGCGCTCGGCCAGCACCCTGGCGCGCATCTTCTCGCCCGGCGACAGCGGCGACGCGGGAAGCGCCGCCAGCGATGCCCAGTCGCGCAACCAGGTGTAGACATGCGCGAGCCGCGCGGCGATGGCCGTGGGATCACCGCCAAAGAGCCGCGCTTCCTCGAGAAGTACCGCGCCCGCACGCAATTGCCCGCGCGAGGCCAGCCACGCGCCCAGCGCGCCGCGCGCGGCGGGCTCGCGCGGGGCACGGCGGGACGCCGCATAGAGCGCGCGTTCGGTCGCGTCCAGGTCCCCGGTGAACACCGCCGCGTCGGCCGGAGCGGGGAGCACCGCGCGCACGCCCTGCGCGCGAGAGGGCTGCGCTGCCAGCGAGACCAGAACACCGACGACACCGACGCAGCGCGCCCACCGTGCACGATGCGTCATCGCCGGGTGGTCATCGCGGCGAGCAACGACACGTCGGGGTCGAACACCAGCGCCCTCGGCGCCGCCGCGAACTCGCCGGGAAGGCTCAGGCGCTGCGAGCGCACGGCGTCGACGTCCACCGTCATGCGGCGATGTCCACCGCCGGCGACTTCGACGTCGATGGTCAGCGGCAGCCGATAGGCGCCGAAGCGGCTCTCCTGCTCCACCTCGAGCGTCACCCGTTTCGTCGCGGAGTCCCAGTGCCAGGCCGTGCTCAGTTGCGCCCAGCCGGGGCGCCGCAGCCACTGGTCGAAGAACCACCCCAGCTCGCGTCCCGACGACATTTCGAGCGAGCGCTGCAGGTCCTGCGTCATGGCGTTTCCATGCTTGTGCTCGGCAAAATAGCGGCGCACGCCGGCGAAGAACGCGCTGTCGCCCAACTGCGTGCGCAGCATGTGCAGCACCCAGCCGCCCTTCTGGTAGGTGTTCTCGTTCAACAGGCGGTTCGGGTCGGTCTCGACGCTGTCGATGACGGCGCGTTCACTGGCGACCTTCGCGCGGATCACTTCCTGCCTCAGGCGCGACAGCTCGCTGTGGTAGGCCGAATCACCACGCGTGTGCTGAGTCCAGAGCGCCGCGAAAAACGTGGCAAAGCCCTCGCTCAGCCACGCGTGCGCCCATTCGCGCTCGGTGACGGCGTTCCCGAACCACTGGTGCGCCGTCTCGTGCGCGATTAGCCCCTCGCTGAGGCCGTTCGGCTTCCGGAAGAGTTGGTCGGCATAATAGATCTCGCTCGCGTTCTCCATCCCGCCGTAGCGCGTGGAGCTCTGCACGTGCGCGAGCTTCTCATACGGATACGCGCCAACCGTGCGAGAGAAGAACTCCACGATCTCACCGGCCCGCGCGAAGTTGCCGGGCAGGTACCGCGCCTGCTCGGGAGCCGTGTAGACCATCTGAGGCACGCACCCCCCGTCCTCAGCGAATCCGCACGCCGTCCTCCCCAGGTCGTGCATCACCAGCGGCGCGGCGGCGAAGACCATGTCGTATGTCGGGATGGCGCGGTCTTCGTGCCACGTCGTGGTCACGCGCCCGTCAAGATTCGTGGAGGTGCTGACGAGAGCGCCGTTGGCGACGATCGTGCGCCCTTCCGGCGCTTCGACGGTCCACGTCACCCTGGCCTTCGCCGACGGATGATCAACGGTCGGCAGCCAGTACCGCGCCCGATCCGGGAAGTTATCGCCGAAGGCGGTCCAGCGCCCCGCCGAGTCGGTGCCAATGATCATACCATCCCTGGGTTCGCCGCTATACAAGATGGTGACGCACCGTGTGTCGACTCCCTCAATCCGGGTCAGAGGGACGCGCAGGCTGCTGCCGACGTGCTCAAACCTGGCCTTGTTGGTGGGCTCGCCGCAGCCCATCTCGACTCCTCCAACCTTCATGGATCCGTCGAGGTCGAGTTCCAGCAGGAGCACGGCGGGCTGCTCGGCAAGCCTGATCCGCGTCTCCCCGTAGATCCGCTTGCCCGTATCGGGCAGGACGATACGGAATTCGTACCGCTCCACGCGCGGTTGCTGCGCGGGTAGCGCAGCGGCCAGGCACGTCATTGCGAGGACGACAATCCGCTTCATGTGGTCTTCTTGAGGTTCATCCGTGAATATCTGCGCAATCCGCGCAATCGGGAGTTCTGCAGTAGCAGCCGGCTCTCACTGCAGAACTCCCGATTCCGCGAATTGCGCGGATCACGCGCTTTCAAGCTATCTCTTGAACAACCGCCAGATGGCGTCACCCGCGTCGTCGGCGATCAGCACCGACCCGTCCTTCAGCGACACCTGCACGTCCGCGGGGCGCCCCCAGCGGCGGCCATCCGCTCGCTGCCACCCGACCACGAAGTCTTCGTAGCTCGCCGGCCGGCGATCCTTCACGCGAATGCGCACGACCTTCGCCCCCGTCGGATTGTCACGGTTCCACGACCCATGGAACGCCAGCAACAGGTCGCCGCGCCATTCGGTCGGCACCTGTGTGGCGTTCGTCAGGAACGTCATGCCCAGGGGCGCCGAGTGCGCCTGCATCTTGAGCGCCGGCGGGATGGTGGTGTCGCAGCGCTTCTGGTCGTTGAACTCCGGGTTCGGCACCCGGTCGCTGTGGCAGTGCGGCCAGCCGTAGTCGCCGCCGTCGCGCAGGATGTTGATCTCCTCCGGCGGCAGGTTCTGGTGGTCAGGTTTCAGGTTGTCGCGCTCGTGCTGCGAGACCCAGATCTCCCCGGTCTCCGGGTTGAGCGCCATCCCGACGGCGTTGCGCAAGCCGCGCGCGAGGACGCGCCCGTTCCTGCCGTCCGCGTCGAACCGCATCACCGTCGCGCGATCGGGACTCGATTCGACGCAGAGGTTGCATGAGGAGCCTATTGACACGTACATCCCGCCGTCGGCGCCAAAGAGGATGCTGCGCGTGAAGTGCCCGCCGGCGTTGGAATAGGTGGCAAGGCGCTCCACCCTGCGGTCGGGCAGGCCGTCGACTCCAAGCTTCGTGCGCACCACCGCGCCGGTGTTGGCGATGTAGAGGTATCCATCGCGGAGCCCCATGCCGTGCGGACTGTCGAGGTTGCGAAGCGCCGGCGTCATCTCCGCGACGCCGTCACCGTTGGCGTCGGTGAGCTTCACGACTTCATCCGTTCCAGTCAGGCTGACGAACATCGAGCCATCAGGCATCGGCAGGATCACCCGCGGCCCGTCGAGCGTGGCGAACTTCCGGATGTCGTATCCCGGAGGGACGAGCAGGTCCGGCGTGCTCGGCGACGGCACGAGCACCTCGGCCGGGGCCTGATCGCCGAGCACCGGCGGCGGGGCGGCTTCGCCGGTGCCGCAGGCCAGCATCGCAAGAGCACACCACGGAGTCACGGAGTACACGAAGACTGCACGAAGACACTTCATGGAACCGCCCGGCACACGAGCCATCGAGTCTCTCTGGTCAAATCCCGTGAACCTCCGTGTGCCCCGTGTCTCCGTGGTGCGCAGGCGAAGTCAGCGCCCCATCAGCCGGCTCAGGATGCCACCCTCTCCACCAGCGCCGGCCGCCGCCGTGAGTTCATTGGCGAACTCCACGGTCGTCGCGTACCGGTCATCCGCGTTTCGTGCCATGCCCTTGTACAGCACCTTCTCCACGGCCTCCGGAATGTCGGGACGGCGTGAACGGATGGAGATCGGCTCGTTGCGCAGGCGCGCGATCATCATCTCCTGCTGGTTCTTGCCCTCGAACGGCAGCTTGCCGGTGAGCATCTCGTACGTCATCAGCGTCAGCGAATAGACGTCGGTGCGCGGATCGAGCGGCTTGCCGCGCAGCTGCTCGGGGCTCATGAACTCCGGCGTGCCGAGGATGATGCCCGTCGCCGTCAACTTCTGCAGTTCCCCGCCGGCCTTGCGCTCCTTGGCGAGCCCGAAGTCCATCACCACGGCCTTCTCCGAACCGTCCGGGTTCCTGGAGACCATGATGTTCTCGGGCTTCAGGTCGCGGTGGATGATCTTCAGCTCGTGCGCCACCTGCAGGCCGGCGGCGATCTGTTGCACGAACGGGATCGTCTCGGCCAGCGGCAGCGGTCCCTTGCGGTTGTTCCGGTCGCTCAGGATCTCGCCCTGCACGTACGGCATGACCACGTAGGTCACGCCGTCCTCCGTCTCGCCGAGCCGGACGATATGGCAGACGTTCGGGTGCTCCAGGCGCATGCCGAGCGCCGCTTCGCGCCGCAGCCGCGCCATGGCGTTGTTGTCCTTCACGAGCTGCGGCGACAGCACCTTGATGGCGTATTGCTCCCTGGTGGCGATGTCTTCGCCCAGGTAGACGTACGACATGCCGCCTTCACCGAGCTTCTTGAGGATCTTGTAGCGTCCTTCGAGCACCTGGCCGGTGAGCGTCGCCGGGTCGAACTGCTTCGGAACGCCCACCGGCGGCGTCATGGCGCGCGGCGTCGTGCCCGACGGCGGTGCGCTGGCGCTGCCCAGCTGGGCCGGTGGCGCTGTCGGTGCCGCGCCGTGGGGAAGCACTCGCGTGCCGTCACGCGTGCAGAACTTCGCCTCGTCACCGTATATCGTGCCGCAGGTCGGGCAGCGCATGCTCATAAGCAAACCCGGTTGCGCCCGTCGGCCTTGGCGCGGTAGAGCGCCTCGTCGGCCCGGGCAAAGAGATCGTCCACGGTCTGGACCGTCGTCGATGGATATGAACTCACGCCGATGCTCGCCGTCAACTTCAATGGTTCGCCCCGCGAGCCGGCGAACGTCGCCGCTTCCACATTCTCGCGAATGCGCTCGGCAAACGTCGTCGCGCCCGCCAGCGAGGTCTCGGGAAGCACGACCACGAATTCCTCGCCACCGTAGCGCGCCACCACGTCCATGGTGCGCACGGCGTGCTGCAGCAGCGCGGCCACGTCGCGCAGGACGTCGTCGCCGACCAGGTGGCCGTGCGTATCGTTGACCAGCTTGAAGTTGTCGAGGTCGACCATCAGCAGCGTGATCACCGAGTCATACCGGCGCGCACGCTCCAGCTCCGACGCCAGCCGCACCGTCAGCGCGCGGCGGTTGAGCACCAGCGTCAGCGAGTCGGTGTGCGCCAGTACCTCGAGTCGCGCGTTGTCGGCCTTGGTCGTCTCGATGACCTGTGCTCTGTGAATGGCCGCCACTGCCGCCTTGACGACCGAGTCGGCGAACTCCACGTCATCGTTGGTCAGCGGCGGTTCATCCACCATGCGGCGCAAAAAGAAGACGCCGGCCTGAACCTTGCCCAGCGTGAACGGCAACGCGATGACACTGCGAATGGGGATTTGCATGCCGTTGGCCGCCCATTCCCGGCGCAGGTCCTCGTACAGCGGACTCGTGTGCAGGTCTTCCACCAGCACGGGGTGGCCGTGTTCCAGTGCCGCACGAATCTCGGGATAGCCGTCGAGGTTGATCTCGTAGTTGCGCAATGCCGGGTTGTCGAACGCCGTCGCCACCACGCCCACCCGGTCGCCGGGCTTCGCCAGGATCACCGAGCAGCGCGACAGCGACAGCGCGCGCGCCACGCGCCGCGCCAGGATGTGGTATATCTCGTCCGACGACAGGTCACCGGTGACGTCGTGCAGGATGTCCACCAGCCGGCGCCCGTTCTCGACGTCGTCGCGCACGCGCTCAAGCTCCTCCTGCGCGTCGAGCAACGCCCGTTGGGTCGTGCGCACGACGGCGTGCAGCCGCAGCTGCGCCTGCACGCGTGCCAGCATCTCGCGCGGCCGGAAGGGCTTCTTGATCACGTCGGCGGCGCCGAGCCCGAGCGCCAGTTCGGTCATCTCGTCCGGCGTGCGCGCCGAGATCATGAGCACGGGGATTTCACGCCACGCCTCGCTGGCCTTCAGCTCCTGCAGCAGCTGAACGCCGTCGGCGTCGGGAAGCACGACGTCGAGCAGCAGCAGGTCGGGCTTCCACTCCCCCAGCTCCTGGCGCATGGCCGCCGCGTCGCCGACCGCACGCACCTCGAGCCCGGCGTTGCTGAGCGTCGTCCCGAGCGCCAGGCGCAAGCCCCCGTCGTCGTCGACCACCAGCACCCGGGATTCACTCATCGCCGAGCAGCTCCCGCAGCCCGTCCCACTCGATGTTACCGCCGCTGAGCACGCAGACCGTGTCGCCCTCGGCCTTCACCCGGCCGGTGAGCAGCGCGGCCACCGCGATGGCGCCGCTCGGCTCGGCCACCAGCTTGTGCCGGTCGAGCAGGAAGCGCATGGCACCAGGCAGCGCGGCGTCGGGAACCGTCACCACGTCGTCGAGCGCGACGGCGAGGTGCGCAAAGTTCAGCGTGCCGATGCGCACCGCAAGCAGGCCGTCGGCGAGCCCGTGGGGGTTGGCCGGAATGGTCACCGGCGCGCCGGCTTCGCGCGCGCGGGTGAGCTTGGGCGAACCTTCCGGTTCGACACCGATCACCCGTGCGGTCGGCGCGAGCGCCTTGATGGCGATCGCCACGCCGCTCGACAATCCGCCACCGCCCACCTGTACCAGCACCGTGCGCACACGCGGCAGATCCTCGCCAATCTCCAGCCCCACCGTGCCTTGCGCCGCGATGATCGTCGGATCGTCGAATGGCGGCACGTAGGTGAGCCCTTCGGCGGCGCGCAGCTCCTCGGCCCTCGCAATGCGCTCCGCCGTCGTCGTGCCCACGTAGAAGCAGCGCGCACCCAGCCGCTCGGCGCCTTCGCGCTTGGCGCGCGGAGCCGTGGTCGGCATCACGATGGTCGCCGGCACGCCGAACATCTTCGCCGCCAGCGCCACGGCCTGACCGTGGTTTCCGCTGGAGGCAGTCACCACTCCCCTGCCCCTGTCCGCTGCCCCGAGCGAAGCGAGGTAAGTGTAGCCGCCGCGGAACTTGAAGGCCCCTCCCTTCTGCAGCATTTCCGGCTTGAGCCAGACCGGAGCGCCGCACTGCGCGGTGAGGGTTTCCGACGCGAGCAGGGGGGTACGAACGGCGACGCCGCGCAGCACGGCGGCGGCGCGGCGGACGTCTTCAATCGTAACGAGCGTCGGGGCGACGACGGTCATGGGCGCACGAGAACCAGGCGCGTCGCCGCGGCTCGCGCGGCGTCAGCGCGCGCCAGAGTCCCAGCGCGAGAGGGCGGCGCCCTTGGCCTGCAGCTCCATCGACACGAGGGAAACCGCGGGGGAACGCGCGTCATCGCGCCGACCAACCACGAACCGCGCCACCAGGGTGAGCGGCGTGCGCAGCACATCCGCCGATCGCGCAGTCGCGCGCGGCACACGCCAAAGGTCCGTGCCGTCGTACGACATTCCACTGTCAGGGCTGCACCAGAAGTACGGCCGGGTGTAGCACGCGACGCTCAGCCGGGCGCCATCCGCGGCCGTAAACGAGCGCGTGGTCGGCAGCGTCATGGGGTCGACCGCGAACTCCACCACTTCCCGGTCGGCGTCGTACTTCACGTCCTTCACCGGGATCGACACCACGAAGGTGCGGGTGTTGCGCGCATAGAACTCGCCCTCACGGCGCTGGAAGGCCGCGTACGCCTGGGCCACTCGCGCCTGGTATTCGGCGGTGCTTTCGTAGGGATCGTGCGCCACTTCAGGCATCTTGGCGTTCATCATCTCGAGCGCCGACACCACCAGCGCGTTGAGCCTCTCGCTGAACTGCGACGGAATTACCGCCTCCGTGACGCCGGCATCAGGCACGCCGCCAGCCGAGCGAGTGTTCGACAGCGCAGCGCTACCGGACGGAGCGCGTGCCGGGAGCTCGACGATAGTGGTCGGCACCGGCGCGGCAACAACCGGCCGGCGAACCGGACGACGGTTCACGACTACCTGCTGGCCGGGTGCGGCCGCGCGCGCGGCCGGAGCCGCGGTGCTCGGCGCAGCCGCCTGCGGCACTCGCGTCTGCGCCGGCGGCGCAGCCTTGGCCGGGGCCGCCGGCTGTTGACGTGGCGTCTGGGTTGCTGGCGTGGCAGCCACCTGCTTGCTGTCCGTGGATTCCAGGCAGAATGGGCGTTCGCCCCCGGGCTGTCCACCCGGCGGTGAACCCACGATGATACAGGTCGTCGGCCGCAGCGTGGGATGCGAGGCGCTGGCCGACCAGGACCGCGCCGTCGCGTACGCCATCGTGATGCTCGCGCCACTCGTCGGCGCAAAGCCCAGTGCGCTCAGGTCGGTGGTGAAGCTGCGGTTCTTCTCGTACCAGGTGCGCTCAAGGGTGGCCAGCCGAGAAAGGTCTGCCTTCACCAGTTCGCTCACCTTGGCCTTGTCGCCGCCCTGCGCACTTAGTGCGGCAGTCAGCCCCAAAAGCACCGTCACGACCGCCGCTGCGCGAGCGAAGCCGCGTGCCATGCGTGTCGTCGTGCTGCCTCGAGCGAGCATCGCCTCGCGGGACTCAAATGCCATTTGTCCGGATCTCCAACTATAAATGGAGAGGATGGTGCCAGGGAGTGCGGAAAACACAGTCGAACGCGACTAATCTGCGCTGTCGCAACGAGTTCCGCAACGCCAGCCACCGATGACCGACGACGGATGACCGATGTCGGATGGCCAACGCCCCAGCTGGCGCGACAAGACGATGCGGGGCATATACTTGCCGAACCCTTCTGCCGGAGCCCCCGGAATGTCCAGCAACGCCGCTGACGTCCGTCATCTGTCCTCCATCGTCCGTCATCTCCGGCGGGGCGCCGTCCTCCTCGCCTTCACGCCCGCTCTGCTCGGCGCCCAGAAACCGGCGACCGGCATCATTCTCGCCGACCTGACCTGGGTGGAAGCCGAGAAGCTCCTCGACTCCTCCACCGTGGTCGTCATCCCGCTCGGCGCCGAATCCAAGGAGCACGGTCCCCAACTCCGGCTCAAGAACGACTTCCTGCTCGCCACGTACTACGCCGATCGCGTGCTCGAAGCGTCAAGAATCGTCCTTGCCCCAACCATCAACTACTCGTTCTATCCCGCCTTCGTCGAGTATCCCGGCAGCACGACGCTGCGGTTCGAGACCGCGCGCGATATGGTGGTGGATATCTGCCGGTCGCTCGCGCGCCACGGCCCCAGGCGCTTCTATATCCTGAACACCGGTGTCAGCACCCTGCGCATGCTGGGTCCCGCGCGCGATTCGCTGGCGGCCAGCGGCATCGTGATGCGCTTCACGAGCGGCGGGCGACGCACTGATTCCGTGGAGAAGGCCATCTCGCGACAGGCTGGCGGCACGCACGCCGACGAGATGGAGACGTCGATGCTGCTCTACATGTACCCGCAGTTCGTGGACATGACGAAGGCCGCCAGGGACTACCACCCCGGCGCCGGCGGGTTGACCAGAGATTCCCTGGTCGCGGTGCGTGAAGGAAAGACGTTCTCGCGCACCGGCATCTTTGGCGATGCCATGCTGGCGACGCGCGAGAAGGGGCAACGCGTGGTGGAAGCGCACGTGCTGGACCTGCTGGAGGAGATAGAGGCGCTGCGAAGGACGCCAATCCCGTAGCGCCGACGGCACGGCACGCCGCTCATCGTCGCTCGCCCGCAGCATCGCGCCCCACCCCGGGCGCCCTTCGTAGCCTACTCTTCGTCGCTTCCTTCGGTCAGTTCCATCTGGGGTTCGGCGCCGGCGTCCTCGCCCTCGTCCGTTTCGAGCGCCTTGTCCTCGATGACCAGGCGCGCGACCGCCGCCACCACGTCGCCCATGTCGAGCTTCTTCAGCTGCACCCCCTGCGCCACGCGTCCGGTCTCGCGGATGTCCTTCACCGCGCAGCGCAGCGTCTGGCCCCCGCGGGTGATGAGCATCATCTCGTCCTCAGGGAGCACTTCGAGCAGGCCCACCACGTCGCCGGTTCGCTCGGTGCGCCTGACGGTGAGGATTCCCTTGCCGCCGCGCCCCTGCACCCGGTACTCGTCGACGTTGGTGAGCTTGCCCAGCCCCTGCTCGGTGACCACCAGCAGGCAGGCCTCGCGCTTCACCACCACCATCCCGACCACGCGGTCGCCTTCGCCGAGCGCGATTCCCCGTACGCCGGTGGTGTCGCGCCCCATGCTGCGCACGTCCTGCTCGTGGAACCGGATGCTCAGCCCGTGCCGGGCGACCAGCACCACGTCGTTGGTGCCGCTGGTGATCTGCACGTCGATGAGCTGGTCGCCCTCTTCGATCTTGATGGCCTTGATGCCGGTGCTGCGGACATTCGAGTATTCGCTGAGCGCCGTCTTCTTGACGGTGCCGTCCTTGGTGCAGAACAGCAGGAATTCGTCGTCGCTGAACTTCTTCACCTGCACCACCGCCGAGACCTTCGTGTCGGGCGTCGTGTTGATCAGGTTGACGATCGGCTTTCCCTTGGCGGCGCGGCCGCCCTCGGGAATCTCGTGCACCTTCAGCCAGAAGCACCGTCCGTCGTCGGTGAAGACGAGCAGGTAGTCATGCGTCTTGGCCGTGAAGAAGTGCTCCACGAAGTCGTCGAGCTTCAGCTCGGTGCCCTTCAGCCCCTGCCCGCCGCGCTTCTGCTTGCGGTACGTGGCGATGGACGTGCGCTTGATGTAGCCGGCCCGCGACAGCGTGACGATGACCTCCTCGTTGGCGATGAGGTCCTCGATCGAGAACTCGCCCTCGTCGGCGACGATTGCCGTGCGGCGCTCATCGCCGAACGTCTCGTTCACCTTGGCCAGCTCTTCCTTCATGAGCGCCATGCGGGCTGGCTTGCTCTCGAGCAGCGCCGCGAGCTCCTTGATGGTGGCGCGGACTTCCTTGAGTTCCTCCTCCAGCTTCTCACGCTCGAGCCCCGTGAGTTTGGCGAGGCGCATGTTGAGGATCGCCTCGGCCTGCCGTTCCGAGAGCTTGAAGCGCCGCTGCAGCTCGAGGCTTGCCGACTCCGTGTCGTCGGCCGCGCGAATGACCTTGATGACTGCATCGATGTTGTCGACGGCGATCTTGAGCCCGTCGAGGATGTGCTCCCGGTCGCGGGCCTTGTCGAGGTCGAACTGCGTGCGACGGACGATGACGTCGTGGCGGTGGTGGATGTAGTGCAGCAGCACCTCGCGCATGCCCATGACGCGGGGCACCAGTCGCCTGGTCGCCGGATCGGGCACCAGCGCCAGCATGATGACGCCGAACGTGCTCTGCATCGACGTGTGCTTGAAGAGCCCGTTCAGCACCACGCGCGGAATGGAGTCGCGCTTGAGCTCGATGACCACGCGCATGCCGTCGCGGTCGGACTCGTCGCGCAGGTCGCTGATCCCCTCGAGCTTCTTGTCGCGCACCAGGTCGGCAATGGACTCGACGAGGCGCGCCTTGTTCACCTGGTACGGCAGCTCGGTGATGACGATCTGCTGCTTGCTGGAACTCTCCTTTTCCTCGATGACGGCGCGGGCGCGCATCACGATCTTGCCGCGTCCCGTCTCCAGGTAGTCCTTGATCCCCTCGCGCCCGTAGATGAAGGCGCCCGTGGGAAAGTCGGGACCCTTGATCAACCCCCGAAGCGTGGTGGCGTCCGTCTCGGGGTGGTCGATGAGCATCAGCAGCGCCGAGATCACCTCGCGCAGGTTGTGCGGCGGGATGTTGGTGGCCATGCCGACGGCGATGCCCGACGACCCGTTGACGACGAGGTTCGGGAAGCCCGACGGCAGCACCGTCGGTTCCTCGAGGCGATCGTCGAAGTTCGGCGCGAAATCGACCGTGTTCTTGTCGATGTCGGCAAGCATCTCCATGGCGATCTTGGTGATGCGCGCCTCGGTGTACCGGTACGCCGCCGCCGGGTCGCCGTCCACCGAACCGAAGTTCCCCTGCCCGTCCACCAGCGGATAGCGCAGCGAGAAGTCCTGCACCATGCGCACCAGCGCGTCGTACACCGACTGGTCGCCGTGCGGGTGATACTTGCCGAGCACGTCGCCGACGACCGTCGCTGACTTCTTGTATGGCCGCCCCGGCACGAGGCCAAGCTCGTTCATCGCGTACAGCACGCGGCGGTGCACCGGCTTGAGGCCGTCTCGCACGTCGGGGAGCGCGCGCGACACGATCACGCTCATCGAGTAGTTGATGAACGATTCCTTGATCTCCTCGTCGATCAGGCGGGGAAGGATCCGTTCACGATTATTCGGTGCGGTCATGTGGCGGTTCTGGGGGGTGGAAAAGTAGCCCTCGACCTATCCGGAAAATTTACCGAAAGTCCCACCGGAAATCAACCTTTTTTCGCCCTTGTAAGTCCTTCACTGGCAAGCATTTGAGCGAACGTTCGTTCCACTGCTTACCACGGAAGCACGGATGACACGGACGCTCACGGCATTTGCCCGGCAGCACATACATGAACGGAGGCCCAAACGACCCCCGTCAGTGAATTTCCTTCAGTTGAGTGCCGTGCGATTCCGTGTCTTCCGTGCTTCCGTGGTGTGCAGGAGAAGCCGGCCTACGTCCACGTCCTGACGATCGCCAGCAACCGCCACTCCCCGTCCACGAAATGGAAGATGCAGGTGACTCCGCCGGTCCCCTGCCGCAGCTTCATCGCCCCCATCTGTTCGGCCGGACGGTTGATCGCCACCACTGCGTAATCGCGCCAGAGCACCGTGGCCACCACCTGCGAGTAGGTCAGTATCGCCGTGCTGTCACCCGGATGCGCTACAAAGAACTTGTCGCGAATTTCCTTGAGCCCGGCGAGCCCGAAGCCGACGGTCACTTCGGTCCTGGGCGGTCGCGGCATCGTGAAGTTCGTCAGCGGCGGCAGCACCACATACTGCGGCTCCTGCGGCACGAACGGTTCGCACTTCTTCGTGTCGGGGTTCCAGAACTCGCCCGAGAGCCCGGCGGCAATCACGGGGTACGGCACGGCCCCGGTGGGAACGTCCCATCGCGGACGCGACATGCCGGCTTCCCAGCCAGCCACGCTGCGCAATAGCGCGTGTCCGAGCGTGTTGTCGATCGGGTTCTCGACGCCCTCGGCGATGATCAGCCGCTCGAGCCGGGCAACGGTCGCTGCCGGATCGGGCGCACCAGCGGCACGCACCGAGTCGGGAAAGGTGCGCAGCACACCCTGATTGCACTGCGTGGTGTCGAGGTGCGCGAATCGGGCTGCGTTCAGCACGACGGTGCGCAGCGAGTCGGCGCGGCGCGCGGCCACCAGGCTGTCCTGCGCAGGCGCCGCGACTCCAAGAGTCGCGGCGAGCATCCAGACGATCGGCATCGGCTACGCCGAGGTCGACGGAGGTGCGGCCGGAGGTGCCGGCGGTGCCGCGGCCGGCGGGGGGTCGTCGGCGAGCACCTCTGCCTCTTCCGCTTCCACCTCCCGGTCAATCGCGTCGCGCTCGGCTTCATACCGCTCGTACCAGCTGCGGGTGATCTCGCCGGCCAGATCGCGGTTGCCCAGGCCAAACGAGAGCGCCAGCGAGAGTGCCACCGCGCCAAAGATGATGGCGAACGCGGTGGTGACGATTTCCGTGGCGACGCCCAGCTCCTGGAGTGCCATGAAGACCGCCAGCAACACCACTCCACCCTTGCCGACGCGGGCGAGCGTCGGACCTCCGTGCAGCGCGCTGGTGCTCGCGGCGATCAACCCGCCCACGAAGTCACCCAGCACGATGCCCACGATGATGATGACGATCGCCGCAACGACGCTCGGGATGTAGCCCACCAGCTCGCTGAAGAGTGACGCCAGTGAATCGAGGCCGAGCGCATTGGCCGCCAGCAGCATCGCGCTGAACATCACCAGCCAGAACAGCAGGTTGGCGATGGCCAGCGTCGGATTGAGATGCGACCCCACGCGCTCGAGCGGCACGACGCCGCCCTTCCTCAGCACGTCATTGAGGTGGACACGCCGCAGCCCGCGCGCCGCGCCCTTCTGCACCAGCTTGGCGAGCAGGTAGCCGGCAAGGAGTACGACGGTCGCGCCGAACAGCGCCGGTATGTACTCCCAGAACTGGGCGAAGCTCTCCTGCAATCGATCAAGGAAGTTCACGACGACGGGTCTCGCAGTTGGGTATGCCTGAATCTAGAACGAGTACGACACAATCGAATAGGTGCCCGGCACCCGGGCGGCGGCCAGCGCCAGCGACTGGGGGGTGATCGTCAGCCGCTGGCTCAGCCGGCGGCCGGCGTCGGGACGAACGCCGAGCCAGCGTTCGGCCACGACCACTCCCCCGACCGCCCCGGCGGCGGCGAGGGCCACGGTCGCCGCGTTGGAGCGGTCGCCCGCACCCACCAGCACCGCCACGCCGCCGCCCATCAGCGCGCCCGCCACCCCGGCGACGCTCACCAGCGATCCCTCGCTGCGCGAATGATCGTAGCGGCGCACCAGCCACCGGTCGCCCGCCACGAGGCCGGCCAGCCCACCGCCGATCAGTGTGAACGTGGTCGTCCTGGTATCCGGGGTCCCGCTGGCCACCGCCGCGCCCGCGGCTGCCGCGCCGATGAGCGAGGATGCCCATAGCGTCTGCACGTCGCCCGCGGTGACCTCGTACGAAGCGTAACTGGCGTACATCGCACCCAGCTGCATGCCGGCGATCGCCGCACCCGCCCCGACCGCGGCGCGCGTACGCGCGCCTCCCGCGTCGGTGTTGAGCGCATACATGGTGGACATGGCCAGCGTCGCGGCAGCGTCGGCACCGAACATCGAGCCCATTGCCGCGCCGGGAGTGAGCCGGCTGCCGAGCGTCAGCGCGCCGGTGGTGCCAAGGATGGAGCCGAAGAACAGGCCGGCCGCATATTCCCTCTTGCCCGTCATCGCGTATAGCAGCGCCGCCCCGATGGCGGCACCACGCAGTGGCGCGCGCGTGGCCAGCAGTTCCATGCCCTCGCTGATCTGCAGGTCGCGCGAAAGCTCGGCGGCGGCAAAGAAGCTGCCGCCCGCCATGACGAGATACGCGGCGGAGCCCGGCACGGCCGCGTCGGTGACGGTGGCGGCGAACGCCGGACCGTACAGCGCGATGCCCAGCAGGGTCTGGTTGCGCACGAACGAGGTGCGGAGGATGCCCTTCACGCCGGCGGCGGCGGTGTCCGCGCGCATCGCCGGTGGTGGCGCTTCGGCACTGGCTGGTGCCGCGCGCCGACGCGCGCTGTCAGCGAGTTCCAGGCGAGGCTTGGGCTGGCCGGCGGGATCCTGCGCGGCGAGTGGGAAGGCGATGAGGAGAGCGAAAAGCAGGCGCATTTGTTCTCGGCGAAGGGTTCTGCGCTACTGACGGTTAGCTGTGGCAGGGGGTTTCCGGGCTCTCGGGTGTGAGTGCGGAGTGGCGGGTTCTGGTGCGGGGTGGTGAGTGGAGGCAGAGCGAGGAGGCACGGGGCGCGCGCTTCACCCACCCCCACCACTCCACTCTTCCCCCCTCACTGGAACCCGCCACCCCGCACCCAACCCTCAGTTCCGTGTCCCCCGCTTCACATCGAACATCACCGATCGCTTGCAGCGAGTGCACATCAACCACTCGCGCTGGCGCGCGTAGCCGAGTCCAAAGCTCCCGCCGCCAATTGCCCGGGCGCTCATCACCACGTCGCAGCGCGGGCAACGTACCGGGTTGCCGGTCGCAAAAATTTCCCGCATGCCGCGCTGCTCATCCTCGGTGAACTGCGCGCGCGTGTCGTCGCGCGTCCCGCCGTCGTTGTCGCTCACGGGCTGATCTGCAGCACGATCTTTCCAAAGTGCATGCCGCCCTCCAGGCGTTCGAGCGCGTCGCGGCCGCGCGCGAGCGGAAAGACCGAGTCCACCGGAACCGAGAGCCGGCCCGCCACGAGCTCGGCCACCACCGCGTCGAACTCGCCGTCGCTGCCCATCGTGGACCCCATGATCGTCCACTGGTTCCAGAACAGCTTGCGCACGTCCATCTGCAGCAGATGCCCGCTGGTGCCGCCGCAGGTCACCAGCCGCCCCGCCCGGCCGAGCGCACCCAGTGACTGCTCCCACGTCGCCGTGCCGACACTGTCGACCACCACGTTCACGCCCCGCTTGCCGGTGCGCGCACGCACCTCCCGGCCGACATCGATGCCGGAGTGATTGATGAGCTCGTCTGCGCCGAGCGCCTTGGCGATGAGCAACGCGGCCTGCGCCACGCCGCCGCCAATGCCCCAGATGAGCACCTCGTCGCCGGCCCGGATCTGTGCGCGAGACACCAGCATCCGCCAGGCGGTGAGCGCGGCCAGCCCGAAGGCGCCGGCATCGGCATCGGAGACGCCAGGTGGAATGGCGCGCACGTTGGTGGCGGGCAGCACCACCTGCTCGGCAAAGGTGCCCGGCACCTGTTCACCGAGCACGCGGAACTTCACGCACAACGGATGCTCACCGGCCAGGCAGTACTCGCACCGACGGCACGACAACCCCGCGTTGATGACGACGCGATCACCTCGCTGCACGCTGCTGACGTCGTCCGACACCTCCTCGATGACGCCCGTGCCATCGGAACCGAGCACCCACTTGGGGGTCACGGTCACCCCGGGAAGTCCGCGGATTGCCCAGAGATTCAGGTGGTTCAGCGCCGCGGCACGGAGGCGAACGCGCACCTGACCCGGACCCGTGATCACCGGGACTGCGACGTCGGTGGAGCACTCCACCGCGTCGAGGGAGCCAGTCGTGGAGATGGTCAGAGCGCGCATGACATCGGTTGTTGGCTGTTGGCAGTAGGCGGATGGCAGTTGGCAGCAGGCGGTTGGCAGTTGGGGGACCGTACCGCCGAACCTCATTCGAATATATTACGCTATGCCAGGCCGTCCCCGACTGCCTACCGCCAACTGCCTACCGCCAACCGCCAACCGTCTCTTATGCAGCTCCGCGTTCCCCCGCTCGGCGAGTCCATAACCGAAGCCACGATCTCGCGCTGGCTCAAGCGCGAGGGCGATGCCGTGAACGCCGGCGAGACGCTGGTGGAACTCGAGACCGACAAGATCACGGTCGAAGTTCCCGCGCTGAAGGGCGGCGTGCTGACCACGCGCGCAAGGGCCGAGGGCGACGTCGTGAAGGTTGGCGAAGTGCTCGGCGAATTCGACGAGAGCGCAGCCGGATCGGCCGTGCCTGCGGCAATAGGTGCCGCGCCATCGACCATCAGCCATCCGTCATCCGTCATCAGTCATCCGTCATCCGCCATCGCGGATGTTCGCGCCGCCCCCAGCGCGGTGCGCCTTGCCGCCGAGTCCGGCACCGACCTGTCGCAGGTCGCCGGCACCGGCCGCGGTGGCGTGATCAGCAAGCCCGACGTGATGGCGGCGATGAGCGCACCCGCTCCTGCGCCAGTCGCTGCGGCTGCTGCCATCGGCCTTTCGCCAACTGCCATCGCCCGTCCGGTGGGCGAGCGCGAGACGCGCGAGAAGATGACGACGCGCCGCAAGCGCATCGCCGAGAACCTGCTGCAGGCACAGCACGCCACGGCGCACCTGACCACCTTCAACGAGATCGACCTGAGCGCCATCATGGCGCTCCGCGACCGCATGAAGGAGAAGGTGGAGAAGGAGCACGGCGTCAAGCTCAGCTTCATGCCGTTCTTCGCCAGGGCCGCCTGCCTGGCGCTCAGGGCGTTCCCGACGGTCAACGCGCAGATCGACGGCGAGACCATCATCTTCAAGCACTACGTGAACCTCGGCATTGCCGTGGCCAGCGAGGGCGGGCTGGTGGTGCCGAACGTGAAGGACGCCGACCGCAAGGGTACCCTCGACACGGCGCGCGCCATCATGGCGCTGGCCACGAAGGCGCGCGACGGCAAGCTGACGATGGACGACCTGACCGGCGGTTCGTTCACCATCACCAACGGCGGCGTGTTCGGCTCGCTGCTGTCGACGCCGATCATCAACTACCCGCAGGTCGCCATCCTCGGGCTGCACAAGACGCAGGACCGCCCGGTCGCCGTGAACGGTCAGGTGGTCATTCGCCCGATGATGTACGTCGCGTTGTCGTACGACCACCGCATTGTCGACGGACAGCAGGCAGTGCTCTTCCTCGTGAAGCTGAAGGAGCTGATGGAAGATCCTGCAACCATGCTGATTGACTGAGAATCGGAATTCGGATTCCGATTGGAATCGATTGTCTTCAACCGTCCCCACCGTGCCTGAGAACCTGAATCCTGACGTCGTCGTCATCGGCGGCGGACCCGGCGGCTACGTCGCCTCCATTCGCGCCGCGCAACTGGGCCTCACCGCCGTCTGCGTCGAGATGGACCGCACGCTCGGCGGCACCTGCGTGAACGTGGGCTGCATCCCGTCCAAGGCGCTGCTCAGTTCCACCGAGCACTACGAGTTCGCGCGCCTGCACGCCGCCGAACACGGCATCGACTACCAGGGCGTGTCGTTCGACCTGGCGCGGATGATGAAGCGCAAGGACGACGTCGTGGAACAGAACACCAAGGGCGTCGAGTTCCTCTTCAAGAAGAACAAGGTCACCTGGGCCAGGGGCTTCGGCACGCTCAAGGCCGGCAACGCCGTCGAGGTGAAGGCGAACGACGGAACCGTCACGACGTACCGGCCGAAGCACGTCATCCTCGCCACGGGATCCGTGCCGGTGGAACTGCCATTCCTCAGGTTCGACGAGGAACGCGTCCACTCAAACGTTGGCGCGCTGAAGATCCACGAGGTCCCCGGGCACCTCATCGTCATCGGCGGCGGCGTCATTGGCCTCGAGCTTGGCTCGGTCTGGCGCCGCCTCGGGGCAAAGGTCACCGTCATCGAGTTCATGCCGACGATCCTTCCCGGCAACGACGACGACATCATCAAGGAAGCCGGCAGGATCTTCCGCAAGCAGGGCATGGAGATCCACACGGGCATCAAGGTCACCGGCGGGCGACGCGACGGCGACAAGGTGTTCGTCGAGGTCGAGGAAAACGGCGCCCCCGGGGCGTTCGAGGCCGACCACGTGCTAGTCTCCATCGGCCGCAAGCCGGCGCTGTATGGCATCGACGCGTCGTCGCTCGGCCTCGCACTTGGCGAGCGCGGCGAAATCGTGGTCGACCACCAGATGCGCACCAACCTGCCCAGCGTCTTTGCCATCGGTGACGCGGTGGGCGGCAAACTGCTGGCGCACAAGGCGGAGGAAGAGGGCGTGATCGCCGCCGAAGTGATCGCCGGCAAGCGTGTTCACATGCACTACCACAACATGCCGGGCGTCGTCTATACCTGGCCCGAGATCGCCACCTGCGGCCTCACCGAAGCCGAGGTGAAGGCCAGCGGCCGCGCATACCGCGTCGGCAAGTTCCCCTTTTCGGCCAACGGGCGCGCGCGCGCGATGGCCGAGACCAGTGGCTTCGTGAAGTTCGTGGTGGACGCGGCCACCGACGAGATTCTGGGCTGCCACATGATCGGCGCCAACGTCAGCGACCTGTTGACCGAGGTGGTGCTGGCCATGGAGTACCGCGGCACGGCCGACGACATCGGCGTGACGGTGCACTCGCACCCGACGCTCAGCGAGGTCGTGAAGGAAGCGGCGCTGGCGGCGCTGGGGCGGGCGATTCACATCTAGCTCCGCAGAGAACGACAGAGAACGACAGCGGGATACAGAGAACGACAGAGGTGCTCACCAATCCGGCGGGCACCTCTGTCGCACTCTATTTCGTCAAACTCCGTACCGTTCCCGCAGGATCCGTTCATGGTGCATGGCGTGCCCCGCCGTGATCCACGCCAGCGCGCGAACGCTCACATCCCTGCCGCTCGCCACGCCCCGCCGCGTCCAGGCCTCCTCCGGGATCCAGCGCAGCAATGCCACGGTGGCGCCCCGCACTGCCGCGAACTCGCCCAGCAGCGTGTCGAGCGACCGGTCGTTGGCGGCGCTCATCGGCGTGTAGGCATTCTCGTCGAACGACGCCAGCGGCGTCGCGTCGCCTCGCGCGATGCGCAACACGCGATAGGCGAAGACGCGCTCGGCGTCTGCCATGTGCAGGATCACTTCCTTGATGGTCCATTTGCCGGGCGCGTAGGCGAAGGCCGCCTTCTGGTCACCGATGTCCTTGAGGCGGCGCAGGAAGCTCTCCCCCTGCTCGGCGAGCGTACGGGTGACGTCGCCGTCGGGGACCCCGGCCACGTAGCTGCCGTAGAACGACGCGTATTCTTCTGCGCCCGGGCGGATGCTCGACGCGAGGCTCATGGCTTCACCGCCGCCGCACCGGCCGCCGAGCACTGCGCATCCTGGGCCGATGTGACCCCCGAAACGCCGATGCCGCCGACCACCATTCCATTCACGACGATCGGCACGCCGCCCTCGAGCGGGATCACGTCGAGCGCGAGCGTCGCCAGGTTGCCCTGCGTGATGCGGTCGGCGTAGTCCTTGCTCGGCCGCTTGCCGCGCGCCGACGTCGCCGCCTTGCGCTGGGAAATCGCGATGGAGAGCAACGATGCCCCATCCATGCGCGAGAAGCCCAGCAGCTCGCCGTGCGCATCCACTACGGCGATGGACACCGCCCATCCATTCCTGCGCGCCTCCGCCTCGGCGGCGGCCAGCGCCGCCTTGGTGGCGTCGAGCGAGAGGATCTTGGTGTCGGACAACTGCGCGACAACTGGGCGTGCTGCGGCAAGGGCGAGGCACAGGACGAGCGGGTGAAGGCGCATCAGACTTCTCCAGAAGAGGCGCGACGCTGCTGTTCCCACCCATTCATCGGGGTCGAGCAGCGACGCGTGTAAGGGTTTGGTGAGGAATTACCTCACAAAACTTCCATAATTGCACCGTATGTCGCGAGGCCGTTCCGCGGTTGACATTGCCTGTGCGACCGGAAGCGCGCTGATAGTTCAAGGCGAGCGACCGAATGCAAACATACGGGAAACGCAGGGTCGCCATCGGCGGCCCGGCGTGTCGCGGTAGGCACAGCGAGGGGCGCGTACAGTGCGCCGGGGGGCCGTCACTGGCTCGTTCATCGCTGACCTACCGCGATTCCCGTTAAGGGAGCCGATGGTCGAGAGACGATGGACGATAGCGCTGTTCCCGATCGTCTATCCACTATCGTCTCTCGACTATCATCTGCTCCTGAACACCACCTCTCGACGCACGTAGCCGTCGGCGTCGGCGCCTTCCCTCGACATCGGGATGCGCACCGGCCGCCCTCCGTACGTCGCAAAGCGCTTCAGCGGGGAATCGACGGCTGCGAAGTCCGCGGGAACACCATTGACCACCGCAACGTCACTCGCGTCGGCGCCGATCATCTGCACCGACGCCGGTGCCTGCACGTACGCGCTTACGGTCGTCCCCGCCAGGCCCTCGAAGACCACGCGATACCGATCGCCCTCGACGCGGGCGGAAACGATGCGCGGCGTCGTGGAGCGCTGGCCGATGGCAGCGCGGGCCGGTGCCAGCGCGACCTCCCATCCCTTGGGATGCGCGACGACGAGCCGGATTCCAAGGGTGTCGGCAGACGTCAGTACGCCCTCCACCGCCGCGTCGCCCGGCGGTGCGAATCGCACGCGGATCGGGTGGCGCGGCGTTCCCTTCTCGAGCGGAACAACGAGTAACACGAGCCGATTGCGCTGCGGATACGAGTACAAGTGGATGTTCACCCGATCGCGGCCGACCAGCAGGTTGTCCACCAACAGCTCGTCCTGGCCGGGCGGCACCCACGGCGCCACCGTCAGCGTCCCGGCCGGCGCGTCCACCTCAATCCCCATCATCCCGCGCAACAGGGGCGTCAGGATCATCGACGTCGCAAAGAACTGCTGGGGCACGGCGGTGTCGAGCGGCTTGTACACGCGTCCGCTGATCACCTCGGGATTCCGCCCGCGCGCCTCGTCGAACGTCGTATTGGCGATGGCGCGCAGCGCCTGCCATCCAGCGTGCGGATTGCCATACCGGAACTGCGCCGTCGCCACCCAACCGGTCACGAACGGCCAGACGGCACCGTTGTTGTAGTGCAGCGGGTCGAACAGCGGGCTCGTCGTCGACAGCGGACGCGCCCCCCAGTCGGTCGTCAGGTCGCTGCGCGCCATCCGCTCGGCCATCAGGCGCCCCTTGGCCTTGTCGAAGACATCGAAGGCCATGGCCGTTGCCGGCCACGCCGTCATGGTCTCGTTGATCACGCCCTTCTCTAGCACGGCGAAGGCGTACTGCCCCTTCGACGGAATCCACAGCTTGGCCTCGAGCGTCGCCAGCGCCTTCACGCGCTCGGCGCGCGCCTCGGCGGCCAGCTTCGGCTCGCCCATCGCGTCGGCCATCCGGGCGAAGCGCTCCAGCGAGGCCACCCAGACACCACTCAGGTACACGTCGCTGACGATGCCTTCCTGCAGGTCGCCGACTTCCAGCGCACCCGCGCCGGCGCAGGTGTTCTCCATCAGGCCGTCGCCGTCGGTGTCGCACTTCCGCGACCACTCGTACGCCTTCTTCACGTTGGCCCACAGCGCACGCACCGTCGTGGTGTCGGCCGTCTGCTTCCAGTACTCGCCGAACGCGAGAATCCAGAACGGCGTGGTGTCGCCGTGATAGAACGCGTACGGATACGACCCGAACCAGTCCACCTTCCCCGCCCCCTGCGAGATCTCGTGCGTGATCTTGCCGTCGGCTCGCTGGTACCTGGCGAAGAACTTCAGCGCGCCATCGCGCACGAGCTCGTGCTGCCCCACGGCGCTCATCGCGAAGGAGTTGATGGACGCGTCGCCGCCGAAGAACCAGCCGAACCCCGGGCGATCACTCGCCGCGCCCGACAGGCCGTAGCCCGCCACGAGTCCGCAGCCCAGATCGGGGTTGCAGACCATCGACTCGTCGAGGTTCACCTTTGCCCACTCGACCGCCCGGTCGAGGTCGGCATCGCCCGTGCGCACCGACACCTGCTGCGTGCGAATGGAGTCGGCGTGTGCCACGCGTTTCTTCCACTCGCGTTCGATGACGCCGGGTTCGAGCAGGCGCTTGTACAGCGCTAGCGCCGAGTCGCGCGGCATCTCGCCTCCAGCGAGGACGATGGGGATGAACGCCACGTGAATGTTGACGTTGCCTCCGGGCGGCTCGCCGAGCTTCGGCTCGGTGTAGCGCTCGCTGGCGTTGCCGACGCCGATGGTGAACTGCGGGGGTGCGGCGGTGAGCTGGTGGGCCGGCACGTCGCTGGCCTGCGTGACCGCCGGCGATCCCAGGAAGGCGCTGACCTTGCGACGGCTCTCGCTGAACACGAACGCCTTGGCGTCGGGACGCCACGCGATGTACTGGCCGCCGAGCGAGGCGGGCCACGCGAGGTGGAGGTCGGGGGTGAAGGAGGCGATGATCTCCATCGGGCGGATGGCGTCCACCTCGAGCAGCATCACCACGGCCGGAAGGTCGAGTGGCGTGAAGACCGTCTGCTTCACGGTGAACGTTTCGTACGCGTAGGTGATGGTCACGCCCTCGGGGCGCACCAGCACCGAGCGGGCGACGTCGCGGCCGGCGATGGGCTGCGTGTACTTCGGCACGCGGAAGCTGAGCCGGAAGTCGTGCATCCACTTGTAGGGCCAGCTCCAGATCTCGAACGCACCGTCTTCGGTGCCCATGGCGATGGCGCGCCGGCCGACCGCACTCACGAACTGTCCCGCGCGCGCGTCACCGGTCAGCGCGATGGGAGAGCGCCCGAGGTCGAAGGGCGCGACGGTCTGGGCGGCGGCGGCCGCGGGAAGCGCGGCGGCGAGGGCGAGGCGAACGAGAGTCTGGCGCATGGTGCCGCAGAATCTGCGCGGCGGCGCCTGTGCTGCGCCACTCGGGTTCCGTGAGAGTTCCCCTCGTCCCTTACCCGCAGGAAGCACGAAGGGCCGCCCGGATCACCGGACGGCCCTCACTGTCACCACGGGGGTGCTTACTGCTTGTCGGGCAGCGTCGCGAGGATCTGGGCCTGGACGTGCGCCGGAGTCACCATGCGGCGACGCGTCGACGTCTCGGCTTCGACCTTTCTCCAGAACGCCACTTCGCGAGGCGCGGCACTGAGCGCGGCCTCGCTGACCGGCTCGCCATCCAGCCAGGCATGCACGGCGTCGGAAACGCGCGCGGCGCTTGCCGGCAGCTCCTGGTCGAGCATCGGCGACTCCTGCTGCGTGCGCGGCGCGGTCGGCTCGGTGCCTTCGCGCTGGTCAAGTTTGTCGTGCATCACTGGTATCGCTCCTCTAGCAGCGCCTGAAGCGCCTCGCGTGCACGGTGCACGCGCATCTTCAGGGCTCCTACGGTCGTGTCGAGCAAGACGGCCATCTCTTCGTACGAACGCCCCTCGACGTGTTTCATCACGAACGCCTCCCGCAGGGATGCGGGAAGTGCGGACAGCGCGCGGTCCAGGTCGGACCGCAGTTCTCCCCGGTCGAGCTCTTCCTCCGGGGTCTCGTATCCAGACGCCTGATCGTCTTCTTCGTAACTGAGGTGGGCCCGGCGGATGTTCTTCAGCCAGTCCTTGCACCCGTTGGCGACGATGCGGAAGACCCAGGCATCGAAGCGCCCGCGCACCTCGCTCAGGTGGTCGTACGCCTTGATGAACGAGACCTGCAGGATGTCCTCGGCGACGTCAGGACTCCCCGTCATTCCCACCGCATGGCGATACAGCGGGTCGCTGTAGCGCTGGATGAGAATTCCGAAGGCGTTCCGGTCCCCGGCGAGTACGCGGTCGATCGCGGCCTGGTCCGCGTCCGCCTGTTCTTGCTGCGGCGTGGGCTGGGTCAGTTTCACGACGCTAGTGTAACGCGTCACACGCGCTGGGAACAGGCCCACCCTGCGCGCGCGATCGATCAGGTGACGCCGCGTGTCGCGAAATACAGACGAGCGCACGGAGCGCGGGCAACGACGCCGACCTGCTACCGTCTACCGTCTGCCGTCCGCCGTCCGCCGTCTCACTTCGGCCTGACGGGAAGCGGGATCTTCCACCCGTACGTCGCGTTCAGCACGCGCGCCACCACGTCGGCCATCAGGTCCTGGCCGTAGGCCGACGGCTGAATGCCATCGAGCGAGGTGGCCCACCCGAACGGCTGGTCGGCGGCAAAGAAGTTCGCGGCCGAGAATGACGGCGCGGCGAACGGGATCTCGCCGGAGAAGAGTGGGACGTCGACGTAGGCGAACTTCCGCTTGTCCGCCGCGGCCTTGATCGCCGCATTGATCGCAGTCACGGTCTGCGTGATGAGCGCGGCATCGGCTTCAGTCAGGATTCCGTCGGCCGCACCCGGCTGGTCGGAACAGGAGAGCGCCTGGGGCGTCCCGGTGGTGCGCGCGCGGGCGGCGAGCGGCGGCAGTAGCGTCACGGTGTTCATCACGTTGGTGCTTCCCTGACAGCTGCCATCCACGACCACGCCGTACGCCACCAGTGCCGCGCGCTGCAGCCAGAGCACGTCGCCGGAGCGCCAGGCGGGAAGCGACATTACGGCCGGCACGCCGATGAAGACGGCCCGTGCCCCGGTTACCACCACGCTGTCGGCGATGGAATCGAGGACCGGGGCAAAGACCGACGCCGCCATCAGCGTCCAGGCCGTCTTCTGGGCATAGCCCGACCCCACCGTCACCAGCCCCGAGGTGGCAGCCCGCATCACCTCGCCGGCGCCGAGTTCGACGGCGACGAGCGTGGGACGCTGCGCCCGCATGGCTTGCACTTGGGTCTGGACCGACGGCAGCACCAGCGCATAGCGCGCCTGGTCGAGCGACGGGGCCTGGCCCGCAAAGGAGCGCGGAGACGTGTGCAGCGCGTCCCATGCCGTCGCGCCGCTGATAGCGACGTTGCTGGCCGGCAGCGAATCGGCGCCCAGCCGGCCGCTGCAGGTGGCCGTGTTCCCCACGGGCCCCTCGATGGTGCGGTTCAGCATGAGTGGAGCGACGAGCGGCGGCGTGCACCCGGGCTGCTTGAGCGCCGGAACGCGGAATGGCGCCGACATCCGAGCGGAAAGTTGCACCGGCCAGGCGGTAAGTTGCGTCTCGTACACCGCGCCCGCCGACTGTTCGCCCATCGTGAAGCCGGTGCCCACGGTGACGAAACGCCCGAACGCCGCGGCGCCCTCGGGCGCGGTGACGCGCGCGCCGTCCGAGCCGCAGGCGGTGAGCGCGAGCAGGAGAAGCGAGACCGGGAGCAGACGCATGACGTGCAATATGGGCGCCGCGTGGCGTTGGGTGAACCATGTAATCAGCAACTGCATACCACGGAACCACGGAATTTCACGGAGACGAGCCGTTAACGGAGATCGCGCTGACGAATTCGCTCACCAGTCGCCCATGAATCGCTCCGTGCGAGTTCCGTGTCCCCCGTGCCTCCGTGGTGCGCCCTGCCACCCGATCAGTTCGAAAACGCATCCCACCCACGCGCGCGCACCAGCGTCCCGTGTTCGTCGAGCAGCGGAGGCGGGCGGCGCACCGCGGCCGGGGCAAGCGGCGCGACACCGGTGAGCGGCGACGCAGAGACCTCACGCAGTGCCTCCAGCACGGGCTTCACCACGCCACAGGGAACGCCCGCCGCCTCGAGCGCCCGCAGCCACACCGACGCTGGCTGCGTCCGGACGCGCTCGCGGATTGCGCCGACCACGGCCGCACGGTGTTCGAGGCGCCCGGCATTGGTCGCGTACCGGGCGTCGGCCCCGAGCGCATCGAGCCCGAGCGCGCGGGCACACGCCACGAACTGCGCGTCACTCCCCACCGCGATGACGATCGGCCGGTCGAGCGCATCAAACAGCTCGTACGGCACGAGGTTGGGATGCGCGTTCCCCCACCGGGACGCTTCGCGCCCGGTGACGAGCGAGTTCTGCGCGACGTTCACCAGGGCCGCGGTTGCGCTGTGCACCAGCGAGACGAACAAGCGACGCTCGTTCACGTCGACGCCGCGCGCGTCGACGCCGCGCGCCCGCGCCGCCAGGGCCGCCAGAATGGCGATCGCGGCATCCTTGCCGGCCAGTACGTCCGCCAGGGCCACCCCCACCTTCATCGGCCCGCCGTGGGCCTCGCCCGTGATCGCCATCCAGCCCGATTCGGCCTGCACCACAAAGTCGTAGCCCGGACGATCACTGTCGGCGCCAAACCCCGTGATGGTACACCAGATCAGCCGCGGGTTCGCCCGCAGCAGGCTCTCGGGGTCAATGCCGCGCTGCTCAAGGGTGCCGCGCTTGTAGTTGTCCACGACCACATCCGACCCCTCGACCATGGTCCTCAGCCACTGCAGGTCCGCGGCGCTGTCGAGGTCGGCCGCCATCGACAACTTGTTCCGGTTGACGGACAGGAAGTACGCGCTGCGGCCCCGCTCGTCGAACGGAGGCCCCCACCCGCGGGTGTCGTCACCGACCCCCGGTCGCTCGATCTTGAGGACATTCGCTCCAAGATCTCCGAGGATCATGGTGGCGAGGGGGCCGGCCAGCACACGAGTCAGATCGAGGATTCGAACGCCAGAGAGTGGATATGTCATGTTAATGGCGTCTTATTGGCTTGATAGTGTAGCGACAATATTGACGATACGACAATTCACGTGTGGAATTATTCGCCTCAAGTAGTAGGTCGTTTCACCTTGATTATCCCTACGAAAATCATATACTTGCCACCGATCTACGGGGGACGTCCTATTCTAGTAGCCTAATGCCCCCATCCCCACCGCGCGAATGCTCGATGTGGTGGGATAGAACGCCGGCAAGTCCGACCGGCGGCTCGAGCAAGGAGCAGCACGAATGACCGAAAAACTCCCGGCGAAGCCCGAAGCACCTGTGGTCGTGCCTCCGCGCCGCCACCCCGGGCACCGCGGCCAGGATGCGCGTGATGCTGTCGCCGAAATGGCCGCGAAGGCCGCCGAAATATCGATGGAAGCCGGCAGCAAGATGGCTGCCGCCATGAAAGAGGTCATCAACGCGGCCGCCGGTCTCACCGGTTTCGCGATCGAAAGCGCTCGCGATGTCGTGCAGTTCATGGTGCGGCGCGGCCAGATGACGCAGGACGAAGCCGACAAGCTGCTCCACGGCGTCGAGGAAGCCTACAGCAAGAAGCACAAGGGCGCGAAGCCTCCGCTGTCGGCGCTGCTGCCGGCGGCCAAGGCCGTGGTGAAAGCCGTCGCCCATTCAGTGACCCCGGCGCACAAGCCGGCGCACAAGTCGGCGCACAAGCCGGCACACAAGCCGGCACACAAGCCTGCGAATAAGCCGGCGCACAAGCCTGCGAATAAGCCGACGCACAAGCCCGTCACGAAGAAGGCCGCGCCGGCGAAGAAGGCCGCGGGCGCCAAGAAGGCGGCTTCGGTCAAGAAGGCCCCCGCCGCCAGAAAGGCGGCCTCGGCCAAAAAGCCCGCAACCGCCAGGAAGCCCGCGCCAAAGAAGTAGTGTCCGGCAGCTTCCACGCCACACGACGAGCGCGCACTTTCCCGGGTGCGCGCTTGTCCTTTTCCAGTGCCTCTTCGCCTGCACTCACCATTGCCCGTGACTCTCGCTCCGCCGCCGCGCGGTGACGCCGTCGCCCTTACCCGGGCGCTCATCGCCGTGGACTCGCGCAATCCGTCGCTCGCCCGGGGCGTTTCGGGCGAGGGTGACTGCGCGCGCATGCTCGCCGAGATCCTTGGCGGCTGGGGCTTTCGCGTCGCGCTCGTCGAGAGCCTTCCCGGACGCCCCAGCATGGTGGCACGCATCGGGCGCGCCGGAGGTCGCACGCTGATGTTCAACGGCCACCTCGACACGGTGGGTGTGGAGGGCATGACGCACGCGCCGTTCGATCCGCTGATCGCCGACGGCAACATCCATGGACGCGGCAGTTGCGACATGAAGGGAGGCGTCGCCGCCATGTGCGCGGCCGCCGTGCATGCGGCGGACGCGGACATCGCCGGCGAGATCGTGATTGCCGCGGTCATCGACGAAGAGTGGCAGTCAGCCGGTACTGCATCGCTGCTCGCGCGCGGCGTTCGCGCCGACGCGGCGATCGTCACCGAGCCGACACGCCTGGCCATCGGGTCGGCGCATCGCGGCTTCGCCTGGGCCGTGGTGACGGTGCACGGCGTGGCGGCACACGGGTCGCGCTACGACGTCGGCGTGGATGCCATTACCATGGCCGGGTTGCTGCTCGCCGAGCTCGACGAGTACCAGCGGACCGTGCTGCCGAAGCGCACGCACCTGCTGCTCGGACGCGGCTCGTTCCACGCGGCACAGATCAGTGGTGGCGTGGGCTTGTCCACCTACGCCGAGTCGTGCCGGGTGGAACTGGAGCGCCGCACCCTCCCCGGGGATACCAGAGAGAGCTTCGCCGACGAACTGCGCGCGGCCTGCGCGCGCGTGGCGGCACGCGATCCACGCTTCACGGCCGACGTCATGGTTACCTTCGTGCAGGCGCCCAATGACGTCGCGCTGGACGAACCGATCGTCCGTACGCTGGCCGGCGCGGTGGAACAGGTGGAAGGTGCGCCGGCGGCCATCGAGGGGCTGTCGTATTGGACCGACGCCGCCCTTCTTTCGGCGGCGGGAATCCCCGCCATCTGTTACGGGCCGGGCGACATCCGCCTGGCGCACAGTGCCACGGAATGGGTGCCGGTATCCGAGGTGCGGCGCGCCACGGCGGTGCTCGCCAAGACCGCCATCGACTGGTTCGGGGAGCAACGCTAGGTGCAAATGTCCGTCACGCAGTACGACGCGCTCGAGCGCGCCATCACCCACGGACGCCGCATCTCGGTGTTTCGCCGCGGCACCGAGTTCCTGGTGATCCCCGAGCGCCTGGTGCTGCGCAACCGTCGCGAGTGCATCGAGGCGCGCCACCCCACCACCGGCGACCACCTGACGCTGTGGATCGACGAGGCCGACGCGGTCGAGATCGTGCGATGAGCGACGAACTGGTGGCGATCTACGCCGATGAATCGTGCCTCGGCAACGGCAGGGACGGCGACAATCCTGGCGCGGCCGGGGTGCTCATCGAGTACGAGCAGCGCGGCGGCGGCCTGGTGCGTCG
>ERZ1292633.736-Hain-H41-02um-R1-736-length-36989-cov-5_pt1 | contig 35460 bp, 27 predicted proteins | sample MGYA00564406_ERZ1292633 | MGnify/ENA primary metagenome ERZ1292633 (study PRJEB36523, sample SAMEA6512639) | groundwater metagenome | collected 2019-01-08 | study: AquaDiva: Metagenomics assemblies of 32 groundwater samples
AATGGGGCCGGCTTATTCAACGCCGATCGCTTTAAAACGTGCGGGTTTGACTATGAAGGAAGTTGGATTAGTGGAGCTGAACGAAGCTTTTGCGGCCCAGGTTATGGCCAATCAAAAAGCCTTTGATTCAGATGAGTTCGGTAAAAAAATCGGGCTTTCCGGAAAAATTGGTGAAATGAAAACCGAAATACTAAATGTAAATGGCGGTGCGATTGCTATCGGACATCCAGTTGGAGCCACTGGAACAAGACTTGTTTTAACATTAATGAAAGAAATGAAACGCCGAAACACCGAGTTTGGCTTAGCCACTTTGTGTATCGGTGGTGGTCAGGGCGGATCTATTATTATTGAGAATGAAGGGTAGTGCATATGTCGGCATTTAATTTAACTACACAAAAAATTGGCGCTGCTGAGATCGCAATTCTGACATTTGATTTACCGAATGAAAAAGTAAATAAGTTGTCAACACCAGTGATGTCTGAGCTTAAATCCAATATCGAAAAAATTCGCACCTCTTCTTATAAAATGTTGGTCATCAAATCAACCAAACCTAAGATATTTATTGCCGGTGCCGATATTGAAGAGATTAAAGAGTTAAAATCTAAAGAACAGGTCAAGGCGGCTGTTAGTTCTGGGCAAGAGATTTTTAATTTAATCGAAGATCTGCCAATGCCCACAATGGCTTTAATAAATGGAGCCTGCGCGGGTGGAGGTTGTGAACTTATTTTGGCCTGTGATTACCGTATCGCAACGGATGATCCTTCAACTCGAATTGGCCTACCAGAAACACAGCTGGGTATTTTGCCTGGCTTTGGTGGTTGTGTTCGCTTACCACGAACTGTAGGACTGCAAGCCTCATTGGATGTGATTTTAGCTGGTAAATTACTAAACTCTAAAAAAGCTCTAAAAATTGGTTTAGTTGATTTTGTGGTGCATCCGAATTTACTAGAGAGTTTTGCCGCAACTCAAATTGAGAAAATTTTAAGTGATATTTCAGCAGGTGGTAGTCCGAAGCGTCGTAAAAAATTCAAGGCTCGCGGTGTTGTGAACAAATTATTAGAGGGTGCGCTTAAAGCAGTTGTTTTTAGGCAGGCTAAAAAAAGTGTTTTAAAACTGACAAAGGGTCATTATCCGGCTCCGCTTGCAGCACTGGAAGTTATAAAACAAACATATGGGATGAGCGATCGTACACGAGCGCTACAAATTGAGTGTGACTACTTTTGTGACTGTGCTGTGACTGATGTTTCTAAAAACTTAATACATATTTTTTATTTAACAGAAATGGTAAAAAAACAAACTGGGGTCAGCAGTGCAGTTAAAGGTAAATCCATTAAGCACTTAGGTGTTTTAGGTGCCGGAACTATGGGCGGCGGAATTGCCTATGTGGCCGCCGATAAAGGCGTTGATGTGAGAGTTAAAGATATATCTCATGATGCCAATGCTAAAGCTTTGAAACATGCTAGCGACTTATGGGCGAAGCTTGTAAAGAAAAGAGTTATTGATAGTTATCAATTTACTCAAAAGATGTCATTAGTATCTACAACGCTAGATTTTTCAGGATTTAAAAATATCGATTTAACAATCGAAGCCATTGTTGAGGATATGGGAATTAAGCAGAAAGTTATTTCGCAGACAGCTTCGCAGATGCGAGATGATGCAATTATTGTTACTAATACGTCATCACTGAGTGTTAATGAAATAGCGAAGGGGCATCCACGTCCGGAAAACTTTGCCGGAATGCATTTTTTCAGTCCCGTTCATAAAATGCCATTAGTTGAAGTTATCAGAGGCGAAAAATCTTCTGATGAAACAATTGCTACAGTTTTTGAACTGGCTAAAAAAATGGGAAAAATGCCCGTGGTTGTAAAAGATGGAGCTGGTTTTTTAGTAAATCGGCTATTGTTACCCTATATGTCTGAGGCCGCTTTTTTACTTAGTGAGGGCATGAGTGTTTCGCAAGTCGACAAAGTATTTGTATCTACATTTGGCATGCCGATGGGCCCATTTGAGCTTATGGATAGTGTAGGAATTGACGTCTGTGTGAAAGTTCTTAATATTTTTAAGAAAGCATTTCCTGATCGCGTTGAAATTCCCGAGTTGATGCAGAAGCTTGAAAAAAATAAAGCTCGTCTTGGGCAGAAAACAGGTCTTGGATTTTATAAATACGATCAGAGCGGTAAAAAAATCGAAATGGATCAGTTGATTTATGCTGAACTTGGATTATCGACACCTACAAATCCATACTCTGATGAGGAGTGTATTGAGCGCTGTGTTTTTGCGATGATTAATGAATGTTCCCTAGCCTTAGATCAGGATAAAATTGTTGAGACTCCACATGAGGTAGATCTTGCGATGATTATGGGAACTGGCTTTCCTCCGTTCAGGGGTGGGTTACTGAAATATGCAGACAGTGTGGGGGCGGGATACGTTAAAGCTCAACTTGATAAATATTCACAGGAGCGCAAAGCAAAGCGCCTGAAACCTTCGGCTAGGTTAATTGAGCGAGCTGAAAAAAATATGAAATTTTATTGAGCTTTAGATGAGTTATAGGTACAAAATTACAGTTATTTTCTCGTTTTTATTTTTAATCTTTAGCACGGATCAATTAACAAAATTCTGGGCCGTAGAAAAACTGATGGGAAAGAGCCCATTTATTTTTTTAAATGGCCTTTTTCAGTTTGTTTATGCTGAAAATCCCGGAGCATTTCTTGGTCTAGGAGGAGCCTGGCCAAGAGAGCTGAGGTTTGTAGTCTTTGCACTGGTCGTTTTTTTTGGACTCGGCTGTATGCTATGGTATTTGGTTAAAAGGGAAAGCCTTAAAATCAATTTGTTTGCCTATACATTTATTCTAGCGGGCGGGGTCGGTAACCTATGGGACCGAGTTTTTCATGATGATGGCCATGTTATTGATTTTATGCTTATCGAGATTTGGGGGCCATTGCGAACTGGGGTTTTTAATATTGCAGATATTTTTATTGTAATTGGGGTTTTAATGGCTCTTTTTGGAGAATATCTTGTAAAAAAATCCCCCGCTAGACCTAAGGCTTAAGCGCATTTTGGTTTAGTACTTGCTATCTTATTTTTTAAATCAGATTATATAAGTCACATTATATAAGTCATATAGCTAAGAGGTGAAAAATGAAAAAAATATTATTTTCTATTCTGTTTATTGCACAAACTTCATTCGCGGTAGAGTACGGTGTATTTATGGTGGTGAAGGGTAAAGTTTCTATTGAAAACGCTAAAGAAACTGTTGATGCTAAAGTGAATAGCAAGATTCAGGTCGGAGATACTGTTGTTACAGCAAAAGATTCACGTGCTAAGATTGTTATGACGGATCGTAATATTATTAATATATCTCCTGATACAAGGCTGAAAATTGAAAAATATACGAATTCGGCAGACGACAAAAACGTTAAATTAAATTTAATTGAAGGTAAAGTTCGTAATAATGTTGAGCAGAAGTATGACAATGAAACTACTAGGTTTGAAGTCAGAACGGCAACAGCAGTCGCCGGTGTGCGTGGAACTCAGTTTATTACTTCCTATGACAAAGCTACGAAAATAACGGAAGTTGTTACAATAACGGGGCATATTCACTTTAAAAGTACGGGAATGGTGGGGCCCATTGTGGTTGAAAAAGGGGAAAAATCTCAAGCTCAAGATGGTGGAATTGCAGCTCCACCAGTTAAAATACCTGATAAAGAATTTCAACAGATTGATTCAGAAACTGCGATAAAGGCTAAACAACCCGATAAAGCAGTGGTGGGGAATTCTCCCCCTGTGCCGGCAATTGTAGATAGAAATGGTGATAAACTGCCTCCACCCCCAGGGACACACTTGGAAGATATGAGAAGAACAGATCCGTTAATTAAAGATGGTACGACAATACGTAGATTTGAAAAATCAAAAGTAAATGTAATTACGCAGCCGTCACCGTAAAGCTTAAACTAAGATTGAGTGGCAGCAAAACTAGTTATGAATAAGGCCAGAATAATGAAAAAGATGTTTTTGATTGTACTTCTTCAGATGGCTTTTTTAGCCAGTTGTACAGACGCCTTTGCTGACGCTGAAAGCAAAAACATTCAAATAGTTATAAATAAGAGCATCGGTCACTACAATAATAAACAGTTTATGGATTCTTTGGCTGAGCTGGAAACAATAAAAAATGGCAGAAATGAATATACAAATTGGTATTATTATTACGCTATTAATCAAACTCGCCTGAAAAACTATGATGAAGCTATACCTAACCTTGAAACCTATATCAAAAATTCAAATGTAGATAATACCGCGAAAGCTTATTACTATATCGGGCTTATACAGTTTTATAAAGGCGAGTATGAAAAAGCCCTCAATAGTTTAGATCTTTCGTTAGATGTATCGACGGATCCAAAACTAGATACTATGAGTGAAAACTTAATAGGTAGGATTATTCGTTACCAGAATTATTTTGAAACCAATAAAAAAACCAACCTATTGTTTTTGCTTGGGTATAATTATGATACCAATGCTGTAAATCTATCACAGAACTCGTTTACAGATAATTTAACCGGTCATGTTTTGGGTTATGGGGCTTCAATCTCTCACAAAGTAATAGATCGCTATAGTTTTATTTTTGAACCGACTATTGCCGTACTGGACAATTATACATTTAATAGTAAATTTGCTGCGAACAGTACGGTGCAATCAACCGATGCACTTCAGATATTATTATCCTTACCAATCAGATTTTACTTTGAAAATGAAAAACTCCCAAATAAATTTGATTTGTCCTTGAATGCATATAATGTTTATTTACCTATCAGCACCACAACTCGTGAGCTTTCAATTTCTTCAATATTTGTTAAAGCACAGGTGGTAACACCTTATTCGACAAATTATTCTGTTAAATACAATACAAGCATTGCTTCAGACAAGTCGCGCGGTTTTACAAGTGACGACGATAATGCTTCTGGTTTACGTTTTGATTTTCTTACGACTTTTGTGAATTATTTATCTCAAGAAGATAATACGAACATTTTTTATGACTTGGGCATCAGCTACAGCAGCACCACCGGGATAAATACTAAGTATAAAAAATATTTGGCCGGAGTTGGATACATGTATCCGAGTTTCAGCAATACTAATTCATCAGTGCGTCTCGGTTACCATTATCTAAACTATTCCGAAAAAGTCAGTCCCAGGACTGATAACCAATTAAATCTTTCTTATGGCGTCAGTAAGAATTTACAAGAAAATTCAACTCTTGGATTTTCGCTGACGTACGTTAATAACAGTTCAAATACTGAGCTGAATAAATATTCAGATGTTACAGCCGGTTTACAATATACCAAATCAATCGGTTTTTGAGGATCATGTATTCTTAGGTTTTTGTTTTTTCAATGCCCTTACATAATAATCTAAAATAGCCCGTAATGACTCCTTTTGCTGATCGGTGGTATTTACATATTGTAAATAGGCGGAAGAGTTTACTATAACCACTTCAGCCTTTAATGTAAGTCTGTTGTGCTGAATATCCGGAATAAAATTATTTATGATAACAAGATCAAGAATTGAGTGATGAAATTCTTCAGGAATAATTTTTTCGCAAAATGTACCGCTTAATGAAATATCTCTAGCAATTGTCCTGAGCATAGTCCCTTTGGGGTGTATTAACAACAATTCCAGATTATATTTTTTGTCCTTAGGTTTGCCAATGTCTTTAAAATTTAGACTTGGGGCTGGCTTTTCGGAATCGTTATTTTTCAGGTCGCTGATCGTAACTTCTTCAAGCTGAACGTTGGAAAATAAAGACTGAATATTTCGTGCGGTTTCTGGGTCGACTGGCTTCATTTTTAGCAGGTCTCCCTTCTGTAAATTGGCGTCTTCACCTTCGGCTTTATCAATAAAAGTTTTCATGAATGGGCTGCCCTTAGAAGTTAAATATTCTCCTAAATTATGCCATTTCGGCCAAGCATTCCGCCATATCAGAAAATCATTAATTTCCTTAGTTTTCAATCGCATTATTGAATACTGCGCTTCCTCGGTGCTTAGTTTTTCAGATTGTGTTTTATCAATTGGATTGTAGAGAACCCAAAAATCATTACTCATACTATTTTACTCCGATCAGTTCGTAAATTGTTACAAGTTCTTGCTTGCCTTTGACTTTCACTTTATCAAGTTCACGGCAGTTAAAGCTTTCTTTTATAATTTCGTAGGTGAATTCACTGATAATAATATCAACCGCATACTCTTTGGTTAAACTCTCTAGCATTGAGGCTAAATTTACACTGTCGCCAATAACAGTGTAATTCTGAATCGTTTCAGATCCGATATTGCCTGCATTCATATAACCGGTATTAATACCAATACCAATTTTTATTTTCGGCCAGTTTTTAAGTGCAAACTCTCGATTCAGTTGGGCTAAGGCTGCAATACAGCCCAAAGCCGCATTACAGGCCTGTATCGCGTGATCTTTATAGTTGAGGGGGGCGCCAAACATGGCCATGATGGCGTCGCCGATATATTTATCTATAGTTCCCTGGTGGCGCGTAATAATAGCCGACATTGGAGTAAAGTATTTGTTGAGTAACTCAGATAACTCAACGGCATCCATTTTTTCAGAGAAGGCGGTGAAACCACGGATATCTGAAAAATAAACACTCATAAAAAGTTTTTGTCCACGCAGTTCAATGGCACCTTCATTTTTTAAAATCTCTTCGACCACATCTTTAGAGACGTACTTAGAAAAGGCCATTTTGATTTCATTAGATTTTCGGGATTGGAAGAAGTATTTATAAATTAAAGTGATAAAGAACGCGACAAACAAGAGTATAAAATATAAAAATGCCGATTGAAAAACTGTTCCTTGTTCATAATTATTTTTTTGAATTAAATAAAGTAAGCCGGCAAGTAAGACAAATAAAATTGCTGATGAGCGGATTCCCAGCTTTATAAAAAAAAGTAAGGTGAGTAAAATAAATATAAAGAAAATTAGAGGTGAATTGCGAGGCTCTTGCCTGTCGTATTTCAAGTATTGTTTATTGAGTAGGTTTGATAATACAGTGGCATGAATTTCGGGACCTGGATAGTTAATATCAGTAGGTGTTGTTCTGATATCATAAATGCCTATAGCAGTAGCGCCCATAATAATGTTTTTGTCTTTTAAAAAAGAAATTTTATCAACTTTTTCATTTTTTATGATTTTAGGTCCCTTTTCATCGACCTCAATTATCGAATACTCTAAATTGGGTGAATTATTTAAAAGATCTTTAGCGGAAACATAATAGATCATGTTTTGTTTTCCGTAATAATTAATGAGTAATTTTCCTTCATGATCAGTGGGAATGGTAAAGAGAGCCTCGTCACTGTCGTCGTCTAAATTATGTATTTCAACTGCAGAAATTTGTTTATTTTTATCTGTGGTTTTAACTTTAAAAAGAATCTGATAACCAGTTGCAGATAGATAGGCCTGGATGGCCGGAGAAGGTATATAGCTGGTGCCGAGTTTGTTACCTGTGCGATATATCAACGGGTAGTTGCGTATAACCCCATCCGGATCCGGTGCTGCTAAGAAGCTCGCTGTATACTGAGCCGCATTTTGAATAACTTCTATATTTTGTAACCACTTTTCATATTGAAGTATCGGATTTTTTAGTGGCGTTTTGGTGAACGCATTCAATTTTTTTTGTAACTCCATTTCATCGGTGGCATTAAAAATGGATTGATAAATTGTTTTAAGTTGGTCATTCTGCTTATATTCATATGGGTCTTTATCAGTAAGCCAGGATCGACAGTAGTCATATATTCTCTGTTTTTTATAAAAAACCAAGGTGTTATGTTGATAGTAGGATAATTTTTTTACGCTATCAGTGTCATAGTTCTTCAAATATATTTTTTCAGAAAGGACATCAATTCTTTTGAAAATATGCTCAAAAAGTCGGTTAAACTGAACTTCTTCAAAATAATTGGTGTCGTCCTCGACTGCAAAAAATGGATTGATTTTAGCAAGGCTGGCTCCGCCGGTATAAAGAAAGGCCTCAGTTAAACAGAAATCCTGATAAGGAAGTACATTCGATGGGGAATCGCTGAAAGTACCCAAGGTGACTTTGTCTGCATGCTCAGAAATAGTTTTAGCAAAGCCTGCATCGGCCTCGGTATTTTCTTTTTCAGAAAAAATAATATCGTAGGTCAGGGTTTTAATATCATAGTTTAATAAATTTGAAGTTATTTTATTCAGTACACTACGGCTCCAGGGCCAGCGCCCGACTTCGATAATCGAGGACTCATCAATGGCAAGCAGAACGACATTTGGATTTGGTTTTTGTGTGCTGTATTCAGGGTAAAATAAGTCGTTCCAGCGATGTGAAATATTCTCTAAAGTCACTTGTATTTTAGATTTGACGGTATCACGGTGTTCTATTTGAGATAGAAAGAAGTAAACTACTGCAGTCAATACAACTGAAAGAATGAATACAAGTAAGTATTCGGAGTACTTTTTAAACATCTACTTAAGCCTAATCTAATAGTTAGACTTGTCAAAAGGCTTGTCAAAATAATTGACATGCGTAGAGCAAATTAAGCCAATTTTGAGATACTGATGTATATTTGATTTGAGTGTCTCATTTTAATACAAAAGCTTGGCCCGGGCTTTGCCTATTAAGCTGGTAGGAGACAATTATGAAAAAGTTAACTATCTTAATCGCTTTAACATTACTGGCCGCTTGTACGCCTAAAAGGAACTCAACCCAAGCTCAAACTAATGTTGCAACCATAGCAGGTCAAGCAATAGGAACTCAATGCGTGGCCAGCAACAATACGGCATCGGTTGGAACAATTTACGATAATCAGGGTTCATTCAATTTTGAAGCACAGGTGAAAGCATTATTATCGGCGACAATTTCGCCAAATGAGATTGGCTCTATCAGCCCTCAGGGTAATGCACAAACCGGCGTCAGATTTAATGGCTTAATAAAGCTAGATGCCAGCGGTAATGTTGTGGCGGCTCAATCAAGACTTACAATTAGTGTTTACGATAGCATCTGGCTGTCAAATCAAACAGCTTCTAACTTAATTCAAGTCATTTTTGATCCAAGCAAGGGTTCTACGATTTCGGGTCAATTTAACCTAACTAGTGGTGACGGAGCTTTATTGTTAAAAGATCAATATGGAGAAGTTCGTTTTCAAGGTAAAATCGATGCTCAGAACTTCAGCGGTACTGTGAGTTTTCAAAATTCAGTATCTGTTGTCGGCGGCAGCCCGGCGAGTGGTACACTGGGTCAGTTTTTCATCCAACGATGTGCTATTTTACAGTAAGAATTATATTTAATTAGTTGATAAAAGCCCACAAAACTTATTCAATCAAGAGGAATGCAAAGACAACATTCCTCTTTTTATTTTTTTGATCAGTCCTCTCTTTCGGTTGTTGCCGGTGGCGCTTCCGCTGTTGATCGTAAAAATCTTAATATACATGGTCTGGATGAGGCTGAGTCGTTTTTGCGAAGTTATGGTTATCAGATTTCTAATCCGCAGGACTTAGAGCGACTTTGGTATTTTCATCGCCGGGCATTAGTTTTAATGACTGAAAAACTCAAGATCAGTTTAGATAAAATGCCTGAGGAGCTTAAAAGCAAAGAAAATCTCAAGGACATCAGAAATTTATTGATTTATGCCTCACAATCTACAGATAAGGATTTACAGACTTGGTCTTGTGCACTTTTAAGATGCATACATGTGTTTGTGCACGCCGAGACTGACCTTTTCAGTTCCTTTGCAGAGGAAATTCAAAAACAGATTTTAACTCCGTTTGAAAATTCTGTGAAACTTGAGGGGAAACTTCAACTGAGATCTTATCAGAAAGAGGGTCACCCAAGTATTGATCTTCATGATTTTCAGACAAAACCATTTAAAACATCAAGCAGCACGGTTATTAAACTACTAGCTAAACAAGATGCGCTAGCCGCTAAAGTATTTGATAAAATTGGTGTTAGATTTATTACAAATTCAATTTTTGATTCATTCCAAGTGATAAGATTTTTAATTGAAGAAAATTTAATCAGCTTTCCGCAGATCATGCCGGATCAATCTTCTAACAATATGTATGCTGTCGAAGAGTTTCTTGCCGTGAGCGAGAAACTACGGAATAAATACCCAGCAGACCATAAGATGGCTTCAGAGAAAATTGACCGATTACTGATGAGAAAAATAAGCGGTAACAAAGGTGTATTTCTGGGGCTCTTCAAAAAAGACAACCCCTACTCATCAAAAGATTTTAAGTATATCAAATTTATTTCTAGGCAATTGATTAAAATTGAATCCTCAGGAGGGGGGAAAGCTTTTAGTTTTTTCTATCCGTTCGAGGTGCAAATAATGAATCAAGAAAGTTACAGTCGAATTCAATCGGGAGACTCGGAGCATTCAGCCTACAAAGACAGGCAGGTTAAGGCTGCGGTTAAAAGACTATTTCCAGATGAAAAATAAGTTAATGAAAATGTTTATGAAGTCTTTAGCATTGATCAGATCTGTGCTAGCTACGTTTTTGTTTCCCTTTACAGTTCTAATTCTTGGACCGCTGGCAATGCTTGGGCATTATCTTTTTCACAATCGAAAATTGGATGATGCTATTCTTTCGTTTTGGGGGCGAGTTTGTTGTCGCATGTCAGGTGTAAAAGTTGTTGTAGAGGGGAGAGAGAATATTCCTGAAGAGGGGTGTCTATTTTTATTTAATCACACCAGTTTTTTTGATATATTCACAATGTGCGGTTACATTCCTGAAGTCAGATTTGGTGCCAAGTCTGAGTTATTTAAAATTCCTGTTTTTGCACAAACCATGAAGGCCATGAATGTTTTGCCAATTGCCAGGAATAAGCCCAACGAGGTTTTTAAGATATATGAAGAAGCCAAAAACCGATTCGGCACAGGAGAGCAGTTTGCACTATCTCCTGAGGGCGGTCGCTTTTATGGCAAGCAGCTTTCGCCATTTAAGTCTGGTCCATTTATTTTTGCAATGTCTGCGGGTGCGCCATTAGTTCCTGTGGTGATTCTTGTTGCTAACACGGCGCTGCCAAAGGGCGGAATTTTATTTAATAAAAGTAAACTTTCTCATACAATTTATCTTAAAATATTAGAGCCGATTGATACAAAAAAATACACTTCAGATCAGGACTCCCGTCGAGATCTGCAGAATATTGTCTATAATAAAATGAATTCGGTTTGGACTCAGGAAGAGGATTTCGCTAACCCCTAGGCCGCCTATCAAAAAAATCTTACTACAAAATAATCAAGGCGGACAGGCAGGTAAATTAAAGCTAACATCAGCTGTCTGAGCACTGTCAATATCAGTGCCGTTAACCACTCTAAATGATTTTAAAGCTACAAAGTATGTATTACCTGGGATCAAATTATTAATTCTGAAACTTGTATTATCCGGATCGGCTAGTCTAACATTTGTATAGGTACCTGTGGCTCCCATTTTATAGAAAACTTTATACCCACCTAAATCAGTTATTGTCGCACCTGCCGTGTTAAGGGTTACTTTGTCCCACAACGCAATCATATTGTCTCTACAAGTGATTGGCGGCGCAGGTGGCGGTGGCGAGCCCAAAGGGCTAAATGTAATTTTAGGATCAAAATTAGTTGAGTCACATGTATTATCTATTTTTTTGTTAACCACAAAATCAATGACATCACCAGCCACTACACTTGTTGGCAGATCGTAATCACCGCCCCTCACGTCATTCGCTGCAATCGTTGTTTGCCACAAAATACTGGAGCCTTTTTTAATAACTATATCAACACCATCTGTACCACAAGTTCCGCTACCATCGCTTACACTTCCTGTAATTCGAATATTTCCGGCCGCGGGCGAAGTCCATCTACGAATTGCATCTGAGTTATTACCTGGATGGCTGCCAAAATTGGAAATCATTGAATTTGCCTCTGAACCAACCCATCGCTTATTGGAGACAGCATATGTCATTCTCGTACCCGTAGAATCTAAATAGGACCATTGACGACAATCTTGAATACCTGAAAAATCTACTGATGAAATATAAACATTGGGATTAGTGGCCGCAGGGCATGTTAGAACAGGTGTTGGAGGTTGTGTATCAGGAGGGGGCGCATCCTCAGTTGGTAGTGGGACCTCAAAGCGAGGAGCCTGACCTGAACTAACACCAAAAAGGCTTTGATTACAAGACAACAGGGGCATAGCCAATACAGTCGTTATTATGATTTTTTTAGCAGACTTAAACATATCAATCCTCTTTTCATAGTGTCATTTAGGGCTGAGAAGCGGTTATTTTAGCTCTAATCAGCGTTTATTTCGCTATCAGCCATGCTATATACAAAGCAATATCAAGGCCTCTGCAGAGCTAACTGATTCGTTCTGAATGTCGAGGATGTAGACAATTGAGACAATTTAGGCGCTAGCTCTTAGTGGCTTTCCAGTCTTGGGCAAATAGTGGGCTTTCCATTTTTATTTTACGCACACCGGTTTCGATTTCAATTTTTAATCTGAAGGGGAATCGGGTTTCTATTTTTTTTACCTGAAGTTTTTTGGGAGAAAAACCAAATTGATATTCGATGGCCGATGCCAGTTTATCGATTTGAATATAATTATCAAAGCTCTGTCCGCCGGTTGTACTTCTGAAGTTGCCGACAAATAACAACAGGTCATTAAAGTAGTGTACAGGGCCATTGAAATTTTCAAATTGCTCGAGCTTTCTCCAGTGATAGCCATTTTCTGTTATAAATACGCCATCAGAAGATAATATGCCTTTAAGTGGATTTTGCGGATGGAATGAGACCGAAGAGATATCTTTTTTAAGCAACTCATCAATCGTGTAATAAATTTGCTGAGCCTCCTTTAAAGGTTTCCACCAAACTGGCCCGTGATCTTTTAGGTGACTTTGATTCCACACAGAGATTTTCTCACGAACAACCTCAACTTGACTCCATAGCGGAATTTTTTGGGATGTAGAGGCGATAATTCCTTTAAACTCAGGAGTGCTTAATCCCTTAATTGAATTTAAGGGGATAGAAATATTCTTTACAGAAATAATTTTATCATATTGACGGTTTTTAACTTGGTGCCATTCGTTTTGTGCATAGACAAAAGTGGCAAAATCAAACTTAGTAATGAGTTCTGAAAGATGTACATAGCCTTCATAGCTCTGATATTTTACTAAGGCAAATTCATTATTGTAATTTTCAACTACTAGTCGCGTGCCTTGAGGAATTGTGGTTTGCACTGAAGCTTGTATCTGAGCCTTGGATCTGAGGTAAATATCTTTTAGAGCCATGACATAGCCCATATCATAGTTATCGGCCTTGACTTCATTAATGTTTTTTTTTAACAGAAGTTTTTTTTCAGTATCGAATAGCTGTAGACTTTTTGTGGTGGTTTCTACAACTTTATAGCGCTTATTTTTTTTTGGATCGATAACAAACTGTGAAAGATGTACAGCAAAAAGGGGCTTGAGTTCATCTTGGCTGAAATAGAGTTTGTTCCACTGATACAGTTGATCAGATCCATGTTGGGTTTTAAGTATTAGTTTTTTTAAAGTTTCGACACTTGTGGTTCCGGATGGAAACAAGCTGCTGGTTGATTTATAAAAAGGCACTTCCAGGCTGGATTTTGGGTTAAGCTCGTGTGCAGAGGGCTTAATTGTGGCCGCCCGAATCTGACTGACACTCAATAAAATAGAGCTGAGTATGACGAATAGCATCTAACTTCATTCTCTAAGGGGATTTATCTGCAATCAAGACCAGTTCTTTGCTATATTGTGATGTTTTGGCGCTGCTTAAAACTAATACAGAGAGGCTTTTTGTGGATGTGAATACAATTAAAAAAATAGGTGTAATTGGTGCGGGACAAATGGGAAATGGAATAACGCAAGTTGCGGCTGCTGCTGGGATTGATGTTGTGATGTTTGATATTTCGCCGGGCTCATTAGACAAAGGTCTTGGGGTTATTTCATCTAGCTGCGATCGCTTAATAAAAAAAACAACAATGACAGAAGATCAGAAAAAAAGTTTGTTATCAAAAATTAAAACAAGCTCCAATATGCAGGAGCTTTCTGGTTGTGACTTTGTGGTGGAAGCGGCAACAGAAAATATCGATTTAAAGTTGAAGATATTTAAGGAACTCGATGAAATCGTTAAGAAAGATGCGATACTCACCTCCAACACGTCATCCATATCAATTACTAAAATTGCTTCAGTCACGAAGCGTCCAGAACAAGTCGCAGGAATGCATTTTATGAATCCCGTACCGCTAATGCAATTGGTTGAAGGTATCCGTGGATTGCAGACGTCAAATGAAACGTTTAAGACAACCAAAGAGTTGGCAGAAAAACTTGGTAAGGTGTTTGTTGAATCCACCAAAGATATGCCGGGATTTGTGGTTAATCGTATATTAATGCCAATGATTAACGAAGCTGTTTACACTTTACATGAAGGTATAGCATCTGTGGAGAGTATCGATCAGGCGATGAAGCTTGGAACTAATCAGCCGATGGGACCACTGACATTAGCGGACTTTATTGGTCTAGATACGTGTTTAGCGATCATGAATGTTCTGCATGATGGTTTGGGAGATACTAAATACCGTCCTTGTCCCTTACTGATTAAGTATGTTGAAGCGGGCTGGTTGGGTCGTAAAACTGGACGCGGATTTTATAATTACCAAAAAGCTTAAATTGAAAAATTAAAGAAAGAAAAAAATGGCATTTCAATATCAAAATATAAAACTTGAAAACAAAGAAAATGGTCTATGGATTTTAACCTTAAACAGACCTGAAGCTTTAAACGCACTGAACACATCTTTAATGAATGAGATGGCCGATGCGATCAGGCAACTATCCGAGATGAGCTTTGATGACGTCAAAGCATTAATCATTACTGGTAGTGGAGATAAAGCTTTTGTGGCTGGCGCTGATATTAAAGAAATGATGGATTTAAACGAAGATCAGGCCATGCAGTTTGCTAAGCGCGGACAAAGTATTTTTCATGAGCTGAATTTACTTAAGATTCCAGTTATAGCGGCTGTAAACGGTTTTGCGCTTGGTGGAGGCTTAGAGCTTGCTTTAGCCTGTGATTTTATTGTGGCCAGTGAAAATGCAAAATTTGGTTTACCCGAAGTGAGTTTAGGTTTAATTCCTGGTTTTGGTGGAACTGTTAGATTAACACGAGCTGTGGGAATTCGAAAGGCTCGCGAATTAATTTATACGGGTGAAATGCTCAATGCAGCGCAAGCGTTTGAGTTAGGGCTATTAAGCAGTGTGGTGCCGCAAAGTGAACTCATCAACACAGTGGTTAAAAAAATTGAAATGATTTTGAGTCGTTCGCCTCTGGCCGTTGCCGAAGCCAAGAAATCAATTAATCAGGCTTTTGATCTAGAAACCGAAGTCGCTTTGCAAAATGAAGCCGAAATTTTTGGGGCTTTGTTTAATTCTTTTGATGCCAATGAAGGAAAAAAGGCTTTCGTTGAAAAACGAAAACCGGCTTTTACAGGAAGTTAATTATGAAAACTGAGCATCCGATTCGTATTGTAACAGCCGCTTCACTTTTTGATGGCCATGATGCCAGCATTAATATTATCAGACGTATGTTGCAAGAGTCCGGTGCGGAGGTCATTCATTTGGGCCACAACCGCTCAGTGCATGATGTGGTGAAAGCGATACTTCAAGAAGGTGCGCAAGCTGTGTGTATATCGTCCTATCAGGGCGGGCACATGGAGTATTTCAAATATTTAAGAGATTTATTAAATCAAGCTGGCGCGGATTATGTTAAAATTTATGGTGGCGGTGGCGGCGTAATTGTTCATGATGAAAAACATGAACTTGAACGAAGCGGAATCAGTCAGATTTTTCATCCAGATGATGGGCGAAAATTAGGCCTTGAAGGCATGATCAAAATGATCATTGATGGCTGTCATTTTGATTTAATTGAAGCTCAAAAAAAATCGGTAAAAAAACAGATATTCGAACAAGATGCAGTGCCTTCTGTAGAACTTGGTTTGGCTCTTACGGCCATTGAAAATGGTCATCAAGATATTAAACTAGATCAATTCGGACTATCTTCATTTTTAAGAAAAGGCAAAACACCATTAATTTTAGGGATTACGGGTACAGGTGGGGCTGGTAAGTCTTCATTGATTGACGAACTATCACAGAGATTTTTAAATGCCTATCCAGGTAAAAAATTGGCGGTTATTTGCGTGGACCCTTCCAAACGCAAGACAGGTGGCTCTTTGCTCGGCGATCGAATTCGTATGAATTCACTTTCGCGCCCTAATATTTATATGCGCTCGGTGGCATCACGTGGTTCCGGTAAAGAGATTGCAAGTACGCTCCCGGATATTCTTAAATTTTTAAAACAACTGGATTTTGATTTTATCATCGCCGAAACATCGGGAATTGGTCAGGGGAATATGGCCATTACGGATGTTAGTGATTTATCGATGTATGTGATGACATCAGATTTTGGTGCTCAATCCCAACTTGAAAAAATTGATATGATTGATTTTGCAGATTTTGTGGCAGTCAATAAGGCGGATAGACGTGGAGCGCAGGATGCACTTCGCGATGTGACTAAGCAGTACAAGCGCTCGCGCAAAATTTTTAATGATGAAACCAAAGTACCTGTGTTCTTAACTCAGGCTAGCCAGTTTAATGATGGTGGCGTAAACCAATTATTTTTTAGTATTACAGATAGGCTTGTTGAAAAACAGGCTTTGTCAGCCGTTAATGGCGAATTTAGAAAAAGCGTTCTATCGGCGGAGGAACATGTGATTATCCCCGCTGAAAGACAGAACTACTTGGCTGAAATTGTTTCGACTAACAGAAAATATAAGACAAGAGTTAAAGAACTTGCTGAGAAAGCCTCTAAGCTGGGCTCCTTAAAGAACATCGCAGCTGATTTGCAGCTTGATAAAAAAATAATTGAACAAAAATCGAATGACTATAAAAAAGATTTTGAAGCTCAAGAAATTGAGGCACTTGAAAATTGGGAACAGTTGCAACAGACCTATGCTCAAGATGAGCTTATCTTTAAAGTGCGGGATAAAGAAATCAGACAGAAACTGACCAGTAAATCACTCAGCGGAACTAAAATTCGTAAAATTGTTTTGCCGAATTTTAAAGACTGGGGCGATCGATTTAAATTTTTAAAATTAGAAAACATTGCAGGAGAGTTTCCGTTTACAGCAGGTGTGTTTCAATTAAAACGTGCGGATGAAGATCCTAAACGCATGTTCGCAGGCGAGGGAACACCAGAGCGAACCAACAAGCGCTTTCATTATCTTTGCAAAGGTGAAAAGGCACACCGACTTTCGACGGCCTTTGATTCGGTAACTTTATACGGACAAGATCCAAATCCGCGGCCCGATATTTTTGGTAAGGTCGGAGAGTCTGGCGTAAGCATTTGCACCCTTGATGACATGAAAAAACTTTATGATGGCTTTGATCTCATTGATATGAACACCTCTGTTAGTATGACAATTAACGGACCGGCACCGATGATTTTAGCTTTTTATTTTAATACCGCAATAGATCAACAAGTTGAAAAACGTGAAAAAGAATTGGGCCGAAAATTAAGCGCTACTGAATGGCAAGAAACCTCGCAAAAAACCATTCAACAGGTGCGCGGCACGGTGCAGGCTGACATTCTTAAAGAAGATCAGGGCCAGAATACTTGTATTTTTTCAATTAACTTCGCCCTTAAAATGATGGGTGATATTCAAGAGTACTTCACTAAAAACAATGTTAAAAATTTTTACTCCGTCAGTATATCGGGTTATCATATCGCAGAAGCCGGAGCTAACCCCATCAGCCAACTAGCGTTTACGCTTTCCAATGGTTTTACTTTTGTGGAGTATTATCTTTCTCGTGGCTTAAAAATTGACGACTTCGCTCCTAATTTGTCTTTCTTTTTCAGTAACGGCTTAGATGTGGAGTACTCAGTTTTAGGTCGTGTGGCTAGACGAATTTGGGCCATCGCGATGCGGGATCTTTATAAGGCTAATGAGAGATCACAAAAACTTAAATATCATATTCAAACCTCTGGCAGATCTCTTCATGCTCAGGAAATTGACTTCAATGATATCCGAACCACCTTGCAAGCCTTAATTGCCATTCAAGACAACTGCAACTCACTTCATACAAATGCTTATGATGAAGCCATCACCACGCCAACTGAAGATTCAGTCAGACGGGCGATGGCTATTCAGATGATCATCAACCGCGAGTTTGGCACGACAAAAAATGAAAATCCAACTCAGGGAAGTTATTTTATAGAAGAAATGACTGATCTGGTTGAAGAAGCGGTGCTAGAGGAATTCAAACGCATCAATGAGCGGGGCGGAGTGCTCGGCGCCATGGAGACCCAGTACCAAAGATCTAAAATTCAAGAAGAGTCGATGTATTATGAACATTTAAAACACAGCGGTGCTTTGCCAATAGTCGGGGTGAATACATTTATTAACCCCAAAACCTTAGCCAGTGATTTTATTCCGGCTAAAATCGAAATGGCCAGAGCCTCACAAGAAGAAAAAAACCAACAACTTAATAATGTAAATAGCTACCAAGCAAAAAATAGCGCCAGAGCCGGAATTGAATTAACTAACTTAAAGGCTGTGGCTTTGAGTGGGGCCAATATTTTTGAAGCATTACTGTCGGCGTCTCGTTGTTGTTCACTCTATCAAATGTCACAGGCCCTGTATGAGGTCGGCGGGCAGTATAGAAGGAATTTGTAGTTATACTTTTGCCTTGAGTAGGCGACACATTAAAAAACTGAGAACATAAGTTTGATCTCAAGATTTAAGCTAGTTGCGTCACAAGCTTTTTCTGGCCTTATTTATTATCCCAATTGCAGATAGCATTATCTACAAACCTGATTTATTACGGAGATATACATGAATCTTTTTACTTACGCAGCCCGAGTTTTATCAACCGTGTTTTTTACTTTACTAGTGGTGTCAAAATCTTCAGCACAACCATTTCCTTGGAATCCAGTAAATAATCGAAGAGTAAATGTTCCTAGTCAGCAAGTAAATCAGCCGCCTCCAGCTCAGAAAAAAGAAACTTTAATTGTACATAGTATCGGTGCCTCCGAAGGGGCCGACAGCTTTTCGATTAATATTTTTATGGGTATAGCTAATTCTATTTCTCATCAAAACGATGAATATTATGGAAATAATCGTGCTAATAAATTTGAATTTGATCCGATTACTATTTATGATTTTATAAAAGTCAGCCCTGAAGTTAAATATTCTATTAACTTTTCAAGTACGGGATTTGTACTCAGCGGGGCCTTCAGGCCAGAAACTAAATATACTATTACAATTAAAGGCGGGCTTAAGATTAAACTCGGCCAAGAAGTTGAAAATGATATCACGAAAGAAGTTACAACCGGAAGTTATCAGCCCAAGATACGTTTTTCATCAAAATCGCGATATGTACCCGGTGCGCTGGCCGGAAATTTAACTTTTGAAAGTGTTAATGTTAAGGAAGTTGAAGTTTCGATACGTCAGGTATTTTCGCAGAATTTACATCAGTGGCTGACCAGCGGCGAGCAGGCAAGTCAGTATGTCAGTGAAATAATTAAAACCAGCACAATAAAAATTAAAGCCAGAAGTAATGAACGCTATAAAGGCAGTATTTCTCTTGATGAGTTTAACCCTCTTGGCCATGGCGTTTATGTGGTTACGGCAACCCAAAAAAACAGGAAAGCACAAAATATTGCAGAACCTCTTGTTGAAAATGAAGGCGACGAATCCGATGAGGGAGCGGAAGACGGAGGTAGTTATTCGTATCGGACGCATGTTTTCGATACCGCCAGTGTGGTGGTATCAAACTTATCTGCAGTGATTAAATGGGGCGCTAAAAACAGCTTAAAAGCCTGGGCCGTTAAAACCGCAGATGTCAGTCCGGTAACTGGCGTAAATGTAGAGCTTTATACCGACTCTAACCGTAAAATCGACAGTTGCACGACCGAAGGCTCTAATGCGGAGTGCACCCTAAAATGGAATGAGCTAAAATCGGCAGTTCCTTTTGCAGTTGTATTTCGTACTTCTACAGATGCCACTTATATAAAACTTTCTGATCTTGCTATTAAAAATGATCGTTTTCATGTGGGAAGCCGCGATTACGTTAAAGATGAACAGGGTTTTGATGCTTTTGTCTTCTCGGGGCGTGATCTCTATCGCCCAAGTGAAACTGTTGATCTTGCTGTACAGGTTCGAAATAAAAAATTTGAAGCTGTCGGAAAAATTCCACTACTCTGGAAAATTTCGAACCCCAAAGGTAAAATAGTCCGCGAAGGCACTACGCAAACCGATGATTTCGGGGTTTCGCATTTGCCGTTTCAGACTCAGTTGAGTTTTGATACAGGTAAATACACAGCACAGGTTTGGACAGGCAAACAGGTATTGCATCAATTTTCATTTTTAGTTGAAGAGTTTGTGCCTGAGCGAATAGGTCTAAAAGTGAAGCCTGAAAGTGAAGAGTTCATAAATAAGTCTGAAGCCAATTTTAACCTGGAAGCACTTTATTTATTTGGCCCGCCAGTGGTGGAAGGCGAGTATAAAGCTTCCTGTACATTAGTTCCGGCCTTTAAAAAAATTCCAAAAAATCCTGATTATGCTACCGGTTTTTATGTAAACGAAATGAATAAAGCTATTAATCTTGATGTGGTGACCGGAAAAACAGATGATAAAGGTCTGGCGAAATTCAGCTGTAATTACCAGAATCAACTGGGTCAAAAATATCCTGTTGTGTACGAATTGCGCGCCAAAACCGACGTTGAAGAGTCTGGCAGTTCAAGAGTAACATCCAAGGTAGGAACAGCGCTTGTGGGGTCGACGGATACTTTGGTAGGAATTAAAGTAGTAGACAAAAAAAGTTCGGAAATTAAAATTCAGGGCGGTTTTTTTGACTTTAAAGGTAATGCAGTTAAGCGCTCGACTAATTTAAAAGTAAGACTGTACCGTATTGATCAGAATTGGAATTATTCATATGACGAACAAGGCTCCAACAGATGGAAAGTTGAAGAGGTAGTCGTACCAACCGGTCTAGTAAAAAATTTGACTGTAAATGATTCTGTATTTGAAGTGGCTTTAGTTCCAAGTGAAGGCTGGGGCCAGTGGTTGGTTCGGGTAGAAGACATGAACACCGGTTACACGGCAGATCTCAATACGGGTTATTTGGGCTGGTATTATGACAACAGTAATCAAGGGCCGGCAGTGCGTGAGCCTGAAGATTTAAAAGTAGAAGTTTCAAAATCTAAAATTTCTCCCGGTGAAAATTTTAAGGTGTTAATGCAGGCACCTTTTGCCGGAAGATTACTTGTGACATTAGAAAGTAATTTGGTTCATGAATCCAAATGGATAAATGTATCTAAGCCAGGTTCGATTGAAGTCGAATTTAAAGCCCCCAATGTTCTTCCGAATTTTTATGTAACCGGATTACTTTTAAAAAATCCGCAGGAAGGCAAAAGATTTTTACCAGCCCGAGCCTTCGGGGCTCAGAGTGTTCAGGTTATTCCAATAGATCATCGGATGCAGGTTAAGATTAAAGCTCCGGAGATCATGGAAAGTCGTAAAGAATTAAAAATTGATATTTCAAACGATCAAAAAGCAGCGGTTGAATACACTGTCTCAGTTGTTGATGAAGGCATATTGCAAATGACTGACTTTAAAAGTCCCGATCCTATTGCCCGATTTTTTGAACCGCGTAGGCTCGGCGTTTATTCCAGTGAAACTATCGGCTGGACAATGGCAGGTATGGCAAAAGGAAAAGACACACCCGGCGGAGACAAAGCCAAGAACCAAGGCAGCCAGAATATTCCGGTACGACTTGTGGCATTTTTTAATCCGGTAGTTAAATCAGACTCTTCAGGTAATGCCACGGTCAAATTTAGTATTCCAGAATTTCAGGGAAAATTGCGGGTTATGGTTGTGGCCAGCCACAAAAGCCGAATGGGTTCTATTGAAGCAAATGTTACGGTTAGAGACCCCGTGGTTATTCAATCAACACTTCCGAGATTTTTAACTTCGCAAGATAAATTTAAATTTCCGGTGGCTATTACCAATACATCTGGGCAGGAACAAAAAATTACGGTCAGCATTGAAAACGGACCAGAAATAAAAGTGGCGGCAGGTATTCAGACTGAGACCTTAAAAAATAACCAGATGAAAATTCTGAAATTTCCAGTTGAAGTTGTTTCTGCAATAGGTACCGCCGATATTCGAGTTGTGGCTAAGAATGCAGATGGAAAAATTTCGAATTCAGAATCTTTCAGTCTTAAAGTGGGCCCGCAGGGCGTAGAGCAATCACTACATCTAACCTATAAAACGACAGATTCCGTAGCTCTTGATAAAGTCATTCCTGCAAACTGGCGTACGGATTATCTTAAGATGCAGGCAACAATTAGCAATATTCCCTATCTCGGTGAAATTTCAAATTTAGATTATTTATTGCATTATCCATATGGTTGTATTGAGCAGACAACTTCAACTACTTTGCCACTTCTTGCTATAGAGGATTTACTGAAATTTGTAGACACCAAATCTAAAAAAGCACGGAATGTAAAAGAAATGGTTAATCGGGGGATTGCGCGGGTTTTAAGTATGCAGACGGGGTCGGGAGGGTTTGGTTATTGGCCCGGAGATCCCACGCCTAATCCGTGGGGTACGGCCTATGCGACCTATATGTTACTTGAAGCTAAAAAATTGGGATATGAGGTTTCAAACGAAGCTATAGATTCAGCAATGACTTATATGCTAGGACATATCAGAACCAATCCCTATAATGCAGCTAATCCCAGTTTCAATGAAACGCTTGCAGATCCTTGGATGTTATATGTTTTAGCTAAAGGTGGACGTCAGGTAACAGCTGAGCTTCGACAATCATTAGAAAAAATTATTCAGAAAACTGGTTCTGGTAACCTACAAAATATTTATGCAGAAAATAATTTTCTTTTGGCTGCAACCGCAAAAGCCCTTGGGGACAATGAATCACTTAAAAAAATTCTTCCTGATGATTCTCTGCTTTCAGATTCATTTTCTGGAGGCCGCGAAAACTATTATACTTACTGGTCGAAAACGCGTTCTGATGGTCTGCGCCTAACAATTGTTGACGAATTGTGGCCTAAGCATTCTGCCGTGCAGATATTAACTCAGCGGGTTGTGAATGATCTTCGAAAAAATTCTAATTATGGTTTTTCCACTCAAGATGTGGCTTGGAGTGTTCTGGCTCTTGGTAAAAAAGTCCGTAATATAAATAAAGTCAGCAACTCGGATCTTAAAAAAATGAGTTTGCTAGCAAACGGAAAAAATATTCCCAATGGTTACGAAGTCCAAGGCATGCCGACCTGGGTTTTAGAGGGACAGGTTACAAATAAAACTTATTCAGTAAGCGGTGGGGCGAATGCAGATAACGGTGCTTGGCTTTATTTGAACTTAACTGGAATCACGCAAAGCATACCGAAGGGCGGAGGTACTTTTACGTTAGAAAGAAGATATCTTGATCGCGGTGGAGATGAAATCAATCCGAGTTCAATTAAACAAGGTGATGTTATTCTTGTGAACCTTAGTTTTAAGGCCAGCAATAGTATGCAATTTAAGAATGTGGCCATTGTTGATCGAATTCCGGCAGGCTTTGAAATTGAAAATGCAAGACTAGGGCGGGGAGAAGAGGTTTCGTGGATAAATAAAGAAACGCTTTATCAGCCAGAGTACCTTGATATCCGAGATGACCGTATTCAGTTTTTCGGAAATGTCGGGGGAGAAAACAAAGAGTTTTACTATACAGTCAGGGCCGTTACCTCTGGGCAGTATATAGCACCGCCAGCGTTGATTGAACAGATGTACGAGCCAGGATCAACCACATACGGAAATACAACTAGTGTTCAGATTTCTGAAAAATAGTGGTATTAATAAAACCCGTATAATTTTATTGATTTTATTAAGTGTGGGCCTTTGGCTTTTTGCTTGGCCTGATTCAGTCGGGCTCAAGCCCGATTATTCCCGGCGCGTGATGTTTGAAAATGGAAAACTCGCACGCGCTTATTTATCAACTGATCAAAAATGGCGTTTTCCGGTGGAGCTCATTAAACTGCCAAAATGGTTGCAGCCGGCTCTCTATTGCCTAGAGGACAAAAGATTTGAATACCATATAGGTGTTGATCCCGTTGCATTGACTCGAGCAATGTATCAAAATGTCGAAGCCCAGAAAATTGTTTCTGGAGCTTCAACCCTTACAATGCAGGTGGCGCGTTTAACAGAACCACGACAGCGGACAATATTTGCAAAAATTATTGAAAGCTTCAGAGCAACGCAGATTGAGGCCCGTTACAGCAAAGCAGAAATTCTAGAATTGTATCTGAACAAAGCTCCTTTCGGAGGTAATATTGAGGGCCTTGAAACTGCAGCCTTCAGATACTTTCAGAAATCAGCCCAGTGGTTGAGTTACGATGAATTTGCCTTTCTGATGACTTTACCACAATCCCCGCCAAGATGGGATCGGCTTTCAAATTTACAGATTTCCAAAATCCGAAATCAAAAGCTGCAAAAACTTTCAGAATGCGGGTTAATTAACGAAGAAGAACTTAAATATGCAGTTTCTGCTAAAGTACCGGATGTCAGAAGTGGTTTTGAAATTCACGCCGAACACTGGAGTGACGATCTGCTGAGTGAAAATCCGCAAATGAAAACCATTCACTCTACCTTAAACTATGATATTCAAAAATCAGGCGAAGCGCTGATCAGAAAAAAACGTGCCGACTGGCAAAATAAGGGTGTTCAGAATATAGGGGTTATTGTTATTGAGAATGCCACTGGAAAAGTATTAAGTGCCGTGGGAAATTTTGATTATTTTGAAAGTGAAAATGAACAGAAGTTTTCTGGCTACAAGGTTTTTCGCTCTACAGGAAGCGTGTTGAAACCTTTTTTTTACGCGAGCCTTCTTAGCAGTGGAGAAATTCTGCCGGAAACCCTTCTTGAAGATGTGCCATTTGATTTTCACGGCTACAATCCGAAAAATTACGATGGTCTTTTTTCAGGACTTGTCGAAAGTCAATGGGCTCTAGCTCATTCTCTCAATCTACCCTGGATAAAAAAATTATCTGAAGTGGGTGTGGATTCTCTACTGAGTTTTTTGAAATCAGGTGGCATCACATTAAATTTGCGTTCTGAAGATATCGGACTTTCAATGATTATCGGCGGTATTCAGGCCAGCTTGCTTGATCTCACTCGAATGTACACGGCCTTTCCGAATGAAGGTAAATTATTTCCATTGCAAAAAATTTCAGGTGAATTAAATACGGCAGCTGAAAATAATGGTTTTCAGTGGTTTCATCCCGGCGCTGCCGAATTAACTTCAAGGGCTTTGTCAGTAAGAGGCCGGCCTGATTATAGTATTGATCCATTTTATTTTCGAGATGATCTTGGAATTCGCTGGAAAACAGGTACAAGTCAAGGGCGAAAAGATGCTTGGGCTATTGGTTACAGCCGCAATATGACTATCGGGGTTTGGTTGGGAAATATGAACAATGAGCCATCACCGGCGCTAGTCGGTCCAGAGATTGCGGCGCCCTTGTTATTTGAACTTTTTGCAATTGTTAAATCAAAAAATGAAGACTATTGGAAATCTTTAGTTTCAAATAATTACTCGCCATTATTACAGAAAATAGAAGTCTGTTCGTTTTCGGGTCAGATGCCCGGGCCCAATTGCAAACATCTTAAAACTGTAGATGCACCCAAGGGAATAGTACCTCGTCATCGATGTAATTTACATCAAGAGGCATTGGTTGATAAAAAATCAGGTCTGAGAATTCATCAAGATTGTAAAATTCCGGGAAGTGAGCCCGTACTCAGGTCATTTCTGACTCTTCCGGGAGATATTCAGATGTGGTTGAATGATTCTTTACATGGAGCCCAGATGCAGCCACCGTTCCATCCTAAATGCAAATGGTTAACGAAAGAAAAAGGTTCGCTCGAAATTGTAGAACCCAGTGATGATAATTACATAATTACCGGTGGAGTCTCAAAAAATGAAATAATTTTACCATTGAAAATTAGATCTCCTGATAAGGCAGAAAGTCCTAATTGCTATTTGAACGGTGAAAAAATTAAAATGGATAAATCTGATTTTCAGCAAATTTTACGGCTTAAGCCGGGCGATTACAACTTGATGTGTCTGGATAAAGTAGGTCGATCCGATCAGATTAAATTCAGTGTTGAACTTTAATTAATAATTTTTTTACCTAAAATGCACGACAACTCTCTCAGCAATTAATTCAAATCGTCCCAAGGTATAGCGTTTTCGCAGCTTGCAGTTCCAACTTCAGTTGTAAGCCCTTTTTGATCTGTTGAATCAAGATGAACTGTTTTTTTAGTTAAATTAAAATAGAGTGTAAGAGTTCCAGTTTTAGTAGAAGCGTTTTTGCCCTTATAAATCATGATGGTTTGTGGGGGAGAGCTATCTGCGTATCGTGTGTCTACAAGCTTCATGTATGAAGTGACTTCGTCATCAAAAAAGCCAGCTTTATTTGTTTTTAAGTTAATTCCAACAATGTTTTCATCAACCTGTCCTAATCCACTACATTTATAAAAGTATTCAACTGGAGAGTATTGAGCAGCAGCCGTTGCAGTTACTAGGTTTAAAAAAGCGATTGCGAAAATTTTTTTCATAAGTAAATCCCTTGTTAAAGTTTCAATTTAAAATAACGAAAATGGATATAGCGTAGGACTTAATACATAGCATCAATCTTGTGTTTTACTAACAAATGACAGTAAAAATTATACGATTTTTTAGCGTAACAGATGTTTAATACAACCTTCAGAACGACCTAATTAAGCGTATTCTCGCGTATTTTGTACATGGTTTTGCATAAACTGTCCTAAGTCGCAATAAACTGCGTGCTTTTTAAGTTCTTATCAGCTAGTTAGATGTTTCAATTAATTTTTAACAGTCCCAGCGACTGTTTGGGTAAATTGCACTCATGGCCTCAACTTTTATGTGATTTGGCTAGGGTGCCACACATAACAGGTACCTCTTAGCAGGTACAAAAAGGAAAGCCATGGAAAACCATATGGACGTTACGTCTATTGAAGCGACCGCATCGAACAAGAATCAAGATACAGATATCGAAACAGAAGCAGATGAGATTGCAGTCGAAAATGCCTTTGAAAGCTGGAATCTTTCTAAAGAGGTTTTAAAATCTCTGGCTGAGATGAAGTTTACAACTCCCACAGCCATTCAAAAACAAGCCATTCCGCTATTATTAGCTCGGGATAAAGACTTTGTTGGGTTAGCCGCTACTGGCACTGGCAAAACAGGTGCCTTTGGTATTCCACTCGTAGAAACAATTGATGCGTCATCTAAATCTGTGCAAGCTCTTGTGATGTGTCCAACTCGTGAATTAGCAACTCAGGTTGAAGCGCAAATTCAAAAAATGGCTAAGTGGAAGGGTTTATCGACGCTTACAGTATTCGGTGGATCATCTTATGATCGCCAAATCACGGCTTTAAAACGTGGTGTTCATATCGTGGTAGGAACTCCGGGTCGTCTTTGTGATTTAGTTGATCGTAAAGTTTTAAAATTGAATGATGTTCAGACTTTAATTTTGGATGAAGCTGATGAGATGATTTCAATGGGCTTTCAGGATGATTTAGAAAAAATATTAGGCGCTATCGGTGATGACAAGAACAAACGTAAATGGTTATTTTCAGCGACGATGTCTCCAGAAATCAGAAGAGTCGTTTCAAAATATTTACCGGACTATGATAAAATTGAAATTCACAAACAAGAGTCTGAAAGACCTCAGATAGAACAAATTTATTATACAATATTTCCGGATCGTAAATTACAAATGCTTTCTTCTGTGCTTTACATGAATCCAGAATTCTATGGTTTGATATTTTGCCAGACCAAGCGCGAAGTAACTGAAATCACCGAGTGGTTAAAACGCAAAGCCTTTAAAGTGGATTGTATTCATGGTGACCGCCCACAACGAGAGCGTGATTATATTTTAAAAGATTTCAGAAGCGGCCGAGTTAAAATATTAGTGGCAACAGACGTAGCAGCTCGGGGATTAGATATCGAAAATTTAACTCACGTTATTAATTTTTCATTGCCACGCGAAGTTGAAAGTTACACGCACCGAATTGGTCGTACAGGACGCGCCGGTAAAAAGGGATTAGCTCTTTCGATTGTAGCACCTCATGAAGTCAGAACTCTTAAGCGTATTCAACAGGTGACCAAAGCCACGTTAACAAAAGGTGTTGCGCCGACTAATGATGAGCTTAATGTTTATCGTGTTAAAGATGTTATCAGCAGCATGAATCAGGTTGAGAGTGATGACACATACTACAGAGCCGGTAAGTTTTTGGATCGTAAAATGGCTGAATTAAAAGAATTATTTCAATTTGATTTTACTGTTGAAGAGTTTTTAAAACGTTTACTTGTTTCTGAGCATCCGGATATTTTTGAAAATCGCGACACCTCTATGGATTTTGTTGGTGACGGAGTGATTCCAAGAGAAATGCAAGATTATGGTTCTCGTGAGCGCGGCCCTGTTGGTCGAGATCGTTCAGGGCCTCGAGATAACTTTAGAGAAGGTGGCGGCGGATACAGTCGTGGTGGCGGAAGATCTTTTGGCTTTGGCGGCGGTGGAGGCGATCGTGGTCGCGGTCCGCGTAGGTCAGATAGCGACCGACCTGCACGCCGAGATGATTCAGGCGAGCGTGGGGGCTATGTTCCACGCGAAAAATCTGAGTCTGGCGTAGTCAGAACTGATCGCCCACAACGTCGTGATGCGGGTACTGAAGTTCGTCGTTCTACAGGTTTTAAAAGCTGGAATGCAGACGATAGTTCTGAAAGACCACGCACAAGATCTGAATCGGCGCCAAGAAGATTTTCAGATTCTGGTTCTAAAAGACCAAGTCGCGGTTAGATAATTGGAGTTGTGATATAGGGTTGAGTATGGGATTTTGCTGAAGCACCACTCCTTGGGGGTGGTAGCTTCATTTTTTCGCAAATAATTTGTGATTCTACCCCTAATTTTTGAATTTTACTATTTACAAATATACCTAATATAGGTATATTTAAACTGTATGGCGATTATTACTTTTGCAGATAAGGCAACCGAAGATTTTTTTGTTCATGCAAAACTAAATAAAAAAGTAGGCTGGAGTGCAGTCGTTAATGTTGCCAGAAGAAAATTAGATATGATTCATTATGCTCATTTTTTAACAGACCTAAAAGTTCCACCAGGAAATAGACTTGAGGCTCTTTCGGGTAAGTTGAAGGGCTATCATAGTATTAGAATAAATGATCAGTGGCGTATTGTTTTTAAATGGACGCAGGCTGGGGCTGCAGAAGTTGAAATTTGTGATTATCACTAAAAAGAGGTGTATATGTTTAAAATGATGAGAGAACCGACCACTCCCGGTGAAATTTTAAAAGAAGAATTTCTTCATCCTCTAGACATGACTCAGGCGGATCTTGCAAAGCATTTGGGCTGTGACATTAAGGTTATCAATCGTATTGTCAATGCGAGAACCAGCGTTACTGCAGAAATGGCTTTAAGATTATCAGCCACTTTTAACACAAGTCCTGAATTTTGGCTAAATGCCCAGAAAGCTATAGATTTGTATAAGGCTTCTAAAAAAATTAAGAACTTACCAAAACTTTATAAAAAGGCAGCTTAGGGCGATAATGAAACAAATAATATTAGCTTAAATTTTCAAATATTTTATCAGCACAATTGATTCCATCACAGGCGGCGGAAGTGATTCCGCCGGCATAACCGGCGCCTTCGCCGCAGGGATAAAGCCCTGCGTGTGAAATGCTTTGTAAGCTTTCATCATCACGGGTTACCCGTAATGGACACGAAGTTCTGGATTCTACCCCATAAAGTTTGGCATTTTCAGAAATAAAACCCCGCATGTTCGTATTAAATTTCTCGATGCCTTCAAATAATTTTTTGTACATAAAATCGGGTAGTATTTGATCGAGCCTAACGGTTTTAATTCCAGAAGGGCTTGAGGTATTCGCAACAATATTTTTGTCAGATTTTTTTAAAAAAGAAATTAAACTTTGCACTGGCATTTCTTTACTGCCGCCAGCATTTTGAACCGCATCATAGGCACGAGTTTCAAGTTCTCGTCTGAGCTTCATGCCTCCCATTTTGTCGGCGCCAAATAATTGATCATGTTGAATGCTAACAACCAAAGCCGCATTGGCATAGGGCGAGTTGCGGTTAAAGTTGCTCATGCCATTACAAACCAGCGCATCTTTTTCGGTACCGCTTGAAAGCACATAGCCACCTGGGCACATACAAAAACTATAAACGCCAACACCGGTTTTATCATCGTGGTGGGCTAGCTTGTAGTTGGCTGAACCAAGTTTGGGATGATCTGCAAATTGCCTATACTGGATCTCATTGATTTCTTTTTGAGAGTGTTCAATTCGTAAACCCATGGCAAAAGATTTAGCTTCCACAAAAACATCGGAAGCTATTAAATGATTGAGCATATCTTCAGCTGAATGGCCGGTGGCTAGAATTACATGGTCTGAAAAGTGTTTTTCATTATTTTCAGTGATGACGCCTTTGATGCATTTGTCTCCGTAGATTAATTCAGTGATTTGAGAATTATAGAAAATTTCGCAGCCGTGATTCAGTAAAAATTCACGCATTTTAGGTATGACGCGTCGGATTTTATCACTTCCCACATGTGGGTTTGACAGCCACTGAATTTCTTTAGGGGCACCGAATTGCACCAAGCGATTCAGCACATAAGGAATGTGGGCTGATTTAATTCGGGTGATTAGTTTGCCATCCGAATAAAGGCCGGCCCCGCCTTCGCCATAACAAACATTATTTCGGGTGTCGAGCTCACCATAGCGCCAGAATTTATTAATGCCTTTTATGCGATCCGCAGAGGGGCTGCCTCTTTCAAATAATTTGCAGGGGATTCCACGTTCGACTAAGCGAAGTGCAGCGAATAATCCGGCAGGGCCTGAACCCACAATTATCGGTTTTTTAAAATTTGTCGGAATTTTTACAATGGGCTCTAATTCAAATTTTTCAAGTTTTAGGATTTCATCTTGATCTGCAACTTCAATTGTATAAACGAAGTGGGGAGAGTGTTTCTTGCGGGCATCGACCGACTGCCTTAAAATGCGGTATTCGCCATGATTGGGTACGAGCCAAGCGAGGTGCTCGGATAATTCCTGATCAATAGGCAGTTTAAGGTCTTTAAAAATCTTCGACATTTGAATTAGAATATAGCAAGATCAGCTTATGTCAGCAATAACCAGATTTATGCCCAAGAATCATTTAAGTTATCTTGTCGGTAAGCTCGTACATATCAAATTACCCACTTTTTTGAATAAGCTAATCATTACATGTTTTGCAAAAGCCTATGATATTAATTTAGCCGAAGCCGAGCTTCCGGTTGAAAAGTACCCAAGCTTAGGAGATTTCTTTGTTAGAAGGCTCAAATATGGCATCAGACCTATTGCTGCAACCTGGGCTGTGCATCCCGCGGATTCATTGATCACCCAAGCCGGAAAAATAACCTCAGGTAAGTTGATTCAGGCTAAAAATAAAACCTACTCGCTTGAATCCTTCACTCAAGATAAAAAATCCCTTGAAAAGTATAACAATGGATCTTTTTTGACCTATTATCTATGTCCGACCGATTACCATCGGGTGCATTCGCCAGTGAATGGTGAAATTAAGCGGGTGGTGTATATTCCGGGTGCTCTTTGGCCGGTGAATGCTTGGTCTACTGAAAATATTCATGAGTTATTTTCAATAAACGAGCGGGTACTTATTGAAATCGAAACCGATAGGGGCCCTGTGGGTATTGTATTTGTTGGTGCGACGAATGTAGGTCAAATTGTACTTACTTTTGATCCAGAAATTGTCGGCAATCAGTTATTATCAAGTGCTGTTATTGTAAAGAACTACTCAAATTTAAAAATAAATAAAGGTGATGAGCTTGGAATGTTCAGAATGGGCAGTACTGTTGTAATGCTTTACTCTGAAAAAACGATTACAAGTGTAGGTCTAGATATGTGGATTAACGAACAAGTTTTAGTTAATTCTGAATTTAGTTAATAGGATAGGTACATTCTGTATTTGTCGTTTCCATGATGCTCACAGATTTTAACATTTGAATTTTAACCAAAACTTTTTCATAAATCCATTTTGCTAAAAGTTCAGAAGTTGGATTTTCAAGACCGGGAACTTCGTTTAATATTTTGTGATCTAATAAGAGTAGTAAGGGTGCCATTGTTTTTGATATTTCGTGATAATCCATAACCCATCCTAGCTGAGGGTCTAAATCACCGAGCAGTGTTAAAATTATTTTAAAACTATGGCCATGCATACTGGCGCAGGGGTGGTTTTTAGGCAAATTTGGTAAAAAACGGGCTGATTCAATATGAAAATGCTGTTTCAATTCGTATTTCATGCTAGGTTACCTCGTATATGCATTCGAATACCTTACATTTAGCTAAGCAAAATTTCAAATTTTCTTCTGCACATTTTCTGATTTTTAATGAAAATTCAGCTGAATTACTACATGGTCATAATTATCGGGTTAAAGTCGATATCTCTTACCCCAATGAGAGCGGCGCTGGAGACAAAGGCTACTTTATTGATTTTAATGTTTTAAAGAAAATAATCAAAGATTACTGTGATTTATGGGATGAACATATTCTTTTACCTGAAAAGCACCCCGACATGAAGTACCAAATTAGTAAGAGTGGTAAAAACTACGATATACATTTTCGTGATCGATTTTACTCATTTCCAGTTATTGAAACCATTTGGCTGCCGATTACTAACACCAGTGTTGAAAACTTATCAATGTTAATGGCTAAAAATATTTTTAAAAAAGTAAAAGATCTTGGCGTTACAAAAATTTGTGTAAATGTTGAAGAAACCGAAGGGCAGAGTGCCAGTTCGAGTGTTGGTTTATAGTCCGTTTTCAACCTGTGCTGGGCTTAGTTCTTTTTTTACCCGATAATTCCAAAAGCAAATTTGCCCAGGATCATTGACCCAAAAATCAATGCGGTCTTCGATTTCTTGAGGACTACCGTTACAGGCAGTGCTGCCGATATCTGCAAAATTAGTTACTTCAGATGTGGACCAGGACCAAAAACTTTTTTCGGTTTTAGACCAATTGCGGTTAAAACCCTGATGATCTTTTTGGATGCTGGCAAACAGCATTTTTTCTTTTTGCGGATTAGCAATCAAATCACGAGCTTTAAATGCAAGCGCCGAATCATTGATTTTAACAATAAAGCTGTCGCCGCGACCTTTTCTGGGGCCTACTAAAAAGTAATTGGCTGCAGTGTCAACTACAGTTGTTTGTGGAGTAACTTTAATCGGAGGCTCGTGGCCAGATGAAGTTAAGTTAAAAACAGAAGCTTTATGGGATGTCGTGATTTTAACATAGCTCCAATTTTTTATATTTTGAGGTGATGAATACAAGCTAGAGACTGAGGACTTTAGGCTTATGTTTTCAGTGGTCATTTTTTTAAACTGCGAATCTTGATATTCGATTTCTACTTTGTTCTCGCCGGTAAATAGATTCTGCAGCCAGAGTTTATTCACTGCAAGGTCTGATTTTTTAAAAGTCAAAACACCACCTTCAAGTGCGCCCGTGGTAAAAACTTGTTGGTTACATTTATATTTAGTTTCGATTAAATGTGCTGAGTTAAAATTTAAAATCGAGTAGCGCTCTTCTGAAGTAATTTTATCTAGCGCTAAAGTAACAGTCGCATTGGCACCTAGTTTAATTTCAGTTTCTTGAGCTAAAGTCTCAGAAAATTTTTGCAACCAAATTGACAATTCATCAGCGGTATTGTTTTTTAATATAAGCTCACCATCGCTACAAAGTTGTGGCCAGTGCAACACTTCAGCCTTTGCATTATGAAAGCTAAAAAATGAGAAAATAAGAGCGAATAAAAGGCGGTTTTTGAGTCTCACCTCTATAAGTTCGGGATTAAGGTCGAATTACTTTAAGCAGTAGAAAGAAATCTAGACTTAAGATTGTCAGATAAAGTAACATCAGAAAATAGGAGAATATCAGTGCGCTTATTGGCATTCTTTACGCTAACTGTTTGTCTAGGGTTTTCGTGTTTTTCTGAATCTCAGGAAAAGCCCTTAATTGAAGAAAAAAACACTATAAAAGCGGCTGCAGTTCAAGCACCAAAAAAAAATCAACATAAAAAACAGAGTAAATCTCTTTTAGTGGGCGTAGAAGTACGTAATTATGTCTACTCTGAACCGGGTTTTGTTAGTCATGTCGGCCAATTTTTTGGTATTTGGGGCGAGTGGCATTGGTCAAGTTTTGTAGGTGACGGAAAAGTTTATGGCAATTTTTTGTATGGTCTATTGACCTATGATGGAGCCCTCTGCGACATCTCAAATAACTGTACGCCCTATTCTTCTAAAACAACCGACTACATTGCGAAAATCAACTCAAGACTAGAGCTTAAACTGGGTCAATCATTTTACCTTATTGCTGGTCTGGGTTACCGCTATTTATATGATAGGGGCGAAGGGGTCGGCTTTTACACGCGAAGGGGTAACTGGATTTATCTTCCACTGGGCGCTGGATTTAAATCGGGTAAATTTTTGTTTGATTTGGAATATGATTTAATTGTTAATGGAAATTTTAAATCTAATTTATCGGAAGTCAGCAGCACTTTTACTGATTTAACACATACGCAAAAAGGTTATGGTTTATTATTAACTATAGGTTATCTACTTAAAGAGAATTGGAACGTGCACGGTATTTATGAAAGCTGGAATTTAGAGGAGTCTGATCTTGCAGCTTCGGGCGGAGCATTTTTCGTAGAACCTAAGAATAAGTCAGAAGTGTTTGGGTTAAAAGTGGGCTATTTTTTTTAACAAGCCAAATAGGTTCTAATTGGGAGCTAATTGAATACCAAATGAAAACCGGCTGAGAGCTAAATGATAATTGCTCTCAATTGCTTGACTATTCAAAGCTAATAAACCTAAATTGAGCTAGGCCTATGAAAAAATTTGTCTTAAGTAAAATTGAAGTTCCAAAAAATCATCCTAAACAAGCTTCTGATGAAGTTGATTTGAGCTTAGTACAAAGACTTTATGATCTTGGTTTGCATCCCGGACTTGAAATTGAAGTGGTCTCAAGAATTTCTTTTAATTCTGTAATAATAATTCAATTCGGCGAAACTCGTATTGCCCTGAATAGTGGGGAGTTTGCATGTCTACATGGGCATTAATTGGCTCTCCTAATTCAGGTAAGACGACTCTTTATAATTGGTTGACGGGTTCAAAATCAAAAACAGTAAATTATCCGGGGTCGACGGTAGAATACAATATGGGTTGGATTCGTGGCCCACTACAAGATCGTATTCAAGGCGACAAAGTTACAGTGGTTGACACGCCTGGTGTTTATTCACTCGTTCCGCA
>ERZ1292633.801-Hain-H41-02um-R1-801-length-35333-cov-6_pt1 | contig 35333 bp, 17 predicted proteins | sample MGYA00564406_ERZ1292633 | MGnify/ENA primary metagenome ERZ1292633 (study PRJEB36523, sample SAMEA6512639) | groundwater metagenome | collected 2019-01-08 | study: AquaDiva: Metagenomics assemblies of 32 groundwater samples
CCCCTTTTGCTCCACTGTGGCTCCATTGTAGCTTTTGTGTGCGTGTGTGGCTGGGTGTGAGAATGATGTGATTGTGTGCCGCGAGCGTGGCTTCGATGCGCGAAAGGGGCCAGCCGTTTGGTGGCCCGATAAAAATATCTCCAGCGGTCGGAGTGAACCGATGAGAATTAGCGCCTGGTTGATTGCGTGTCGGGGCGGCGCGTGGCGATGTATAGCTTTTTCCAAAGTTATCGTTTCCCACTTTTAACGGTCGTAGATGGCTGATTTGCAGACGCGCGGAAATTCGGTTCTGCCGAACATCGTCGATGCCGTGGGTTGGACGCCGTGCGTGCGCCTTAACAAGGTTCCGCAGGAGTACGGCCTCAAATGCGAGGTCGTCGCCAAGTGCGAATTTCTCAATCCGGCCGGTAGCGTGAAGGATCGCATCGGCCGCCAGATGGTCATCGACGCGGAGGCGTCGGGTCGCATCAAAAAGGGCGACACCTTGGTCGAGGCGACGTCGGGCAACACGGGCGTCGGGATGTCGATGACGGCGGCCGCCTTAGGCTACAACATGGTGATCACGATGCCCGTCAAGATGTCGCACGAGAAGCAAGTCGTGCTCGAAAGCCTCGGCGCGCGCGTCATTCGCACCCCGAACGTGGCGTTCGTCCACCCCGATAGCCTGATCTCCGTCGCGCGGCGCATGGCGGCCACGGAACCGAACACCCACCTGCTTGATCAGTATACGAATCCGAGCAACTGGGAGTCGCATTACCATCACACTGGGGAGGAGATCTACCAGCAGTGCGGAGGGCGCATCGATATGATCATCATCGCGGCCGGCACCGGCGGCACGATGACCGGCGTCGCGAAGAAGCTGAAGGAGAAGCTGCCGCATGTGATCGTCGTGGCGGCCGACCCCGTCGGTTCCATTCTCGCGGACCCCGCCAATCCGGGACCGTCGCAGCCCTACCAGGTCGAGGGCATCGGATACGACTTCGTCCCGGTAGTGTGCCATCGTCAGTACGTCGACAAGTGGGTCAAGACCGACGACGCCGCCAGCTTCGAGCTTGCGCGCAAGCTGCAGCGACGCGAGGGCCTGCTGGTTGGCGGTAGCTCTGGTTCCGCCATGCAGGCCGTGATTGCGGCCGCCAAGGACCTCCGCGCCGATCAGCGCTGCGTCGTGCTCTTCGCGGACAACATCCGCAACTACCTCACCAAGTTCGTCGACGACGGATGGATGCAGGAGAAGGGGTTCTTCCCGGCCGTCGCAGGCACCCGCCCGACGTACGACGCCCTGGTGGCGCGGAACAAGGAGCTCGAAGCCGAGCTCGAGCGCCTCAGGAATGAGGCGGCCAAGAAGCCGTCCGCTTAGCTCCTCCCGCCCAAGAACAAACCCCGCGGCCCGCTTACTCGTGCGGGTCGCGTAATTCCCACCCTATTCCCCTTCGACAGCCCCTCCCCACCGACGACGCAGCGCGTGGCCACAATGCCGTCATCTGCGGCGAGGACACCCCACCTGTCCACGAGATTCACCTGTGCCAACCATCCATATGGTTGTTGACGTTCTGCTGGGGGCGCAACTTCAACGGGGAGTGGCACGAAGCTTTCGTCTCCCTCATTCTTCTTTACCCTTCTCTTCCTCCTCTTGCGTTTTGTCACGTGAGTCCATCAATCGAAGGAAATGATGTGGGCTACTGACTCAGACGAGGCCGCCGTCGCCGGGTTGATGAGCGACATGCTGCCCACCGGACACCTATCGCTGCCGCTGGCGGTCATCCAAAAGCTAACGTCTTGGCCGGACGACGATGTTCGGTACCGCAGCTTCTCATCGGTGCTTCAGCGAAGCGTCGCGGTGGCGCACAGGGTGAGGGACGCGGCGCGGGCCCTCCTCTCGGGCGGCGAGGCGGCCGCCGACCTGCCACGAGCGACAACGCCACCGCCGTCAGCGAACACCCCCGATGGTGCCTCACTGTTAGAACCGCCGCTGGAACGACCGATGGACGAGCGCTGGCTGATCCCATTCCGACAGCGCCGCGCGGACACCGCCGCGCCACAGGCCTCCGTCATTTCGGCGGTGCCCACGGTGATTCGACCAAACGACTTGGAAGCGAATCTGCGAAGCCACGTGGAGATTGCCGATGCGGTCGGTCGCATCTGGGAGCGTATTTCCCAGGCCGCGGCGAAGAGCGCCGAGTCGGAGGCGGCGGCTGGCGGCGGCGGTGTGACAACGGGGCCCGTCAAAATGCCGCGTCGGCGCAGGCTGCCGTTGGTTACGAGTGACTGCGGTTTCAGCGACGCGGCGACGCACGGCATGGACGCGGCCGCCGGCACCGCCACCCCAAACAGCCGCAAGAGGGGGCGGTCCGAAGCGTCGCCGGCGGCGCCTCCATGCTGTGCGGCGCCTCGTCAGCCGGCTGCCGGCTGGCGGCATTCGCTGGATGGGCCCCTGGTGGGCGGTCCCGCGGTCGCCAGACCTCCCCAGGGTGGCGGCCCCGACTCCACGGCGGCCGCCCCCTCGATGACGCCGGTGCAGGCCGCCCCCTCGATGACGCCGGTGCAGGCCGCGGCCATCGATGCGGAGATGCGCCGCCTGTTGGAGTCCTACCGCCGTCGCGGCTTCAAACCGTCCTCCCCCGCCGCGTACCGAATGTGGCTGACCAGTTTTGCGTACGACTCGGAACACAGCGTCCGCCGGTTGCTCGACATTTTAGACTCGATGTGCCTCGACAATGCCTACGGCGCACTCGACGGGCCGACAGCAACACGCATCGTTGAGGCGCTTTGCGACAGCGCCGTCTACGCGGCCCAGTCGCGCGTGGTGAGCGACGCGTCGGACCGCTTGCATCAGATGCTGGCCGACGCCCAGCGCAGCCATCAGCGAGACGGGGGGGTCGACGACCCGTACGTGCCGGAGGGGGCCCACGATGCGTCGCGGTGGGCCCGTGCAGCCTACTTCATCGCCTCCGCCGTCGAGGGGCCGTGGTCGGAACTGATCAAGCAAGGCGTCCAAGAAGAGGCGGATCGTCAGGTTCAGCTGAAAGAGCGTGCAAAGCGAGCCGCTGAGGCAGCGAAACGGGCCCTGGAGGAGCAGGCAGCCCTTCAAGCCGCCAAGGCCAAGGCGACCTTAGCCGCGATACCAGTGCTAAGGCACCCGCTCTCACCGCCGAGCATCGTGTCCCACGTCTCGGCTCTGGGGCGAATGCCGTCCATCGGGGGGCTGCTCGCTGCACCACCTGGGTTCCGCGGAGTATCGGTGCTCGGCGACGCGCCTGGGATGGCTCCAATAAACTCGCCTCGGCGCGGATCGTCCTACGGCTCCCCTTACCTCTCACCGGGAGTGCACCACAGCGCCGGGATCAGCCGAGCAGCGCCGCCGGCCCCTCCCATGATCCCGCAGCTGCCGATCCCCACGGCCCCGCTGCACAACGAAGTGCTCGCGCTGCCACCCTTCACGGGTGGGGAGTTGTTCCCCGTGGCTGACGTCGGTTCCGGCGGCCCGCTGGATAGCCTCTTCGCTCCGTTGCCGTTGACGCCCACCGATCCTTACTGGGTCGCTCCCTCTTCCCCCTTCCCCGCCGCCGCCGTGGTGCCTATCGTCAACGCACTTGCGGCGAGCCCCGCGACAATGCCACGGCCGTCACCCATCGTCGACAGCGCACCGCCGCTGCCGTCATTGCTGGCCCTGGCGCCCGGGCGGTTGCCTCAGCGAACCTGGATTGACGTGTACCGCGTTTTGTTGTTGGCCCGAGTGTGCGTGCCGCAAGCGTTGGTGATCGCGCATGACAGCGGTCGCCGTTGCGATCGCGAAGAGCTGGCGAAACTGACTTACGCCGTCGAGGCGCGCTTACTTGGAGACGCCAAAGATGTGTCCACTGCGGCACCGTCGCGCCTGTTGCTGCCCGCGTCGTTCTGGCTCATGCATGGCGCGGCGGTGACGCTCGGCGGAGGGTGCCGCCCTGCGTCCGATATCCAACGCGCGGCGCTGGCCATCGCCAACGTGTTGCAGCACCTGGCGTCATGCTGCGACCAACACGGTCGAGGTGGCCATGCGTCAGCTCTGCCTGCCGCAGGTGGTCGGACGGAAGGCCCTCCTCCTGACTTTCTCAACGAGCGAGAGCCGACCACGGCTGGGGGGGCGCCGCCGCTGGCCTTGCTCGAGCAGTGCTGCGAGCAACTACGGATAGCCGGGGCCGAAGGGAAGCACGCACGCCTCACCACCGTCGTGCTTGGCGCCGCCCTTGCGGCAACTCTTCCGACGCGTCGCCGGGTGCTGGAGGCGTGTCTTTTCGGACAGGTCGACGGGTCCACCTCGCGACCAGGGGCGGACGAAGCCGCCGAGGAAGCTGAAATGGCCGCCGAAAAAATACCTACGGAGGGGTCGTCGGCGCTGGCTCCCTTTGAAGGTGAGCAGGCGACGGTCGCGTCGACGAGCCGCCGTGTGGGCGATCTGTGTCTTCGCATCCTGGACGCCGTGCTGTGTCAAGCCGTCGGGGGTGGGGGTGCCGAAGTGGGCACCCATCACCACGTTGCCGACACCCTGCGGCGCTGGGGCGCAGCGTGCGATGCCGCCGGTTGCGCTCACCAACTGGAATTTGACAGCGCCGCAGGCACTACGGATGACCATCCGACCTTGGCGTCCCGCATGAACGTGTTTTCATGTCTAAAGACGTTCATCTGCCATCGGATGCCGTCCGCGAGCTCAGCGCGAGACCCCGCCTCCACTTCTTCTGACCTGCGACTCGCGGCGGTGAACGTGATTCATCAGGCGATACTAGAGAGCACCACAAGAGGTGGTGAGGCCGCTGGTGGCGTGGTGTCCCTTCCGAGTCCAGCGGCGCTGCTCGCCTCGCTCGTGAACTCTCCGGATGTTTTGACGAGCGCGGGGGCTGCTGATGCGCTGGGGCTGGCAGTGTTCACCGTGTCCGTGCTCCGGCGATGGTGGCCCGCCGTGTTTGCGGCTGCCGGCCGGATCGGTGATGGCCGCGTTGCGATGTCGGTGCCGATGATACGGGTGCAGAGTGCGCTCCTTTCGCTCGCCTCGAGACGTGTGATGATGGACCCTCGGTGCGCCGCGCCCCAGGCCGTGTCGATGATTGGCCAGCTGCTCGACTTGAACCTGCGGGCCGCGTCGCGGGTGGTCGTCGCATCGGAGGGCACCACCCTTTGGCTCAAGCTTCGCTCGTTGTTGCCGCCGGCAGAGCACGCGAGCGCCCTTCGCTTCTGTCTGCTTTCGCAGGAGGCCCTCCCTCCCTCGGTACTGCGCGATCTCGACGCTCACTGGCCCGACCACGTCGGAGCTTGCGTCGGCGCGACGTTTTCTGTGGCCGATTGCGTGAAGCGGCTGGCCGATCGGGAGGGGGGCGCTTTCACGCGACCGGATGGCGTCGACGAGGCGCTGATGCGCAGCAATTGCTTCGTCTGGAGGTATCTCCTCGCACCGACCGAGGCGGCAGTGGCGGCCCCGTCGTGGTTTCATCCTGCGGACGGATTGCTATCGGCTTCCGTTTTAGCGGCATCACAACGGCAGCTCGCGCTATCGGGGCTGGTGGGCTGGCCGGCAGCTTCCCGTGACCTGAGTACCCCGGTCCTCAACCTGGACGAATACTCCGCTATCGTGTTTGACGCGACGGTGTGGGCGTCGCCGGAGCTTGAACGCAACCGCGACGCCATCGCGGCGCTCCTGCGTAGGTATAACGACAGTACCTCCGTCAAGGACGGTGCGCGAGTGGTGAAGGGTGGCGGCGTGTTCACCGAGGCGCTCACGTTTGCCGGAGCCGCGATCGTCAGCGGTAGCCCCCAAACGACGAGCGCCGCAACGGCTGCTGCCGCACCGCCTCCCCTCATCGAGTGGATCTCGGAGTACAGTCCTTTTCGAACCGACGGCACTGCCGACGACGACGGAGCGTCGTGGCCATGGTTTTTCGTGTTGCCTCCCGGCGACAGCCGGTGCTGCCGCGATGCCGCCACCGCCGAGATCGGCTCGAGGCTTGCCAAGGGACCCGTGCCCGTCCAGGCCACGGCAGGCCCCATGTCCGAAACCGCGCTCCGCAGCGTCGGGTTGGCGATTTTGCTAAAACAGCGGGCAGGGCTGAAACGTGTGGTGTTTGTGACGGCCGACCCCGCATTGCTTGCATGCCTCACGGACGCGGTGTCACCCCTGGCCGGTCTCGTGCGACCCGCGCTGTTGTTCTCTGATTTCCTCCGGCGCATGGTGGTGGCTCCCCCCTCATAGGGCACACCACTCGAGTGCCAAAACATCTACGCCACTACGTTCCCGGGTGCGTGGGCTTTCGTTCGTGACGGTGTTGCCACTTGTTGCTCCTCCTAAACTCCACCTTTACCTACATCGCAGATACCATCCCTTTGTTGGTGCACCTCCGATGGCCGTTCCTTTGTCGAGGTTAGGTCCCAAGCTCTGCCTCCTCGCCCAGAGCGCGGTCGCCGCTGCCGCGCACAGCTACGCACCCTACAGTCGTTTCACCGTCGGGGCGGCCTTACTGCACGAGGACGATGCCATCACCATCGGGGCCAACGTCGAAAACTGTGTTTATCAGAGCTGCTGCGCCGAGCGCGCGGCCATCGTAGCGGCAAACGCGAAGGGCTACCGCCGGGCGACGGCGGTGGCAGTGTTCGGGCGCCCGAAGGATTACATCGCCGGACCACGAGACGCCCAGAATGTTTGCACCCCCTGCGGGGTGTGCCGGCAACTGCTTTACGAGCTGCGATGCCTGTCCGGACGATCGCTGCCCATCGTGCTCGTCACCACCGACGGCTTGCACGCGGAAACGACAAGCATCGATGACCTGCTTCCGCGGCCGTTCGGGCCACAAGATGTTGGGATCGACGTGGCACAGTGGAACACGGGGACAAGCGAACGGCCCACGACGACTAGGACATCGTCTAAAATTACGGCAGTGCGAAAAGGCGGAGCATCGTCGAAGCGCGAACCCAATGCTCAGAAGGCGCCGGCAGCATCCAGAGGCTTGAAGAAGCGTTCGACCGCCCGCGCGGCAAAGTAAGTCTGGTCCGGTCGGCAGATCCGGTTTCGAACTCAACTGTACAATTCCATCTGACACTACGCGTAGGGAGGCGCAGGGTGCGCGACAGGTTCCTGTCCTACTCGGCCTTTAATTTGGGGGAGAAATAACATCGATGGACCTTGTGATCCTTTGATCCGATGTCTTGAGCAACTCACAGATGCCCACTGGGTGTTCGCGGTAGACGAGGTGCCCTTCTACCCGCAGCGGCGATAATGTGGCGCGACGTCCCCTCTCGACAGCGTGCAGCACCGCGTGATGATCGAGCGGCAGCAAGCGCGGCTCCCGAGTCGCATAGTCCCGCCGTTTCCGCCGAACGTCAAAAAGCCGAGACGCTGAAAAGGCTGCGTCGCATGTCAAATGAGTTTCTCCGCGGCTGCGCAAACATCCGACTCGCGCCAATGGCCGACGAACACGACGACCCACTCCCGGTCGCGGCGGTGCCCCCCGCCACCCGAGTTGCGGCGGCCGTGGCAGCGAAGTGGCGGGGGCTCGCGCGGTCGCCCCGTCGCGACGACGATGAGGGGCCTTCCGGATGCGGTCGCTCGACGATACATGTGATGTGCTACGCCCTCGGTGTCGGGCCGCTGACCGCCGAGGCGAGCCTCGTGCAGATGGCGTTCTTTATGGCATGCGTCGATCGCATCCGCGGCTGTGCTGCGGCCGACAACCGGCGTCAGGAGGCAGTAGACGGCGAACGTCGGCTCCTCGCGGCCGCCTTTCCTCGAATCGAAGTGTTTGCGCGCTTCTACGATCCGATGGCGGAAAATTGTGGAGTGACGTCGCACGTGCTGTCGTCGTCGTCGTCCGCACCGTCGCCACTGGCCCCCGCGTCTGCGGTCGCCGCCGACGGTGAGCATCCCGATTCGCCTCCCTCCGCCGCCCCTCCACCTCAGCCGCCTGTGTGCGACGACCGCCGCGGCGTGTCTTGGATGCAGGCGTCAGAGTGCAACTTTGGCTGGCTGGCGAGCCTTGACGCGGCGGTCGCGGGAGCGCGCGGTGCGGACGTCGTCTTCGCGTACATGCCGTACTGCCCGCGCGCCATGTACCACAACGTGATCGCCGCGACGATGCGCCGGCGGGGGGATGGGGGCGCCCCGTTGGTGGACGGCAGTGTGCTGACGGACCATCTTGTCTTGGTGGGAAACGACCTGCGAGAGTACGCGGAGACCGCCGCGATGACTTCTCGCGCGGATGCCATCGATAGTTTGTCGTCCTTCTTCCGGCGCGCCGATGCCAGCGACGCGGATGGCTCCTCCACCGCTCGGCGTGAATGGGATGCCGTGTGGGCCTCCCTTGAACCGCTGGATGGAGCAGCAGCGGCAGGGGACAACACCTCCGCCGCGGTGACGCTCCCGGCTGCAGCCGCCTCGCCAAAGGGCCGTTGGAAGCCGCTGTTTTCCGCACTGCCGTTCGTCCGCTGCGATTCGCTGTTCTCTGATCTTCATTCCAGCCGCCGGGGAGGGGTGGACGCGCCCACGCCTCTTTCGTCGCGTCTTCGGGTCGAGCCTCATGTGACCCGAAACGCGTTGGGAAATGTCACGCTGTCGACGTTTGAGGACGATCCCGTCATCCAGGGGCCGCACGGCCGTCGTGCCGCTGCCGCCGCGAGCTGTGGCGCGGAGATCGGCGGCCCGTCCCTTCTTGCTTGGTGGCTGACGCGCGACTGTCTCCGCCACGGCGGCCGATGGCCCAAAGTGATCGACCCTAAGCACCAGGCAGGCGGGGCATCCGGCGACCTGCGCTAACAAAGTCGTCGCAGTCGTGGTGCGACTGAGTGAGTTGTTTGTCGTCACCGTGGTGCGAAAAATTGGATTGTCTGTGACGGGTCTTTGTCGACTCCCCCCTTACCACATCATAGAATCGACGGGTCGCCTCTCTCCGCATCATCGAATGACATCGGCAGAACCTCCCGCGCCGTTGATCTCCGCCCCGACGGGACTTGGTGGGGAGGGGCTAGTGGCGACCACGGAGACGACCGTTCGCGGTGGCGTGTGCCCGATCAAGTCAATGTACGTTCGTGAGGCACCGTCCAAGGTGGTGCTGGCCATGCCCTCCACGCCTGTGCCGTCCCCGGCTGCCGCATTGACGGAGGGGCCACGTGCGGCTGATTCGGCAAGCGGCAATGGACCCGCCGACGGGGACGACGACGTCGACGACGAAACGGCAACAACCGCTACCCCCTCCGACCCCCAGCCGCAACGGCTCCGGGGGATGAACAAAGGCGCCGAACGGGCGCACGTGTTCGTGGCCGGTAGCGGCGACAAGCCCGTGTTTGAGGGCGAGCACAACTTTTTCTTTGGACCCACGTTGTCTCGGGTGAAGATCGCGCTTAAGTTGGATAAGCAACAGCAGCAGGCCGGCGGCGGTCAGCAGCCAAAGCGAGGTCGCGATGGGGCCCCTGGCTCCCACCACGCCGCGCCTCCGCCCACAACGACAGCAGCCGCCGATGCGCTATCATCGGCACCCATCGCGGACGTCACGTCGGCCGTCCCGTTGACCTCTAGTTCGTCCGCGGCACCAGGGGAACTGGCGGCGCTCTGGGTTGTGCCCAGTCGCGACGACGAGCCGCCAGCCGTTCGGCGGCAACGTCTATTCTCCAACAAGCTGATCCTTGCCCCTCTCACGACGGTTGGGAACTTGCCGTATCGCAGAATCTGCAAGTCGTTCGGTGCCGATGTCACGCTCAGTGAAATGTCACTCGCCTACAATTTGAACCACACTCAAAAATCAGAGTGGAGCCTTCTGCGCCGCCATGAGAGCGAAGACATCTTTGGCATTCAAATCGCGACGAAAAACGAGTGGGAGGCGGCGACGGTCGCGAAACTGCTCAAGGCGTCGGAATTCTCGTACGACTACGTCGACGTCAACTGCGGCTGCCCCGTGGAGCTCATCTGCCAGCAGGGCTGCGGATGCGGCCTCTGGGAGAAGAAGGGCCGCATGAAGGGAGTCGTGGAAAATTTGACCCGCTATCAAGACCAGCCTGTCACGGTGAAGTGCCGCATTGGCCGGGACGAGGCGGATCCGCAGCTCCACAAGCACATCGGCGAGTACGAGTCCTGGGGTGCGTCGGCGGTGACGATCCACGGCCGCTCGCGCAAGCAGCGGTACACGAAGCTCGCGAACTGGGAGTACATCAACGACTGCGCGAATCGGACTCAATTGCCCGTGATTGGCAACGGCGACATCATGAGCTACGAGGACGTCGCCGAGCGCAGGGCGCAGTTCCCGGCACTGTCGTCGCACATGATCGCGCGGGGCGCCCTCATCAAGCCGTGGGTGTTCACCGAGATCAAGGAGCGTCGCACATGGGACATTTCGAGCCACGAGCGCTTGGAGATGCTGAAGAAGTTTGCGGCCTTCGGACTGTCGCATTGGGGGGCGGATGCCAAGGGAGTGCATACCACGAGGCGGTTCATGTGCGAGTGGCTGTCGTTCCTCTGCCGCTATGTGCCCGTGGGCCTCCTCGAGCGGCTGCCGCAGCGCATCAACGACCGGCCGCCGTACTACATGGGCCGCGACGACCTTGAGACGTTGATGGCTTCTGACTCCGTCGAGGACTGGATCCGCATCACGGAGTTGCTCCTGGGCCCTTGCGGGCCGGACTTTAAATTCACACCGAAGCACAAGTCGAACTCCTACGCATCCAACCTCTCTGGTCTCACCGTCTCGGGAGCAGAGGTGGCGTCTGCCGCGGCGATCGATCTGGTGGGTGAGGTCGAAGGGTGAAATCACCTATGGATGGTGACACACGCCCAACCTTAGGCTGCCCCTGATATCATCATTTACCGTCCACCCTGTTTCTAATCGAGCGCGCGGCTCGGTCGATAGCTGACCAGATCCTCGTGGGGGGAGTGACTAACGTTCATTCAGAGTCGAGTGCGAGAGAATGGGTGCGCCAAACGCAGCGTTTATCAACCCTGGAATCTGTTTGCGACCGTTGGTACTCACACTCGAGCGTTAAGTTACCCTCCGCTTAACCGGTTAACTGGCGCATCGGCTCCCCCCGTTTTTTTTTGCCAGCGCGTCTTGAGAACCGATGGACTTCACCGCCCTCGACATGACCCGCATGACCGGGGGCGGAGGCGACCGACGCGGCGGCAACAGTGGCTCGTCCGGGGGCGCCTCGGCGTCGTTCATCGGGTCCCGCGCCGTGAAGGATGGCAGCCGCCTCCTTGAAACGTACACGTTGCTCGAGGAAATCGGGCACGGACAGTATGGCGTCGTCACGAAGGCGAAGCACCGGAGTAAGTTTGGCACATTCTTCGCCGTCAAGCACATTGACAAGGCCAAGGCGGGTGCGAAAGGCCTCAGCTCGGTGTTTTCGGAGGTGGAGACGCTCACCATGCTTCACCACCCGGGCATCGTCGCCCTGGAGGACGTGTTTATGGACGAACACAACTTGTGGATCGTGATGGAGTACGTCGGCGGGGGCGACCTCTACGAAGCCCTGCAGAAAAGAACGGCTCAGAACCAGCAACTGCTCCACTCTGGGGCGGCCGCACCCGGCACCCTTTCAGCGGGGTTTCCCGAGGGGCAAGTGCGCAAGTGGCTCGTCGACCTGCTGCTTGCGCTCGACTACCTCCACGGCAAGGGCATCGCCCACCGCGACCTGAAGCTGTCCAACGTTTTAGTGGCCGAGAATCAGCATCGAGTAAAAATAGTCGATTTCGGCTTCGCCATTCTTGTCGGCACGGACAACACCCTGACCTCCTTCTGCGGCACCACGGCGTACATGGCCCCTGAGATCATCGGCAACCTCAGCTACGGCATGCCGGTCGACATGTGGGCGCTCGGCGTGATGCTGTACCACTTGCTGTGTGGGGAACTGCCCTTTCAGGCGCCGCCCCCAACGTCCCGCAGCGGCGGCGGCGGCGACGGGGCGCTGTCACTGGAGGCCCTCATCCTGGACGGTGTCGTCACCTTCCATCAGGCGGCATGGTCCGACGTGTCGCAGGGCGCGAAGGAGCTCGTCCTCAAACTGCTCACGGTCGACCCCGCTAGGCGCTACACGGCACAGGATGCCCTGAAGCACTTCTGGATCCGCCTGGCGCTGAGCGGCACCGACGGCGAGGACAGCTCTTTTTTCGACGACTCGGCGTCCAACTCACCCTCCGCGACTGGTAACGGCAGCGGAGGGGCCGGGGGCGCCAACTCCGCTGGCGGGGCGTTGAACGGCTCCACGGGGGCGACGGGCTTTTCGGGCGTGGAAAAGGGCGGCACACGGTGGAAGCAAAGAGCGAAGCACATTTTCCGCGCCGGCGGATTCGCCGTGATCGCGGCGCACCGACTCGTGTTCCTAGCCAAAATGCTCGCCCTTCGACGTGAGGGGCTCGACTTCGCCCTTTTGAGGTCCTTCTCCTTCCTCGTGGGCCGTCACTACGACCCGATTTCGCGCTCGCTGAACGCGAGGGCCGTCTGCCCCGGATCGGCCCGCGTCATCTCGCAGCTCTGTAGCATGCTCGAGGCAAGCACCACTATCGAATCGTTCGACATTAGTTACAATAACGTGGATGGCGTCGACGCCGTACAACAGATTGTCCGCGTCGCTTCCACGCATGCCTCCCTGACGCACATCTACTTGGAGGGGAATCCTATCCCAGCCCTGGCAGGCCGCTCGCTCGTCCGACTCGCAAGATCGAACCCGAGACTGAAGGTTGTCAGCGTGGCCCACACAGGGCTGCCGCAGGAGATTGTACAACAGCTCACCGCGAGCCTCAAGCGACCCGGGGGCTCCAGTGCGGCGATCGGACTGAGCAGTTATGCCACTGCCGGTGGGCTGCCTAGCAGAGGGACGGCGAACAACTACGCCAATCTGGCCCCTCCCAAGAGCCCTCCGACTCTTGGGGGGTCCTCGGGTGGCGCCTCGGCAGCCACGGGCGCCGGGCCCCCGCGCGGCTTTTCCCAGACCAATGTGACGAACGGCCGCCTCGCGGCGCCGCCGTCGGGGCACAGAATTACGTCCCCAGACGCGTCGTCCCATCGGCCCTCGGCGCCCCCTGTCGCGACTAGTAGTTCTACTCCTGGTGCCCCGGGCGGCGGGACCACGACGTTAGCGCCGAGCGCGTTGTCGTCTGCTCCCCCGCGCGCCGCCGCTGTCCGCACCCCGAGCGGCGCGCAGCATACCGCCACAGGGGCGACGTCGCTGCTGCCTGCCATCCGCGGGGCGATGCTGCCGCCCACTCGTCGCTAGCGCTAGCATGCCCGCGGCGTGTTTTTTTTCCCGCGTAGACCATCCCCAGGAGGGACGCCCGCTCCTCACTGTGTGTCCTCCGGTCCCTGGTGGTTCTCGCCACCAAACCGGCGGCACGCGGCCTCCTTTCCCCAGTAGCGGTTCCTTCCCATTTGTTCTCACATCAGTCACAGAACACACAGTCTTAGTACCCCTTACCCCTTTCACACCCCCAAACAAGCGGTGGCAGGGAGCGCGCGTTAGCCGCGGCGCAGTCGGTGTCCTCCTCCGCGGGTAACTGTGACCGCGACGGTCCGTCTGCCATATTGTCTGAACAATCCGGTCAATACAAAGACGCGACGCGGTTTGCCAGGTCAAAGAGATACCGACGTTATGTGCCCACGCCGAGGACGTTTAACTGCTGTAGACACTCACACATGCGTGCGGAACTTTACAGGGGGGAAAAAAACCCACAGAATCGCCTCAAAACGTCGGAAACACACAGCCCGATCGGTCATTTCCTCTCTTATCATTCAGATGGCCGCCCTTCGTCGTGGTATGCTCCTTGCAGCGCTGGGCTCCGTCCTGGCGTCCGCGTACTACGTGCCCGGCATCGACCCGATAGGCTATGACCATGGCGACACGATCCGCATTTCCGTGAACGGGATTCACAGCCACCAGGCGGTCGTGCCCTTTGGGTATTACACCCTCCCGTTCTGCCGTCCCACGAGCGTCTCGCAGCAAGCGGAGTCCCTAGGGCAGGTTCTCTGGGGCGATAAAATCGAGACGTCCTCGTATGTGTTCAACATGGCCGTCGATCAGCGTTGCCAACGCGTCGACTGCTCGACCGTGGAGACTGAAATGGACGCCGACAAATTAAAGCGCTTCGAGAAGTTCATCGAGGACAACTATCGCGGCTACCTCGTCTTCGACAACCTGCCAGTGTTCAATAACGGATCTTTCGTCTATGGCAACAAGTGCCAACCGGCGATCACCAAGGTTGACAAGAACTTCATGCCGTACGACTTCCTGCGTGGCTATGCCATCGGTGTGAAGCGCGCCTGCCACGGCGAGAAGACGCTCATCAACAACCACCTCGACTTTCGCATTCAGTACAACCGAGACGAGGCGTCCGACGCCGAGAAGCCCTACCGCGTCGTCGGCTTCACCGCCACACCGTACTCCATCGACCACGAGTTTGCGGAGAACAACGACGTGCCTTCGTGCAACAGCGGCTTCAACTTGGACGCCGCCACGCGCAAGCCGTTGACCACGGACCCCGCGTCGACGAAACGAATCGCGTGGACGTACAGCGTGACGTGGATCGAGGAGCCCAGCATCGCGTGGGGCAGCCGCTGGGACACGTACCTGCACACCAGCATCGCCGACACCAATGATAAGGTCCACTGGTTCTCCATTTTCAACTCGCTCATTGTGGTCGTCTGCCTGTTCAGCGTGATCTCGGTCGTGCTGCTGCGGGCGCTTCGCCGCGACTTTGCGCGCTACAACGCGGTCCTGGCGACCTTAGAGCAAGGCGACACCGCGAAGGAGGAGGCCGGCTGGAAGATGGTTTTCCGTGACGTGTTCCGGCCACCGGCGTCGATCAACGCGCTGATTACGTGTGTGGCGAGCGGCACGCAGGTCATCTGCGTCGCGATGGCCACGCTCGTCGTCAGCTGCTTCGGCGTGCTGTCCCCCGCGAACCGCGGCAATCTGCTCGGCTCGCTCATCTTCCTCTACATCGCCTCCGCCTTCGTGGCGGGCCTCATGTGCGCGCGGCTGCTCAAGCAGTTCAGCAGCAAGTCATGGCTCACCGTGTTCGAAACCGCCATCATCTTCCCAGGGGTCATCATCGGCGTGTTCATGGTCGCCAATGTGATGCTGCGGTCCGTGAAGGCGTCCTCGGCCGTGAGCTTCGCCTCGGGCGCGATCCTCACGGGCATGTGGCTCGTGGTGTCGGTGCCCCTCGCCCTCGTCGGGGCGTCGATCGGTTTCAGCGCGGATCCATGGTCCAACCCGAACGGCATCGTGTCCTCCGTGGAGCCCCGGCCGCTGCCCGCCAACCTGCCCTGGTGGCTGTCCGACGGCGTCTGCTTTCTCCTCCCAGCCCTCATTCCGTTAGGGACGGCGTTTCTCGAGCTACGCTTCATTCTGGCCAGCCTCTGGCAGGGTATCGTCTACTATGTTTTCGGCTTCCTAAGCGTCGTGTTCTTTTTGTCCATCCTCGCGGCGGCGCTCACCTCTGTCGTGGTCGTCTACTACCGGCTGTGTGCGGAGCATTACGACTGGTGGTGGGTATCGTTCGCGGCCCCGGGCGGCTTCGGCCTCCCGCTGCTTGGCTACTTCCTGTACTACCTCGCGACGCAGCTGACCATCCGCACCGGCGTCGCCATGACCCTCTACGTGCTCTATATGACGCTCATCGCCGTCGCGTATGGTCTGCTGATGGGCGCCGTGGGCTTCCTGGCTAGTTACCTGTTCATCCGGAAGATCTACACGTCCATCAAGCTGGAGTAGGTGGCCCTTCTGGCCTTCCCTCAACCTCTCTCTCTCTGCTCCGTGGTTCCGTGTGTGTGTGTGTGTGTCCCGCTTGTCGCAAGGGTGTGGGGTTCGTGCTGCGCTTTTGTGCACCGAAACAAAGGCAGAAGGAAAAGCAACTCATTCTGGCGTGCGATTGTAGCGCGTGCGATTGTAAAGCGTGCGATTCTCTGCATCCCCCACAAGTGCTGCTCCCAACGTGTGCCAAGAAGGAAGGGAGGGAGGAGGAGGCCCGACGGTATTATAGGGCCCGCTCTCCAGACCTTGTGATGCGACGATTCCTTTATCCTCGAGCGACCAGCCAGCAAAAGGAAAGCGAGAGCGTTTTGGTTTGATCTCACCGGATGCAAGTGACGGTCAAACACCAGCGACAAACGGTGCCGCTGACCATCGCCGCCAACAGTGCGGGAAGCGGCCCCACAGTCGAAGGCCTCTTCATCGCCATCGAATCGAGACTTGGGGTGCCGCGCCAGCACCAGCGGCTGTTCATCGCAGGCGGGAGGCAACTCACCTGGCAAGCGTCACCCCCCTGCCCGACCGCCTCCGGTTCTACTGCCGCGGTGTCGGCGACGCCCGGGCTACAAACGGAGCTGTTTTCGCTCTTTCCCGCGTGCTCCGGCACGGCACCCCCTGCGGTGTTGTTGGTCGTACGGTCCGCCGCGGATGTTGGCGTTGCGGCTGGGGGGTCTCCGCACGCCGCGGCGAAAGGGGGCGAGGATGCGCCTCGGTCGCCTCGCGGAACCGACCCCGCGCCGCCAGCCGCATGGGGCCCTGGAGGAGAGCAGCAGGAGGTTCAGTTCGTCCCAGTGATCATCTCTGAAGGCGGCGGAGAGGTGGGAAGTCCCTCGCAGGAGGACGGGGGCGGCCAGGCGCTGCCGCAGCTCCTCGTCAACTGCACGTACCCCCGTGGCTACCTCCCCCAGGACGCCTTCGTTTGCCGCTCATGCATCGAGGCCGGCTTGGCCAGCCCGTCTCACAGTGTGTGCGCGGCATGCGTCGACGTGTGCCACAAGGGACACACAGTGGAGCCTTGGGGCCGGCGCCTGCACATGCGCTGCGACTGCTGCACGATCGCCTGCACGGGACTAGCAGCGCAGCAGTGCTGTCGGTTCGTCGTCCCGACCCGGACGCGGATCCCGCTCAATGCCGCCAACCGCTACCCGCCGGCCCAACGCACAATGCAGTGGTGCGCGTGCCGCACGTCGTGCGAAGAGGCGTTTGGGGGCCCCCACGCCGCGGCTCCCAACTCACCGACTGCCGTCGCCGCGGGTGGCTCCGGTGGGGGGTCGTTTCAGACCATCGGTGGCAGCAGCGTTGGCGTGGACGAAGACGATGCGGCGGCGACGATCGCGGGGCAGCGCCGCACGTGCGTGTGCTGCTCCTCCAACTTCTGGGCGCCCCATCTCACCGATGTCTGCGCCGACTTGTTGTGGCACTCGTCGTGCTACGGGGCCGTTTCTAGCGGCGGGGACACCCTCGTGTTCTGGTGCCGCACGTGCAACGGGGGACGCAGGGAGGAAGGGGATGCGGCTGACCTTGGGAAGTACGTCTGCCTGCCGTGCCGCCTGCGCTGCCACGCCACGCACGACGTCGAGGGGCCCACCTATTGGACGACCATCGCCGCGGGTGCCGCGGGCGGCGACGGCGAGATGGGCTCCTTCTTTTGCGCTTGTTCTTCCGTGTCGGCGGCCGGTTGCCAGGCGGGAGGGGGCGTGGCGACACCACGGGGCCTTGCGGCGCATCATCTTCTTCCCGAGACTGACCCGTCTGGCACCCTCCGGATCGGAGCGTTTCGGGCCGCTCTGCGACAGGAGTGCGACGGGCTACCCCTCGCCAGCCACATTCTCGGCGACTGCTTCGCTTGTTTCGTGTGCAGCGTTTGCACGTCCCCTGGCGGCCCGATGTCGTGGCTGCTTCACGAACGGACGTTGGCGAATCCCGGCGGGTGCTGTGGGGGGCGGCTGCCGTCCATCGAAGCCGCCGGATCGCATGCATGGATGGATCCACCCGATGCCCGCAGCCGACCCCTAAGGTCGTTGATGCGCTGCGCCATCACGGACGAAGAAGCGTCGGGCGAGGAGGAGGGGGGCGGCCGGCCGGCGGCGGCGTTCCGCCACGGGGTGCTGTTGCCCTCATTCTTCTTCTCACAGTTGGCCTGCGGGTGCGACCGCTGCGGAAGGGCGTTTGACGCGGCGCTTCCTGGATGGCGCCAGCTCGACGATCCCACTGCGGTGGTCGGCGTGCCCGCGTCATCAAGTTGTTCCAATTGCGGGAGTACGCTGCAGCCCTCCTCCGGCAGCAAGAGCTACTTCTGCTTGACGTGCGAGCTCGAGAATCAAGGCGGCGACAGCTACGTGTTGTGCCAAACGTGCTACGACGTGCGGGGCAGCAGCGGCAGCGCCGCGGCGGTGATGCACGATCCGCAGCACATCTTGCAGGAAGAAACAGTGGAGAATCTTTGGTCGGTCATGGGCACCCTGATCGCACTCCACCACCACGACGATCAGGAACGCGGACCGCCACGGGCCCCGACGCCGCCGGCCCTCCGGACCGGAGCCGACTCGCTGGCGGCCCACACGACGGGGTGGATAGCCGCAGCGAGGGAAACGCAGGCCCGCGTGCTGAGTGAATGCCTAGCCGCCGTGGAGGGGGTCACCGTCAAGGTTGCCGCTCCCCCAGCGGCCGGCAGCACAGCTGGCCGCAAGCGACCGCGTCCCGCGGCCGGGAGTTCGCGTTCGTCCTCGTCGTCGCCCGAGACGCCGCCACCCGGGGACAACGGCTCCCAATGACCAAACGTCCAACATACACATACACTCTCGTCAACACATATCCACGAACCCCCGCCGACTTACATATGGCTCTTGGATGGCGGGGCTTTTGGCATAGTGCGCAACGCACGATTTGTGCCCCTCCTTTTCGCAGATTAATCCTCTTTCCCCACCACTGCATCTTATTAGTATCCGAGGAGGAGAGGGAAATCTCGACGATGACGACGTCCACCGCGTTGGTTGAGTACGGCTCCACCGGCGCCGCCCTAATGATCCAACCGGAGCAACTCGCGCTGCCCCCGGCCTTCGAGGGCAAGCCCTGGCACGAAAAGCAATGGGAGGCGCTCCGGCCCGTGTGGATTCGCCGCATCATGTCCGAGACGACGCTGCAGCGCCGGAGCGTCGACGACATCGTGAGGGCCATGACGGAGCTCATAGATCGTCGGTTCGAGGAGCGCAAGACGGCGAAAAAGGAGCGTAACAAAAAGAGACGACGACCAGATGGTGCGGGGCACCTCAACGGGCCAAATGACGCGAACGGCGATGGCGATGACGACCCCGACGCGAGGCGCCTCGAGGCGTTGGCCGCGCGGGGATGCGCAGTCAGAGTATTCAACGTGTCCGATCCATCGACGTTTCTCGAGTCGCCACAGACTCAGGATGACATCATCGACGACCTCATCTCGGAGATGGCCAGATTCGGGGATGTCGTATCGGTCCGCTACGACATTGTTCCCGCTACCGGAACGATCGCCGCCGCCGCGTTGGCTCCTCGGCACTACCATAGCAGCAGCCCTCATGATGATGATCACGGCGGTGGCGTGGAGTCGTCGCCCGATCCCCCATCAGCAGCCTCGCAGAGCGAAACCGTCGTGGCCGTGGACGTGCTCTTTTCGGCCCCCACCGCGGCGCAGCTTGCGGTGGAGGCGACCAACGGCCGGATGTTCGATGGTCGACCGCTGAAAGCCCACATCATTCAGCACTAGGGCACCGCCATGCGTGGCACTCTAGTAGAGGTCAACAAGGAGCAGCGGCGTCGAATATTATCCACGCAAGCGTCGCTTCGGTTGCATCTCGGGAGACTCAACCCCTCGCGTGCCCACGTGAGTCCAGTAACAAGCCTATTCACTGTATCTCGCTCGCACGAGGGGTCCCCTTTGCCTAATCGTAACGGAGCGATGACCGCATGCCGCACCGCATGCCGCCCCCCTTCACACGCACAGGATTGTTCCCCCCCCCCCCATCCGACGCCCTCGAGCTTTGTCATTTGTCGCGGATGGGGTCGGTCCACGGTGATTGCCCCCTAGGACCTCGCCACGCCTCGTCCTAGGACCTCGCTGTTGCCGCTTGCTTGAATCACATTCTTCTGGGGCTGCATATCAATGCAAGCTGCTACTGAGACTGCGCCTCGGCAGCGACTGCGGCCACGCACTACGGCCGCCGTGGGCCTGCTCGTCGTCGCTCTGGCGCTACTGACCGTAGCGTGGTCTGCCTGGCGCGGGGCCGGCCTGACCGCTGGTTCGGGCCAGCGGGGGGCGTCGCGGCGACACGCCAGCCAACTCTTGGATTCCGCAATCTGTGTCGCCTCGGAGAGCCCTCCTTCGTGGCAGACAGCGTCGCCGTCGCCCCACGCCGCGCTCACGCCGTCGGCCGCATCGTCGTCGTCGTCGCTGCTCAGCGTTCAGACGTGGTCGTTCGTGTCACGCCGCTTAGGGTCGTCGCCTCAACGGTACGTGTTCATCCTCCAGCAACCGCCCCGCGTGCTGCCGTCGCCTATTGTAAAGGGGAACAGCTCGTCGTCTTCGGCAGCCTCGTGCCACCACGTTGCCGATGTCACGGCGACCGCGATCGTCGTCGACAGTAAAGGGCGGCTGTGCGAACCCGCCGCCGTGGAACGACCGTCTGGGTGCTGCCGCGACCAGCTGGCCGGCGTCACGCGTCCCTCCGACGACGAGGCGGCTGGGGATGTGGGGGAACTCGTCCGATTGGGATCTCCTCGGCGCACCCCGTTCGACGTCGCCGCTTCGTCTCGGCGCCGCCAGTCTCCCGAATTGATGTACGCTGACACGTTCGGCTCGAGCTGTGTGCTGTGGGTCCGTGACGTCGCAGCCTGGGAACGCTATGAGGCAACGACAACGACGGCAGGAGGCGATCATCGTGCAGTGGCAACAGGGGGGGTACACGATGGGCAGAGCGACACTGTCGCCGACCGAAGGCGACGCGCGACGGCGTTGCGGGCGCTGGGCACGTGCTGCGACAACTTTGCCCTCTGCGTTGCCGGCTGCTTGCAGCCTGAGAACAAGGAAGTCCGATACGCCGGCTACGCGATTCGCGTGAAGCAACATCAGCCGATCTTTATCTCCTTGGGGCAGCCACCGCCGCAGCTGCAGGGGATGGGAAGCTCACTGTCTGTCAGAAGGCCGAAATCAGCGGCACCTTTTGACTACTGTCTCGCGCGTTGTCGTGCCACCCCGGAGAGCTTGTTCCATGAGAACCGTTACCGGTCGGATTTCCACCACTGCTTTGACGCGAGTACGTACTCCGCGGGGTGGTGGGAGGAGGGGCCCAGCTGAGAATATTAGCCGCTGACCAGGGTCGTTACACACGTTGTTGGCTAATAGCCGCCGCACAACGCCCCCATTGGAGTGTGTTGTGCGTTCACTCAAACCTGCGCAGTTCCCCCCCCTCTTCAATATGTCAACGGCAGAGTCCTCTGGCGCCACGCCGATCATGCAGGCCGGAGGCGGCGGCGCCACGGCGTCGGGTCAGTATCCCCACTTCTCGCTGCCCCCGCAGTATCCGCACGCCGGCGCGTCGAGCGCAGAAGAGGCCATGACCGCCCTGGGATCGCTGATCGTCACACAGGATGCGGCGATTCGTGGCCTGCGAGACTCCGCGCATCTGCGGTCGTACGCCAACACCTCGCTCAATCAGAAGCAACAGGTCGTCGCCGGTGGCACTCATTTTCGCCTCAGCACATCGCGACCCTTCAACCAACTGTTTCAATTCGCGCTGGACGACCTCACCGCCCGCGACACGGACCATCGGCTGCAACAGGCCAACGAGTGCCTTATGTCGTTCTACCAGGAGGCGGCGACCACAGTGCGCGCCTTTGTGGACGCACAGCAGCAAAATCAATCGAGCAACGTGGTGCATTTGGCGGCGGAGAGCTTGGCGTCGCAGCCGCCAGTCTTGACCACGCCTCCACCCGCGGGGTCGATGGCCCGTGCTGATAGCGTCGCGGCACTCGAGTCCAACGGCAGCACGTCGAGCGGCATGAGCCATCAGACAGCGCTGGGCGCCCTATGGGCCAGCCCCGCGGACCTCGCGCAGGGCACGTGGATGCAAATAACGGTTCTTGACGATTTGGTCACGGCGGTGCGCGCGTCGAAGGAACGTCAAGTGCAACTTCGGGTTGTGTCGCAGCTCATTTTGCTGTTTCCGGAGTCGCGTCTGCCCGTCACGATGAACCCGCAGCTCATCACCCAGTACGGCGGCAAGACTATTCTGGCCGTCGCACAGGCGCCCGACGCCACGGCACCGTCATTGTCGCCCCGCGACGTGCCCGAGTTTGCGCTCGCGCTGCAGTACGTCGGCGAGTCGTTCAACGTCGCCACGGCGTACCATGAAATCGCCGAGGAGGAAGATGGTGCGGAAGTAGTCACCATCGGCCCGCCGGGGGCGTCGTGCCGACGCGGCAACGACGGCCGGGTGTACTTGCAGACCGTTCTCGGCCTGTTTCCCACGCTGCCGCCAGCACGCGGAGCGCCGCTCGGTTCTCAGCATCTGCTGTTCCTGAGGCCTGAGGCGATTGTGCGCTGCCGCTTGCCAGTGAGCCCCGCGGCTTACACGGCCTTCGGCGCCCGTGATTCGGCTGCCCTTCGTAATTCGACCCGGGAGTGCGCCGCGCATTTGTGCCAAATCACCGCCCTCGAACTCGCCGCGACGCTATCGGCGAAGTCCGCCAAGGTTGTCGACGCGCAACACCTTGTTCGAATTTTGCACCAGTACGGCGTGAATGTATCGCTTCTCGGGGTGGTCCTCTCGAACGTCCCGGCGCATGCAGCAGCCCTCCGGACCATGCTGTGGACGGAGATGGTCGCGCGGGCCGCGAAGGACTGCTGCCGGGAACTGTGCATGACGGGCGACGATGCAGACGGCGGCGGCGGTGGGAGTGGCTCCCTCGACGAGCTGCCCGCGACCCATTACGTGCCGGCGATTTGCGCCGCGGTTTGCGCGGGCGGCGGCGGCTCCACGGGGAAGGCAACGTCGGCCGTCTTGCCCGACTCGCCGCTCCTTGGCGCAGCGGTGGGCTCCGCGACAGGCGGCAGCCGTAGCCTCGTCGGTATCGCCGAGGACACCGGATCCGACGACGACCAGGCGCACTTATGGCCCAATTTGCTCGTGCCGCGTATCCGAGCCAAATTTCCAGGTGCGGCGACGCTCTTGTCCTCCTACCTCAGAGGCGGTCCGGCAAATGTCGACAAAACACAGTTTCTCGCCAGGTTCGGCCACCTCATGGGCGTGACCTTCGCTAAAGGCGTCGACGAACAAGGGTCGTCCGCGTTTCACTTCCCGATCGCGGACCTGCACCCGGTGCACAAGATGTCTCTCCTGCCGGAGTTCGCTCTCGGACCGTGGGAGTCAAGTCCCCCGCACCCTCGCACGGCCTCTATCGGAGGCGGGCATTCCGGGAGTGGCACCGAGAGCCCCATGTCCATGTCGCGGACCTCCGGCCCGGCGCATCATGCCGCCACGCAGCGAGCGGAATCCCCGATCACGCCCGTCAGGGCAGCCTCGAGCGGCCACCGGCGCGAATCCGTCCGCATCAACTCCAAGGCAGCGAGCGTGGGGCTTCAGTTCCAGCTGGCCCGGCTTGAATTTTCAGACGATCCCACGGAGTCCAAGGCGGAGCGCCTGTTGCAGATTCGGCAGAAGATCATCCCGAAGGCGTCGCCCGCGTTCACCAGGGCCCACTTGCTGCACGAAATCGGAGTCGCCTTTCTGCGCGTGGCCAGCTATGCTCCGACCCCATCGGTAGCCCAGAGTCAATCGGGGGGCACGGCAGCTGCGCAACCCCCTTCCGATTCGGCGACGTCAACGCCCTCGAGGTCCAACACCGGCAGTAGTGCTGCCCACATCGTGGATGCCGACCGCGGCCTCCTCGCGCTCCACTACCTCAAGGCGGCGCACGACGCGTTTCAGAGCAGCGACGACATGGAACCCTCCGTGACCTTTGCGCTGAACCTGGCGGCCATCGGAGTGGCCCAGTGGAAGACAGCCGGGGATCTCGACGAGGGGCTGAGTGAGCTGGACAGCGCGACGATGGAGTTGAACTACGCGGCGGCGGTGGGCGCGCCGCCCGCACCCGTCTCGCAGGACCCTCGCCGGCGGCTCTCGAGGCTGAGTGTCGTCTCGCTCGATGTGCAAAGCCGACGTTCCAGTGTCGCGTCGGCCGGTTCGCCCCCGGGCTCGTTTCGTGACGCCGGCGGCAACCAAGGAGGACCGAACGTCAACGCCTTCGCGCTTGACTTATTCACTGCGTGCTCCCTGATGAGCGAAGCATCCGGGGACATGCTAGCAGCGGAGACCAACCGCCGCCACCTGCTGCGGATGCACTACCGGCTGCTCGGGCCGCACCACCTCCGCACCGTCCTCGCCATGTGCGCGCTGGCGTCGACCCTCGTGGGCCGCGCGGTGTCCCAAATGACGACGCCGACGCTCGTCATGAGCAGTGCCGACGCGCGACCACCGCTCGGGGGCGGCGCAGGTCAGGGCCCTTCCGGCGGGGTCCTGCCGGGTTCTTCGTCGACCGCCGCGGGGTCAAGGGTCGCCAACATTGCCAATTTATCGGCCATGGTGCCGACGGCGACGTCCCACGCCACGCCGATGTCGCTGTTCACTGAGGCGGAAATGCTCCTTTTATCAGCGTCACAAATCGTGGTGGATCTCATGCAGCACGAACGGCTGGTTGAGTCGGGCCGTGCACCGCCACCCCCCGGCCCCTCCTCCTCCTCCTCAGCGGTGGAGGTGGTTGCGCCCCTCGCGTCGACGTCAGTGGTCGCCTCGGGCGGCGGGTTGACCGTGGTTGAAAAGCTGCTGCCCGCCATCCCATGGATGCTCTCTAAAGCCGTCAGCAGCGGCGTGTCCTATCTCCCCGCTGTCCCTAGCATCGCGCCAAGCGACTCCGGGATGACACTGTGCAGCGTGATGCTGGAAGCCTGGACCCATTTGGGCTTGCTGTACTGCCGCACGCAGCGCTATCATGAGGCCGAGAAGTTTTATCTGCTGTCACTCCGCTGCACGGTCGCGGTCCTGGGCTACGTTCCCGCGACGCCGATCAGCAACAGTCCGCCCTCGGCACCCATCAGCAGCTCCGTTGCCGCGGCCAGCACGATGGCCCCGCACTCAGCGCTTCCCGCACACGCCGAGATCGCGACGTGCTGTTCCAATCTCGCGTACGCCTACCTAGAGACGAAGCAGTACCAGAAAGCGATTGCGTGTTTCGAGGACGCGATGCACATCCGCGAGGCGCTGTGCCCGTCCCTTCCCGCGCTACGGTGGGGTGGTGCGGCGGGTCGGCCGGCAGGAGGACTCGCGCCAGACGCCGTGAACCGCTCGCCGACCGACGACGCAGCGCACGTCGCGGCCGCTCCATCCGCGACGGCTGCAAGCAGCCTCAGCCTCCTCGGCGATGCCATCCACAACCTGGCGAGTACGCTGCAACGCGTCGGCCGCTCGGAGGAGGCCCTGTCACTCGCCATGCGGGCCCTCACCGTTTACGAGAAACTTCTGCTTCCGTCGCAGGGGGACGAGTTGCGTGGCGTGGGGGGCCACGGCGACACGCCCCACACCACCACCGGCCCTACCGCACCTTCCCAGGCGGCGGCCTCAGCCGCTGGGTCCCATCCCCCGCTCACCAGGTCGGCCACGTTCGCACCCCGCAATGCTGTCGCTCATGCACAGCCCGTCGCGCAGGCGGCTGCCGCTTCGGCGGCGTGGGTGTCGCATGTCCCTGCGCACTTGCGGCCCCGGGCGATCGGGCCGTGGAGTCGGCTGCTGTTGTCCCTCGCCGGCTCCGATGAAGACCTCGCCGCCCGCGTCAGCCGGGTGCTGGAACGGTGGCACGGCCTCTCGTGATACCGGTGACCCCTTCCGCTGTTGAGACCAATATTGCGGTGCGGACTGAAGGGGGCGGTCCCGAAAGATATGTAGCACCACCTAACAACGAGGGGTGTTCGATGTGAACGATGGAACAGAAGCGGCGCGCCCCCCTCCGGCCCCCGCTTGTGCGCTGCTGACAACGTTCTCGTCTCCCCCTCTTTCGTTCCCCTCCCAGACTGTACGCCGTCCCCCCTCCCTACCGTGCCGCACACCTGTGCACCGCATGATGCGACCCTCCCACCGGCCAAGCGGTGGCCTCACCGGAGTGACGGCCCTGGACGGCGTCGTGGCCGAGCGAGAGCGGCTGCGGCGCGCGGCGACTCGCGCTGCCGGTGCCAAAGTCGCCCGCCTCGTGGCGTCATCCATCCCGCCCCTCGCCTCCTCGCCCCCCCTCGGCAAGCCGCCCCAGCCCGCGGCCCCTCACGAGGAGCGGCCATCGCCACCAAAAGGCGTGTCGCCATCCGACCTCACGGCGCACGACGACGCATCCCCAGCGGTAGCAACCGCGGATCCGCTGCTGCGGCAGCCTTCGTCACGTGCCAAACTTCGGCTGTTCAAGGAGCGGCGGTGGCAGCGTGCGAATTCGGCGTCTCGACAACGCACCTGCATGGCGGCGAGCCACCATGACATTGCCGGGCACCCGCGATGCGACGCGGCGCAGCCTGGCGACGACCACAGCCGGTCAGGCACGACAACGGGGGCGGCTCAGCGGACGCCTTCGCCCGCTCGTGGTCATCACGGAAAAACGCACACCGTCACCGGCGCCCTGCACCTACATGACGATGCGCGATTGACGGTTTCTCGTCTCGGGGCGATCAGTCCTTCCCTCGAACAGGCCGCTGCAGAATACCTGCACACATCGCGGCCCTCATCGGCGGCCTCCGTCCGTCGTTCGGCCTTCCACGTCGACCTGCCGCCCGCGCCATCGATCGCCGATACGCGTCGGCCATGCTCGATGACCCCACGGCACATCAAGCGCCGCTACGTCGCGGCGGCCGCCGCCGACCACCATAACTGCGACGCGCGAGGATCAGCTCCCGTGCCTGTGTCGGCGGCTCCTCTCGCGAACGCGAACGTTGCGACGCCAGCAGCTGTCACGGCAAAGACGTCGACGCGACGGATTCCGACTCTGACCCCGGAATTCGAAGTTGGCCTTCGTGAACGTGCGGCGAAGCGAGCCGCGACTCGAGGACTACCGCCGCTCCCCGACGTGCTCGAACTTGCACACGCCGTGGCGGCGGTGGCGGACGCGGGTAAGCGTGCCGCGGCCACCGCTGCCGGTAATGCCAAACGGCGCGGTGGAGGGACGCCGACGGTAACCACCTCTCCAACTGCCACTGGCAGCGATGGCCGCCTCCAGACGTCGCAGTTGAAGGCCGACACCGACTTCGTCCACCTCGCCGCGGCGCAATCGGCGCTGCGCTTTCTGCGCTGCGGAGGGGGCGACTCCCTTTGCGGCACCGATCCGACGTATTGGGACCGCTACGCCGCGTACAATGTCTTTCGTGAGGCCGTTCGACTTTCTGGCGAAGAGGGCGGCGCGGTGCGGCCGGTTCGGGCGCACGGCAAAGGTGGCGGCGCGCACTAGCACCACACTCACTAGCCAAAGGAAAGCAAAAAAGGCAGCGCGATCCCCCAAGTGCTAGCTCTTCGAGTTGTATGTTATCACTTGCATCTCTGTGTCCTCAAAGTTCTTTTGGATGGTGCGACAGTCCGCTACTTCCCACCACCACCCACCCACACCCACCCCACACCCCACGGTGTGGGCTTTGAACGACATGAAGCGTTTCTTTTCAAATGCGTCGTTCGGTTGGTGGCTTTGATTAAAAGGAGAGCTTTTCCTTCTGCGGCGACCCGTCTCTCCTTTCTGGCCGCTTTTCCTCTCTCCTTTCTTATCCGACGCGTCTGCTTTCAAGGAGGGGCATCACTGCGTGCGGCGAGTGGCATATGGTGTTCGGCTTACTACCACGCGGTCGTATTTACCAATTGGTGGCGATCTCGCCGTTCGTCGTTGTATCGACGTTGCGGACGACACCTCCTCCTGCTAAGCGGTCTCCGCCGGACAGTCGCATGACGTTCGTGCAGCCGTTGGTGGCCTCGACACGACACGAGTCGACCGGCGCCGGCCATCACACTTTCGTGCCGGGGCCGGTGACGCGCGCCCTCCGAGCCGTGTTTCAAGGATGCGCGACTGCGGGCATGCGGCAGCGCGCGGCGGAGCGCGTGCAGCGGGGCCTGGAACGGGTGCAGACCATGGAGAGGGAAGCGCAGTGGTTGAAGCGCCACAAGAGCCCCCTCAAAGTGCTCGGTCTGCCCGAACATACCACGGAGCCTGCGGTCGTGAAGACGAGGTACCGGGAGCTCCTGTTTGAGACGCATCCGGATACCGCGATGCTGGTGGGTGCAGAACCGACGAAGGCATTCTTGCGTTCGCTTCCCGACGACCGGCGCGCGCTGGCGCTGCAACAGGACTTCGAGCTGCTGCAGCAAGCGTACGCCATGGCCACCAATCCCGACAGTTTATGGCACCAAAATGGATCGGCCGTCGACTTGAGACGTGCGATTCGGCCCCCGGCGTCGGCCCTGCATGCCGCGGTCAATGCCAACAACGCCTTTGCGGCCGCGAGCTACGTGGCCATGTTCGTCGCGCTTGTGTTTTTCACAGTGGTCATCGCGCGAAATGGGTGGCTGCAGGGCCTGCGGGTGTTCGACCCTGATTTCTTCCGTTTCATGATGGCCCAGGAAGCGGAGGAACGTCGCCAGAAGGAGGCTGGCTTGGACGTGGACACGGAGCCAGCCAGACTGGCGCCGACGGAAGTGAAGACGCTGCTGTTCCCCGGACGGCTGATCAAGGATGCCCGGAAGGCGACCCCGGCGCCGCCACCTGTTGAAATCAGGTAAAGAGAACAATTCGCGCCTTTGAATGGGATGGGCGGTGCGAGCGTGACGCATCGTGGCTTACCTTTGTGTCCTCGCCTCTCCCTTCCCCGCCGCAATCCGTTGTTCACTATAGCCCTCCTCCCCGTCTTCCTCTTCCGCAACCCATTCATGCAACGCGGCCGGTCGCCGACGCCGCGAACGACGGAACCCCCCGCGCCGCAGGGCGCCGAGGGCATGCCACCCCAGCAGGGAGACAGCTCGACGACGGACGTCGGCACGCGTCTCTTCCACGCGTCGACACACGCCACTTGCATTCGCGCTGACCTGACGTTGGAGCGTGCTCGCCAGCTGGAGCACAAGCGCTACTTCCTCGAGCAACTGATGGCGCAGCACAACTCCGACGTGACCCGAGTTCGGTCCATGTCGCCGAAAGCCGCGGGCAGGCGACCGTCTCCGATCAGCGTCAGCGATAATCTTGGGTACGCCCCGCTGCCTGACGAGAGACGCGTCCGCCGTACCAATTCTCACGGATGGACGCTTCCTGGTCAGCCACTGCTGGCCATGGCCTCGAGGTCGCCCAGTTCGGCGTCATCCGGTCGCCATCAGCCACGGCGCGGCGCATCTCCGACGGAGAGGGACACCACGCTCGCGACCCAGCCAGGCCTCCTGTCCGCGGTCAAGGCCGCCCTCGTGCTGCAGAACTTGCACGCGCACCGCGGCTCGCTCATCGCGCCCCCGCTGCCGGCTGGGTTTAACCATCCCGCTCTCCCCGCAGGTCCTGGGGTGTATCCTTCTGGAGTGTGTGCCGCCGCCGGCGGACCCCATGATTCAATGTTCCTCTTACCTCCCCTTGGCGGTGCCGTCGTTGCAGCCACACTCCCCACCCTCTTCGGCGCACCGTCGCAGCGGCCGCCCCTCGGCGGCACTAGTCTCGACGCACAACAACATCGAACGGCCATCGTTGCGGATGGGGTGGCGTCCGCGACTCAAGCAACATCCATCCAGATCGGCGGGCCAGGGGACGGTGAGGTCCAAGTCATTGTCGAGCCGCCCTCCCCTACGGCTCCACCCGTGACGCCAGCAGTAGGTGGAACCGCGACGCCATCCGCTGCTATTTTGGACCGAATTCGACAACGTAAACTGGCTTCCCAAGCGGCGGCTGCGGCGAGTGGAAGTATGGAGCAAAAGGTCGATGCAGGATTCGATCCCAGCGGCGCCACCCTGGCGGCCCTGCGTGAGGGCTCTCCGATGCCGCCGGCCCCGTCGCCGATCCCCCAGCCAGTGCCGAGCGCCACCAGCAACCAGCAGCTGCTCGCTCGGTTGCGGAACAGAAGGGACGGATCCTCCAGCGGCGCGGCATCACCCGCGGACGTCCCGACCAACGACGCGTCTCATCCATCTACGGATGCGCTGCATGGGTCCGTCGCCGCCCCAGGGTCCGTCGCCAATCGTCCCGAGTCGCTTGGGTCTTCCCGAGAGGCCTCCATCAGCGTCGGCCTCGCCCCGTCGTCATCTATTTCGAGGGGAGAGTTGGCGTCCTCGCCAAGCGAGCTGCTGGCGCGCATGCGGGATGCCCGACGGGCGCAAGCCGCGGCGTCTCCGATAACAACATTAGATGCTGCTGCGTCGCCAGCCGGGGCCGGAGCGACTACTCCCGCCATCATCGTCGTGACCACCGACGGGGGGACCACGGGAGGCAGCGACGGCGGCAGCGCAGCGCTTCTCGCCCGTCTGAGGGCACGGAAGGGAGGAGAATCTCCCACTCCCCGGGCCGATGGTGGCGTCGTGACTGCTGAAGCCACCAATATGGTGACTTCGTCGCCAACGCCGCCGCCGTCGGTACGGCCGGGCGCCGCACCACCCGCGGACACGACGGACCCGATGACGGCCACGGCGCGCTCATCCGAGCAGCTGCTCGCCCGTCTCAAGGCCCGATCCCAGCAGCTTGCGCCCTCGCCCCCGCCGCCGCCGGTTGCCACCACCGACGGTTCCGTCGGGGCCACGGGTCGTACGTCCGTACCCCCAAGCGATGCATCTATTAATGGCAACCCCTCGACGCTTCCACCTAACACCACCGTTCGGCGCGAGCCGGAAGGGCCCCCGGAAGGTGCCCACCATGCCACAAGTGTGACGACGACCGGCGACGGAAGCGAAGGAGGCCCGGGGATGGTATTCGCCTCATCCGGCCGAGCCCACACGGACTCGCCCGGGGTCGTTCACACGACCGGCGGACACAGCAGTGCGCTTCTCGCGAGGTTGAAGGCGCGGCGAGACGGAGCTACGCCGGATGGGGGCACCCCACTTCGCGGGGCTAGTAGCCCGAGCAGCGACCTTCCCACGATACTCTCGTCGGACCCTGTTCAACTCGCCCCCATTGCGAGTCGCGATAGTGCCCGAGTGACCTCGCCGACGCGGGGTGGAGGCCAGTCCTCCCCGCGGACGACGCTCTCGGGGGACTTCGGAGTCAGCCCGTCACCTCCGAGAGACGCCGCAATCTACTACCGCGAAGCCACGGTCCGGGTCGCACTACCCTCCGACGAGCGTGCGGTCGTGCCACTGTCGCAACAGGTGGCTGCCGCGCCGCTGGTCGTCGATCTCGGACCGCCACCCCCACGCGGGCCCACATCGGCCGCCCTGCTGGCGAGGCTGCGCGAACGTCGCGCCGCGGAATCGTCTCCGGTTTGTCAATAGTTTCCGCGCATGACGGCCCGCGCGAGCGTGTCGCCCCTGTTGTCATCCTCTGCTCCCCCGTTGTACCCACCCCCACCCCCATCAACCCCCAATGGGTGGTTTGTTGGAGGCCCCTCCCGCAACAACGCGAGAGATTGTCGGATGGCCGCCATAGGCAAGGGGGGGGGGGGGGGGTGCGTCCCGTGACACTGCGCGCGGCACTGTGTTGAAGGCCTTCCCCATAGCTGGCTATATCCCTTTTTCCAGGTCGTCTCCCTCCCATTTAGCCTTAAGAGGCGGGCCGATGCGTCGTCACCGATGCTGGGAGCGGCCCCTTTGGTGGTGGCGGCCATGGCTGCTTCTAGTTAGCGTCGTCTCCACGATCACGTCCGCCAGTCCGACGATCATGGTGATCGGGCGGTGGTCCCGGCCGCCCCCGAATGGCGACTTCGTCAAGGCGTCCTTCAACGACCTCTCGTCTTCCTACTTCCAACAGCTCAAGAGCCACGTTGTGTACGGCGACACCTGCAACAATTTCCCCATGTACATCTCGGATGCGGGTTACATGCACTGCAACCCGCCAGGGGGAGCCGGCTCCGAGTTTCACGACCAAGGAGGAGTCATCAAATTGTCCAATGGGGCGGCTCTGTGCGCCTTCGGCAGCTACGCCTCCTGGCACGGCCCAGAGGCATCGGCAAACCTCGGACCCGCTTCCGCAACGTTCTACATAGGGACGTGCAATGCAAACACGGACCCCGCCACGGGCTGTCAAACGTGCACGAACCCAGCGCAGTACGTGATGGCCGGCACCCAGTGCACCCCGATCCCTTGCACCAACGCCGCGGATTGCAATAGCCACGCCGCATCAGTCTCCGGTGACTATGTCGTCGGATGTGGGTGCAGCTGCCGCGTTGGTTTTACGGGCGGCCGCTGCGAGGCCTGTTCGCCCGGGCGGTCAGGGCCCAACTGCGACCCGATTCCATGCACCAACCCAACTGACTGCAGCAGTCATGCCGCTTCCGTGTCCGGCACCTACGTGTCTGGGTGTGTGTGCCGCTGCGCCAGGGGATATGCCGGGGGCAAATGCGACAGCTGCGCCCTGCATTATGCCGGGTACCCGGCGTGCGCGCCGATTCCTTGCACCGTGAACGCAGACTGCAGCGGGCACGCCGGGTCGGTCACGGGCACGCTGGTTACGGGCTGCAGCTGCTCGTGCACTACGGGCTTCGTTCGCTCCGATTGCTCGGCGTGTGACCCCCGATATCGGGGATACCCCAACTGCCAGCCGATTGTATGCACGAACGACGTCGACTGCCATCGCCACGCCGTGACGGTGCGCGGGACGTACGTCACGGGCTGTGAATGCGACTGCGACGTGCCGAGGCACCGGGGCGCGACATGTGAGCGCTGCGCGGCGAACTACACTCAACGATTCCGCACCACACCTTCGGGACACTTCGCGTGCGAAACCCGCACGGTGTCGCTGACGGCGTCGGCGAGTGAGTCGCAGCGCTCCGGTACCCGGAGCCGCCCATCTGCGACGTCGACCGGTACGCACCTGCCCAGCGAAACGGTCTCCCACTATGTCTCGTCAAGCTACAGCGGGTCACGGTCGCGTGTCACAGCGTCAGGCACGTTGCTCGTGACCTCCAGTCCCACCCGGACGCGGACCGGCAGCGACAACAGCGGCAGCCGCAGTCGCTCTGCGTCTCCGAGGTCGCCGACGTGGCGGGTGTCCCAGTCGCCGAGCGTTCGAACACATAGTGTGTCGGATACGGCGTCCGAGTCGCCCAGCCGCACCGCTGGCACCCCGTCCTGGTCTGGATCCGAGTCGCTGTCCGACAGTGAGTCCATTCAGTACTTGTGCGCGCTGCCGGACTTGACGTTCTCGCCACCGCGGTTGCTATGGAACCAGCTCGAACTGGGTGGGTCTCGTAATGTGACCGTGCGCATCGGGGGCTTTCGCGCGGTACTGAACCCCAGCAACGTTTCTCTCTCGCCGCGGCTTCGTCGACGAGGCGTCGACTTGCGTCTCGCGGTCCTCGTCGGCAACGACGAGCAGAGCCGCTTCCTCAACATCACCCTACTGGACACGTGGCCGTCCAACGCGACCGTCTCGGCGCTGTTGCATGACGTGGCTCTATTTTCCGTTTCCGGGCGGGCCGCGGCAGGCACCTCGGCGACCGACCCCGTCGACAACGGCCGCCCGCGGATGTTGGACCTCGCCTTGCGCCTGTTCGTACAGGCCTGCGCGAACATCGAGTCACCGACCCAGCTGGGGACGACCGTCGGCGTGCAGGTCCCACTCGTGACGGTGCCGCCGCCGCTCGTGCCCGAGGGACTGCAGCTGGCAACTAGCATCGGCGCGGCCGTTGGGTCGCTTGCAGGGGCCCAGGGCGCGATGCGCGGCCAGGCGCTGTTGGCCCTGTCGGAGCGATGCCGGACAGGGGGCTCGCCGCCTGAGGGCGAGAACGGGGAACTCGTCGACCCCGTTCCATTTCCGCAGTCGGTGTGGCCCGGGCTGGCGGTGGGCGACGACCGCGCACGTTACGTGCGAGGAGCGACCGCGGCGAACCTCGCGTTTCTCGGTGGCGTGGGCCTCGTGGGCATGCCGGCCGGCGTCGCGGTGGGGTATTGGCTGCTGCGCAGAGTTGTGGCACGCCGCATGCGAAAAGGGTTCCCGGCCCCGTCCCTCTCACTCCGCGGGGCCGCCGCCCAGGTTGGCCTCTTCAGCCGTGCGTTCGTACCCGTTGCCCTGCTGGCTGAGGGAACGATTGCGAGCAGCCTCGCCGCGATGTGTCGATCCCAGGGCGCCGCGCTGGACACTGCCCTGCTCGCGATCTCGGTCGTCGTGTTCGGCGGCGCTTTGGGGCTCATTTACCGCTGTGTGTCCTGGAACCCTCTCGTTTATCGATTGCTGCCGCCCGTCGCGGACGACGCTTCGCCGCCCCAAGCGGGTCCTTCCGCCTCCTCCACCGCCGCCCCGCGCATGCGACGAATCGCCCGCGTCCTCGGCTTTTTGGAGGGGTTCGGGCAGTGGGTGACGGTCGATGCCGCGGACACCCGCGAAAAGCAACGGTATTTGGAACAAAACGACGCCGCGGACGCGGGCGCCACCTACCAAAAATTGTACGGGGCGTTCTTCCGCAAGTTGCGCTACGGCACCGTCGTCTCACATGCGGACGAGGACGTTGTGACGCATGCGTCGCTACCCGTGGCGCCGGAGTCTGCGACTGCGCAAGTCTTCGCTCGCAATTACACCGTGTGGGACATCGGGATGACGATCCTGTTCGCTGTCGCCCGCGGCGCCGACCTAGCCAGCCAACACGTGTGCCTCGGCACATGCTGCGTGCTGCTTGTCGCAAGCGTCATTTTTACAGGTCTCTGCATCCGCACCCGGCCGCTCGCGTCGCCGCCGCAGAACCTGCTCAACGTTGTTGTGTCCGGACTCACGGCCGCCGGTCTTGCGACGTTGGTCACGGCGGAGGTGCTGGACTCGTTCTTCTCTCGCCGGCTCTCCGCTGGAGTCGCCGCGGCCGCGAATCTCGTCGGCACCGTCGCGGCCGTCGCATCCTTTCTCCGCTATGGAGTTCGCCTGTGGCTACTCCTGGCGAGTCAATGCCGCCGTAGGAGTGGCCGGCCATCTGCAACGGCCCCTGACGACGCGCCATCCACGGCCGAGGAGGAGGACACTCCCATGCTGCCACTGCCAGAGGCCACTTTGGCCGGTGGGCCGCCCACAATCGCGGTCAACGACGAACCGTTAGCAGCCAATGGGACTCATCATCGCCCAGGTGACCGTGGTTCCAGCGACTCCCTTGATGATCTGCTCGAGTACCGCCGGCTTCCCAAGCGGCAGTCGGTGGGCGGCAACCGACAACGTGACCGTGGGGACGCGCTGCGCCGCGCCCTCGACGGTGATGGCGACCTCGTGGATCTGGATGCGCTGCTGCACTGCGAGGCGGAAGCGGAGAATGCAACACATGTGGGTGCTCATCCGTGCCAGGATGCACCTCGTCGACCCGTCGCCGACTTGGACTTGTGAAATTGGGGGAAACAAATAGTCCCTGTCGTAGCGCATTCCTATCGCGATAGTATCCGGCAATATCGAAAGCCTTC
>ERZ1292633.804-Hain-H41-02um-R1-804-length-35257-cov-43_pt1 | contig 35257 bp, 34 predicted proteins | sample MGYA00564406_ERZ1292633 | MGnify/ENA primary metagenome ERZ1292633 (study PRJEB36523, sample SAMEA6512639) | groundwater metagenome | collected 2019-01-08 | study: AquaDiva: Metagenomics assemblies of 32 groundwater samples
TAAGCAGTTTCCTGCTAAATGACCATTTACACAAAATTATTTACACCCCCAGTTTAAGTTTTACTAAATCGTCAAATTCCGCTGTAACGCTTTTCCAGCCTGACTCGATATTGTCACGAGCATCTTCCCAAGCATCTTCACCGGCATCTTGTAATTCTTCGAGTTTGTCACTGATTTCATCACGTTTTTTCGATAATTGTTTTAGTTTGTCATTTAGTGCAATTTTTGCATCGGTGCTGGCAGCTTCTAATTTATCTTTAAGTTCTTCGATGTCTGAATCCCATTCATCAAGCTTAGTTTCAATTTTTTTATATACTCGTCTCGATCATTCATTGGTAATTCTCCTTTGGTCTATTGATTTGTAGTCAATTTGAAGAAACAGTTTGTTTAAAATTCTGAGTTGCGTAATGACTCATTCTTTTTCCTTAAAATCTAGGATCCGGTTCTGAGTGATATTTTCAGCTCAACAGTCTATCCATTACACGGCAATGTTGACTTAACTTTTGATAAAAGCGGAGAATATATCTTAGGGAGATTTTAAAATTCTGGCTGTATCGTGGTTTACTATAGGCTCTAGATAACTCGCGTCAAAATCTGCAAAATCAGCGAGTAATTTTAAATTTAGTAGCTGAATGTTGTTATAAGTACGTACAATCAACCCCATTTTATCCAGCTCGCGAAAAACACGGTGCGCATGAATGTAACTCAATCCTAAAGCATCACTGAGTAGCGATTGATTAAGCGGTAAAAATTGAGCTTCCTCGCGCGATAAGCCTGCAAGCCTTAATCTTCGATGAAGCTCAATCAAGAGATGCGCCATTCTTTTAGTTGAACGTCTGCGACCTACCCGGACAATCTGCTCTTCGAGCACACGTTCATCTTGACCAGCCATCCACATCAACGCAACAGCCAAACGAGGTATTTTACGAATCGTTTCAAAAAAAAGATTTGCAGAAAAATAACCCAAGCGCATCTCGGTGATAGACTCAACCGTGTGCTCTGAATTCTGGAAAAGTGGTGAATAGATAGCAATAATATCTCCTGGCAAAACAAAATTGACAATCTGTCGTTCACCATTTTCAAGTGTTTTGTATTTGATTGCCCAGCCCTTTACTACAAAATGAATATGTGGTTGAGGATATTTTTCACTTATAATGAAGAAATGCTCAGGGATATTGCGTTGCGCTAACATCATGGAGTCTATGATATTGAAATCTCCATCATCAAGCATCTGAAGCTGTTCCAGGCGATAAATTAAACCATTTGACACAATCGTTCCTTTTTTAAGATTATTGTGTTGCGGTCGTGTCATCAATAATGCCGCCTCCCAAACATACTTTGCTTTCATAAATGACGACCGACTGCCCGGGTGTAACCGCCCATTGGTGCTGCGCAAAATCTACCTGACAATCGTGCTGTGTCAATTTTGTAATAGTGCAAGGAGCGTCAGTTTGTCGATAACGTGTTTTGGCTGCATAAACCCAATGACAATGGGGAAGATTACCACTGATCCAAGTTAAGTTTGTTGCTCGTAGCGTTGAATGCAACAAATCTGGATGATCATGCCCTTGTACTACGATGAGTACGTTGCGTTGCATGTCCTTATTCGATACAAACCAAGGGGCATCACTACCTTCGCGTGTTCCACCGATGCCCAAACCTTGCCGCTGGCCAATGGTGTAATACATTAAACCGATGTGTTGTCCGATCACTTTACCATCAGGCGTTTGTATTTCTCCCGGTTGTTGCGGCAGGTAGAGATTAAGAAAATCACGGAAAGGACGTTCGCCGATAAAACAAATACCGGTACTGTCTTTTTTGGCAAAATTAGCAAGTGCAATTTCCTCGGCTATCTTGCGTACCTCACGCTTATATAAATGACCGATCGGGAAAAGCGCTTTAGCTAATTGCGCTTGATTTAAGCGATACAAAAAATAACTTTGATCTTTGGTGCCGTCTTCTGCTTTGAGCAATTGGAAAAGTTTTCCTGTTTTTCTGATCTGTGCATAGTGTCCCGTGGCGATGTAATCAGCATCCAACTGAATCGCATGTTTCAAGAATGCTTTGAACTTGATTTCCGCATTGCATAATATGTCAGGATTGGGTGTCCGTCCTGCTTGGTATTCCACCAAGAAATTAGAAAAAACCCGATCTTTGTATTCCGTCGAAAAATTTACGACTTCAATCGGAATATCCAACACATCGGCGACGGATACCGCGTCTAAAAAATCCTGGCGCGAAGAACAATATTCATCCGTATCGTCATCTTCCCAATTCTTCATGAATACGCCTACTACGTCAAACCCTTGTTGTTTTAATAGGTAGGCAGCCACAGATGAATCCACTCCACCTGACATGCCTACAACGACACGTTGTTTTTTTGAGGTGTTAGTCATAATGCTTAATCAAGTCAAGTGGAAATTGCCTTCCATTACGGTGATCTAAGATGCATTGCATAACCAATGGGCTGCGGTGCCGATTGATTTGCTGTGAAATTTCACTGAAATCAAACCAGGTTGCACGTACGATTCCATCATCCAGTGTACGATGTGGATCATATTGTGTAATGGATCCGGCAAATGCAAAGCGAATATAGGTGGTATCAGCGCGTTTGGAGTGCCACTGATAAATACCAATCAAATACTCGGGTACGAAAGTGTAAGCAGTTTCTTCTAAGGTTTCACGGATAGCGCCTTGTAGCAGCGATTCTCCTGGATCCAAGTGCCCAGCCGGTTGGTTTAAGAACAAACCTGAATCGGGCTCCTGCCTTTCTTCGACCAGCAAGTATTTTCCGTTTTGCTCAATAACAGCTGCGACGGTTGTGCTAGGTTTCCAAATCATAATGTAGATTAATAAGTTTATGCTATTGATACAAAGAGCACCCTTGCATCATTAGGTTAAAGTATTGGGTTAAAGTAAAACTACACGGACACGCTGGAGCAAATCACATTGTGTCAAATAGAACAAAGAATGATACCAATCAGTACTCGCCGCGGGGGAAATTTCTTCTTAAATAAGAACGGGAGCATCTGCTCCCGTTCTTATTTAAGTATGCAATATGAGAATCAATGCACTGCAGATCTCCGACGTCGGACAAACCAACCGATAAGGCCCAATCCTGCTAATAGCATCATATAGGTTTCCGGTTCTGGCACGGGGGGAATATAAATGGGTTGCGGATCAAATACGGTGTCAGCCGTATAAGACAATAAGAAAGCTTCGGTGCCACCCTCTTTATTGGTGCCAAATCCCACCATTTGACCATGATTGTTAATATCCACGATGAAAAGATCCATCCACCCAGAATCAGTCACCACATCTAATGCTGATAAATCCGTCATTCCTCCATGGCTATATAAAAAAAGCCGATTATCATCCAGATTCGTGGTGGAATGGCCTATGACTTCACCTATGTCATTAATGCCTACCGCAAAAGAAGACGTGCTTCCTTTTAATGCACCTAGATCCATTATATTATTTCCATCTATTCCGGTTAAAAAGGCATGCGATAGACTACCTTCGGAGTTTGTCAGAAAATCGACAGCTCCGACTGCTTGCCCTGCATTATTGATACCAAAAGCAGTAACGCCATCGCTATTAGATAGCCCTTTAATCTCGCGCATATCCATGCCATTGGAACCTGCAATCACACTGAATTTGGGCATAGACCAATCACCGGCCCATCCAACTATTTGGCCATCTTCGTTAATGCCGGTAGGAATAATCGATTTGTCCTTAAAGGTATCCAAAATACGGACATCTTTGCCATCGGCCCCTGTAATAAAGGTTGAAGTAGAACCATCTATGCTGAAGATTCGTCCTAAAACCTGTCCAGCATCGTTGATCGAAAGCCCCGAATTGAGCTTGCCGCCCGCATCTAAATCAACAATACCTTGGCCATTTGCACCGGTAACAAAGGCATGAAAGGGTGATTCACCTTGTCCGGGGAGTGTGGGTAAATAGTAAGCCCCGGTAACTTGTCCAGCGTTATTAATATCTTGAGCATAACTGGTACTAATTGATGGAAATAAATCCGTTATTCCTATTCCATCGGGTTGAGTAAAAAAAGCTTTCGTTTCACCTACGGCATTGAGCGATTGGCCGACAATTTGACCGGAATCGTTAATTGCACTTGCTTTACTATAATTTCCTCCTAGCGATCCTAGTCCTATAAAAGACCAATCTGCATATAAGCTTGTACTAAAAAATGAAAATATAATTAAGAACAATGGCTTGATTGATATTTTGGGTTTTACGCATTTCGATTGGAAATTCATTATCTTTCCTAAATTTGAATAGCATGATTTACGGCAAGCCATATTTTTTGATCGATTGTTATAAAAACACAATGCTAGGCCGAAGGCGTGCCAGTCATGTCATGGATACGTTTTACCGCGTCTGCATCTAAACTAAGTGCCTGAGCCAATTCTTTTAAATATTGTCTTTCCGCATTGGTATTGACATCGATAGCAAATAATGAAGCTGCATAAACTTGCGCAGCTACCAGAGAATTAGGAATGCCTGAAACAAGATTTTGTATATTGAGTGGCTTATTAATCTCACTGCGAATGAAATTTTGTTCTTCTGCGGTAATACCATTTTCACCCACTTTCCCCATGATTCTGTCCATTTCCTGATCATCCAATTGACCATCGGCTTTGGCTGCACTGATCATCGCACACAACATCAGTTTTTCAGTGTCCTCAGACTTCATGGATTCGATCTGGTCTTCATTGAGGATTTTTTCCAATGGTTCTGAGGCTAGCGCAGCAGGTTGGATGTTCAATTTATTTTGCAACGCATTGATGGCAAGTGTCCCTAGCATCGCTAATGCACCGCCACCCAACGCACCTTTGATCGAGGAACTGCCCCCCCCTAGTATAGCTCCAGCAATAGCACCGATACTGCCGATTTGGCCCGATGTCATATTATTGGTAGCATTTGCTGCTGTATTAACAGCGTTTGTAACTTCTTTTGAGCCAAATAATTTTTTAAAAATTCCCGTGATGCCTTCTTCTTCAGTATTTGCATGAGTACTCCCACTGATATTTCCCCCCGAATTTATTGAATTTCTCGCCATATGCTCAAGTCTTGTTTTACCTTCTTTTGCCAGCGCTTTTACTAGATTTTCGACAATAGATCCGTATGCCATTTTATACTCCTTTGAATTAGAAACTTAATATTCCGGAACGCAAACACTGCAATTATTTTCATTCTTTTTGTATCAAATACCCGCCTCACAATCGTCTAAATTTTTTGCCTGAAGCCCCCGATTTAACCAGTTCATTCGATCTTTGGCAGAACCATGTGTAAATGCTTCGCGGCGAGGTGGAATACCAGCTTGACGCATAATATTATCATCGCCAACTGACTCAGCAGCTTGCATAGCTTCTGCTAGATCTCCATTTTCTAGGAACTGCGTCCTTTTTTGCGTGTATTGTATCCACACGCCAGCTAAACAATCAGCTTGCAGCTCCATCTTAACCTGAATCGCATTCGCGCCAACTCGAGTCGACTGACTTTGTAAATCTCGTACTTTGTGCGAAACACCTGTCAAAGTTTGCACATGATGTCCTACTTCGTGTGCGATGACATAGGCTACTGCGAGGTCGCCACTGGCACCCATGCGTTGCAGTTGTTTTAGGAAACTCAAATCGAGGTAAATTTTTTGATCACCTGGGCAATAAAATGGACCAGATGCAGCTTGCCCCGCCCCACATGCAGTAGGGGTCATATCGGTAAAGACGACTAAGCTTGGTGGTTTATAGATTTGCCCAGTTTTTTGGAAAATTTGACCCCAGGTATCTTCTGTATCTGCCAAAACGACACTGACGAAGTTGAAAATTTCTTGTTCTTGATCACTGGGTTGGTAGGGCTCCGATCTTGAAATCGATTCATTTTGCTGTTGCAGACCTTGCAGTACTACGAGAGGATCTTGTCCAAAAATAAATACTGCAATCAGCGCCATGATAATGCCGCCGCCACCAATCGCAGTTCCACCACGCGCAAACTGACCGCGCCTGTCTTCAACGTTGTTACTTTGTCTTCTTCCCCGCCAAAGCATACATCTCCCACAGCAATTATTGCTTAATAATTTCGGATTATCATATCAGATTGAAATGTTTGTGTGGTTTAATTAAACATTGCAACCTGTGGCGGTAAATTCCTTTGATTGGCAATATATCTTCCACATTCGCGAATTTATTATTTAAGGAGGTATCATGCGTATTCTTTTGGCGCTCATAGCGACTTTTCTGTCGTTTTCTGTTTGGGGTTGCAAAAGCAATTTACTCGATCAAAATTTTCGACGTCTTGCGTCATCGGAAACGGTCAATCTATGTCAGGAATTTTCAGGTAAAGTGTTATTGATCGTCAATACAGCCAGTAAATGCGGTTATACACCCCAATACGAAGGGTTGGAGCAACTGCATGAAAAATATCAGCAACAAGGTTTGGTGGTTCTGGGTTTTCCATCCAATGACTTTATGGGACAAGAACCCGGTACCGAAGCAGAAATACAAGATTTCTGTCGTTTGACTTATGATGTCAAATTTCCGATGTTTGAAAAAACACCCGTAAAAAAAGAACATGCTCACCCGTTTTATGTACAACTTGCACAATTGTCCGGGACCTATCCGACGTGGAATTTTCACAAATACCTAATCGGGCGCGATGGTCAATTGATCACCCAATTTAGTCCCCACACTAAGCCATTTGATAGTGAAGTGATTGCAATCATTGAACGTGCTTTACAGCAGTAAAATTCAAACCACTATGGGATGTTTGATTGCAGAATTCGCATGAGTCTGCTAGCTATTTTTGGATTATCGTTATCAATGGGATTGATTGCAGGAGCGGGTATCAATGAGACTTTCATTATGCCTGTGACCGTCTGTACTGCGGTCATTCTTTATTTTTCAAAAAATAAAATCGCCAGCCAGGAGGTATCGTGGCAAGGCAATCAGCGCATGGATCATTGCGTTACAATTGATCAAACAAAAACTTATTTTGCATGGCCGGAAAGAAAAAAATTTGATTGCCAAGTATCCGGAGAGCTTTATTCAGATCATATCCATCAATTGATACATGACATTCAAACTGATCATGAATCTTTCCAAATTTGCAGTGAAGGACACATTGAAATTTTTTTGTTAACAGCTTATCTCATGCCATTTGATAGTAAAGTTCGAATCATAATCCGAAATAAGATTCTAGGGGCGTTAACACAGGAAAATAGCGAAGCATTTTGTCTGCGGTTGGAAAAACAGAATTTACAACAGCAGATAACAACATGCCAAGCCATCATTCAAAAGAACGTTCTGGTTGAAGAAGAAGCACTTATTTTTCGTGTATTGCTTGATATTGAACCATTCCGCGATCAAATGGATAGAATTTAACCTAATCCAGGCCAATAATGACTGTCTGGCAATGGTCGTTTGCCAAAGATCGCTTGGCCGACGCGAACCACGGTCGCACCTTCTTCAATGGCTAATTCGTAATCGCCGGACATACCCATAGACAGCTCATCAAATGATAAGCCGCTAGGTGCTTCTTGGCGAAGCATCGCTTGAATTTCACGCATTTTGATAAAGCATTCCCGTACCCGATCGTGATCGGAAGAAAAAATTGCCAACGTCATAAGACCTTTGATGCGTAACGACGAATAACTGGGTAGTTCTTTGACAAAATCCCGTACTGCCCCTGGCGGTAAACCGAATTTACTTTCTTCACCTGAACTGTTGACTTGCACATAGACATCAATTGCGCGTCCTTCATTTTGTAATCTTTTATCGAGTTCTGCTGCGACTTTAAGGCTATCTAATGCCTGGAATTCATTGGCAAAGCGTGCCAGATATTTGGCTTTATTCGTTTGCAAATGTCCGATCACGGCCCATTTGATGTCGAGATCATTCAGCGCCTCGGATTTTTCACGCGCTTCTTGAATTTTATTTTCACCCATTTCATGGCAACCTGCGGCATAAGCAAGCCGCAATTTTTCCGCAGGAACTGTTTTAGTTACTGGAAGCAATCGTACGCTGGCAGGATTGCGACCCATTCTTTGGCAAGTATCTACAATACGCTGTTTGACAGTCGCCAAATTATTCTTGATTTCATTAAGTTGCTGTTCTTGAGTTGTATCCACTAAAAATTCTCCTGTTTCGCAAACCGAGATTATGACCTAATTATTTTTGGATGCTTGATGAAATGTCATTTTCCACTGCTGATCTTGATACCGCCAAATCGATGACCGGATAGATTCATTTCTGATATAGGCTGGGTCATGGTGCTTGGATGCAGTATAGATCGCTAACACGCAATCATGTGTTAACAATTTGATTCGAAAATTAACCAAAGACCATCGAATGGCTTTATCTTTGTGTAATAACCACTGGATAACATCATTTCTTGAGTGAACGATACCGTTGGTATCGATTTCTTCAAAATCGGCAGATAGCAGTTGATCAATCGATTCGGGATTTTCTGTCCAATCATGTTGCAATAGTTTAAGTTCAAGTTGTTGAATGCACTCTGCAATATCGTGCGATTTCATGAGGTGTTATTTTATACGCATTCCGGGTTGTGCACCGGAGTCTGGCGAAAGAATAAACAATTCACCCGAATGACTTCCTCCCGCAGCTAATACCATGCCTTCCGATAAGCCGAATTTCATTTGACGCGGTGCAAGATTTGCGACCATAACGGTTAAACGTCCTTTGAGTTGCTGCGGATCATAGGCCGATTTGATGCCGGCAAAAACGGTACGTTGCTCATGGCCAAGATCAAGTGTTAGCTTCAATAACTTTTCCGCTCCTTGGACGTGTTCTGCATCAGCAATTCTCGCAACGCGTAAATCAATTTTGCTAAAGTCATCGATGGAAATGGTCTCAGCGATTGGTGTAAAAGTTTGTGGTGTTTCAGCGGATTGCTCGATATTCCCTGGTTTATCACTGGACAATAGGCTTTGTTTATTGGCCGCAATCAAAGCATCGATTTGTTTGACGTCAATACGGGTCATCAGGTGTTGATAGGAGTTAATCATGTGTCCAGAAGGCAACAATAATTCGGAGACCGGTTGCTCCTCTGATAAGACTGGCCAAGTCAGTGGTTCGCAATTAAGAAAATATTCAATTTTTTCTATGGTGCCGGGTATGACGGGCTTCATATAGCGCGATAGCAGGTAAAATAGTTGAATTCCTAAGCTGCATGCACGATGCAATTCATCATCCTGCCCTGGTTTTTTGGCAATTTCCCACGGTGCAAGCTGATGAATCATTTCGTTGGCTGCATCGACGAATTTCATAATTTGCCGGATTGCGGCGGCATAATCTCGCTCCTCAAATGCATTTTCGATTTGCGCTGGTCGCCAAGTAGCAAAATGTTCGTCAACAATCGTTCGTAACTGCTGATACTGCGTGCCATCGACTAATTTACCGTTAAAGCGCTTGGTAATAAAACCGGCACAGCGGCTCGCAATGTTGATAAATTTACCAATCAAATCGGAGTTTACACGTGCAATAAAATCTCCCAAATTCAAATCGATATCTTCCATCGTGCCATTCAGTTTTGCTGCGTAATAATAGCGCAGCCATTCGGGGTTCAAATCTTGCTTCAGGTAGCTTTCAGCGGTAATAAAAGTGCCGCGTGACTTGCTCATTTTTTCTCCGTTGACAGTGAGAAAACCGTGTGCAAAAATTTTTGTTGGCGTGCGATAACCTGAGTTTTCCAGCATGGCAGGCCAGAATAGCGCATGAAAATATAAGATATCTTTGCCGATGAAATGATACAGTTCGGTCGTGGCGTCTTTCTGCCAGAACTGCTCAAAATCAATCTGTTTTTGTTCGCATAAATACTTGAAACTACCCATATAGCCGATCGGTGCATCCAACCAAACATAAAAATATTTACCAGGTGCATCAGGAATTTCAAAACCGAAATAGGGGGCATCGCGTGAAATATCCCAGTCAGAGAGTTTGTTTTCTCCTGCATTTCCCAACCATTCGCGCATTTTATTCGCAGCTTCGGATTGCAAGTGATCCGCCTCGCGCGTCCAGTGACGCAAAAAATCCGCGCAGCGCGAATCTGATAAATTGAAAAAATAATGCTCGGAAGATTTTTGTATTGGTTTAGCACCCGAAACAGCCGAATAAGGATTTTTTAATTCTGTTGGTGCATACGCCGCACCACACGCTTCACATGAATCGCCATACTGATCTTTAGCACCGCACTTGGGGCATTCGCCTTTAACAAACCGGTCAGGCAGAAACATGTTTTTGACTGGATCGTACAATTGTTCAATCGCGCGAATCGAAATCAAATTTGCTTGTTTGAGTTTGTGATAGATATCCTCGGAGAAAGATCGAGTTTCGGATGAATGTGTGCTGTGATAATGGTCGAACTGGATATGAAATCCATTGAAATCGCTCAAATGTTCCTTCTGAACGCGCGCAATAAGTGCTTCGGGTGTAATCCCCTCTTTTTCCGCTCGTAACATCACGGGCGTACCATGCGTATCATCCGCACATACATAATAAACCGTGTGTCCACGCATTTTCTGGAAACGCACCCAGATGTCTGTTTGAATATATTCCACCAAATGACCCAGATGGATACTGCCATTGGCATATGGAAGCGCTGAAGTGACCAGAATCTTTCGTTCGTTCATTACCCTACCTACGCAACAATAAAAACCTTCATTGTAACAAACTGTGTAAGCCATTCCCGATATTTGTTACCATCAACTATTTCATTATTTACGTGCATAAAAGATGCAAAGAGGTTTGTTATGGCAATTTCTGAACAGGATATATTATCGATTCTTAATCAAACAATTGATCCAACGATTGGTAAAGACTATGTAACAACGAAAACTGTCCGCAATGTCCGCATTGATCAAAACAATGTTTGGGTTGAAATAGAATTGGGTTATCCCGCTAACTGTGTTCGAAGCGATGTTGAGCAGCAAATTGTAGGTGCATTGAAGTCACTAGCAGGTATTGGTAATGTCCAGGTCGCCGTGAGTAGCAAGATTGTTTCCCACAGTGTGCAACAAGGCGTGAAACTGATCTCAGGCGTGAAAAATATCATTGCGGTTGCTTCTGGCAAAGGAGGGGTAGGAAAATCCGCTACGGCTGTCAATTTGGCGTTGGCATTGGCGGCCGAAGGTGCCTCGGTGGGAATTCTAGATGCTGATATTTATGGTCCATCGCAACCACAAATGCTGGGAATTACGGGGCACCCTGATTCCTTGGATGGAAAAACGATGGAACCGGTTCGAGCGCACGGTATTCAGGCTATTTCCATCGGATTGTTGATCGATGTGGAAACGCCAATGGTTTGGCGCGGCCCAATGGTTACTCAAGCATTACAACAATTGCTTCATGACACTAACTGGAAAGATGTGGATTACTTAATCATTGATTTACCTCCAGGAACGGGTGACATTCAGTTAACGTTAGCGCAAAAAATTCCGGTTATGGGTGCTGTGATTGTGACAACCCCACAAGATATTGCTCTGCTTGATGCCCGCAAGGGACTTAAAATGTTTGAGAAAGTGGGTATTCCGATTTTAGGTATCGTGGAGAATATGAGTACGCATACGTGTTCGCAATGCGGACATACGGAGCCTATTTTCGGTACTGGTGGCGGTGAAAAAATGTGCCGCGATTACAACGTAGAATTACTCGGTTCACTGCCGCTTGATATCAAAATCCGGCAACATACTGATGAAGGTATCCCCACTGTTGTTGCAGAACCCGATGGAACCATTGCGGCGACTTATCGACTGATAGCTCGACGCATCGCAGCCAAAGTAGCGGAATCCGCTGAAGACCATTCGGCATTGTTTGCGAAAATTATTATGGAAAATGATTAGCTAGAATCATTGCGAAGAATAGGAGGAAAATGAGCATAAAATCAGATAAATGGATACGCAGAATGGCGCTTGAACACGGCATGATCGCACCTTTCGAGCCTGATCAAATTCGACAAAATAATGGCCAACGCATCGTTTCCTATGGGACTTCAAGTTATGGTTACGATATTCGCTGCTCTGACGAATTTAAGTTGTTTACCAATATCAACTCTACTATTGTAGACCCAAAAAATTTTGATTCCAATTCATTTGTAGACGTCAAAAGTGATGTTTGTATCATTCCGCCCAACTCTTTTGCATTAGCACGCACCGTGGAGTATTTTCGTATTCCACGTAATATACTCACGATTTGCCTTGGCAAATCCACGTATGCACGCTGTGGAATTATCGTTAATGTCACACCATTTGAGCCTGAATGGGAAGGGTATGTCACACTGGAATTCTCCAATACAACACCATTACCAGCCAAAATATATGCCAATGAAGGTGTTGCACAAGTGATATTTTTTGAATCGGACGAAGTATGCGAGATATCTTATAAAGATCGTGGTGGAAAATATCAGGGGCAACACGGTGTTACGCTGCCGAAGATATAGTTCTGGCAAAATTGACTGGACTGCTGCGGAAATTTTGAAATGGATCTGTATGGCTCTAGACTAACAGATTGTCTCTGCTAGTCTAGAGCCAAGATAAATAGGGATATTGCTTAAGTTGAAGAGGGCGTTTTTCGATCGAGAATTACCAAATGATATTCTAGCTGCTCGATACCCTCAGAAAAATGTATGGTACGCTCAGCTTCACGCCATTCTTGCGAATTCAATGCTGGGAAAAAAGTATCGCCATCAAATGTTTTTTGTATCTCAGTGAGATAAATACGTTGGCTGAATGTTAAAGCCTGATGAAAAATTTCTTCGCCGCCAATCACAAAAGCTTCATTTTTCGCTGAGTTTTCTTCGAGCCCCGCAGCAAAAGCACTTTGAATCGAATCGACTACAATCGCACTTGGGATAACATAGTTTTTTTGTCGAGTGACAATAATATTGGTCCTGCCAGGCAATACTTTTCCAATCGATTCATGGGTTTTTCGGCCCATTATGATAGGATGTCCCATGGTAAGTGCTTTGAAGTGTTTGAGGTCTTCGGGTAGGTGCCACGGAAGTTGGTTGTTTTTACCAATGACCCGGTTTTTGGACATTGCCACCAGCAAAGATAGAAGCGGTAATTTCATACGGCGATTGGTGCTTTGATTGCCGGATGTGGGCGATAATTTTCTAAAATGAAATCTTCAAAATCAAACTTTAGAATATCTCGTCGATCAGGATTTAATGTCATGATCGGCAATGATCTTGGTTCTCTCGTCAACTGTTCCCTGGCTTGCTCCAAATGATTGAGATATAAATGCGCATCACCGAAGGTATGCACAAAATCTCCGGGTTGTAAATCACAGACCTGCGCAATCATGAGCGTCAATAAAGCATAGGATGCAATATTGAAAGGCACGCCGAGAAGCACGTCTGCACTACGTTGGTAAAGCTGGCAGGATAATCTACCTTCGACAACATAGAATTGGAAAAGTGCATGGCATGGCGCCAGTTTCATTAGATGTAACTCACCTACGTTCCAGGCAGAAACTAGCATACGCCTTGAATCCGGCGTATTTTTTATTTGTTCGATGAGCAATTGGATTTGATCAATTTCGCTCTTGTTTGTAGTACCCCAGGATCGCCATTGATGTCCATAGATTGGGCCTAAATCCCCATTTTCATCAGCCCACTCGTCCCAAATTGTCACGCCATGCTCATTTAAATATCGGATATTCGTGTCGCCGCGCAAAAACCAGAGCAATTCATAAATGATTGATTTAACGTGACACTTCTTGGTGGTTACTAAAGGAAAACCATTGCTCAAGTTAAAACGCATTTGGTAACCAAAAATTGACAACGTGCCAGTGCCGGTACGATCAGATTTTGTGTGACCATGATCAAGAATGTGTTGCATTAACTCTAGATATTGTCGCATTGTAATTTATGGCTTTCTTTTTATAAAAGATTAGGAAGTTGGCAGATTGGCTTTCAATTTTAGCTTAAATTTCTATATTTTTTTAGGGTTGCTTAATTACTTGTGAGCAACCCTGATCCAAAAGAGTGGTAATGTTTATGCTGATGTAGTACTTGGGTTATGACGGAATTGTCAGAACGATCTTGCCAATAGGATGATTTTGCTCTAAATACTGTTGTGCGTCAGCTGCTTCCGATAAGTTGAAAGCACTCGCTACTTCGATGGTTAATTGATTGGCATCAAACAACTGCGCACACTGACGTAATATTTCAGCTTGATGTGATTTTCCCTCCGGCAGTTCCAGCAAAACAGGTGATAACATCATTTCCATGCTGAACCGCATATTGCGTAGCCGTGCATCACTCCAATTCGTATCACTGGTGGGTTGTAGGATCGTAACGACATCGCCATACGGTTTGATACAACTAAAACAGCTTTGTAGCACGTTCGATCCAACCGTGTCGAATGCAATATCAACACCCTTGCCATTTGTCCAGTCTAGTACCGCAGTAATGACATCTTGATTACAATAATTGATTACGTGGTCTGCACCTAAGTGCTTAGCGAAGCTTGCTTTTTGGTCATTGCTCACAGTCGTGATCACGTGGGCACCAGCCAATTTGGCTAATTGAATCGCCACGTGTCCGACGCCACCGGCACCTGCGTGGATCAAAACGGTTTGGCCGCTGCATAGATTGGTGCGGTCGTGCAGCGCTTCCCATGCCGTGATCAAAACCAGTGGTGCTGCTGCGGCTTGTTCAAATGACAGGCTACGTGGCTTGAGTGCAAGCAAATCACCATCGACCAATACATATTCAGCGTAGCTACCTTGGCGACCATTAAATCCGGGTTGAGAAAAATACACTTCATCGCCCGGTTTGAAATGCTGCACTTGCGTGCCGACTGACTCAACGGTTCCAGCGCCATCGCAGCCGGGGATGACCGGAAAAGTCACTGGAAATCGATCAGGTGCTGTCCGTATTTTGATATCAATTGGATTGATGCCGATAGCTTTGATACGAACGAGGACCTGGTGATCAGCGCAATGCCGGGGAGAGGGCATCTCGCCATATTGCAAAACATCGCTACGGCCGCCACTGTGAAAAAAGATAGCTTGCATGCTTGTGTGCTTTAGTTGGTGTGAGTGATTTTACAAATAAGCTTCTTGCTTACTAACGGTACGATTAGTTTGAAGGCTTTATTGCAGATTGCATCAAAAATACTTGAATGGCAATCTATCGATATGCCTATTTTCAAAAACTCAAAGAGCGTGAGTATTACAATAAAGATCAGAAAGTGTGTGCATGATTTTTATCGCTTGAGGGCTTGCTAAGCTGTAATAGATATACTTACCTTTACGTTCCGTTGTGACCAAATTTTCTTCTCGTAGGACGGTGAGCTGTTGAGAAAGTGTCGGTTGATGTATGTTTAAAAGTTCTTCGAGTTCTCCAACATTTCGTGTGCCTTGGTTGAGTTCACATAAGATTAGTAATCGGTCTTCATTAGCTAGAATTTTTAATAAAGCACATGCATCTGATGCAGCTGATCGCAATGATGAAATTTCATGTACCGTCGTATTCATGATTTGTTTTGATGGGTCAGTAAGGTGCCTAAAATATAATAGATTATAGGTTTATTCTATGGATATCTTTAATTCTAATTTATTCTCTAATGGCTTTGTTAGTTATTTATCTGCCTTTGTCAGCGTAGGAACTGATTTCTAGCTTTTTCTCCATTGTAGCTGCGACATTTTGCCGCATTAATTACTAAGGCTACCATTTTTACATACAATTCTCCAATGTGCGTTAAGCTTCTTGTTAGCGGCATTTGTCATTGTTAAATACCTTGGTTTGTTATCAATATCTCGAATCATTCTAGTATGAATTCATTCTCTGCAAAAAAATTAAATAAATTTTGGCTGTACGGTACGGTGTTTTTTACCGGTGCGGCGGTGATGGTCATTGAGCTTCTAGGCACGCGCCTGATTGCACCGTTTTATGGTGCTAGCCTTTATTTGGACATCGCTCATATCGGTTACGCTGATTGCATTGGCTTTGGGGTATTATCTTGGGGGAATCTGGGCTGATCGTGCTCGTTTCGGCTTATCATTGATTATCGCCTTGTCTGGTTTGCTTACGCTGATTATTCCTGGACTGGTCGGTCCTGTATTGCTAGCGACTGATCCCTTGGGCTTGCGATTGGGTAGTTTTATCAGTACGTTAATTTTGTTTTCTCCCAGTTTAATCATGTTGGGTATGGTGGGACCCTTTGCAGTTAAATTGGCAACTTCTACTTTATCAGATGTAGGGACGAGTACCGGTTCTATTTATGCGGTTAGCACGGTGGGCAGCGTGGTGGGTACATTATTTCTGGGGTTTTATCTATTTCCAATAATCGGGTCACGTGAAATTTTCGTGGGTGTCGGTATTGCGTTGTTGTTATTGTCCTTGGTGGTAATTCTAATTGAGCGCCGTTATTTGAAATCAACCAAAACGCTTGTTGCAACTGTTGTTGTAATTGTTACCGGTATTGGTTTGTCTCTTGTGGTGATTACTTCCAGTAAAATGGTACCGAGTGACCAGCTGCATACACAGTTTGAGCAAGAAAGTTTATATGGTTGGGTAAGAGTGATCGATAAGCCGAAAGAAAACATTCGTTTGTTGACGGTAGACGCATCGACCATTGGTGCGGCAAGTATCAGCCATGGGGACAATTTATTAACTTACCAAAAGATTGTGGCACTGATTCCACAATTGTTGCCGGATGTCAAAAGAGCTTTATTGATTGGCCAAGGTGCCGGGCATATGGCAATGACGCTGAAGCAATATGACGTGGTGACAGATACCTTGGAAATTGATCCGGCAGCTGCCCGGAGATATTTCGGTTTTACACCGAATGGCAACACAATTATCGGTGATGCGCGTTATGAAATTCGCCAGTTACAGCGACCGTATGATCTTATCATTATGGATGTTTTTACCGGTGGCTCAGAACCTTCGCATTTGTTGACGGTTGAAACACTTCAGCAACTTCGTAATTTACTGGCAGAGAGTGGAATGTTGGCATTGAATTTTGTTGCATTTTCAGACAATGGTACGAATCCAGCGCTTGCCTCGGCTGCAAAAACGTTATCGCAGGTTTTTCCTCATCAACAAGTTTTTATTTCAAATCCAGGTGATGATTTTAATGATTTTATTTTTCTTGCAACTCACGAAGCATTTGATATTGGGAATGCAAAACTTTCGAATGATAGTTATCATTGGTTAAAGCAACGTTTGCTGACGCTTGATAGAACACAAGGCGTTATTTTAACAGATAATCTTAGTCAACTTGAGCGTCTGCAGATCCGAAAATCAGAGCATTATCGTCGCATGATCGTAGATTCACTGGGTGTCAATCACTTCATTCGTTAATGACGAATGCCTTTCTAATTATCTGCACCAAGTGCTAAGGAGCAGCAATCTCGGTTCATGCTGCTCAATGAAATAATTTGTGAGAAATTTCACAGAATCCTTTTTTCTAATGAGATAACCTTTTTGCAGCAAGTGTAAACAGTAAGTTCAATGAACACTTGTAGCAATATGCACACAGTTCAATCAGGAAGTGGATGATCGCCAGCTCTTACTCAGAATTCAAGTGGTCTGAACTGAAATTATGCAAGAAATACCAAAAAGGCAGGAAGTAAGGTAATGCACAGGGGATGTGGTTACTATTTCTAGTCCTATACTACTAACAGCAGGTACATTTTTATGATAGAGAGGTAACTAATGTGACAATTATTAATGGCACACAATTTAATGATAACCATACATTCAATGGTGGTGCTTTCCGTTTTAGTTTAATCGGCACCCCTGATTTTGACATCATCAACGGTTTGGTAGGCAATGACATATTGGATGGTAGGGATGGGGATGATCAACTAAAAGGTGGGATTGGCAAGGACATTTTACGGGGTGGTAATGGTAACGACTCGCTAGATGGCGGTACAGGTATGGACAATATGAATGGTGGCGATGGAATCGACACTTATTTTGTCGATAATGCCGGAGATGTTGCCGCCGAAACCAATAATACAGCTGCCGGAGGGTTCGATACGGTTATTGCAACGGTTTCGCATACTCTGGGTTTCGCTATCGAAGATCTTTTCCTATTTGGCAATGCATCAATCAACGGTAAAGGCAACGACAAAGACAACCATATTGTCGGCAATGGCGCTGCCAATATACTCAATGGTGCTGCCGGCGCTGATCGCATGATCGGGGGCAACGGCAATGACACCTATATTGTCGATAACATTGGTGATGTTGTGACCGAAGATTTTGAGGATCCTGTCGCTGGCATTGATACCGTCAACGCGTCAGTCAATTTTTCACTGAGTTTCGGCATCAATAATCTCAAACTGACCGGTATTGGCGCTATTGATGGCTTCGGTAACGAACTTAATAACATAATTTCTGGGAATGGTGCCGCTAACTTTATTGATGCTGGATTAGGTAACGATACCATTAATAGTGGTGCTGGAAATGACATATTGAGAGGCAGTGATGGTAACGACACACTTAATGGTGGTTCTGGAGCGGATAACATGGATGGTGGTGATCAGAATGACACCTACATCGTCGATAATGCGGGTGATATCGCGGCGGAGCAATCTATCGGTAACCAATCGGGCTATGATGTGGTTCAGTCATCCGTAAGCCATACTTTAGGCTTTGGGATTGAAAAGCTTCTTTTGACAGGAAGTGCAGCTATTACTGGCATCGGTAACGACCTTAACAATTTGATTGAGGGCAACGGAGCAGCAAATGCATTACATGGTGAAACTGGTAATGATCAGCTTTATGGAAGGGGTGGTAACGATAGGCTTTTGGGCGGCGATGGAAATGATTTTTTGAGTGGCGAATCAGGTAACGATATACTTTCTGGCGGCAATGGGAATGATCGGTTGAGTGGTGGATTAGGTAACGATACGCTTTTTGGCGATCTAGGTGAGGATGAATATGGATTTTTCGGTCCATTAGGTGTGTTGAATGTCGATCAAATCAATGGATTTTCTTCAGCATCTGATACGATTGCATTAATCGACACGACCTTCTCCAGATTACCATCTGGCATCGTTGCTCCTCAATATTTCCGTGCGAATGCCACTGGTACTGCAGTCGATGCCAATGATTTTCTGCTCTACAACACGACCACCGGCGGATTATTTTATGATTCCAATGGTAATGGTGCCGGAGGGGCGGTTCAATTTGCCATTTTAAGCGGGGCACCTACAATAACAGCTGCCGATTTTTACGTTACCGCACTTTAACTAGGTTTAATAAGCCTCGCATTTAATGACGAGGCTTATTAAACCTAGTTTTTGCAGAATGCAAAATGTTACGCTAGGTTGAAGTAACTATCCCATTAAACTATTTTAGCGCACTATGGAATCAAACGATGTAACCAGCGTTTGATTGTCGGTTCGATTGATTTCGATTGGCTTTGTTTGCGAGTTACGAGTATTTAATTTTAATCGATGAGCCACTGCGCAGCATTTCTGCCGCATGCTGGCGTGTAGTTTCTGTGATTGTAATGCCTCCCAGCATACGTGCAATTTCTTCTATGCGTTGTTGTTGGTTCAGGACACTAATTTCACTCAGAACGGATTGATTGTTCTTCTGGTTTTGTACTTTGATGACTTGCCATTGTTGATCGCCTGCCGCTGCAACTTGCGGTAAGTGCGTAATGCATAAAATCTGTCGTTCTTGTCCCAATTTTTTAAGTAAATTGCCAACGATTTCAGCGACCTTGCCTCCAATACCGACATCGACTTCGTCAAAAATTAACGTGGGTATTTTGATGGTTTTACTGGCGATGACCTGTAAAGCTAAGCTGATGCGCGATAATTCACCGCCTGATGCAACTTTACTCAATGGTTGTAGTGGTAGGTTTTCATGTGCGGCGATATGAAATTCAATGTGTTCCAAACCAGTAGCGTTGCCAGTTGGCAAAGGGGTCAAAACCACTTCGAATTGCCCGCCATTCATAGCCAGTGTTTGCATAGCGGTCGTGACATTATTCGACAGTAATTCAGCTGCCTTGGCGCGAACAGTGCTCAGCACTTTTGCTTGTTGATGGTAGATCGATTGCGTCTCCATTTCCAATGCCTTTAGTTTTTCGATATTCGATTCGGCATCAAGTGCTTCAAGTTTCTTTTCAAGTGTGGTTCGGAATTGAGGTAATTCTTCGGGTGGTAAGCGGAATTTTCGAGCCAGATTGTGAATTGTAGACAAGCGCTGTTCGGCGTCCAGTAGCAGTTGTGGATCAAGATCCAGCGATTGGCGGTAATCGCTTAAAGCATAGATGCTTTCTTGTAATTGAATGGTGGTTGAATCAAGTAAATCAACGATTTCTTTCAGTTGCGGATCATATTCCAGCAATTGTTGTAATTGGCTATGTACGGCATTAATCTGCGAAAATGCGGGGTGTTCGCTCTCGGAGAGCTGCTCGATACCGTTTTCAGCGGCCGCCAGTAAAGCGGCGGCATGAGAAAGCCGTGCATGATCAGATTGTAAGTTTTGCCACTCTTCGGCAGCCAGGTTTAATACAGATAATTCTTGCAATTGCCATTCGATTTGTTCACGTATGGTTTGAGATTCTATGATTGATTGTTCCGCAGAGATTCTTTGCTGCAAAATGGTTTGCCAGTTTTGGTAAGTATCTCGAACAGTTTTTGGTAGACCTTCGCATTGCGCATACGTGTCTAATAGCTCGCGTTGTGTGTCGCGGTGCAGCAGTGATTGATGTGCATGTTGACTGTGGATGGCGACAAGAAAACTTCCGGCCACGCGTAGTTGTTGTTGGGTGACACTATGTCCATTGATATAGTTTCTGGAACGTCCATTGACGTCAATAATTCGCCGCATCAGGCATATTCCTGGATCACCTTGTAAATCATTGTTGTTGAGCCAGTCGATAAGACTCTGTTGTGACTGAATATCAAAAACTGCATTGATTTCTGAACGTTCGCAGCCTGGGCGTATTTGTTGAATGTCGCTGCGTTCGCCAAGCGCGAGCATCAATGCATCCATCAGAATGGATTTTCCAGCACCGGTTTCACCGGTTAGTACGGTAAAGCCTGGTAAAAATTCCAGTTCGATGTGATCGACAATAACGAAGTCGCGAATGCTGAGATGTTTAAGCATACGATTGCGGTCAAAAATAGATCAAGGAAATTCGCCCCAGCCGAGTTTTTCTCTGAGCATGCGATAGTAACTATGATTGATCGAATGGAGCAATCGGGCCGTTTGAGGATGGCGCTTAATCACGATGTGATCAGTTTGTTCTAGATCAAAATAGGCATGGCTATCGCAATTGATACCCACGTTCACCGAACTGCGCATGTTGATTTCTATATTAGCATCAGCACCGACCACAATCGGGCGATTACTCAGCGTATGTGGGCACACTGGTACCAATGCGATGAGATTCAGGCTTGGAAACAAAATCGGGCCACCTGCAGACAATGCGTATGCAGTGGAGCCAGTTGGCGTTGCGATAATCAAGCCATCCGAGCGTAAAGTGTTCATGTATTCACCGTCGATTCTAACCTCAAGCTCAATCATGCCACTACTAACACCGCGGTGCAGCACCACATCGTTAAAAGCAAGGCTATTGAATTTACTGATTCCTGCGCGAGTGACTTGTGCTGAAAGCAGCATGCGTTCTTCAGTTTCAAATTGACCTGCTAATATTTCATTTAACATCTCAAACATATTGTCTAACGATAAGTCGGTCAGAAACCCCAATCTTCCCTGGTTGATTCCAATTAAAGGTACATCGTATGACACCAGCTTGCGAGCGATATTTAACATGGTGCCATCGCCACCTATTACAATGGCGAGATCGGCCTGCTGAGCGATTTCTTCGAGTGGTAAAGTTGAATAGGTTTCGGCAACAATCTGCGAGGCAGTTAGTTGATCAATGAGAATCTGATGCCCTTTCTTCGTTAAGTATTCAGCGAGCTTCAACAGCGGAACTGTAATTTCCGGTTTCTTAAATTTACCGATTAATGCAATGGTTTCAAATGTGGAGTTCATGTGCTGAACACTGTATCAGATACAGGTTTATTTTTGTTTTTACTGGTTTAAATGAATTTGCCGTTAGCATGGAATTCGTAGTCTCGGTTGTGATTACGAAATTAGAATATAGGATTGTTTTTTGGATATAGATGCCCATATCAGTGATTCCATCAAATAGATGATTCTATTTTTAAAAGTCTAACATAGAAAGATTAAAAGCCTGTATTCATAAGCTACATCAGAGTAATAAAACAGCCTTGTTGGTGTAAAATGGCCATATGTTAAATGAACGTGCGCAAATACTACTAAAAACATTGATCGAGCGATATATCCACGAAGGGCAACCGGTGGGTTCACGTACCTTATCTAAATTTTCCGGCTTAGATCTGAGTTCTGCAACAATTCGAAATGTTATGGCTAATCTTGAAGAAATGGGCTTGGTTGCTAGCCCGCATACTTCAGCCGGTCGTGTTCCAACAGTCCAAGGTTATCGTTTTTTTGTGGATACGTTGCTAGTCGTGCAGACTTTAGATAGAACCGAATTGAATCATTTGGAAAGTCATTTGCATCCTGATAATCCGTCTCGTCTCATTAATGCTGCATCGCATCTGCTTTCCGAACTGACGCAATTTGCTGGTTTGGTGATTACGCCCAAGCATAAAGGCGCGGTATTTCGTTATATCGAATTTATGGCACTGTCTGAGAAACGAATATTATTGATTATTGTAACCCCGGAGGGGGATGTACAAAACAAAATTATCTTTACCCAGACACCTTATAGCCAGGCCGATTTGATCGAAGCTGGAAATTTTATCAATCAGCATTATGCGGGTTGTACATTGGATGAAATTCGCGGTCGTTTAGATACTGAACTCAAACAATTGCGCGGTGAGTTGTTTAGTTTAATGAGTGCAGCAATTGAGGTGAGTGGTAGCGCAGTGAATGAAAATAGTGAGACCGTCGTAGTCGCTGGTGAGCGGAATCTACTTCAAGTGAATGATTTGACAGAAAACTTATTGGGATTAAAGAAGCTATTTGAATTGTTCGAACGTAAGACAAAGTTATTGCAATTGCTCGAATTAAGCCGAAAAGCTCATGGCGTAAAAGTATTTATCGGTGGCGAGTCGGATGTCGCGTCTCTGGAAGAGTTCAGTGTGATCGCTGCACCCTATGAAATCGATGGGGAAGTTGTCGGTACTGTTGGTGTCATTGGTCCAAGGCGTATGGCTTATGAACGTGTAATTCCGATCGTTGATATTACTGCGAAGCTTCTATCGAGTGGATTATCGCAACACTAAACTTGCTTCTGGCAGGTTGTTCTAAAACGAATACTGGGTCGTTCAACGATGACCGTCTTTTATATGTGAGGCCTATTTAGCCATGAACTCAAAATCGATTTACTGTCACGGTGATGCTTCCCAAATAGGTATTTTGTTGATCAATTTGGGAACACCGAATGCGCCAACCGCAGAAGCATTGCGGCCTTATTTAAAAGAATTTCTCAGTAATCCACGCGTGATTGAGGTGCCTAGGGTAATTTGGTGGCCGATATTGTATGGATTCATCCTGCCATTTAGACCCAAAAAATCCGCTGAAAAGTACGCCAAAATCTGGTTGCCAGAAGGCTCGCCATTGAAAGTGCATACTGAGCGTCAAGCCAAGCTTTTGCGCGAAGCACTGCAAGTGCATTACAAAAATGTTCCTTTGGTTGAATATGCCATGAATATTGGCGAACCTTCGATTGCAACGGTACTGGAGAAAATGCAGCAGCAAGGTTGTGACCGTATACTGGTTTTGCCATTATTTCCCCAATACGCCGCCAGCAGCACGGCTGCAGCGATCGATGGCGTCTTTGCTGTATTGGCGCGCATGCGCAATCAACCTGCTCTTCGTACGATTAAGCATTATCATGATCATCCAGGTTATATTGCTGCTTTAGCGCAAAATATTCGTGATTATTGGGGATTATATGACCGGCCTGATAAACTGATTATCAGTTTTCATGGCACTCCCCGTGCCAATCTAGATAAGGGTGATCCCTATCATTGCTATTGTCAAAAGACGGGTCGGTTATTAGCAGAAGCATTGCAATTAGCGGACGATCAATATCAGGTCTGCTTTCAATCGCGCTTTGGCAAAGCGCAATGGTTGATGCCTTACACGTCTGACACTTTAATCGCGCTTGGGAAGCATGGAGTCGAGCGAGTTGATGTAGTGTGCCCCGGATTTGTTTCGGATTGCCTGGAAACGCTTGAAGAAATTGCGATAGAAGGCAAGGATCTTTTTATTCGGGCTGGCGGACAAGAGTTTCACTATATTCCGTGTCTCAATGAGCGCGCAGACTGGATTCAAGCGCTGGTCGATATAACGCGAGAGCACTTAGCTGGCTGGGACAGTCTGGAACCATCGCAGGAATCGTTACAATTCTCACGCAAGCTTGCATTGCAACTGGGCGCTAAAGATTGAATGTTTCGCAATCATCCGTAGACATTTTTATATAAGATCTCAATTTAAGATTTGAACAGTTCGATTGACGGGTTTATTAAATTAGGCTAACATCACGCTCCATATTTTAAGCAACAAAAAAGACACGAAAATATGACTGACCGAGCTATTTCTATTTTAAGCTATGAAATAGAATATGCTTGAGATTAAGAATAGACCTCTTGCAGTTGTATTAAGAATACAATTTCTTTTCATCCTGGTAACAGCGATTATTTTTGGATATTGGCTTGGGATGCATGGAGCAATATCTGCGATTTTGGGTGGTGGAGTTAATTTTGTATCGGGTATGGTATTTGGTTTAATCATCTCTCGTCATCAGGGATTTTTACCGGATGAAATAATTAAAACAGCCCTGAAAGCAGAAATACTCAAAATTAGTATTATTGTAATATTGTTGTGGTTAATATTTAAGTTTTACGTGAGTGTTATTCCAACTGTATTCATCGGAGTTTTTGTGTTGACGGTACTGTTGCATAGCGTGGCATTATTTGTGGTTAATGAGAAATAATTTTTCTAAAATTTAGTATCGAGCAAATTGTTTTTATGGCATCAAATACAGAACTAACTCCAACATCGTACATAGATCATCACCTTACTAATCTTACCTTCCAAATTAAGGAAGGGCCTTTTTGGGTATTGCATGTTGATACGTTGATTACATCGGTAATACTGGGTGTTATAAGTTTGGGATTCATGTGGTTAATCGTGCGTAAAGCAACCCCAGGAGTTCCTTCTAAACGACAAGCGTTTGTTGAGCTTGCGGTCGAATTTATTGATAACGAAGTCAAGAATACCTTTCATGGGGATCGTAACGCATTTGTTGCACCCACTGCTTTGACAATCTTCATTTGGGTATTAATGATGAATGCCATGGATATTTTGCCCATTGATATCATGGCGTGGATTTACGAACATGTATTTGGATTGCATAACTGGAGGACGGTGCCGACAACTGATGTCAATACAACTTTTGCATTGGCATTATCAGTTTGGTTTCTAATGATTTTCTTTAATATCAAAGTAAAAGGGCTTGGCGGATGGTTGCATGAGTTGTTTTGTACGCCTTTTGGAAAGAACCCGCTTCTCTGGATATTGAATTTATTATTTAATTTCATTGAATATGTATCCAAGCCTTTGTCGCATTCATTGCGTTTGTTTGGTAACATTTATGCGGGTGAAATCATTTTCTTATTGCTCGGCATGTGGGCTGCAACTGGCATAAGCGGAACAATCTTTGGCACTTTACTTGGAGCTGGTTGGGCAATATTCCACATTTTAATTGTTACCCTACAAGCATTCATCTTCATGATGTTAACTGTTGTGTATATATCTATGGCGCATGAATCACATTAATTTTTAAAGTTCAATCGTTACAAATTATTATTAATCTTAATTACTAAAGGAAATTAAAATGGAGAATTTGCAGTATTTGGCAATGATTCAGGCATATACAGGTATAGGTATCGGTTTGATGATCGGGCTCGGGGCAGCAGGCGCTTGTATTGGAGTAGGAGTGATGTGTAGTCGATTTTTAGAGGGAGCAGCACGTCAACCAGAAATGATACCGACGCTACAAGGAAAGGTTTTTCTATTATTAGGTTTGACTGACGCGTCTTTCATTATCGCCGTGGGTTTGGCAATGCTTTTTGCATTTGGTAATCCATTATTGGCAGTCATTCAGTCTGCTGTTCAGTAGTTGTATATTGTTTGCTACAGGTATTAGATATCATAAAGGCTTGTTATGAATATTAATTTTACTTTAATTTCGCAAGCAATAGCCTTCGCAATATTTATCTGGTTTACGGTTAAGTATGTGTGGCCGCCATTGCTGCGCGCTATTGAAGAGCGTCAAAAAACAATTGCTGATGGATTGGCGGCAGGGGAGCGTGGACGACATGAATTGGAATTGGCGAATCAGCGTTCTTCAGATGTTTTGAAAGATGCAAAGCAACGTGCTACAGAAATAATATTGCAAGCTGAAAAACGCGCTACAGAAATTGTCGAAGAAGCGAAGAAAATTGCGAAAGAAGAAGGTGATCGAATAATTGTTGGAGCGAAGGCGGATATAGAACATGAAGTTTATAGTGCTAAAGAAGCCTTACGTAAGCATGTGGCAGAATTGGCTGTTGCAGGTGCTGCTAAAATACTTCGCCGCGAAGTAGATATTAGGGCTCATGCTGATATGCTCGGTTCTCTAGAAGAAGATTTGAGAAAATAATGGCTGAAGCGATTACAGTTGCGCGACCATACGCAGAAGCAATTTATAAACTGTCACTGAAAAGTAAGAATCTATCGCAATGGTCTAAAATGTTGCAATTGGCTGCGGGTATTGCTGAGGAAAAGCAAATTAAGATGCTGATTGGTAATCCAAAAGTATCAGCAGAACAAATTAGTCAATTATTCTTTGATATCGGTAAAAGCAATTTTGATAGCGAAGCACGTAATTTCCTTACGCTGCTGGCCGAAAACAAGCGAATAATGATATTGCCACAAATTAGTCAATTATATGAACAAATGAAGGCACAGTATGAAGGTGTTTTAGAAGCTAAAATTGCCAGTGCCTTTGAGATAGATGCGAAGCAGTTAAAAAAATTAATCGATGACCTTGAACAGAAATTTAATTGCAAGATTGAACCGAAAGTAAGTATTGATCCAGAGTTAATTGGTGGTATCAAGGTTGAAATTGGCGATGAAATTTTTGATGCGTCTGTTCGAGGTAAACTTGAAGCTATGACTGTTGCCCTTAAAAGCTAGGAGTTAATGAAATGCAGTTAAACCCATCCGAAATCAGTGAGCTGATTAAAAAAAGGATTGAAGGACTTGCCGATACAGCAGAGATCCGCACACAGGGAACGGTAGTATCTGTTACAGATGGTATCGTCAGAATTCATGGTCTTTCTGACGTGATGCAAGGAGAGATGATAGAGTTCCCGGGAAATACTTATGGTTTGGCACTTAACCTTGAACGTGATTCAGTGGGTGCGGTTATCATGGGTGCCTATGAACATATACGTGAAGGTGATGTTGTTAAATGTACTGGGCGTATTTTAGAGGTTCCAGTAGGAGAAGGTTTGTTGGGGCGAGTTGTTAACGCTTTAGGGCAGCCTATAGATGGAAAAGGCCCAATAACGGCGGTAAAATCTGAGCCAATTGAAAAAATTGCTCCCGGCGTAATATGGAGAAAATCGGTTGATCAACCCGTGCAAACAGGTTTGAAGTCTGTCGATTCGATGGTACCGGTCGGACGTGGACAACGGGAATTAATTATTGGTGATCGCCAGACAGGAAAAACTGCAGTAGCGATTGATGCGATTATTAATCAAAAAGGCCAAAACATGTTATGTATCTATGTTGCGGTCGGTCAAAAGGCTTCATCAATTGCGAATGTGGTTCGTAAGCTTGAAGAGCATGGCGCTATGGAATATACCATTGTAGTAGCAGCAACAGCATCTGAGTCTGCTGCGATGCAATTTATAGCACCTTATTCGGGTTGTACTATGGGTGAATATTTCCGCGATATAGGACAAGATGCACTGATTGTGTATGATGATTTAACTAAACAAGCCTGGGCTTATCGTCAAATTTCATTATTATTAAGACGCCCACCTGGGCGGGAAGCTTACCCTGGTGATGTTTTCTATTTGCATTCACGTTTGCTTGAGAGGGCTGCGCGTGTAAGCGCCGATTATGTTGAAAAGGCGACGAATGGCAAAGTACAGGGTAAAACAGGATCACTTACAGCTTTACCAATTATTGAAACGCAAGCCGGGGACGTAACCGCATTTGTACCTACTAATGTTATTTCGATTACTGATGGACAAATATTTTTAGAAACAGATTTATTTAATGCAGGCATACGCCCTGCAATTAATGCGGGGGTATCAGTTTCTCGTGTAGGTGGTGCTGCCCAGACTAAGGTTATTAAAAAGCTCGGTGGAGGTATTCGCTTGGCATTAGCGCAATATAGAGAATTAGCAGCGTTTGCACAATTTGCTTCGGATTTGGATGAGGCGACCAGAAAACAACTTGAGCGTGGAAAAATGGCAACCGAGCTGATGAAACAGCCGCAGTACGCTACTTTAAGTGTATCGGAGATGGCACTTACATTGTTTACCATCAATAATGGTTATTATGATGATGTTGAAGTGAAACGTGCCTTGGCTTTTGAGTCTGCATTGAAAAGCTATATTCGTAATCAGCACGGTGCAATTTTAGAAAAAATCGAAAAAAATAAAGAACTGGATACAGAAACAGAAAAGCAATTAAGTGCGGCAATTCAAGAATTCAAGCAAAACGGAACATACTAAGTCATGGCTGGCAGTAGAGAAATACGCAATAAGATTAAGAGTGTAAAGAATACGCAAAAAATTACGCGCGCTATGGAAATGGTAGCAGCGTCAAAAATGCGAAAGGCTCAAGATCGTATGAAAAAGGCGAGACCTTATGGGGAAAAAATTCGTAACGTTGCTGCACATATGAGTGGCGCTAATACCGAATATCGCCATCCGTTCTTAATAGAAAGGGATACCGTTAAGCGAGTAGGAATTATTGTTGTTACTTCGGATAAAGGACTTTGTGGCGGCTTGAATACTAATGTTTTGCGTAAGGCTCTAAATCAAATGAAAATTTGGCAATCAGAGGGTGAGCAAATCGAAGTCTGTTGTATAGGTAATAAAGGTTTTGGATTTATGAGTCGTATCAATGCGACTGTTGTTTCGCAGGTTGTTGGCCTAGGTGATACGCCCGATATGGCAAAACTTATTGGGGCAGTCAAAGTAATGCTGGATGGTTATACGCAAGATCATTTTGATCGTGTTTTCATTTATTATAATCGCTTTATTAATACCATGAAGCAAGAGCCTGTTATGGAACAGCTTCTTCCTTTGACTGATGAACGTATTCATGGCGATAAAAAAGAAGATGATACATCAAGAGTTACATGGGACTATCTTTATGAGCCTGAAGCAAAGCCGGTTATCGATGATCTTATGATCCGATATATTGAAGCTCTAGTTTACCAAGCAGTTACTGAAAATATGGCTTCAGAGCAATCTGCGAGAATGGTAGCTATGAAGGCTGCTTCGGATAACGCAGGAAATGTTATAGATGAATTGACATTAATTTATAACAAGTCTCGACAAGCAGCCATTACAAAAGAATTGTCCGAAATTGTCGGTGGCGCTGCCGCTGTTTAAAAAATATTTTTGTAATTTTAGGAAACAATAATGAGTCAAGGAAAAATTGTTCAGTGTATAGGTGCAGTGATTGATGTGGAGTTTTCGCGTGAATCGATTCCCAAAGTTTATGATGCGCTGGTAATGGAAGGGTCCGAACTCACATTGGAAGTACAGCAGCAATTGGGTGATGGTGTCGTGCGTACTATTGCACTAGGTTCCTCTGACGGTTTGCGTCGCGGTATGATAGTTGAGAATACGGGTAAACAAATTTCAGTTCCAGTTGGTACTAAAACACTTGGTCGTATCATGGATGTTTTGGGTCGCCCAATTGATGAAATGGGGGATATCGGTGCTGAACATAGTATGTCGATTCACCGCCAGGCTCCTGCCTTTGATGAATTATCCGCATCGACTGAGCTGTTAGAGACAGGTATTAAAGTAATTGATTTGATTTGTCCTTTTGCCAAAGGCGGGAAAGTTGGTTTATTTGGTGGTGCGGGCGTTGGCAAGACTGTAAACATGATGGAGTTGATTCGAAACATTGCTATTGAGCATAGTGGTTATTCTGTGTTTGCTGGTGTTGGAGAGCGAACACGGGAAGGAAATGATTTTTATCATGAAATGAAAGATTCCAAAGTTCTTGACAAGGTAGCGTTGGTATATGGACAGATGAATGAACCACCTGGAAACCGTTTACGTGTGGCGTTGACAGGTTTAACGATGGCTGAATCTTTTCGTGATGAAGGTCGCGATGTTTTATTCTTTGTGGATAATATCTATCGCTATACGCTTGCAGGAACCGAGGTGTCAGCATTATTGGGTCGTATGCCCTCAGCTGTTGGTTATCAACCAACATTGGCCGAGGAAATGGGACGCTTACAAGAGCGAATTACTTCAACCAAAACTGGATCGATTACATCCATACAGGCAGTTTATGTACCTGCCGATGATTTAACGGATCCATCTCCAGCAACAACTTTTGGGCACTTGGATGCAACGGTTGTATTGTCGCGCGACATCGCTTCTTTGGGAATTTATCCGGCTGTTGATCCATTAGATTCGACATCACGGCAACTTGATCCACAAGTAGTAGGTGAGGAGCACTATAATACAGCTCGTTCCGTACAGCAAACGCTTCAGCGTTATAAAGAACTGCGAGATATTATTGCCATTTTAGGTATGGATGAATTGTCGGCTGAAGATAAATTGGCTGTTAGTCGGGCTCGTAAGATTCAGCGCTTCCTATCTCAACCTTTTAACGTGGCTGAGGTCTTTACCGGATCACCGGGGAAATATGTTTCACTTAAAGATACTATTAAAGGTTTTAAAGGTATCGTCGAAGGTGAATACGATGAGCTTCCAGAGCAGGCATTCTATATGGTCGGTAGCATTGAAGAAGCAGTAGAGAAAGCTAAAACACTTCAATAATTGAGGAAAGGAGTGCGCCAATGGGTACCGTTTTTCATCTTGATATTGTAAGTGCAGAGGAGTCAATTTATTCTGGACCAGTTGAGTTTGTCGTAGCTCCTGCCCAAATGGGTGAGATAGGAGTTTATCCGAGACATACTCCATTGTTGACTCGAATTAAATCTGGAATGGTGCGTATCAAAGCACAATTGAAAGAAGAAGAACTCGTTTATGTCTCTGGTGGTATGCTTGAAGTGCAACCAGATGTTGTGACAATATTGGCTGATACCGCAGTTCGTAGCCATGACTTGGATGAGGCAAAGGCAATTGAGACGAAGAAAGCTGCTGAAGAAGCTTTAAAAAACCGTGAATCTGATATAGATTATGCTAAGGCGCAGGCAGAATTGATGGAAGCTATGGCACAATTAGCGGCAATTGATAAATTAAGAAAGCGCAAGCATTAAAGTTGAATTGCTTTTTATCTAATAAAAAAGCGACTTAAGTCGCTTTTTTTTATGCCTTAATTAATCTGCTAGTAAGATTACAATATCTTCCATTAGGCAAATGTTTCTAATTTCTCTAAGTATTCAATTTCCCGCTGCTTGCGACGGGGTGCCTTATTCCATAAGTAATTTATTGAGATCGATCATATGAAATCTACACCTATTTCGAACAAACTCAATATCGTGATTCTAGCGGCTGGAGCTGGAAAACGAATGCAATCCACGCTTCCGAAAGTGTTACATACCTTGGCAGGTTACCCATTACTACGACATGTGATTAATACTGCTAGACTGCTATTCCCTAATAAAATTTGTATTGTAATTGGTCACGGTGGCGGAATGGTTAGAGAAGCGATTCCAGACGATGATTTAATTTGGATAACCCAAGAGCAGCAACTAGGTACAGGGCATGCAGTGATGCAAGCTTTACCACATCTCGATAAAGTTGAGCAAACGCTGGTACTTTACGGGGATGTACCCTTAATTAACATAGCCACGTTAAAAAAATTAATACAGGCTACAAACAACAAGCAATGTGCACTAATGACTGCAATATTGCCGGACGCAACAGGCTATGGACGTATTGTGCGGGAAATGAAATCAAAAACTATTATGGCCATCGTAGAACAAAAAGAAGCCAATAGTGAACAATTGGCCATTCGTGAAATTAATACTGGGATTATGTTGCTTCCCAATCAATATTTACATGAATGGTTACCTAAACTTAAAAATAGTAATGCACAGCAAGAATATTATTTGACTGATGTTATCGGTATGGCTGCAAAGCTAGGTATTGAAATAGCATCTGCTCAACCCATCAACACTTGGGAAGTGATGGGTGTCAATAATAAACGACAACTGGCCGAATTAGAGCGAGTTTATCAAAAAGAACGCGCCAATGAATTACTTGAACAAGGTGTGAAACTGATCGATCCAGATCGAATTGATATACGTGGGAATCTTTCCTGTGAATCTGACGTAGAAATTGATGCAAACTGCATTTTTGAGGGTACTGTAGCCCTTGGTAAAGGTGTAAAGATTGGTGCCAACTGTATACTAAAAAATGTCACTGTTGCTGCCGATACCCTTATTCATCCATATAGTTTGATTGAAGATGCTGAAATCGCTGATAATTGTAGAATTGGTCCTTACGCACGAATTCGTCCTGGTACTAGACTTTCTAGTAAAGTTCATATTGGCAATTTTGTCGAAGTAAAAAATAGCCAAATTGCGTTAGGAACTAAAGCGAATCATCTTAGTTATATCGGTGATTCGATTGTAGGAAAAGGTGTCAATATCGGTGCCGGAACCATTACGTGTAACTACGATGGTGCCAATAAATATCAAACCATCATAGAAGATGATGTTTTTGTAGGATCAGATACGCAGCTTGTTGCACCCGTTAGGATCTCGAAAGGCTCTACAATTGGTGCTGGATCAACGATTACTAAAGATACCCCTGAGAATGCATTGACTTTAGCAAGATCGAAGCAAATCAGTATTTCTGGATGGAAGCGTCCTACAAAAAAAACAAATAAGTAGAGAACAAGCATTTTCGTTTTTTCAATAGAAGTAATTGGAGCAAGGAGAAACAAGGCATGTGTGGAATAGTTGGTGCAATTGCTAAAGTAAATGTCGTGCCAATATTATTAGAAGGATTATCACGTCTTGAATACCGCGGCTATGATTCAGCTGGGCTCGTTGTAACAAAAAATGGCTTGTTGGATAGAGTCCGTACCCAGGGTCGCGTGGCTGAGTTGAGCAAGCTTGCAGCAAATAGTGACAAGCAAGGTTTTGCTGGTATTGCACATACTCGTTGGGCAACGCATGGAGAGCCTTCAGAGCGTAACGCGCATCCACATTTCTCTGAAAGAAAATCTAAGATTGCGGTAGTACATAACGGAATTATCGAGAATCATGAAGATATACGTACTGAACTCAAAAAACATGGCTATGAATTTTTATCTGATACCGATACCGAAGTCATTGTTCATTTGATCGCCTTTAAGCTTGAACAAGAAAAGGATTTATTCAAAGCAGTTTGCTTATCACTTACTGAATTACATGGCGCTTATGCGATTGCAGTGATGGAAGAAACTAATCCGGAACGGATTATCGTTGCGCGAAACGGCGCTCCTTTATTGATAGGAGTGGGAGAAAGTGGTAATTATATTGCCTCGGATACTTCTGCCTTGTTGCAGGCAACACGTAAAATTATTTATTTGGAAGAAGGCGATGTAGCTGAAATCAGCACGCATGGTTATCGTATTGTAAATTGTTTAAATAATCATTTGGGCGATCCAGTTGAACGTTCGATTCATGAAAGTCATTTATCGAACGAAGCACTTGAGTTAGGTCCCTATGCGCATTTCATGCAAAAAGAAATATTTGAACAACCGAGTGCTGTGGGTAATACCTTAGAGATGGTATTCAATGCGCAATCCATTTCTCCTAATTTATTTGGTAGTGAAGCAAAGGAAATATTTTCTCAAACAAAAGGCATTCTGATTTTAGCTTGTGGCACCAGTTATCATGCCGGTTTAGTAGCGCGATATTGGCTTGAGACGGTAGCTGGAATGCCTTGTAACGTTGAAATTGCCAGTGAATATCGTTATCGAGATCCAATTGCAGATCCGAATACATTGGTTATTGGTATTTCGCAATCCGGAGAGACTGCGGATACTTTGGCAGCATTGAATTATGCAAAAAAATTGGGGCATCGATATAGTCTAGCGATTTGTAATGTGCCTGAAAGTGCACTTGTGCGGCAAGCTGATTTGCGTTTCTTAACGCGTGCAGGACCGGAGATTGGTGTGGCATCGACGAAAGCATTTACCACACAACTTGCATCACTGTTGTTATTGACTATAACCTTGGCAAAACTCCATCGCAGCTTATCCGAAGACACTGAGCAGCAAATGATCGCAGCGTTACGACATTTACCGGTAGCATTGCAGCATGCTTTACAAGTTGAACCACAAGTAAAAGCTTGGGCAAAGAAATTTTCAGAAAAACGCCATGCATTGTTTCTCGGACGAGGTGTCCATTATCCCATTGCGATGGAGGGTGCATTAAAGCTCAAGGAAATTTCTTATATTCATGCCGAAGCATATGCCGCAGGGGAATTGAAGCATGGCCCGCTCGCTTTGGTGGATAACGAAATGCCAATCGTCGCAATTGCGCCTAATGATCAATTACTCGGTAAGCTTAAATCAAATCTGCAAGAAGTTCATGCACGCGGCGGGGAACTCTACGTGTTTGCTGATGCCGATTCGCAAATTGAAGAAAGCAAGAATGTTCATGTGATCCGGTTGTCTGAACATGCGGGTCTGCTGAGCCCCATACTTCACACGATTCCACTACAAATGCTGGCTTATCATGTGGCTTTAGAAAAAGGGACTGACGTTGATAAACCGCGTAATCTGGCGAAAGCAGTAACGGTTGAGTAGTGCTTTCAGGACTCTGAGTAAGCTCCTGAAAAAAAGTAATGTAAAGCCAGTTTCTTAGAAATTATCTGAATGAAAATGGATGGTTTGATTTTTAATCTATTTCTGAGGTGGAGAATTCAATTGAATTAATAGGCAATTGAGTTTTTGAGAAAAAATCACTGCTGATTTTCGAGGGGGTGTAAATAATTTTGTGTAAATGGTCATTTAGCAGGAAACTGCTTAT